>Ga0302324_100017897_pt1 | contig 14011 bp, 8 predicted proteins | sample Palsa_T0_1_FD_201949 | JGI IMG/M metagenome (GOLD analysis project Ga0302324, IMG submission 201949) | Peat permafrost microbial communities from Stordalen Mire near Abisko, Sweden - Palsa_T0_1 | ecosystem: Environmental > Terrestrial > Soil > Palsa > Peat permafrost | place: Sweden: Abisko... | reverse complement strand
CAGCGCGAGCTCGCCGAGCCGCAGCGCGCTCAGCGGCGACTTCTCCGACGGCTTGAGCACCAGTGAATTACCAGCCGCCAGCACCGGTCCGATCTTCCAGGACGCCATCAGCATGGGAAAATTCCACGGCACGATCGCGCCGACGACACCCATCGGCTCGCGTGTCACCAACGCCAGGGCCGCGGGCCCGGTGGGCGCGACCTGATCGTAGATCTTGTCGATGGCCTCCGCGTACCAGCGCAGGCAGCGTACCGTCGCCGCGACGTCGACGTTGAGGCTATCGCTGATCGGTTTGCCGACGTCCAGGGTCTCGAGCAGAGCCAGCTCCTCGGCCGCCAGCGCCACCAGTTCGGCAAAGCGCAACAGCACACGCTTGCGCTCGGCTGGCGGCCGATCGGCCCAATCACCGCGCTCGAAGGCAGCGCGCGCCGCTGCGACCGCGGCATCGACATCGACAGAGTCGCAGGCCGCCACCGCAGCGAGCCTTCGGCCATCGATCGGGCTGATGCAGTCGAACGTGGCGCCTGAGCGCGCCGGTGTCAGCGCGCCGTTGATGAGCGCCAGGCCGCCCGGATGCACGGCGCGCGCGCGCGCGTGCCAACTGGCCGCATCGGACGCATGGCTTAGGTCGTTCATTGGTGCCCCAATCTGGCGATGCGACCAGACCCTGTCAAATGGCTGGCCGACCCGCCTGCCTGGGTGGCAATCCACGCCGCGGCGCGGGCGCTCCTCGACCCCCGGCCAGCTGAAATCCGGTGGATGTCGCACGGGCGGCCGGATTATGTTAAAGCAAATCCAGTCTATTCTTAACAGCTTGTTAACGGGGGCTTTGGTTAGTCTGAACCTGGCCTCCCCAGGCACACCCCGATCGACTTAAGAACATGGACGTCACCTCAAGGTACGACATCGCCGCTCAATGCGCCGCGAACACGGAAGACGGTGCGGCGGCGCGCGACTGCCTGCTGGTCGTGATCGGCTCGAGCGGCTACGACCTCGATCTGATCCATGCGGGTAAACGTCTGTCGGAGGCCCTGGATGCGGCGTGGATGGTAGTCGACGTGCAGACCTCCAGATTTCGCTTCATGCCCGATCGCGATCGCGCCCGCCGCCTGGAGATTCTGCGAATTGCCGCATCCCTCGGGGCAGAAGCGGTCACGCTGCATGGCGGGTCGGCGGCCGGGGCCATCGCCGATTACGCGCGGCTGCGCCAGGTGACGAAGATCCTCGTTGGCTCACCCACCCAGCTCGGCTGGCTCGCGCTCAGCCAATATGCGCGGCTGGCGGCACTGAAACGCCTCTGCCCGGGCATCGAAGTCATCGCGATTGCACCGCGATTCGCCAGCGCTCATTCGCCCGGCCCGGCGCAACCGACGCCGCGCCGCCGCCGTATCGAACATTTCCGCAGGCGCGCGCGCCAGTATTTCTCGGCCATCGCCGTCACCGCCCTGTGCACGCTCATCGCGTTCCCGCTCTCCGGCCGCGTCGATCTGATCAACATCGTCATGATCTACACCTTGGGTGCCGCCATCGCGGGTCTGCTGCTCGGACGCGGCCCGTCGGCGCTGACCGCCGTCATCAACATCCTCGCATTCGACTATTTCTTCGTGCCGCCGATATTCAGCCTCGAAGTGCTCGACCCGAACTACCTGGTGACGTTTACAGCGATGCTGCTGGTGGCCCTGATCATCGCCAACCTGATGATCACGGTGCGCGAGCGCACCGAGTCGGCGGCTGCGCGAGAGCATTACACGGCAGCGCTGTACGCGATCACGCGCGACCTCGCGATCGCGCGCGACGTCGAGGCAATGGTGACCACGGCCGTGCGTCATATCGGCGAAGTAATGCAAGCCTACGCGCTGGTGCTCATGTGCGATGAGGACGGCCGGATCATCGCGCCTCAAATTCCCGCAGGTGGCGGCGCGCGACCCGCGGTGGATACGAGCGTCGCCCAGTGGGTTGCCGCCAAGCGCCTGCGCGCCGGCATGGGCACGCGGCAGTTTCCGGCCGAGAAGGCCACGTATCTGCCACTGCTGGGATCCCATGCCACTATCGGTGTTCTGGTGGTCGAGCGCGCCGACGCCACTGAGGCCATGCTCCCGGAACAACAGCGCCTGCTGGAAGCCATGACGGATCAGCTCGCGCTCGCGCTGGAACGCGCGCGTCTGGCCGAGCTCGCGCACGCGGCGCACCTGGCAGCCGAACGCGCGACCATGCGCAACACCCTGCTGGCCTCCATTTCGCACGATCTGCGCACACCGCTGTCCGCGATTGCCGGAGCCGGCAGCATCGTGGCGCAAAATGACTTTGCACTGGACATCCACCGTCGGGTAACTCTGGGCCGACTGATTGAGGACAAAGCCCGCGACATGTCGGACCTGCTCACCAATGTGCTCGAATTGGTGCGCCTGGAATCCGGTACCGATGTACTCAACAGGGACTGGCATTCGGTCAGCGATCTCGTCGGACTGGCCATTGCGCGTCATGAGAGTCGCCTGGCGGGCTGGGAGGTGAGCACCGACGTACCGGGCGATCTGCCGTTGCTGTCGGTTGATTCCAACCTGATGGTGCAGATGCTGAGCAATCTGCTCGAAAATGCGATCAAGTACACTCCACCGGGCACCCGCATCCACATCTCTGCACAGCGCTATGAGGGTGTCATTCGCCTCGTCGTCGAGGACACCGGCCCAGGCCTGGGCATCGATGTGCCCGAGCGGTTGTTCGAGAAATTCACCCGTGGCCGCCTCGAAGGGGATATTGGCGGCGTCGGTCTCGGTCTGGCGATCTGCCGTGCCGTGTCGCGATTGCATGGCGGTGAAATACGGGCGACGGCCAGCCCCATGGGAGGCGCCCGATTCGAAATCGCCATGCCGCACGAAGAGGAGCCTTCACTCATCGAACCGCCGTCTTCAGTCGCATGACTGTCGGAATGCATCTGGCACTGGTGGTCGAGGACGACCGGGGCGTCCAGAAGGTATTGCGAATGATGCTCGAAGCCAACGGCTTTCGCGTCGTCATCGCCGACAGCTGCGCGCGGGGCGAGCGCGACGCGCGCTCGCAGCGTCCTGACGTCTCGATCGTGGATCTCGGGCTACCCGATCTCGATGGCATAGAACTGATCAAATCGATCCGAACCTGGTCGCCGATGCCGATCATCGTGCTGTCGGCCCGGACCGCCGAAGCGCAGCGGCTCGGGGCATTTGAAGCCGGCGCCGACGATTACGTGCTCAAGCCGTTCAGCGCGCCGGAACTGCTGGCCCGTGTGCGCGCCTCGCTACGGCGGCATGTACGCGGCGAGGAGCCAACCGGGGTGCTGGAATTCAGTGACCTTGCGATTGACCTGTCGCGCCGCGTGGTACAGCTGCGCGGCGGTGGCGAAGTGCGCCTTACTCCGCTGGAACACCGCATCCTCGAGACCCTGGCGCGCAACCGCGACCGCGTCGTCACCCATTCGCAGCTCATGAAGGAGGTATGGGGGCCCAATCGCGCCGACACCCGCTCATTGCGCGTGTTCATCACCACCTTGCGCAAGAAGCTGGAGCGCGATCCCACGCGCCCGAAGCGCATCGTGACCGAGCCGGGTGTGGGCTATCGGCTCGTGGTCGACTCCCACGGCGAAGATGCCGGCGATATTCGCTCCAGCGACTAGGCCAGGTCAGGCCGCAGCTCGCTAGAATTTCACCATGACGCCAAATGATACCTTGAACTCCTCATCGCGAAGATCCGGGAACCAGACACCGCCATTGCCTGCACATGAGGCGGTCGCTTGCGTCAACGAGTTGCTTCCCGATGTGGCGCCAGAATTGCAGGTGTAGTCAGCAGGGGACCCGTTGTTGCCGTACGGAGGCGTCACGCCGCCGGTGCCGGCGAAGTACGGTATGTTCGAATGGCGGTACCCCACTTCCGACCACCACGTGATCCAGTCTTTCGGCATGTACTGGAAATTAACCGTGCCGTCGTACATGAAGGCGCCTTGGCCGGGTACTTCCGTGAAGTACGGCGTGCCGGTGGACGCACTCGCTCCATCGATCGGCGGCAGCAGGGTCAGATAGCGCCCCGGATTGTTCATGAAGCCGCCGCCCACCGTGATCGCGTACAGATCGTTGTGGAACCACCAGCGGTTGTAGGCCATGGCTCCGAGGAAATTGCTCTTGTTGACCCCGTGCGTACAGGTGATGCCGCCGCCGTACTGGCAGCCCGCATCTGCCGTGAAGGTGAACGCCATCTTGGAAATACCATTGCCGTTGTTGGGATTGTCGTAATACTTCACCTCGATGCTATCGTCGGTATGAAAACGACTCGTCTTGGCGAAATTAACCGGCACTCCGTTGATGATCTCCCCGGGCGGGAAGTTCTGCAGGTTATCCTCACCGACGCCGTAATTGTTCAGGACCAGTTTGAATGATCCCGTCGGCTGCCAGAGGATCTGTCCGCCGAATCCCAGGTGACCGTTGAACCTGGCATAGGACTGCCAGCCGTTGATGATCCAGGGCTCGATCTTCAGCTTGTTGGTCGGAAACCACTGGATTCTTATCCCATTGAAGAACCATGGCGTATTGGATGACACATACGATGGCTGGTAGGTCCAGTTGTCGAAATTGTAGTAGCTGAACAGGCCGATGTAGGAGACGAATATTCCAGCATCAATGTTGAGCCCGTGATTGACGTCGAAGTGATAGCCGGCATTTGCTTCCGACACATACTTGTAAGCATCCTGGAGGTCCCACTGCCCGACGCCGCCGATGTTGCCCGAGCTGGCGTCATTGCGCGGCGTCGTGGTGCCAAACAGGCCATACATCGTAAGGATGCGGGCCCTTACGTTCTCCCAGTGAAAGTCGCCGCCAAAACTGATCTGTTCCACCTGAAATTCGCCCGAGCGGAACGACTCGGTCGCTCCGACGATGGTGTGATCCTGCGGGTGGTTGTTGTCGTACATGTAGTTCACGTCAAGGCGAATATCGGGCGTGAAGAATTTTGTATCGAACGCCGGAGCCTTGTTGCGGGGTGTGGCATTCATCCAGGTCAAGTCCGCGAAAGCAAACGGCGTCTCGTTATCGACTTCCGGGGCGGCTTCGGGCGCCTGCAGGCCCAGCGGTGCCGTCGGCGCGGGAGCGGTGCCCGCCACCATGGCTGGGGCGGTCGCCGGAGCAGGTGCCGTAGCGGGAACGTTCATCACGATGTCATAGCGGGTGGCCTTGCTCGCAACAACGATCATCTCCGGCGCCACCACCTCCGGAAGGCCATCGACCTTCGCGCTGATCGACCATGCGCCCGGCGAAAGATCGGCAAAGGAATAGACGCCGTCGCTCCCCGACACGGTCGCGCGAATCGCCGTGCCGTCCACTCTCACCGCCGTCACAGTCGCCCGTGCGACCGGAAGCTTTGCCGAGTCCGTCAGGACACCGACGATCGCTCCATACGATGTCTGCGGGCTCACGCGCACTGGCGCGGCTGGTTCGGCAGCCCGGACTATCGGCGCCACCAGCATCATCGTCAGAACCGATACCACCAGCGCCTGCAGCCACTTGCTATTTTTCATTTGCTTTTTCCCATCCCGGACGTCAATGAACAGATATTCTTGCCGTTACAGACGTCAACGCCGTTGACCTGCCGATTGTCATTCTTATAGGTGATCCGGCTTGGTGGCGCCTAGACCGAAAGTTGTTAAGAAACACGTCAATGTATCTCACCCGTCGATGTGTCGGCCGACTTCTGCCAGCTCCGCATCAAGGCATTTCTTTACAGCATTTTAACAGTGACGCATCGGCCGCCCCGCACGCCTCGCTCGATTCGCGCCTCTCAAGCCACGACGACCCGACTTGCGGCAGGTCGACTATCTACGTCCGTGGCCGCGCCCTGATTTGGCGCCTGGAGCTTGCAGGGCAGTCTCACCCGGAAACACGAGCCCCCACCCTCTCTGCTCTCCACTGTGATCTGACCATCGTGCAACTCGACCACGGTCTTCGCGAAGTAAAGACCGAGGCCGGTGCCGACGATGCCGGCAGCATTGCTTCCACGGTGGTAGCGCTCGAACAGTCGTGGACGATCGGCTTCCGGAATCCCGATCCCCCGATCATGCACCGATACCACCAGACCCGACACTTGCGCCTCGAGCCGGACATTGATCAAGCCGCCATCCGGAGAATATTTGATCGAGTTCGACAGAAGGTTACTGAACACCTGGAACAGCAGGCTCGGGTCGCCCACCAGTGGCGGCGCCGGTGCCCGGCAATCCTCCAGAATCTGCGCCTGCGGCGCGATCTCGCGCTGCAATTGGCACACCTCGTGCAGCAGCGCCGCGATATCGATGCAGGACGGATGGAAGTACAGCTTGACGTCGTCATCGATGATTCGCATCGAGTCGATCAGATTTTCAATCAGATGCGTCATTCGACGCGTCGCGCTGCGGATTTTGCGTGCGCGCTCGGCAAGATCGTCCGAAGTCAGACGTTCTCTCAGTGTAATAAGTCGCTGGGCGTGAGCGTCGATGATGGTGATGGGCGTCCGGAACTCGTGCGAAGCCATCGAGACGAAATTCCGCTGCAACAGCATCAAGCGTTGCTCCTCTGCGAGCCTTTCACGCAGCATCATGGTCTGCTGCTCGAGCCCAATCCGGCTGTTCATCAGCTCGATCGCATTGCTCCGAAAGACCACGACCGCGCGCGCCATCTCCCCGATCTCGTCGTGTCGCTCCGTGCTCTGCAATTCGATCCCCGTGTCGTTCGCCGCCAGGCGGTGCATGCGGTCGGCCAGACTGAGAATGGGTGCGGAGATCGAGCGCCGCACGTAGACCATCGCGCCTGCCACCGACAGGCCGGTCAAACCGATCGTGAGAAGGATCAGCCATCGCGCGCGACTGTAGGCCACGCTTTCGCGCGCGCTCGCGCGCCGGGCACTCGCCAGGTTGTAAGCGGTAAGAGCATCGAGCGCGTCGCTCGCCGCGTCGTACGCCTGCTTCGATTCGCCGTTGTACAAGGCAATCGCGGCAGCCCGTTCTCCGCGTCGCGCAAGCGCGTCCGATATTTCCACCAGGCGACGGTATTCTTTCCAGGCCGATGCAAATCTTGCGTAGAGCGCATCCTCGTTCGGATCGTGCGCGATCTGCCGGTAGCTCCACTGCGATGCGGCGATGCCGCGGTCGAGCTGCTGCATCTCCGCGTCGCTGGCGGCGAGCTGGGCGGTGGTCGCTGCCAGCACGCCGGCCGCCTCGATCCCGCGAAAGTCGGAGGTATGATTGTTGAGATCTCCCAGGAATCCCGTACTCGGCAACCACCGGTCGCGAACCTGGGACGACACGTCGTTGAAATAGCTCAGGCTGCCGATACCGAATGCACCCAGCAGAATAGCCGCGAGAAACAAACAAAGGAACACCAGCGATAGTCGAACGGTAATCGAGCGCGTTCTCTTCATGGGCAAATCACCGCCGCGGGCGGACTCGCGAAGCACCGAGCCTATCGCACTACGATGGGCGCTGTCAGCGCGGTTCGTACGCATTATGTGCCCTGCCAATGAATGATATCGATGGCCGAGTAATTCTTTATCTTCTCTTAACACCGTAAGTGCTAACGTTTGGCAGGTCGAGGGATCGGCGCCACAACCCCGCACACAGCTGGCACCACGGAGTCATGGAAGCATCTGGCGAGAGAATTCTCTGCATCGAGGATGATGGTGAGACCGCGGCTCTGATCGCCGAAGAACTCCGCGATCGGGGTTACGGCGTCGGCGTTGCGCGCAACGGGTTCGAGGGCCTGGATGCCATTCTCAGAGCGCCACCCAACCTGGTGCTCGCGGATGTCAATATGCCTGGGATGTCCGGCTTTGATTTGCTCGAGCGCCTGACGGCGCTGGAGCCAAGGTTTACCGGCATGCCGTTTGTGTTTCTGACGGCGCTCGCGGATCATGACAACGAGCTCAAGGGCTGGCAGCTCGGCGCCGATGACTACGTGACCAAGCCGGTCGACTTCGACGTGCTTGCGGCGGTGATCGCAGCGCGGCTCAAGCGCGTCGCGCGCAGCGCTGTCTGGCCGCAGCACATCGATCTCGGCGAGCGCGAGCTTGAAACGCTTACCTGGGCGGCGCGTGGCAAGACATTTGCCGAAATCGGGACGATTCTGGGATTGAGCCGACGCACGGTTGAGTTTCATCTTGACAATGCGCGCAGGAAGCTCGGCGTGCCGACGCGCACACAAGCCCTCATCAAGGCGGCGACCGGTCACCTGATCGAGCCCTGATCGCTGTCGGAGGCACTCGCATGAGCGGTCCGGCGGATCGTCAGGATCGGCGGTGCAGTTACGATCGACGGTGTAGCGTAGTTCCATTGATGCCGGCCTTGATCATGGATGCGGTGTTGAGCGGCCCTCCGATCATGCCCCGTCCTGAGGCGGGCGCTCCGCCGATGACACCATTGCCCGCCGCGGCCTTAAGGCTCGCAACCGGTGGATTCGCTGCCCGTCCGATTCCCGAAGACGGCCGCCGTATCGCTGGCAGCGCGGTCATGGGGCTGATGCCGCCGACCGCTCCCATGGCAGTCCCGGGCCTGCGAATCAGATACGCGTGGGTGACGGCGCCGATAGCCGGCTTCGAGACGTAGGCATGGGCGACGGGCAGTGAGCTATGGCCGTGCAGCGCGATGCGGCCTCCAGCATGCGGCAATGCCGCCGGTTTCTGGACTCTAGCCGCGGAGCCTGCCGCATTTGAGCCCCCGACGGTTGCCTCGCGCCCCTTGATTGGAGCGTTACGTTTGGCCGCGTCGCGCTCGCCGTCTCCGGCGATTGCGCCCAGGTCTTGCCGCTGAATCGCCTCGGTCGTTCCTGCGGTCTCGCCGCCAGATGCCCCCGTGCCGGCGGCGTACGCCGGCGGACCCACGAGACTGCTAACGAGCAACGCGTACAGTACCGGGCGGACAGAATTCGCTTGCATGGCATCAATGCCCGGGGTTGCCGGCCGATACCGGGGCGCCGTCGTCGCGGTGGCCGGAGATCATCATGCGCAGCGCCGGCACCACGACCAGGAGCATCATCGGCCCGATCAGCATGCCACCGACCACCACGGTCGCGAGCGGGCGTTGGACCTGGCTGCCGATGCCATGGGACAGCGCGGCAGGAAGCAAGCCGATGCACGCGGATAGAGCGGTCATGAGCATCGGCCGCATTCTGCGTTCGGCCGCGTGGTAGATCGCCTCCGCCGCGCGCATCCCGTCCATCCTCAAGGTATTGTAATAGGTGAACATCAGAATGCCGTGCATGACCGATACGCCGAGCAGCGACACGAAGCCGATCGCTGCCGAGATGCTAAATGGCAGGCCGGCGATGAGCAGTGCGATGACCCCTCCGGCGGCGGCAAAGGGAATGCCGGCGAGTGCAAACAAGCTGTCCCTGAGGGAATTGAACAGCGCATAGAGCAGCACCAGGATCAGCAGCAAGGCGACCGGCACGACGATCGCAAGCCGCCGCTGCGCGAGCTTCAAGTCTTCAAACTCACCGGCCCAGTCGATTCGATATCCGGTCGGCACTTTGATGTTGCGCGCAATCCGCTCCTGGACTTCCGCCACCGTGCTGCCGAGGTCACGGCCGCGGACACTGAACTTGACCGGAATGTCGCGCCTGGTGCGTTCGTGATAGATGTAGGACGCCCCCGTATCCAGGCTCATCGTCGCCAGCTCGCGCAGCGGGATGTAGGCATTGGCGCCGGAGTTGGTCTGGTAGCCGACCTTGATGTCCCCGATCGCTTCGACGCTGGTGCGGAACCGCGGTGCAAGGCGCACGGTCAGATTGAACGAGCGATCGCCTTCGAGCACCTGCGAGGCAACCGCGCCGCCCATCGCCGCCTGAATCACCGTGTTGACGTCGCCCGAATTCAGGCCGTAGCGCGCAGCTCGCGCACGGTCGATCTTGATGTCGAGATTCGGTTGGCCGAGAACGTGAAAGATGCCCAGATCCTCCACCCCGCGAACCTGCGCCATCTGTGCCTCGACCTGGCTGGCCAGATCCTCGAGCACGGCGAGATTGGGTCCGATGATCTTTACCGAATTGGCGCCCTTGACACCGGAGATGGCCTCCTCGATGTTGTCCTGAATGTTTTGCGAAAAATTGAAAGTAACCCCGGGCAGGGCCGCCTGCATCTCCCGTTGCAGCGTCGCAGTCAGCTTCTCTTTCGTCAGACCGTGTGACCATTCCCCGAACGGCTTGAGCGGCGCGAACAGCTCGACGTTGGAAAAAGGCGAGGGATCGCTGCCGTTGTCCGGCCGACCGTGTTGCGACGTGACGGTCACCACTTCCGGATGGCTCAACAGGATCTCGCGCATTCTGCCCGTCGCCTCGGTACCCGAATCGAGCGTCATGCTGGGTGGCAACGACGCGCGGATCCAGTAGTTGCCCTCCTCCAGCGCCGGCAGAAACTCGCTACCGAGCTGGGTCGCGAGCAGGCCGGCGACGAGCAGGAAGCCCGCAGCCATACCGACCACGAGTCTTTGGCGCCCCAACGCAAAACGCAGCGCCGGGGTGTACGCGTCGCGCAGCCAGCGCACCAGGATCGTCTCGGTTTCCTTGACGTGCTCCGGCACCAGCAGCGAGGACAACACCGGCGTCACGGTAAAAGTCGCAATGAGTGCACCGGCAAGCGCATAACCGTAGGTCCGCGCCATCGGACCGAAGATCTGCCCCTCCACCCCCTGCATCGTGAACAATGGCACGAAGGCTGCCACGGTGATCGTGGCCGAGAAGAACACCGCGCGATCCACCTGCAGCACGCTCACCATTATCAATCGCAGCCGATCGGTCCATCCGGGCACGACCTGGGCACCTTTCGGATTGGACGGATCGCTGCCATAGCGACCTTCGGCGAGATTCTCTAGCAGCTCCCGCCGATCGTGCGGCTTCGACTGGAAGTTGCGGAAGATGTTTTCCACCACGATCACGGCTGAGTCGACGATGATGCCGAAGTCCACCGCGCCGACCGACAGCAGGTTCGCGTCCTCCCCTTGCAGCACCAGGAGGATGATGGCGAAAAACAGCGCAAACGGAATGTTGATGCCGACGATGACGGCGCTGCGCAGATCGCCCAGAAACACCCATTGTATGATGAACACCAGCAGGCAGCCGAAGATCAGATTCTCCAGCACGGTATGAGTGGTGACATTCACTAGACTGGTGCGATCGTAGTAGGGCACGACCTTGACGCCCGGTGGCAGCGTGCCGTCGTGGTTCATATCGTCGACCATGGCGCTGATGCGCGGAACGACGTCGTTGGTGTGGTACGTGCGGCCCATGACGACGATCGACGAGGCGACGTCGTCGTCGTGGTTCTTTCCGACGATGCCCAGGCGCGGCACGTAACCGACGTAGCAGCGAGCCACATCCTTGACCAGCACCGGTACGCCATTGGTCTGCGCCAGCACGATGTTCTCGATGTCGGCGACATTGAATCCCTGGGTCAGATCGTCGGTACCACCGCTGTCGATGAGGCCGATTCCGCGGATGTTGACTGACTGCTGACCGATCGCCACCTCGCGCCCGCCGACGTTGATATTGGCGTTTCCCAGCGCGCCGACGAGCTGCGGCAACGTGACGCCGTAGGCCTCGAGCTTGTGCAGGTCAGCCTCGACTTCGAACTCCTTGGTGGGACCGCCGAAACTGTTGACCTGCACGACTCCCGGGATCGTCGACAGCCGTCGCAGCACGATCCAATCCTCCACCGTGCGCAGATTTGTGAGGCCGAAATCCTTCGGACCTTCGACCGTGTAGCGATAGACCTCGCCGATGAGGCTGGACTGCTGGATCTGCGGCTGTTGGTTTCCCGGCAGCGAGACGTTCTGTTGCAGACTGTTGAGCATCTGCGTGTAGGCGAAGTAGTAGTCGACACCGTACTTGAACGTGACCCGCAGGTAGGTCAGGCCGTAGAACGAGGTCGAGCGGACGTTGTCGATTCCCGGCGTCGAGTAGACTCCGATCTCCATCGGTACGGTGTAATAGCGCTCCATCTCCTCGGCCGAAAGCCCGGGGGCCTGCGCGGTGATCTCGAGAATCACGGGCGCAGGATTGGGATAGGCCTCGATGTTGAGCCTGGAGAAAGCCGCCAGCCCGGCGCCGATGAACACCAGCAAGCCGAGAACGATGATCGCCCGGCGCGTCAGCCCGAAGGCGAGAAGACCTTTCAGCACCGATCAGGTCTCCCCGCCGTTGACCATGTTGTCGAGAATGATCGCGCCTTTGACCACCACTCGCTCCCCAGGACTTACGCCGTCGATGACCTGGTCGTAGCCGCCGTCCTGCAGGCCGAGCCTGACCGTGCGCTGCGCGAAGTGATGACCGTCGGTGGTCACCCATACCGTCATCGAGCCGTCGCCCTCCCGCACCACGCCGTCGAGTGGCATCGCGGCGGCCTTGATCGGATCACCGGTGATGATGACGAAGGCCGCGAACATTCCCGGCAACAGCTCGTGCTTCGGGTCGTCGATCTCCGCGCGCACCAACCCGCGATGCAGCTGCGGGTCCACCGTGGACCCAACGGTCGAGATCTGCCCTTCGAACGTGCGGTCCGGAAATGCCATGACGGTGACGCGAATCTCCTGGCCCTTCTTTACCAGCGGCATGTCGCTCTCGGTCACGCTTGCGTTCAGCCAGATGCGCGAGATATCCGCGACCGAATAGGGCGCAGGCGTATTGCCCGGCTGCACGAACACGCCGGGCGCCGCATTGCGCGCCGTGACCCGGCCGCTGACCGGGCTGAGGACGACCAGATACGGATCGATGGTGCGCGTCTGGACCATGCGATCGATTTCTGCGGAACTCTTGCCGAATACCACCACCCCGTCGCGCGCCGCCTTGAGCGCCCCTTCGGCGGTCTGCTGGTCGGAGACGGCCTGCTCGAGATCCTTGTCGGCAATGCCCTGCACATCGTGCAACTGCTTCGCGCGCTCAAGCGTCTTGGCTGTCAGATCCAGAACTCCCGCCGCCGCGATCAGCGCGGACTCCGCCTGGATCAGATCCGGGCTCTCGATCGTGAACAGCGTCTGACCCTTCGACACGTTGTCGCCGAGCTTGGCGAACAGCTGCGAGATCCGGCCCTGGTAAGGCGGGAACACCTGCGTTTCCATGTCTTCGTTGAAATCGATGCTGCCCACCGCCTCTCGCTGCAATGGGAATGTGTACTCGGATACTGTACCGACATTGATCATCTGCAACTGGGAATCCGACAACACGACGGTGTTCGTACTCTTGGCGGCGGTTGCCTTGGCTGCACCTTCGGTCTTGGGCTTGTCAACGATTTCAGCCTGCGCACTGAGATAGCTCAAGGCGCTGAGTGCCAGCCCCAGCCCCAGGATCACGATCCCCGCGCTCATCGCCCGCCAGGTGCGCAATGTCTGCCATTTGCGCCACATCGAAGACTGTCGATTGCCCATCGCGATTCCTCCTGCCCGGTAGCACTCTGTACCTCGGGGCGTGATTGGCCGCGGCCGCGTTCCTACGAGCGCCTCGGCTACCGACATTGGCGGCAAGTTGGCCAGCAGACAACTGTGGGTTTTCCGAGTTGTCACGCCTTGACGTGCCCACGCAGAATCATCCGCGAATGCGTAGCCATTTCGACCGGCTCCCGCTTGTCATCGGCGTCGCGCTTTGCGCGAGCTGCGCCGTCGGGCCGCACTATCACAAGCCTGAAGCTCCGGCGAACGCGAGTTACTCTCCCGCGCCGTTACCCGAGGTGAGCACCGGCGCCGAAGTTCACGGCGGCGAGGCGCAGCATCTGATCAGCGACCGCGATATCCCGTTTGAATGGTGGCAGCTGTTCCAGTCGCCGGTGCTCAACGAGCTGGTAGAGCGGGCGTTCAGGGCCAATCCGACTGTCACGGCAGCGCAGGCGGCACTGGCCCAGGCACAAGAGCTGGTCCGAGCGCAGCGCGGCTTCTACTACCCAAGTGTTGGGGCGGGTTTTCAGGCCGAGCGCGTCAAAGTAGCCGGCAACAACACTCAAAGTTCATCCCTCGGCATCCAGGGCAACGGCGAGAACCTCGGGCAAC
>Ga0302324_100017896_pt1 | contig 14012 bp, 13 predicted proteins | sample Palsa_T0_1_FD_201949 | JGI IMG/M metagenome (GOLD analysis project Ga0302324, IMG submission 201949) | Peat permafrost microbial communities from Stordalen Mire near Abisko, Sweden - Palsa_T0_1 | ecosystem: Environmental > Terrestrial > Soil > Palsa > Peat permafrost | place: Sweden: Abisko... | reverse complement strand
CGGCTGAATCCATTCCGCTTCAGCCGTCCCTGCGGGACTGGCCGAATTGCCAGGGAGCCTTCCCAGGACTGACGTCCTGGGCTACTTTCAAGTCGTCCCTTCGGGACTGGCCCTCGAGGTAAGGGCGGCGCTCCCATTCCGCGGCGAAGGTGCGAATGACAGCACCCAGGACGTTGTTCATTCCACTCTCAACTTGCCGCAGTCAAGTTGGCTGCTCGGGATGACAAAGGGTAGAGCGGCGCTTTCCTTTCAGTTGCAGGACGAGAGAACAAGAGGGCTGCTTAACTTGGCGTTGGCCTGCTGATTGCAGGCCCTGCTCAAATGGTTTTGAGGTATTCCTTGGCCTTTTGCCAGTCGGGGAAGAGGCGCTCTTCTAGCTGAAACTCACGGGGATGCACACAGCGCCGACCGCCGCGCACCTTCACCGGATGCTTCAAGTGCAACATCTCGTGGTAGAGCAGATACTCCACCGCGTAGCGCGGAGTGTTCTTGCGGTCGAAGACACGGCTGACCACAATCGTGTTGTGCGCTGGATCATAATGACCCAGACTCCGCTTGGCCATGTGCCCACTCCAGGTAAGCAGCGGCCGGCCCATCAGACCGTGGAAGAACCTGCTGTTCAGGCTCTCAAAGACTTCATCCAGGTTATAGTGCTGACCCTGCGGCCCAAGCATCTTCTTGCGGCCACGTGACTGGCGGATCAACTCGGTCTGGCGGATCACTGCTTCACTCGATGCAAACCTGCGATAGCGAGTGGTTTGCAGCGCATTCAGCGGCTTGCGATAAAGCTTGGCCAACAGGATATGGAGTATGGCCCGCAAAACACTCTCCGGCGCGCCCTCCAACAGATCCGACAAGTGCACGTGCACTCGCCCTTCACGCAAACGAATGGTGGTGTTCAGACTGGTAAAGCGGCGGAAACGAATCTCAAGCCCGGGAAGCGGAGCACGAGGCCGAAGAGCACGGTACTCTTCCGCAAACAACAAATGCAGTTCGGAATTCACCGCCTTCAGCCTAGCAGGACTTGGCCCGACAGAAAACTCTACCGTTTACCGTTTCTGTTCTTCCTTCTCCTGTTTCTTCTTCTCGGCAAAATACTTGGTCTCGTCCGCAAGCATCTGGGTGGCGGTGTCATGCGCAGTCTGGTTCGAGTCAAGCGCGCTCTTGCGCGCAAAGTCATACCCAGTGCTCGGTACAGGCTCGTTCATCACCGTGGTCCATTGGGCGGTCTTGTCCACAATTTCTTTGAGCATCTTGCGCAGATCGGCATGCTGCTGGTCAAAGGCGTCCATGTTGTCCTGCAGCTCATCGGAAAGCCGCGTGAACTCGTCGAAGAGATTGTGCAGGCGCACAGTCTTGTTCTGGGCAATGTGGTCGGCGTTGAGCTTGTGGATCTCCGTGATCCGTTCTTCCAGGTAGCCGACGTAAAGCTTGATCCTCTCCGGGGGATTATCGCCGGCTTCCCGAACCTCCTCAATCTGCTGTTCGGTCAGGGGATCTTTCCTGGACTGGGCCCACAAAGGAGTCACCACCAGTAAAAGCAAAACACACGCGATGGGTCGGGATAGCAAAAGAATGGGAGGACGGTTATTTCTTGAAGACCTGCATCATCAGCTCGGTTTGCACCTGCTCCAGCTGTTTCAAGGTCGCCTGCAGCGCCTGCCGGTCCTCATAGGAAGCGGCGTTGAGAATACCGGTGAGCCGATACGAGGTGTGCTGTATCAGCTGCTCGGCATTCTTCAGCTTTTTTCCGTCGTCGGCCACTCCCATGTGGATCTTCTCAGCATAGTGCTGTACCAGGCGCAGCGTGGCCGAGGCATGATCGCCATCCCCGGAGCTAAGTTGCTGGCCGGCAAGCTCGGTCATCTGGTGAACCAGCTCGGCGTAGAGAAAACATTGTTCTTTGGGTTGGGCCTGGTCAGCTTTGGCCATGAGCGCAGCCATGGCCTGGGGGTCGGCAACTCTTTCATCTATCGCGAAGGCGCGGGCGCAGGAAAGGCTGAAGGTTAGAGCAGAAACGACTAGGGCCGTGGCCACGAACCGCATAAAGCACCTCTCGGAGGGCTTACGGCACGTCTTTCGTTAATGACTTCCACCAAGAGCAACTAGTCTATGCCTGGCTTGCCATTCCTGGTCGGGAAACTTTCCAGCGGAAACGGCGAGGAACTTACGGTAGTATTCCTGCGCTGATTTCGACAGATGCAGATTATCGTATGAGGTTGCCCAAAGGAAGTAGGTAGCTGGAGTCTCCTCTAAATATTTTGCTCGCATGGAAAGAGCGTGCAGTGCTGTTGAATACTGCTTATTTTCTGAGGCGGCAAAGGCCAGGCCGCTCCAGGCGTCTCCATCGTCGGGTTTGAGCTGCGCCGCCCGCTCAAATACCTGCTGCGCCTGGGGATAAAGCCTCTCACGGAGCAGGTTTTGGCCCTGCCCCGCCAGCATGTCCTCGTCGCCGGGGTGGGCCAGGACCATTTTGGCATAGATAGGAGCCGCCTTTTCGGGATGGCCAGCCTGGGAATAAGCGTCCGCCAGCATCTGGTCCACGGAGGCGTTGCCCGGCTCCAGTTGCTGCAGGGCCTCGAGAACGGGCAATGCCTGGTCGCTTTTGCCTTGGCCGAGCAACGCCGCAACCAGCTGCGCGTTCAGTCCCGGATCACGGGGGTCGCGCTCTAACGCGCTCTTGAGCAATGGCTCGGCATCGCTGTATTTCCGCTCCTTCAGCAAAAGCTGGGCCAGCCCGGAGGTAGCCTCCGCTGCCACAACCGGGGGCGCCGGCGGATGGATGGCCAGCAAGTTTTGATAGGCCGTCTGGGCCAACTCGTTGTCGTCATTCGCCTCGGCGATCTGGGCGGTCAGCAACAGGTCGGCCGGGGTCTCGGCGCTAATGCGAAGCGCGGCCACCAGAGCATCCCGCGCCGCCGGAGGGTCGCTGGCACGGTCCAGCCTGGCCAGCGTTCGGAAGGCCTCAGCCTGGGCCGCGGGGTTGGGGGCCTCGAGCAGGGTCGCCTGCTGGACTTGGACCTTTGCCTCCTCGAATTTGGACTGGTGGGCCAACAGCAGTCCCAGGGCCAGGTGGGCCTCGAACTGTTTGGGGTCCGCAGCGATGGCCTTGCGGTAGTCGGCGGCAGCCGGCGCCTGGTTGCCCGCAGCATCCTCGAGATAGCCCAGGTCGAAGAGGGCGCGGGCGTCGCCGGGATTCTGCTTCAGGTACTTTTCCAGCAGCGGCCGGGCGCCGTCGAAATCCTTCTGCTCCATCTTGGCTTCGGCGGCTTCCCGGCCGGACTGCACGCTGGGCGCGGTGTCCGGCGCCCTGGTGCCGGGCGGGAGCTGGTTTTGCGCCCGCAGCAGCCCGGCCGTCGACATGAAGGCAAGGCCGAGGCAAAGTTGTGTCCCGAAAAGCTTCATTACCCGGCCCGGAGCTCTTGCGCAGCCAGCGCCAGTCCCAGCCAATAGCCGGTATGGGAACCGGGTGTCTGCGCCACCTGCTCGGGAGTTCCCGCGGCAACCACCTTGCCGCCCCCCGCTCCTGCTTCGGGACCCAGGTCGATCACCCAGTCCGCGGACTTGATCACGTCCAGGTTGTGCTCGATCACCACCAGCGAGCCGCCGGCATCGATCAACCGCTTGAACGCGGTCAACAGCTTGCTCACATCGTCGAAGTGCAAGCCGGTGGTGGGCTCGTCCAGGATATAGAGAACGCGGCTGCCCGCCTTCTTGGCTGTGCCGTTACTGGCCCGTCCGGCCGCGCTGCGCCCGAGCGAGAGGTGGGCCGCCAGTTTAACGCGCTGCGCCTCGCCCCCTGAAAGCGTAGTCGCCGACTGGCCCAGGCGCACGTACCCTAGGCCCACCTCGTCGAGGACTGCCAGCTTTTCCAGAATCCGCTGCTGCCCGGTGAAGAAGCGCAGCGCCTCCTTGATGGTGAGGTTCAGCACCTCGTGGATGTTCTTCCCTTTGTACTTCACTTCCAGGACGGTGGCTTTGTAGCGGGTTCCATTGCACTCCTCGCAAGGCAGCTCGACGTCGGCGAGGAATTGCATCTCCACCGTGACCGTGCCATCGCCCTCGCAGACGTCGCAGCGGCCTCCAGGCACGTTGAAGGAGAAGTGTCCCGCAGTGTATCCCCGGCGCTGCGCCTCTGGCTGGGCGGCAAAGAGCTCGCGGATGGCGTCGAAGGCCTTGATGTAGGTGACCGGGTTGGATCGCGGGGTGCGGCCGATCGGTGCTTGGTCCACCAGCACGATGTCGTTCAGCCGCTCCGCTCCCTTGAGCTCACGGTAAAGGTGCGAGGGATCGCCACCTTCATTCTTGCCCAGCGCATGGGCCACCGCGGGGTAGAGCACGTCGTGCACCAGGGTTGACTTGCCGGACCCGGAGACCCCAGTAATGCAGACCAGCATGCCCATGGGAATTTCGACGTCGAGGCCGTTCAGGTTGTGAATGCGGGCTCCGCGGAGCACCAGCTTCTCCCGCAGCGGCTCGCGCCGCCGGGTAGGAATCGGGATGGTGAGTTGCCCGCTCAGGTAGCGGCCGGTGAGGGAGTCGGGGTTTCTCTCCACTTCTGCCACTGTGCCCGCGGCCAGAATGCGGCCGCCCAGCTCCCCGGCGCCGGGACCGAGATCGACCAGCCAGTCGGCAGCGCGGATCACGTCTGGATCGTGCTCGACCACCAGGATGGTATTTCCCAGATCGCGCAGCTCTTCGAGGATGCGGATGAGCTTGGCGGTGTCGCGGCTGTGCAGGCCGATCGAAGGCTCGTCGAGCACGTAGAGTGCTCCCACCAGGCGCGAGCCAAGCGAGGTGGCCAATTGAATGCGCTGCGCTTCGCCCCCGGAGAGGGTCGACGCCAGGCGGTCGAGGGTGATGTACTCGAGGCCGACGGCGTCGAGAAAGTGTAACCGCTGTTGTATCTCGACCAGGATGCCGCCGGCGATCTCCTGCTGCTCGCGGGTCAGGCTGAGACCCTCGAAGAAACGGTGCGCCTCGCGGATGGTGAGGGCGGAGACCTCGCAAATGTTACGGCCATTGATACGGACTGCGCGAGCTTCGGCGCGCAGGCGGGTTCCCTTGCACTCGGGGCACTCGGCGTAGCCGCGGTACTTGCTCAGCATCACGCGCACATGCAGCTTGTATTTCTTGCGTTCTAAATAAGCAAAGAATCCATGTACTCCCAGGAACGCCCCGTGTCCGTCGAGCACCAAGGCCTGCTGTTCGGGGGTCAGTTCCCTCCACGGCGTGTCCAGCGGAATACTGTGCTGCAGCGCTGCCTTTCTCAGTTCGGACTGGTAGGGGCGATACTTGGGGCGCGTCCAGGGATCGATCGCGCCCTCGTTCAGCGTCTTCTGCTTGTCGGGGACGATCAGGTTGAGATCGAAGTCGATGGTGTTGCCGAAGCCCTGGCAGCGCTGGCAGGCCCCGTACGGGTTGTTGAAGGAGAAGAGCCGGGGCTCGGGCTCACGGTAGATGCGATGGCAAAGCTTGCATTCAAAGGCCTGGGAGAAGCGCAGCCGCCGCGGCTCTGCTTCGCCTTCACGGGGAACAGTCTCGAAGACAATCTCTCCTGACTCGCGGAAGCCGATCTCGGCGGCATCCACGATCCGCGCCCGGTTTTCCGGGGAAACCACCAGGCGATCGACCAGCGCATACACCGCCTGCCCGAAGTCAAGGTCGAGGAGCGACTCGGGGGTGGCGAACTCTACAGTCTTGCCGTTCTGGTAGAGGCGATTGAAGCCGCGCGCGCGCAGCTCGGTGAGCCGCTCCTTGAACGCCTCGTTGGGCAGGGATGGGTTGATGGAGGACTTGCCCGAGGTTTTTTTTCGTTTCTTTGGTGCGTCGGCTTCAGGCTCCGGGGCGACGCGCGGCTTTACGGGAAACAACGCATAGAGCCGCGTGTCGTCGCCCAGGGCCAGGATGGAGGCAGCAATCTCATCCACCGTGTCGCGCTTGACCACTCCACCGCAGACGATGCAATGCGCGGTGCCGCAGCGGGCGAAGAGCAGACGGAGGTAATCGTAAATCTCCGTGGCCGTGGCTACAGTGGAGCGTGGGTTGCGGGTGGTGTTCTTTTGCTTGATGGCGATGGCCGGGGCCAGCCCGTCGATCAGGTCCACGTCTGGCTTCTCGATGCGCTCCAGGAACTGCCGGGCGTAGGCGGACAACGACTCGACGTAGCGGCGCTGGCCTTCCGCATAAATGGTGTCGAAGGCGAGCGAGGATTTGCCCGAACCTGAAACACCGGAGACCACGGTGAGCAGGCCGTGGGTCAGATCGCAGTCTATGTTCTTCAGGTTGTGGGTTCGTGCGCCACGGATAATGATCTGGTCATTCAATGTTGGAGCCTGTTACTAAGTTATAGGAGGGCGGCGCTAGCGCCAAAATGGAGCTAGTTGACGATCTCGCCGCGAACCTCGTCCGTGGGAGACCCCATTTCGGTTTCAAAACTGGCCACGATGCGGGCGAGGGTTTCCTCTGGGTCGCGTTTCTCCGATTGCTCGAAGGCCGCGGCGATGTGGCGCGCCAGGTCGGCCAGCATCATGCCCCAGTGCTCAGGCTCCTTCCACACCCCGACCCGCAGGCTGATGTGCTGATCCTGATGGGCGATCCAGACGCGCAACAGCTCGAAAGACTTGGCGTCGGTGCGTGCCGGTTCGGGTACGCGGAGCTGATCGGATTGAGCCATGTTCTCCTCTTTGTGGAATGGTTGGTGATGTTTGGCGCGACCCCGGAAAAGCAATACCTCAGGGGACTGCATTTTTGCCGGGGATAATGCTCGCTGCGGCGAGGTATTCCGGGCCTTGCCTCCCGCAGCTTGTTGATTCAATGACGCGATGCCGCCACCACCTCGGCCGCACTCGCTGCCGGGACGACGCTGTGGCGCCGAGCCCACACAACCAGCAAAATGCCGGCGGCAATCGAGCCCAGACTGGCAACCTGGGCATTGCTCATACCCCAGTAGATGCGCGGATTGATGCGGATGAATTCGACCAGAAAGCGCGCCACACCGCTCAACACCAGGTACTCACCGGTGATCTGCCCAAGGGGCAAGGGACCACTGGTTTTGGCTCCCCTGCGCCACAGATAGGCGGCGATCAACAGCGCGACCACGAACTCGTAGATGGGCGTGGGGTGCACTTTCTGCGTAGTGGGAACCAGCCCGTCGGGAAAACTCATGCCCCAGGGGAGATTCGTCGGAATTCCGTAGTCGCCATCGCCGGACACAAGACAACCGATGCGGCCAACTCCATAGCCCACCGAGACCGCCGGCGCAGCCAGGTCCAGCATCCCCAGGCCCCCGGTCTTCGCCTGGCGCCCCTGCCACAAAAGCACGGCGATGCCGGCAAGCAGACCACCAAACCAGGCGAATCCCGCGCGGTCGAAGAGGACCAGGGCCGGATGGTGCATGAGCAACGTCGGATCTTCCAGTACATGCCATAGTTTGGCGCCGGCCACGCCCCCCACGGTGGTGTAGGCAGCTACGCCGACGGCGTCTGCGTCGATGCCATAACGTCGGAAATTGCAGTAGAGAGTCCAGCAGGCACAGACGGACGCCAACCACAGGCACAGGCCGAAGGTGCCAATGGAGAAGTGTCCTATGTGAATGAAGGGGTACATGAGAACGTCTCTTCATTATAGCCGGATAGCCGGGCGCTTTCTCTTGGCCGGAATCCGTGGAAGAATGCGCCTATGAGAGAGCACGAGCACGACATGTTGTTCCGTCGCGAGGAGATCGCCGCCCGGGTGGCGGAGATCGGCGCGCAGATTAGCCACGACTTCGCAGGGGAAGCTATTTTGCTGGTGGGCGTCCTGAAAGGCGCCGCAGTGTTTCTTGCCGACCTGGCGCGCAGCATCTCGGTGGAGACCACCTTCGACTTCGTGGCCATCTCCAGCTACAAGGGCGTGAAGACCAGTGGCGCGGTAAGATTGATCAAGGATTTGGATACTCCGATCGGGGGGCGCAACGTGATCCTGGTCGAAGATATTCTGGATACGGGCCTGACCCTGGTTTTCCTGCGCAAGCTGTTACAGCAACACAAACCCAAAACCCTGAAGATCGCGACCTGCCTGGATAAGCCCGCCAGGCGGCTGGAGAAGATCGACGCCGACTACGTGGCGTTTACCATCCCCAATCATTTCGTCGTGGGCTATGGAATGGATTACCAGGAGCGCTTTCGTAACCTGCCCGACATCCGCATCTACAACCCGGATGAAACGGCAGGTTGATCTTTCGCTGCGGAGGGCATAAAGTCCCACCGGAACCTACGGAGAAGGAGATCTGTTCCATGACCAGCAAAGTGTTGCAGCCGGAGATCGATCACGGCACGGGAAGTTTTAACGTGGCTGGGTTTGCCGCCGCTACCCTGGCGAGTGCGCCGGCGTTTGCCGCGGTCTTTGACCACACCTTGCTGAAACCGGAAGCGACCCGGGATCAAGTGGTGAAGCTATGCGAAGAGGCCGCCAGCTTCCGCTTTGCCTGTGCCATGGTCAACCCGGCGTGGGTGTCGTTGGCTCACTCCGTCATGGTGGGGAGCGGCGTCCCGGTGGGGGTGGTGGTCGGTTTCCCGCTGGGAGCCAACCTGGCCACCAGCAAACGGGAAGAAGCCCTGGCGCTGATCAAGCTGGGCGCGCACGAGCTGGATATGGTGATGAATCTCGGCCTGCTGAAGTCGGGCATGAACGCGCTGGTGGAGCAGGATATTCGCGGGGTGGTGCAGGTGGCCCATGAAGCCGGGGCTTTGGTCAAGGTCATCCTGGAAACCTCGCTGCTGAGCGTGGAAGAGAAACTGCGCGCGTCGGAGCTGGCGCTGGCCGCAGGCGCTGATTTTCTCAAGACCAGCACCGGATTTTCTACCGGAGGTGCTACCGTGGCCGATGTGGCGATCCTGCGCGGAGTCGCCGGGAATCGCTGCGGGGTGAAAGCTTCCGGCGGCATTCGCACGCTGAGCGATGCGCGCGCCATGCTGCAGGCGGGCGCCACGCGTATTGGCGCCAGCGCCAGCGTGGCCATCCTGCGGGAGTATCAGAACGAGCAGTGAAACATTCCCAGGAATGGTCCGCGGAACGGCAGATCCCTCGGCTGCGCTCGGGATGACAAAGGGGAGGGCGACGCTTCCATTGAGAGCGGTCGCTCGATAGGATGACAAATTGCAACCGACGATTCTTCGGGGCAGCTCTGTCCTAGTAACAAATTTGTGACCTTCAATCCAACAACGGTTCTCCCTGGAAGCGCTGCCCTCCCCTTTGTCATCCCGAGCGCAGCCGAGGGATCTGCAGTTCTGCGGACCATTTCTGGAAATCCGCCTTTGCACCCGCTTCTTGAACCAGACCTCCAGCGAAATGCTCTATGATGACTCGATATTTGTATGACTCCTCCCCGCGACCAGGACGACGCCAAAGCCGTAGAAAAACCGGCGCAAGCTATTGCTACGCAATCGTTTGAAGGCGATTACCGTCCCAGCTCGGAAACCCCGCTGGTAACCCCTACGGCACGGGTAGATCCGCTGCAGACAGAGTTCTTGATGCGGCTGGCCAATACCCTCAACACAACCCTCGATCTCCAAACCCTGATGCATCGCACCGCCGACCTGGTGCGCGCCGTGATCGATTACCGGATCTTCTCCATCCTGCTGCTGAACGAACGCACCAACGATCTGCGCATGCGCTTCCAGATTGGCCACAGCCCCGAAGTGGAACGGCTGAAGATCCGCGTGGGCCAGGGAGTCGTCGGGCGTGCCGCAGAGCAGCGCCAATCCATTCTGCTGCAGGACGTGCAGCTCGAAGAAAACTACATCAGCGCCAATCCCGCTGTCCGCTCCGAGCTAGCGGTTCCGCTCATCGTGAAAAACCGGGTCATCGGGGTCATGGATCTGCAATCCGAGCAGGTGGGCTATTTCCAGCCGGAGCATCTCCGCCTGCTGGAGCTGACCGCCTCCCGCGTCGCCCAGGCGATTGAGAATGCGCGCCTCTATACGCGGGTCGCGCGCCAGGCGCAGACCCTGGCAGTGCTCAACGAGATTGCCCGGGAGGTTACCTCGATCCTCGATCTCGATCCGCTCCTGGAGCGCATCGGGGAGCTTCTGCGGAGAATCATCGACTACCAGATGTTCAGCATTTTGCTGCTGAACGAACGCGAACAGGTGCTGGAGATGCAGTACGCTGTGCGCTTTGGGCATCCGGTGATGCCCGCGGATAAGGTTCCGCTGGACCGCGGGCTGGTGGGGACAGCAGTGCGGGAGCGCAGGCTGATCCACGCCGGGGACGTGCGCAAAGATGCGCGTTACTTCATGGTGAACCCGGAGACGCGCTCCGAGATGGCGGTGCCGCTGCTCTACAAGGGCAAGGTAATCGGGGTGCTCGACCTGGAGCATGTGAAGGTCAACTACTTCAACGAGGACCACCAACGCACCCTGGTCACTCTGGCCTCGCAGATTGCCGTGGCTATCGAGAATGCCCGGCTCTACCAGCGAGTGACGCAGCAGGAACAGCGGCTGGAGCACGATCTCGACATGGCGCGGGATGTGCAGTTACGACTGCTGCCGCCCAAGCCGCCGCGCAAGCCGCACGCTGAGTTCGCTACCAGGTTTCTGCCCGCACGCACCATTGGCGGCGACCTCTACGATTTTCTGCCTTATGACGACCAGTGCATCGGCATCGCGATGGGCGACGTCAGCGGCAAAGCGGCGCCGGCGGCGCTCTATGCGGCGCTGATCAGCGGGATCATGCGCGCGGCCAGCAGCCAGGCCCTATCTCCGGCTGCGATGTTGAAACAGCTGAATGACTCGCTGCAGGAACGCAAGATGGACTCGCAATACGTAACCATGCTGTTTGCGGTGTGGGACGACGAGAAGCAGGCGCTGCAGATCGCCAATGCCGGCGCGGTGCAGCCGCTCTTCTGCCGCGCGGGACTGGTGGAGACGGTGGAGGCTGAAGGATTTCCGCTGGGCATGTTCAAGGACGTTACCTACGAAGAGTTCACCCTCTCCACCCGCCCGGGCGACGCCATCATCTTCTTCAGCGACGGAATTGTGGATGCGGTGAACGAGAGCGAAGAGATGTTCGGCACGGAGCGGCTGACCGCGATCGTGCAAGCCCAACTGAAGAACTCCGCCGAAGGAATGGTGGAAGCGATTTACCAGGAACTCTCGGCATTCCAGGGCGGCGTCGAGCGCTTCGACGATGAGACCGTGATCGTGCTGAAGGTTCTGAATTCGTAGCAGAAATGGAGCCCAGGCACTTGGCTGACCTTGTTGAAAAGACAACAGAACAAACCATCCATCCGGCGCGGAACATATTCGGCACCCTGCGCCTCCCCGGCGATAAAAGCATCTCCCACCGCTACGCTCTGCTCGGGGCGCTGGCGGAAGGGGTAAGCCGCTTTCATAATTTTTCTACCGGGGCGGATTGCGCCAGCAGTCTGGCCTGCGTGCGGCAGCTGGGCGCCAAGGTGTCGCGAACCGGGGATACGGTGGAAGTGGAGGGCTGTGCAGGAATATTGACTCCGCCGGGCGCGGTGCTGGATTGCGGCAACTCCGGTTCTACCATGCGCATGCTGTCAGGACTACTGGCTGCGCAGGCCGGCGACTTTACTCTCGAAGGGGACGCGTCGCTGAACCGCAGGCCCATGGAGCGGGTGCGCAAGCCGCTGCTGGAGATGGGCGCTTCCATCAGCCTGCGCGACGGGCATGCGCCGGTGGAGATTCACGGAGCGAAGCTGCACGGGATTGACTATCGGACGCCGGTGCCCAGCGCCCAGGTGAAGACCGCATTGCTCTTCGCCGGGTTGCAGGCAGAGGGTATAACCACGGTCCGCGAATCAGTGCGCACGCGCGACCACGGTGAGCTGGCATTGCGCGGCTTCGGGGCGGAGGTGCGGCGAACCATCGACTCGGTGACGATCGACGGCCGCCAGAAACTGCACGGGATCGAAGCGACGGTGCCGGGAGATCTCTCCTCAGCTGCTTTCTTCCTGTGCGCGGCGGCGCTCTTCCCGGAATCGAACCTGGTGCTTGACCAGTTGGGCATGAATCCCACCCGGGCAACGCTGCTCGATGTATTGACCGCGCTGGGTGCGAAGATCAACGTGCTGAACCTGGAAGAGAAGGAAGGGGAGCTGATCGGCAGCGTACAGCTGACCGCTCCCGCGCAAGGCATGGGCAGTACGGAGATCAGCGGAGCGCTGGCAGCGCAATTGATCGACGAGCTGCCGGTGCTGGCGGCGATTGCTCCCTACACCCGCGGGGGCATCCGCATCCGCGATGCGCGCGAGCTGCGGGTCAAGGAGAGCGACCGGATCGCGCTGGTGGCGAGAAATTTGCAGGCGATGGGCGCTGAGGTGAAGGAATTCGAAGACGGGCTGGATGTCCCGGGAGGCCAGCAGTTGCACGGCGCCGTGGTCGATTCCGATGGAGACCATCGCATCGCCATGGCCTTCGCCGTTGCGGCGCTGCGCGCCGAGGGAGACACGCTTATCGTAGGAGCCGATGCCGCAGCCATTTCGTTCCCGGAGTTCTTCGCCATGCTGGAGCATGTCACCGAGCGATGACCTCTCGGCGCAGATTCATGGCGACGGGGGCCTTGGCCGCCGGTGCCATGGCCTGCCGTCCGGTCTTTGGCGCGTCGTCGATAGCGATGCGGCTGGGCGGTCCCATCTTCGTGAAATCGGACGACCCTGCCGTGCTGGCCAAGGCGCATCGTGATCTTGGCTACCGCGCGGCCTACACTCCCAGCAACCTTTCTGTAACCGAAACGGATCGAATTGCCGGGCTAATCAAGGAATTCGCGCGGCAGGACGTGGTGATCGCGGAAGTGGGAGCCTGGAAGAACATGCTCGATCCAGACTCCGAGAAGCGCCGGCAGAACATGGAGTACGTCACCGGGAAGCTGGCCCTCGCGGAAATGCTGGGCGCGCGGAACTGTGTCGACATCGCCGGATCGTATGATCCCAACGTCTGGTATGGAGAAAACCCGAGAAATCTAAGCCAGGAGTTTGTCGACGCGACAGTGGAAAACTGCCGCAAGCTGATTGATGCGGTTAAGCCCACGCGTACGTTTTTCAGCATTGAGATGATGCCGTGGAGCTTTCCTACGAACCCGGACGAATACGTGAAGTTGGTGAAAGCGGTCGACCGAAAGGCGTTTGGGGTTCACCTGGATGTATGCAATACGATGTACAGTCCGGCTCGCTTGTACAACAACAGCGCGGTCATTCGCGAATGCTTTGCCAAGCTGGGCCCTTGGATCAAGTCATGTCACGCCAAGGACCTGAAGTGGGGACCGGGGGTCCAGGTGTACATACAGGAAGTGATTCCTGGAACCGGACTGATCGACTACAAGACAATTTTGCAGGAGCTCTCGCAGCTTGGAACGGACGCTCCATTGATGCTGGAGCATCTGCACAGCGAAGCGGAGTACACGCAGGGCCGGGGGTATATCCAGGGTGTTGCTCGCTCGCTTGGCGTGTCATTTGGGGGGTGAGCATTCGCTCCACAAACAACGACACTGCAGATCCCTCGGCTTCGCTCGGGATGACAAAGGGGACGGCTGTGCTTTCATTTGGTTCTGTTGCCGGAGGAAGAAACAGCAGGTCCCTCCACTGCTGCAACGCAGGACCTATCTCGAGAAATCATCGGCTTCAAAGAAAATTTGTCATCCCGAGCAGCTAACTTGCCTGCGGCAAGTTTGGGAGGGTAAGCGTAGTGGAGGGACCTGTAGTTCCGCGGACCATTCCTGGAAATGTTTTTCCGACGACACAACCATTGTGCCCTACTGCGGCGGCGTAGTAGTCGGCGCGGCCGGTGGCAGGTCCTTCTGCTCCTCTGGAGTTAGCTGGGGCTGCGGCGGCATCACAGGCAGAGGAGGCATCTGCTCCGTATGCTGCAACTGCTGCTGCTGCCCAGGGACAGTCGCTTCCGGTGTGGCCTTTGCGGGTTCCAGGCCAGGAATCACAGGCTCCTTGGTTACCGTTCCGCTGACCGCATCGGAGAGCTGGATCCCGTATTGATCAAGAGTCTCCGCCAGCA
>Ga0302324_100017894_pt1 | contig 14014 bp, 15 predicted proteins | sample Palsa_T0_1_FD_201949 | JGI IMG/M metagenome (GOLD analysis project Ga0302324, IMG submission 201949) | Peat permafrost microbial communities from Stordalen Mire near Abisko, Sweden - Palsa_T0_1 | ecosystem: Environmental > Terrestrial > Soil > Palsa > Peat permafrost | place: Sweden: Abisko... | reverse complement strand
ATCTTATTGGCCACCACCAGCCGGGGCTTTTCCAGCAGGGCCGGGTCGTGCAAAGCCAGTTCCTCCAGCAATTGCCGGTGGTCTTCCGACGGATCGCGTGCGTCGGTTCCCGCCATGTCCAGCAAAATAACCAGCAGCCGGCAGCGCTCCACGTGCCGCAGGAATTGATGGCCCAGGCCCGCGTTGAGATGCGCCCCGGCAATCAATCCCGGCACGTCGCATACCGTCAGGCGGAAATAATCTGGATACTCCACAATCCCGACTTGCGGATGCAGCGTGGTGAAAGGATACGGCGCGACTTTCGGATGGGCCTGCGAAATGGCGCCCAGCAAGGTCGATTTGCCGGCGTTGGGATAGCCGACCAACCCCACCTCGGCAATCAGCCGCAGTTCCAGCAGGAATTCGCCTTCGCCGCCCGGCTCTCCGGGCTGGGCGAAGCGGGGCGTTTGCCGGCGCGCGGTGGCGAAATTGCGATTGCCCAAACCGCCGCGCCCGCCCTTGCATAGAACAAACTGCTGACCGTCCCGGGTCAGGTCCGCGACCAGATCGCCTTTGGGCGCGACGCGGACTTCAGCGCTTTCTTCGGTCAAATCGATTTCCATGGCGCGTTCGAGGCCGGCGTGGCGGATCATGGGTCGGCCGGCTGAGGCGGGTAAAAGCGTGGCCGGCTTGGCTTCCGCGTCGTCCCCTGCCACGGGCGAGACCGCACTTTGGACGCTCCAGACCAGGGTGCCGCAGGGCACCTTGACGATCAAATCCTTGGCCGACACACCGTCCATGCCCTTGCCCAGGCCCGGCTGGCCGTCTTGGGCCAGGAGACGGGAGTTGTAAAACTGCGCGACCAGATTGTTTAAATCGTCGTCGGCTTGGAGAATGACGCTGCCGCCGCGCCCGCCGTTGCCCCCGCTGGGGCCGCCCTTGGGACGATAGGTTTCGCGCAGGAAGGCGACGCAACCTTTGCCGCCGTGGCCGGCGCGGGCATAGACTTTTATTTCATCGACGAACAGAAAAAAATCAGTTGGTGACCAGTTTGGCCTCCGTGACCGGCTGCACGTTGATGCGACGGCTGTGTTTGTCGAAAAGAACCCGTCCATCCGTCAATGCGAAAAGTGTCCAATCACGCCCGGTGCCGACGTTCTTGCCGGCGATGAACTTGGAACCGCGCTGGCGGACGAGGATGCTGCCCGCGGTGACAAATTGACCGCCAAATTCTTTAACGCCGAGTCGCTTGCTGACGCTGTCGCGTCCATTGCGCACACTGCCTTGACCTTTCTTATGTGCCATAAAATCTTAGCTCTTAATTTCTTTGATCCGCACCACCGACAACTCCTGACGATGACCGGTCTTCTTGTGATAGCCTTTGCGGCGCTTCATTTTAAACGCCACCGTTTTCTCACCGCGAATGTGTTCCACCACATCAGCCTCCACGGTTGCTTGGGCCACCGTCGGCGCGCCGGCGGTGACTTTGCCTTCGTTATTGACGAGCAGCACGCGTTCAAACGTGAACGACTTGCCTGCTTCCACGGGCAGCCGCTCAACTTGCAGCGTGTCGCCTGCGCTGACGCGGTATTGTTTGCTTCCAGTTTCGATTACAGCATACATAAGACCATCCTTAAAAAAGGAGTGTCATCCGATCAAAATACCGTCGCCAAGTCAATCTTATCTTCGACATTTTTTCCGATCTTCTTTACTTTGTCTGTTATAGACTGAATATCAACACATTAGCACGGTCTTGGACGGCGCGCAAGGGCAGCGGATTCGATTTTTCTTAAATGTCACAAAGTCATCCTGGGCGAAAACGTGAGAATCCCTTACTCCCTCACCAACATCTTGCGGATTTTTAGCAATTCGCGCCGGCGCGCTTTGTCCGGCTTTAAGTCGCCCATCTTCAAACTCTTGAGCGTCCGCACCACGACTTCGGAAATAATCAGGCGCCCGTTGGGTTTGTCATCGCTGGGAATGACGTGCCAGGGTGCATACTTGGTGCTGGTGGCAGCGAGGCACTGTTCGTAAGCCTTCATGTAATGCTTCCAGAACTTGCGCTCCTGAATGTCGTTGATGCTGAATTTCCAATTCTTCTCCGGCTCGTCGATGCGCCGCAGGAAACGCCGCTTTTGCTCCTCCTTGGAAATGTGCAGGAAGAATTTGACCACGCGCGTGCCGTTGCGGTGCAGCAATTTTTCAAAATCGACGATGGATTGGAATCGGTCCTTCCAAATATCCTTGTTCTCCATCAATTCCTCCGGCAGCAATTCGCCGCGCAGGATTTCCGGGTGAACGCGCGCGATCAACACCTCCTCGTAATACGAGCGGTTGAAGATGCCGATGTGGCCCCGTTCCGGCAGGCGGCAGGTGGTGCGCCAGAGGAAATCATGTTCCAGCTCCTCGGCGCTGGGATGTTTGAAACTGGACACTTCGCAGCCTTGGGGATTGATGCCGGACATGACGTGCTTGATGGCGCTGTCTTTGCCGGCAGCGTCCATGGCCTGGAAAATCAGGAGCAGGGCATACCGATTGTTGGCGTAGAGCAACTCCTGCAGGGTGCTCAATTTGCGGACGTGATCCTGCAGACGATCCTGGTAATCCTCCTCGGAGCTGTAGAACGGCGTCACGCGCGTCGGCCAATGCTTGAGGTTGATCTTTCTCCCGCCCGGGACGGCAAACTTATCGATATCCATTTTCATTTAATCACCATGTGGTTTGAGGAGTTCTCGCTGCCAATCCATCAACTCGCCCTGGTGCCGCTCCCAATCACTGGCCAGCGCGAGCATCGTGGCGCGGCTGGCGATCAAAGTCGGGTCCAAGCCCAGTTCCGCCGCCTTTTGGTTGCGCCGGCTCTCCAGTTCCAAAAAGCCCCGTCGTTCGGCCTCGGTTTGCCGCCGCGAATGCGAGCGCAACGGTTGCGGGTGCGCGGACGGCTCCACGTGCAATCCCTTTTGGATCGACTCCTGCAATCCATCCTTGCGCCGGGCGGAGAAATGGCGCGGCAGCAGGCCCTCGATCGGGCCGTTATTGGTGGCGGCCAGGGCCATGTTGATGATCGTCTCGTGGCTCAGGACAAAAAAGGGCGGGCGGTTGGCGGCCAGCGCTTCCTGTTCGCGCCAATGCCAGATTTCGCGCAAGACGGCCAAGGTGTGGCAAGCCAGTTTGTTGCTGCCCCGCACGCGCCAGACCAGGTCCGGTTCGGCCCGCGTTGGAATGGCGCACTCGGCGATCAGGCGATCGCAGGATTGCCCCAGCCAGGGCAGCCGTTGTTTTTGGCGCAATTGCTCCGCCAAGATGTCCGACAGCGGTTTGAGATAACGCGTGTCGTTGTGGGCGTACGCCTCCATGCGCGCCGTCAGGGGCCGCTTGGACCAATCCGCCTTCTGCGAGCCTTTTTCCAGGATGACCCCCAAATGCTTTTTGACCAGGCTCACCAGCCCGAACTCCCGCTCCCCCAACAGCCGGCTGGCCAGCATGGTGTCGAAGATGCGATCGGGCACAAAGGAATGATTCTTGCGCAACAGACGCAGGTCGTAGTCCGCTCCGTGCAGAATCAGCCGGTGCCTTTTCAATTCCGGCCAGAGCGGATTCAGATCGATGCGCGTCAGTGGATCGATCAGCTTGTCTCCGTTCGCGGTGCTGATTTGCAGGAGGCAGAGTTTTTCGGGGTAGGCGTGCAAGCTGTCGGCCTCGGTATCCAAAGCCACCCAATCCGCCGTTCGGAGCACCGGCAGGAAATCGGAGAGTAAGCCATCTGAATCAATCATAGATTCTTAACCCTTCCGCATCACCTTGTCCTCCCGGAGCAACCCATACACCGCGTGGTCCACGAAATGGTCGTAGATCCATTCGGCGTCCCGCGAGATGCCTTCCAAGGCGAATCCCAATCGCTCGGCCACCACCCGGCTGCGTTGGTTTTCGGCGGCACAACGAATCGTCAAGCGGTGCAGATCCAGCTCCCCGAAAAGGTGCTCCATCACCGCCCGGCAACTGGCCGTCATAATCCCCTTGCCTTGGTGCGACGCCCCAAGCCAGTACTCCAAGTAGGAAGCCTTGTTGGGCCAATCGATGGGAAAACAGTTTATCATCCCGCACAGCTTGCCGCTCTCCCAAACGCCCACTGGAATCCCCTGACCCAGGGCGAATTGCTTCAGGCTGGTCGAGACATAAGTGGCGACATCGGCCAGCGTGCGGCGTTGGTCCACCCAACTCATCCACGCCCGTAAATGCGCCCGGTTTTCTTCGATCAAGGCAAAGAGATCCCGCGTGTGCCGGTGCTCGATCAGCGCCAACTCAGTCTGCTCTCCAATGCGTGTCTGAAACATATCAATTCGCTCAACCGCCCAGCGTCGTGGGATCGTTGACGTCGCCCTTGTTGAAATCAACGTAGGCTTCGGTCAAATCGGCAGCATAAATCAAGGCCGCCGCGCGGCCCAAGTTCAAGTCAATGTGCAGATCAAATGCGCCCGCCGCCGTGATCTCGCACAGCGCCTTGAATGGGACGCGCGTCGGCCGCCCGGCCCTCAACGAATACAAAATCCGCCGCCGGCCAGGCAGACTGTAGCCGACATCGACTTTGCTTTCCTCCACCCACGCCGCCGAATAACCCAGCGCACAGAGGATGCGGCCCCAATTGGGATCGCCGCCGCACCAGCTTGTTTTGACCAGCGAACTGTTGGCCACCGCCCGTGCCGCCGTATCGGCCTCGTCCAGCGTCCTGGCCCCCTGAACTCGAACCGTGACAAATCGGGAAACACCTTCCCCATCGAGCACGATTTTCCTGGCCAACTCCAGCGTCACATAATCCAGCGCGGCTTGAAACACCGGCAGCTCTGGCGAGCGGGCGGTCAGCGGGCGATGGCCGGCGCGGCCATTCGCCAGCACCAGCACGGTGTCGTTGGTGCTCATGTCGCCATCGACGGTGATGCGGTTGAAGCTTTTGGCCACCGCTTCATTCAGGGCGGCCTGCAACGTTTTGGCCTCGACCGCCGCGTCGGTGGTCAAAAAGCAAAGCATCGTGGCATGCAGCGGACGCAATGCCGGCGCGGCGCCCGAGGCGCTCATGCCGGGCTGGATCATGCCCGCCCCCTTGCACATGCCGCCGCACCGGACTGTGCGGCCGCCAAGTTTGAACTCGACCGCGACTTCCTTGGGCCGCGAGTCACTGGTCATAATGGCTTCAGCGGCATGACTCCCGCTGGCCAGGGCCGAACTGGCCAGCGCGGCGGCTTGCTCGATTCCCTTCTTGACGTTGTCCATCGGCAGCGGTACGCCGATGCGGCCCGTTGAGGCGACCAGGACCTCCGCCGGGGAGATCTTCAAGGCGGCCGCGGTAAATGTGGCCATCGCTTCGGCGTCGAAACGCCCTCTTTTTCCGGTGCAAGCGTTGGCATTGCCGGAGTTGACGACCAGGGCGCGAGCCACGCCGCGTTGGACGCGTTGGACGCAAAGCCGCACCGGCGCCGCGCAGACCTGGTTGGTGGTAAAAGTCCCGGCGACCGCCGCCGGCGTATGCGACACCAGCAGGGCCAGATCGCGTTTAGGCCCTTTGTTGGAGCCTTTGCCCGTGCCCAGGCGTTTGATATCGCAGAACACCCCGGCGGCGGCGAACCCCGCCGGCGCCGTCACCGACCCCCCGATACTGTGGAACAAAGATTTTTTCACCAGTGGGAAGGACAAAAGCGGAAACGGGCCGCCTTGTCAACGAGGCGTTTCCTTCCCTTCGGTAGGGCGAGACTCCGTCGAGCCGTGACTTTTTGCCACAAAATCGAGTTACGGCTCGACAGAGTCTCTCCCTACCGAGGCAATCAATTCAAGGCTGGACGGTTGGACGGAGTCCAGAGATTTAGGGCTTGATGCCAGCCATTCCTTTTGCGAATCTTGGGATACGGGCGCGGCCCGATCGACGCAGGATGAATTTTGGGAATGCACAACTGCTCTGATAAATTCCGCGCCCAGCTTTTCTTATGACAGTCCGGGAAGCCGAAAACATCGCCGCTGGGCTCGCGCAACGGTCTCAACTTCCGCACCGATTGAACGGCGTGCAAATCCGGGCCGCCGATTACGTGGATGAGGATACGCTGAAATTCTTCAAGAGCGACGAGCCGGGGATCACCCTGGCTGACCAACAGATGGTCGATAAGGCGTTCGCCAGACTCATTCAACGACGCGGCGGGGGCGTGGTCCTGGTGCCTATCAAAGGGTCCGATTATTTCAAATGGCTCGAAAAATTAAACCAGGCCGATTCATTAGCCAGCCGGGCGAAATACATTTCATTGTTGACCGCGCCGGCCAGAGCCAAAGTTGAATCCGGCCCAAGCTGATTTCCAATGCATTAGCCCGCTTATTTCTTAGTTTGGCAGGGCGAAGCTGCCGCTTCGCCCAAATATTTGGGCGGCGCAGCAGACGGAACAACAAAAGAGTTGGACTGCATTTCTCCTTCTGCGCCGCCCTGCCAACAATGTGGAAGAGGCCCTTGCTGCATTGTGAAATCTCCGGGTTAAACCCCTGCCGGCTTCACGGCGAAACTTGCAGCACTTCCACCGAGGCCGGGGAGATGGCCAGCACTTTGATGTCCGGCGGCGCTTCGGCTTTCAGTTCCTTGGTGGCAGGTTCCGCGGCGTTGAAGTCTGTCAAATCCAGATCGACCCGGATTTCCTTCCGCGTCGCCCGCAGCAAGGCGTCATCCTGCCCAACGGCGGTCACGACCACTTCGTCAGGGGTGATGCGGAAGACGCGTTTGTCGCCGAGAACGGTCTTAACCGAGACCGGCACACGAATGTATTCCGATCGGAGCGACTGATTGACGTTCACATCCTCGTGAATGCTGTAATGAATGGCCAGCCAGATCACCGTGGCCATGGCGATGGAGAAAAATTTGAGCCAGAAATTGTGCAGGATGAGGTGGCGCGGGGACATCACGTTTTAGGCTGCTGCGAAACCAGGGTGGGACTGGCTTCCTTGGCCGGTTCCTCCCGCGGACGAAACAGCCGCAGGATGTTGTGCCGTTTACTGGGCTGGATGAGAATGGAAGTCAGAAAGGCCCGGAGTTGCTCGGCGCTGACGCCGCGCACCAATTGCCCCTTGTAGGCGTGCGAGATGGACCCCGTCTCCTCCGACACCACCACCACCACCGCATCAGTCTCCTCCGACAGCCCGATGGCGGCGCGATGCCGCGTGCCCAGCGAGGCGGTCAAATCCGTCCGCTGGGTCAGGGGAAAAATGCAGGCCGCGAAGTCGATGCGGTCGCCCTTGATGATGACGCCGCCGTCATGAATGGCGTTGTTGGGAAAGAAAATCGTTTCCAGCATTTCCGGCGTGGCCTCGCAATGGACCGGCAGGCCCGATTCCGTGGCTTCCTGCAAGTTGATGGTTTGTTCGATGGCGATGAGCGCGCCAATGCGCACCTCCGAGAGCCGTTCCACCGTTTGGATGATGACCTCGATGGTCTCGCGCTGCTCGTGACTGGTGGCGAAGAGCGGATGCGTGCCCAGTTCGGCCAGAATCCGCCGCAGTTCGGGTTGAAAAATGATGAGAATGGTGACGACGGCGATGGCGACAAAGGAACGGATGAGCCAAATGAGCACTTCCAAATTCAGGAAGTAGGCCAGGAGCGTCAGGCTCAGAACCAGCAAAGCGAACCCATAGACCACCGGCGCTCCGCGCGTGCCGCGGATGAAGTTGAGACTGAAATAGATGCCCACCGAGAGGATGGCAATCTCCAACACCGGTCGCCAGCCGTTCTGCAGGTCTTTACTGACGATATGTATGATTTCCGGCATTTGTTTGTTGTTTCATCAGGGCTTCAGTCATGCGCAAGGCGTGCCGCGTGGCCGCCACGTCATGGCAGCGAATGATCCCCGCCCCGTTGGCCACGCCCCAACACGCGCAGGCCAGCGAGGGTGGCAGTCGTTCCTGGACCTTCGCGCCCGAGGCCGCTCCCACAAAGGATTTGCGGGAGGCGCCCACCAACAGCGGGCGCTCCCACCTTGTAAAACGGCGCAAGTTCGCCAGCAACCGCAAATTGTCCTCCATCCGTTTGCCAAAACCCAATCCCGCGTCCAGCACCACCTGCTCAGGATTGACACCGCAGGAGAGCAAACGTTTCAAACGATCCTCAAAAAATCGGTCCACTTCCGGCACCACATCGTCATAGACAGGATTTTCCTGCATCGTGGCCGGCGTCCCTCGCATGTGGACGGCCACGTAGGCCGCCCCGCTCTCGGCCGCCAGCCGCCACATTCCCTCGTCCTGGCGATTGGCGGCGATGTCGTTGATGATGCAGGCCCCGGCTCTCAAAGCCTGGCGGGCCACGCCGGATTTGACGGTGTCAATGGAAAGCGCAATCGCCGCTCTGCCCGACAAAGCCTCCAACACCGGCATCACCCGCTTCAATTCCTCGGCCTCGCTGACGGACCCCGCCCCGGGCCGGGAGGATTCGCCCCCGACGTCAATAATATCGGCCCCTTCATCCACCAAGCGCAAGGCATGGGCGACCGCGGCGGACGCGTCGCCAAAGCGCGCGCCCTCGTAAAAGGAATCCGGCGTCGCGTTGACCACGCCCATCAGCAAAGCCGGGCGGGGAAACGCAAAGACAAATTGGCGCGCGCGCAAAAGCATTTTGAAAGGCGGCGCCGTTTTAATCGGCCCGTTATTTGGCGGCGTAATTCTTGCCTACTTCAGCCCAGTTGACCGCATTCCATACTGCTTTGAGGTAATCGGCGCGGCGGTTCTGATACTTAAGGTAATAAGCGTGCTCCCAAACATCGACGCCGAAAATGGGATGGCCTTCGCACCCGGCCACCGCCTTGCCCATCAGCGGATTGTCCTGGTTGGCGGTCGAGCACACCTCCAATTTTCCCCCGTTGACGACTAGCCAGGCCCAACCGCTGCCGAATCGGCCCAGGCCCGCAGTCTCGATTTTTTCTTTCAGGGCGTCAAAGCTGCCAAAGGCCGTCTGAATGGCATCGGCCAGCGCGCCGGTGGGCGCTCCGCCGGCTTTTGGCCCCAGGAGTTTCCAGAACATGGAATGATTGGCATGGCCGCCGCCGTTATTGCGCACCGGCCCGCGAATGTCCTGCGGGACGGCGTCCAGGTTGCTGATAAGTTCCTCCACGGTTTTCTTTTCCAGGTCCGGTTTGCCGGCGATGGCTTTGTTGACGTTGGTCACATAAGCCGCGTGATGTTTGTCATGGTGGATTTCCATCGTTTGCGCGTCGATATAGGGTTCGATCGCGTCTTTGGCGTAAGGGAGTGGAGGTAATTCGTATGCCATAAATATGTGTCTCTTTCCTGTTTAACCCCAATCATGCGCGACTTCTTGGGAAGCGCGGTCGTCTCGACCGCATCCTTCGGCGTCTCGCCGACGGAATCCCCCGACCGAAATTGGCCCACCTTTTGGGTGAGTCAGCAAGCACATCGCGAATGATTCGAGTGTTTAATTTTCAACTCGTAACGTTCTGTTCAATGAACCATTGATTACCAAAGTTAGCAAAGGGCCGCCCGGAACACAAGCGGCGGATTTGTGATACAATAATTCAAATAGCTCATCTCTGAAGAGACTTTTTCACCACGAAGAGCACGAAGGGGACGAAGAAAAAGCGACCAGACAACCTCATTCAGGGAGCCAATAGTCCCGCGCCCTCACATCGTCATCGCTTTTTTCATGGCCGCCATCAGGTGGCTGTATTCCTCCAAGGCCGGGAATTGCGGGAATTGTCTTTGGATGTGGTCGGGCGCATGAAAAAGATATCCCATGTGCGCTTCCATCAACATCGCGGTGTCGTTGAAGGAATCGCCGGCGGCGATGTGATAGTAGCCCAGCGTTTTCAAAGCGGCCACGGCGCTGCGCTTGGGCTGTTCCTGGCGCAATTGGTAGCCCGCGATGCGTCCGTCCTCGATCACCAAACGATTGCAGAAGATGGCGGGCCACTCCAGTTGACGCATGACCGGCTTGGCGAATTCCTCGAAGGTGTCGGACAGGATGATCACCTGCGTCAGCGCGCGCAACTCGCGCAGGAAATCCAGCGCGCCGGGCAGCGGGCGCAAAGTGGCGATAACTTCCTGGATATCGGCCAGCTTGAGGCCGTGCTGATCGAGGATTTTGATGCGGGCGCGCATGAGTTTGTCGTAATCCGGCTCATCGCGCGTGGTGCGGCGGAGGGCGGGGATGTTGGTTTTCTCCGCGACGGAGATCCAAATCTCCGGCACGAGCACGCCCTCCAAATCCAGCACCACAATCGATTGCTTCACAGCTCGGATTTTTTCAGGAAATCTTCCGGCTGTCGAGGCAATCCCTAGCCGTCCTGCTGCAAGCGGGCGGGCAGGAATATCTGCCAATTATTTGACAAGGCTTTCCGTGAAAACAAAGCACTCGGCGCATAGGCGGAAACAAGGAGAGAATTCCCCGAATATGATCGCGCATTGAACCCATGAACCCGTGCGCGTCGCTGCATCTCCCTCTCCTCCACGCACTTGTGGAGGAGAGGGACGGGGAGAGGAGGCTCCCTTCTCGGTGGGGGTTCATGGGGAGGTTACGAGGTGAAGCAAGAAGAGTGCGGCGCGGGACGCGCCGCACGGCGACCGAGACGGTCGCGCTCCCCGGGATCAAGGATGCATGCCAGCCTTGAATTTCTGGCGGGACTGGTGACTCTGTTGACATGGATGAAACGATTTTGCCGCCTTTGCGGCCCGACACTCTCTACCTGGTCGCCACGCCCATTGGCAATCTGGAGGACATTACCCTGCGGGCTTTGCGCGTGCTGCGGGAATGCGACGTGGTCGCGGCGGAAGACACGCGGCATTCGGGCAGGCTCTTGCAACACTTCGGCATCTCCAAACCGTTGTTAAGTTATTTCCAGTTCAACGAGGCCAGGCGCAGCGAGGAGATTTTGGAACGGCTGCGACTCGGGGAGAAAGTCGCGCTGGTGACCGACGCGGGCAGCCCCGGTATCAGCGATCCGGGCGCGCGCGTCGTCGCGGCGGCCCGGGCGGCGGGGTTGCGGGTGGAGGCGGTGCCGGGGCCGTGCGCCTTGGTGGCGGCGTTGACCGCCAGCGGATTGCCGACCGACGAATTTCATTTTGTAGGATTCCTGCCTCATAAAAGTGGACAACGCCGACGGCAATTGGAGGCCCTGCGGACAGTTCCCGGGACCTTGGTTTTCTACGAATCGCCCTACCGCATTGTCAAGTTGCTGGAGGAATTGGCGGGGTTGTACCCCATGCGCAAGTTGGTCTTGGCTAGGGAGTTAACGAAGAAATTCGAGGAATTCCGCAGCGGCCAGCCGGAGGCGTTGCTGGCGGAAATCCGCGCCAAGGCTCCCAAGGGCGAGTTCGTGGTTTTATTGGGTCCTGAACCCGATTTATAATCTTGTCAAATTTTTTTGTTGATTCGCCCCGGGCTTTTCCGTAAGGTTTTCGCATTCAGCTTATTCCCAAAGCAGAACGTTCGGTTGAGAAAGCCCGTTATGGGGACCGTTCGAGTTAAAATGGGTAAAGAGTAAAGTTATATGTCAGCTAAACTATTCGTCGGTAATCTCACCTTCACCGCGACGGAGAATGACTTGCAGGATTATTTCGCGCAAGCGGGCGTGGTGGTTTCCGTTAACATCATGCAAGACCGCATGACCGGTCGGTCGCGAGGGTTCGCCTTCATCGAGATGGGTTCCAAAGAGGACGCGGAAAAGGCCATCCAGATGTTCCATTCCAAGGACTTCCAGGGCCGTCCGCTCACTGTCAACGAAGCTCGTCCCCGCGAAGAGCGTCCGCCCGGCGGCGGTGGTGGCGGTGGCGGCGGCTATCGCGGCGGCGGTGGTGGCGGTGGTGGCGGAGGCGACAGGGGCTATCGCGGCGGCGGCGGCGGCGGTGGTGGTGGAGAACGCCGCGGCGGCTATCGCCAGTAAGCAGAGTTTTTATTCGTCGTCGAATTTTGGCGGCCCTAGCGGCGTGGCCAGCCATCCCTCGATTCAGACGAATTTACCCGGGTTCAAAATCCCCTTTGGGTCCAGGCAGTGCTTGATTTTCCCATGCAACGTTCTGACGGCGGGCGAAACCGCCAGGGGCCACCACGGTTTCTTGGCCAGGCCAATGCCGTGTTCTCCCGTAATCACCCCGTCCCATGCCAGGACTTGCCGGAATAACTGGTCCAGCGCCGCCCGTGTGCGCCCTTTGACACCCGGCCAATTCTCATCATACATGATGTTGACATGAATATTGCCGTCGCCGGCATGCCCGAAGCACGCGATGGGCAGGCCGGATTTCTTCTGCAACCGGGCCGTGAAGGCAAATAGGTCTTCCAACCGGCCGCGCGGCACCGCAATGTCCTGGTTTAATTTGATAAGTCCCGTATCCCGCAAAGAATAGGAAAACTCGCGGCGCAAGCCCCACAACTTCTCGCACTCCTCCCTCCCGCAAGCGCGCTGCGTAAAAACCGGTCCTTGCGCCCGCAGCAACCGGCCCAGGGCTTGAGCGTCGCTCCGCACCGATTTCTCCCGGCCATCCAATTCCACCATCAGCAAGGCGCGCGAACCGCCCAACCGGCGGCTGCCCGTGCGCCGCGCGGCGGCCTTCAGCGTGAATTCATCGGCCACTTCCAGCGCGCTCGGCAGAAAACCCTCCGCGAAAATGGCGCCTATGGCGCGCGCGGCCGCCTTCATCGAATCGAATCCGACCACCAGCAACGCGCGAAAAGGCGGCAGCGGGATGAGCTTCAAGGTGACTTCCGTGACCACCCCCAGCAAACCCTCCGAACCCACCATCAACCGTGTCAAGTCGAAGCCCGTTTTGTTCTTGTGCGTGCGCCCGCCCAGCGCGACCACCGCGCCATCGGCCAGCACGGCCTGCAGGCCCAGGACGTAATCCCGCGTCACCCCATATTTGAGGCAACGCGGCCCACCCGCATTGGTGGCCACCGTGCCGCCGACGCTGCAATCGGCGCGGCTGGCAGGATCGGGCGGATAATAGAGGCCCTGCCGTTCGACCGCGTCTTGCAACGTTTGCAGGATCACTCCCGCTTCGGCCACAGCCACGAAATCGCCGGCGTGGATTTCCTTGATGCGATTCATCCGTTCGAGCGAAAGCACAATCCCGCCCCGCGCCGGCACGCACCCGCCGACGTAGCCGAAGCCGGCTCCGCGCGCGGTGACCGGCAGGCCATGGGCCGAAGCATATTGCAACAACCGCACGATGGAGGCGGTGCCGCGGGGCAGAGCGACCGCCTCGGGGAGATGGCGGGCGAACCATTTGTCGCCGGCATATTTTTCCAGCACCGACGGCTCGAGCCGCAATTCGCCTTCGGGCAGCAGTCGCCTAAGATGATTGAGCGAAGGAGGAGGCTTCACGAACTGGGAGGGTCATGCGATTCCAGCAAGGCGCGGGCGCTCTCGGCCTGATCTTCCGGAACCTGGACTTGCACGCCGCCGATGGCCGAGCCATAGCCAAGACTGAAGGCGGCCTCCGCATTTTTGAGGCTCACCAGAAAGCCGTTGGCCTCCAGACGCGACCGGACCAGTTCCGCTTCGGCGGGATTGTTTAGCGTGGAAACAGTGATGAATTCCATGCCTCCAATATTGCGCCAACGGGACCAAAACTCAAGGTCTCTTGCCTGCCAATTCCAAGTAAGCCTGCGCCGGTCGGCCCGGGTTCTCCGGCCTCCACTCCAGCGCGGCCCCGACGACCCGGCGCATTTGTGCGAACCACCACTGCGCGCGCTGGCGCCGCTGCCGCCGAACTTGCCGCGCCAGCCGTCGCGTTGTTGCATCCAGGCCAAGCTCCATCTGATCGATTCGATTTGTCTTCATAATTCCTTTCTCAATTGGCGACCACCTTAGCCGGCCTGGTTGGACAAATGCTGTCCAAGTGAAATTTTTTTGGTGGTGGTGCCGTAGATTGTTGATTGCCTGGAAGTGTAAAGAAATCCGACAATGTGGAATAAGCGGTGGCGCTCTACCATCTCTGTCCGCTGGTTCGCTGGTTGGTCAGCTTGGCTATCTGCCCACTTGGCTTCGATATAAAACGCGGGAGGTCCCCGGCG
>Ga0302324_100017893_pt1 | contig 14014 bp, 8 predicted proteins | sample Palsa_T0_1_FD_201949 | JGI IMG/M metagenome (GOLD analysis project Ga0302324, IMG submission 201949) | Peat permafrost microbial communities from Stordalen Mire near Abisko, Sweden - Palsa_T0_1 | ecosystem: Environmental > Terrestrial > Soil > Palsa > Peat permafrost | place: Sweden: Abisko... | reverse complement strand
CTGACATTTGCGACCTGAGATTCCATTTGGATAAAAAGCAAAGAACCCCTCCGTCTGAGGGGTTCTTTGTTACCTAAACCTAAACCTATGAGAAGAATTACTCTACTCAAAAACTATGAACGTCAAGCCCATGCTTTAGTTTCAGGTATTTCGACAAACTGCCAAAAATCATAGATGACCGGTAAATTACTCCTTGAGTTTGTCTTTAAACTGTTTTTTGAATTTCTCCACCTTCGGCCGGATTACATACTGGCAATAGGACTGATTTGGGTTCAGGGCGAAATAATTTTGGTGATAGTCCTCCGCCTTGTAAAAATTAGTAAAGGGCGTGATTTCGGTGACGATCGGGTTCTTAAATACATGAGAAGAGGTCAATTGTTTTTTATACTGCTCCGCCAGATTCCGCTGCTCCTCGGAATGATAAAAAATAGCCGAACGATATTGTGTTCCCTCATCGTTTCCCTGCCGGTTAAGTGTAGTGGGATCATGCACATTCCAGAAGATTTGAAGTAACTGTTCGAAGGAAACTATTGCCGGGTCGTAGGTGATCTGTGTGGCTTCCGCGTGACCGGTCGACCCGGTACATACCTCCTCATAGGAAGGATTTTTTACCTTTCCGCCGGAATATCCCGAGACCACGGATACGACACCCTTAACGTCGACAAAGACCGCTTCTGTACACCAGAAACATCCCGCAGCAAAGGTGGCAACTTGTAAGTCAGGCTTGGTTGAATTCATAGTTTTTTCAGTTGGTTTTTGACCGTAAATCAGGGTTACGCTGAAAAGGCCAATAAGAAATGTAATAAATGATTTTTTCATAACCCTATAACCCGATTTTAATCCAATTGGTTGTAAAAAGAAAGCCAATTGTCGCGCAAAGAACAATTATCAGTAACTGCGGTAAAAATTGAACAGCGCATTAGCGAGTTTGGTGTCAAGGTCCCGTTTGGTCTGACTCATAATAAAGCCTTCCGCCGGGTACGATTCGGACTTATTGCAGAGATCAGCAAACTCGCGGGGTACGGCCCGCGTATCTCCGGTGCAGAAGGCCCATCGGTCATCCCAATTGAATTGACTGGAAAGAGTGGAGTTAACAAGCTCCGCCCGGCTGGGCGCGTCCTGGATTAAAAGCTGAAGGGACGCGTTAGCCGAAATCTGTTTATCAATAAGGACCATTTGGGCGGATACAGATTGATACATCGTCCTTTTTTGACCACCGACGATTTTTTCCCCCATAGCCACGCTGTCCTGGTATGTTTGCGTTGCCCGCTGAAAATAAGGCCGGCTCTCCTGATAGTCGTTTATCGTTAATCTCAGACGTTGGTCGACCCGCCGGAGTTTCGTGTCCAGCACCTGCTGAGGGGTATAGAATTCGACAAATTGATTAATGGTTGTTTTGAAGATGACCGGGTCAAAGGTCCAGTGGCTATTGTTTTGGTTCGGTGGCTCAACGACCACATTTAGTGTCGCATTCGCTTTGGCTTGTTGCATCATCTCGATGGACTCGCGATAGCCGGGTGAAAAATTGTTAACATCCGTAAAAAGAAGAAACGCCTGCTTGGCATCCTCGCGGGTGTTCTTTAGCATCTCCAATACGGCGATCGAGTAGCATTGTGCTGCGGCACTGTCTTTTGCGGGTGTCAGCTCCTTGTATTTGTTGACGGGACTAGGAATCACTTTTAAAGCACCCGGCGAGGTTCGGATACTCTCGTAAAGGGTATTTATTTTTTGATAGTCCTGGACAACGGCTTTCCACTTGAGACCGGCATTCGAGGCAATTTGGTTTTGAGCGTCCGTAACAAGATAGTCGATGGCGGCCTGATAACTCAAGGTCAGAACATCTTTTGATTTCCTATTGTTGGGCGAACTTCGGAGTCGGTCGACCGCTTCCAGAACAGCGCCGTAATAATCGCCCCGTTTGTAGGCGACTTTGCCCGACGAGCACGAATCCGATAAAAAAATGAACAAAAAAAGATAATCGGTGAATCGGATTTTCATAAGTAAGAGCAGGTAATCGGAAATGGATCAGGTTACTTTCCAAAAAGGTCAATTAAAATGTCATCGATCAAATTGCGCCAGTTGCCCCAGGAGTGCCCATCATTTACTTCGCGGTAGTGATAAACACACGCATTGGTTTGAAGGATATCTTTCATTTTTCTGCTTCCTTCACTGGCATCACTGATTAGTCCTGAGGTCATGGAAACGGTGATGGGCTGCGCCGGATTATCACAAAGGGTGAAAATCTGCGGGCGAACCCAGAATGCCGGCGACTGAATTCCGGCCATTCCAAACAAGGCCGGTTTGGAAAAAGCAAAATAAGCGGCATTAAGTCCGCCCATGGATGACCCCATAATGGCGCGGCCTGAAACGGATGCCTGAACCGGATACAGCGATTCAATGTGCGGAATAAATTCTGTTCGAAAGAATTCCAGGTACTTAGGATTCATCGACAGTTCATCCATTCGTTTATTGTTCGAGCGGTTCACGGGTTCCCGTTGGTCAATAAAGATGGCAATAATGGGTTTGATCTTTTTGTCGGCCAGGAGATTATCGAGGATGGTCACCATATTGCCGAGTTTCGGGTGCATATATTCATACCCGTCGGTCACATAGAGGGCCGGAAGTTTCCCGGATGGATTGAAGTCAGCCGGCCAGTATACGCTGTAGGTTACCTGATAGCCTAGGACCTCACTGTTGAACAATATGTCCGACTCCACTTTTCCGTGAGCGATATTATCCCGTGTTTGCAGGACAGGATCTTCCTTCCAGTCGGGCATGCAGAGTTCGGAATTCGGACTTCCCCCACCGACGCCGGACCATTGTTGGTTTGTGTTTTCCGGATCCAGAATCCAGTTGCTTCCGTTCAGGACAACTTTATAATCGAGTCGGGCATCCTTCGGGAAGGCAGTCTTTAAAATCCAAAAATCTGTTCCCGGCACTTGTATTCCTTTGTTGTTGAATTTTTTTTCATATCCCCAACCATTAAAGTCACCCATCCATTCCACGGTTTTAGCTTTTCCGTGATACAGAAATGCAACCGAGTCCTGCTCGATCAATGGAATCCGGTGCGCGTTTTGTAGCGCCGTCCACCACGCTTCAAGTTTTGTTTTTCGCACGGTCGAATCCGTCAGTGAAGAATATTCATACAATGGTTTCAGGCTGGTTTCAAAAAATGAATAGTCCTGCGCCCAACCGGAAAGAAAGGGAAGGAGTAGAAAAATGGAAAGGGTGAGCCGCTTCATACGCCGTGTATTCCAAGGTACGAAAAACTGCATGGTTAGCAATCAGGAGCAGTATAAAGTCGACGGCAAGGCAGCGTGGATGCGATCGCCACTTGCCAATTTCTATACTGCGGACTTCCGCTGATCGCTGCAGTCGGGCGAAAGAGTGGATAAATTATTGACCCTATTGATTTTATTTTCAATTATGTAAAAGAGGACCTGTTGCGAATCTCTGTGTTTTCTGTGTGTATCCCTCGGTGATTTCTGTGGTAAAAAGCATAAGAAACTAAATAGCAAGACTCACTTAATCATTGGCATGGATGTCATAACCATGGAGACCGCATAGGATACACACAGAGAAGTCACAGAGAATTCAATTTTACGGCTTGATTAAAATTTACCCGACATGGGCCGCTGATCACCGACTAACTACGACCTCATCCTTATCCTGTACCCTCAGACAAAGCAGGCCGGCGATCATCATTGAAACTCCGCCGGTGACCAATATGTAAACCGATTGCTGATGAAATAGGTGGCGAAGAAAGAATCCGAGAACGGTAGAGGCAATGATCTGAGGAATGACAATAAAGAAATTAAAAACGCCCATGTAGTATCCCATTTTTTCAGAGGGAAGCGACCCGGAAAGCATTGCGTAAGGAATAGACAGAATACTTGCCCAGGCAATGCCGATCCCCAACATGGAAATAATGAGTGACCACTGATCGTGAATGAAATAGAATGAAATAAGTCCAATCCCGCCGCAGGCCAGGGCAAACAGATGGGTCATCCTTCGGCTAATGCGCTTTGCTAAAATGGGCAGGAATAAAGCGGCTATCGCGGCGATTCCATTATAGACGGCAAAGAGAATGTTTACCCAATCGGCGCCATCGTTGTAAGCCTTCGATGTAGGATCCGATGAGCCATACACTTGTGACGTAACCACCGAGGTTGTGTAGATCCACATCGCAAAGAGCGCAAACCAGGAAAAAAACTGAACGAAGGCAAGTTGCACCATCGTTTTAGGCATGCCAAGGAAATCCTTCACCATGTGTACAATCCCGAGGTACGATCTTCCCTGGCTAATGTAAAGTGAGGAAAGAAGAAAGATGAGTCCGAAAAGAGTAAACCCTATTCCTAAAACATAAAGTTCTTTTTCGCTTTGTGACCCATAGACAACGGCAGAAAAAAGCAGTCCGAGGGCAAGAAGAGAAGTACCCACCCGGATAAATCGTTTCTTAGAAATTTCCGGTTGATCGATAATTCGTTTTTCGCGGTTTCTCAGATTCTCTTCATCTTTCGGATCGGGGGGGTATTCTTTTGTCGTGAACACCGTCCACATTACGGTGATCAGGAGCATTGAAGCACCGATATAAAAAGAATATTTGACCGAATTCGGGATAAGACCAGCACCGGCGACATTGGCGATACCAAACCAATTGCTAAACATATACGGCAGCATGGAGGCTACCACGGCGCCGGTACCAATAAAAAAACTTTGCATGGCAAACCCGGCAGTCCGTTGAGCGGGTGGGAGCATATCGCCCACAAAGGCGCGGAAAGGTTCCATACTGATATTGATGGAGGCATCCATGATCCAAAGCACGCCCACCGCCATCCACAGGGCACTTGAATTGGGCATTAAACAAAGAGCCGTGGAAGCCAAAAGGGCACCGGCGGCAAAGTATGGTCTTCGTCTTCCCCAGAAAGGGTGCCATGTGCGGTCACTGTAGAAACCAATGATCGGCTGGACCAGCAAACCGGTGATGGGTGCGGCAGACCAGAAAAGAGCAAGCCTGTCGGTTTGGGCACCGAGTGTTTCAAATATCCGGCTGGTGTTGGCATTCTGCAACGCAAACCCAAATTGAATTCCAAGAAATCCAAAACTCATATTCCAGATTTGCCAGAAACTCAGTTTAGGTTTGGGTGCCGGGGATCCGCTCATAAATAAAATTCCTTTACCATATTATTTCGATGCGTTCGTTGGAATACGGAATTTCAGTCCACTTAACTTCTTCCTGTCCCATGGATTCAGGATCATTGATCGGATCATATTTCTCCAGGGGCGTAAAAAAGGAGTGGGTCTTTGGATAAAGCGTCGCCTGTTTTCCGTTGATGGAAATGGAATCCTGACCGAGATGATGGAAAATTATTTTCAGTGCATTGCGGGGCAACACATATGTTCCTTCGGCCTGTTCCAGGATTAATTTATTTTCATGCGAAACATAATAGAACTGTCGCTGAAGGTAGCGGCCTTTTTTATACTCATAGGATTCGCCATCGTCTTCAAAGTAGGTAAACGAGGTATTTTCATTTCCCGGATACAGATGAAGAATTAGTTCCGAAACTTTCACGCCGGTGTTATCTTTTGCGGGTTGCATGGGGAGGATAGCACCGGATTTAATAAAAACAGGAAGCCGGTGAATCGGACACGCAATAATGATTTCCTGTTCGCCTGAAAATTTCTGACCCGTAAATAAATAATACCAATCGCCTGCCGGCAGATAAACTTTTACGAGTTCCTTGTTGCTCTCAACGGGCGCCACTAAAATGAAAGGTCCGAAGAGGTATTGATTCTGATATTGATGATCATATACTAGCGGCGCGAACGTGTAATCCACGGCAAGAGACCGCTGCACCGGCATACCTGTTTGGGCGGCATCGTGGAAAAGAGAATAAATGTACGGCATGAGTTGATAGCGCAGCTTAATGTAGTTTCTGGAGATTTGTTCCACCTCTTCTCCATACGACCAGGGTTCCGAATCGCGTGAGTTGATCATCGTATGCCCTCGGAAGAAAGGTGAAAGCGCACCCAGCGAGATCCAACGGGCAAAGAGTTTCGTGTTTGCATCGCCGACAAAACCGCCGACATCGTATCCCGCGAAAGCGACACCGGTAAGCCCTAAGCTGCTGACCATTCGTACTCCTAAAATCATATGTTCGTCATAAGCAACATTGTCTCCCGTCCAAACGGCAGCATACCTCTGGATTCCGGAGAATCCGGACCGCGTAAGATTAAAGGGACGTTTTCCGTTAAGGAGAGCCTTGGTGCCCTCAAACGTACTTCGCGACATTTGAAGTCCGAAAATGTTTCTTCCCCGCCGGGTAGTCGCCGGGTTGCCCTCAAAGTCGAAAATTAGATTTTCGGGCAGCGAGTGGCCCCAGGTAGCAATTTCATTCATATCATTCCAAAACCCCTCAATACCCAGGGCTACGTAATCCTTGAATTTGGACGCCCACCAGGTGCGGGTTTTGGGATTTGTAAAGTCGGGGAAATGACACCATCCCGGCCAGACTTGCCCGGCATAATTTTCTCCGTCCGGATATTGGAGAAATACATTCTGCTGCAGCCCATCGTCATAGGGTTCATACCCCTTTTCAATTTTAATTCCCGGGTCGCACATCACGACCACGTGAAATCCCAAGGCTTTGATCTCATCCAACAGCGCTTTGGGGTTGGAGAAATTTTTTTTGTCCCACGTGAAGATCTTGTACTTGTCCATATAGTGAACATCCAGGACTATCACATCGGCAGGAATATCTTTTTCGCGGAATGTTTTCGCAACCGCAGAAACTTCTTTGTCAGGATAGTAACTGTACCGGCACTGTTGATAGCCAATACTCCAGAGCGGAGGTAATTCCATCCGGCCCGTGAGGTGCGTGTACCCGTAAATAATTTCGGCGACTGATTTTCCGGCCATGAAATAATAATTCATTTCGCCCGCATCGGCGGAAAAGCTGGAGAAGCGGTTATTCGACGCGCCAAAATTGAAAAACGTTTTGTGTGTGTTATCCAGGAACAGACCATAGATCCGGTGGTGATGAATGCCGATGTAAAACGGGGTGGAGCAGTACAAGGGATCGGCTCCGGTGTGATAGGCGTACGCGTCGGTGGTCCAGTTTTGATATCCGAATCCTTTGCGGTCGAGGGGTCCGGTTTTCTCCCCTAAGCCGATGAACCGTTCCCCGTCCTGAAGTTTTTTGTAGGTGGAGACCTGCTCTCCGATCCACGACGTTCCCAGGGTCGGGTCGTCCTCGTTGAGAACCTGACCTTCCGGATCGGTGAACTTGAAACGGACTGGATTTTTCGAGATATACAAATGAAAAGAGTTCGTGCGGATCACGATCTCGTTGTCTTGCTCCAGGATCGAGACGTTTGCTTTTACGGGAACGGTTTCAACGGCATACGAAAAGTCCTCGAACTCGTTTAGCTGCGTGATGCTGATCCGGCAGATCGAATTGGAGTAAACAACGACATTGAATTTTCCAAATGACGTTTCCCCCGAAATACCCGTCGATGCTGATTTGAAATTCGTTAAGTTACCCAAGCTCCTGGGGATTACGCGTCGGGTGGATGGGGATATCATTGAATGGCAAAAGGCTGATTGGGCTTCAAGTAAAGCCAAAGCAAACGATTTAACCTAGTGCCGATCCAATTATTATTTCCTAAACGTACCCTAAAATTTATGGCCGGTACGTAGTCTCGAACCCACACTCCGATTATCAATGATAGTTGCATCGGCACTAGTAAAGAGATGCAAAAAATCAAAAAACAGTTTACTATTTCTTCTTGCCTTGCTTTCTCAAGGACGAAGCTCTGATAATCAGTTTTGTTTTAAGGATCTTTGTTTCAGGGACCGGATCAAATTGCTCCTTGTCTTTCATTTCGATTTGCCGGATGAGCAGACGCGCAGCCTCCTGTCCCATTTCAAACCCGGGTTGATCCACCGAGCTCAGGGGAGGGTCCATGAGTTGGCTGAAAAACCAATTGCTAAAACCCATCAACGCAACATCCTGAGGTATTTTTAATCCTTTTTCCTTGATGGCGATCATGGCGCCCATGGCCAGCAAATCATTGTTGGCAAAGATGGCATCCACGGGAGGGGAGAGGGATAATAGTTTTCGGGTTGCCTTGGTTCCCGCCTCCAGACTTCCATCCGGGCATGGGATAATCAGGCTTTCTTTGATGGGAATATTGTTTTCACGCAACGCGTCATAGTACCCTCTTTTGCGGTCAACGGCAATGGACAATCCGGGGGCGGATTCCAGATGGGCTATCTTTGTATAGCCTTGTTCGATCAAATGGAGGACCGCTTCTTTTGCCCCGACATAATCATCGACAATCACCTTGCTCGTATTGGGATTGGTGTACATACGATCATAAAAAACAATGGGTACTCCCTTCGAAAGAATAGATTCGATATGATCATAATTTGTCGTTTCGCGTGAAATAGAAATCAGCATTCCATCGACCCGACTGTTGAATAAGGCCTTGATATCCGATTTTTCGCGCTCGACCGATTCATTGGATTGCGTTAGAATAACGTTGTAGCCGGCTTCATAGGCGACTGATTCAATCCCGCTGATGACGGTAGAAAAGAAAAAGTGCACCAGTTCGGGCATGATCACGCCGATCGTATTCGTCTTTTTTTGCCGCAGGTTCAGCGCGACGATATTGGGTTGATAATTCAGTTTCTCAGCCAGCGCGTTGACGGCCTTCTTTGTTTCCAAACTAATATCCGGATGATCCTTCAGCGCTCGCGATACGGTCGAGGGAGAGATTCCCAATTCACGGGCAATATCCTTAATGGTAACTTGATTAAACTTCATGCGGGCTTAGGGTTACTTTCGTGAGGATGAAGAACTTCATACCTCACATTTTTACTCAAATTACGAATAAGATTTTGAAATCAAGTCTCGTCGTTGAAATGATTTTATTCTGCTTTTAGAGTTCATCTTTTGTCAGCGCGGCTAATTTTGTAAAACCTGATCTTGGTTTACGTCGACAGCTTACAAAGTGTGCCGATCACTTCTTACCAAAACTCATTACCGACCACCGATTACTGTTTACCGATTACGCCTCACGGATCACCGATTACTCGTCATACTTACCGCTCACTCGCTACCAATTACCGACGTTGATTCAAGGCTGAAAACGAATTTTCCGGTGAAAATACAGTTACCGCAAACGATTGCGATTCCGTTTTCATAAAAAATAATATCAAAATTTCTAAAAAACTTGCACCAAGTCCTGAATTGAAGGAAATATTGCATTAATATTGTTTTTTAGGAGTTCATTCAAGGAATTCTAAAAGTATGAGCGGGAAATGTGATCAGTGATTCTTCAGAACCAAACCCAAATTTTCATATGACCAAATTCTACCAGTTTTTTCGCGCGAATCTCACTGTTTTATTGATGCTGGGGGCCATGGCGGTCTTTGCGCAACAGAAAACAGTGACCGGAAAAGTAACCGGATCGGATGGTGTCTCCCTCCCGGGAGTAAATATCCTAGAAAAAGGGACGACTAACGGTACCGTTTCCGATGCCGATGGAACCTTTAAAATCAGTGTGAACGAGAATGCAACGTTGACTTTTTCGTTTATCGGGTACAAGACCCAGGAAATAATCGTGGGAAGTCAAACCAACATCAATGCTGTCTTGGCGACGGACGTAACATCTCTTTCGGAAGTGGTCGTGGTGGGGTATGGTCTTCAGGAAAAGAAAGATGTAACCGGTTCTATCGTAGCCGTTGGAACAGAAGATTTTAATAAGGGGATTGTTTCCTCGCCGCAGGACCTTATGATCGGTAAGGTGGCAGGCGTTCAAATAACGACGACCGATGGATCTCCCGGCTCCGGCGCTACCATACGCATCCGGGGTACAAATTCAATTAGTGGGAGTGCTGATCCTCTTATCGTGATTGATGGCTTCCCCATTGACAATGGCAGCGCTACTGCGATTCCAGGTGTGAGCAATCCTCTGGCCCTTATTAATCCGGCCGACATAGAGACGTTCACGGTTCTAAAGGACGCGTCGGCGACAGCGATTTACGGAATGCGCGCATCGAATGGTGTGATTATTATAACGACCAAGAAAGGGAAAGCCGGGAAGCCTCAAATCAGCTATACGGGTAATTATTCTATCAATACCCAGGCGAAGTTTTTCGATGTCATGAATGCCACGGAATTCAAAGCCACAGTGGCTCAGCAATTGGCCTTAGCTGACCCAAGTGGAGCGCCGCTTACACCGGCTGCAGTAATGCAGCTTGGGACGGCGAACACCAACTGGCAGAAGCAGATTTATCATACGGGTAAAACACAGGATCACAACCTCAGTGTTGCAGGCACTTATAAGACAATGCCATACCGGATTTCCTATGGGTACACCGATCAGCAAGGTATCCTTAAGACGACTCAATTCGTTCGGAATTCGGTCAACGCAAACTTGACGCCAACATTTCTGGATGGCGACCTTCAGGTGGCCGCAACATTCAAAGGCAGTTTGACGCAATCAAATTTTGGAAATACCGGCGCCATTGGAAGTGCTATTAATTATGATCCTACTCAACCGGTGTACAGCGGTAACAGCAATTGGGGAGGATATTATACGTGGTTAGGCAGTACGGGAAACCCGAATGGAATTGCCCCTTCCAACCCCGTCGCTTTGATCAATCAAACCAGTAACATCGGGAATGTTTACAGAGGGATCGGTAACCTGAAGATTGATTACCGCCTTCGGTTCTTTCCGGCCATTAAATTGACGGCAAATGGAGGATTCGATTACTCGACATCAACCGGGTACAACAACAACCCGAATAATGCTGCCTTTACCTACACGGGTGGGTTAGGTAGTTTGAATAATTATACCGGTCAAAACCGGTCCAGGTTGCTTGACTTATATGCTTCCTACAATAAAACACTTGGAAGGAGTAAGTTTGATGTGACGGCGGGTTATTCGTTCCAGAGTTTTGAAGTCTATGCGACCAATTTCGTTCGTAACAACCCGCCTGAAGTAGGCGGAGTTCCACCCACAATCATATATACAACTGCTCAATTGAATGGGGAAGGAAAAGAAGTGCCCTACAGGCAAGTTCCGCAACTCAATTATTTGCTTTCCTTTTTTGGGCGGGCCAATTACTCCTACGACGACAAATACCTTTTGACGGTTTCTTTGAGGGATGACGCGTCTTCCCGCTTTGCTCCGGCAAACCGATGGGTGGTTTTCCCGGCGGCTGCGGTAGGATGGAGAATCAATAAAGAGTCCTTTATGGAGGGAGCCCAATTTGTTTCAGACCTGAAGGTGCGTGGAAGCTATGGCATCACAGGTAATCAAGCGCTGACGGGATTATATGGATCACCTCAAAATCCTTCCTATCCTTACCTAGGGCTTTATCTGCAAGGTCAGAATACGTCTCAATATCAGTTTGGCAATGGTACGAGCCAACCTTTTCAGTATGTTACCTCACAATCTCCTCAGGCTTATGCGGCCAACCTCAAATGGGAGCAAACGGCTCAATTGGATGTGGGTTTAGACTATGGTTTTTTTGGGAACCGGATTACCGGTACGTTTGATTATTATCAGAAGAAAACAACCAACCTGTTGAATAGTATACCGGTGCCCTTGGGAAGTAACTTCACGAATACGCTTTTTACGAATGTGGGTAGCATGACAAATTCTGGCATTGAAGTGGGGTTGAGGGCAGTGGTGGTGAAGTCGCAGGATTTTGAATGGAACCTGGGTTTCAATTTTGCACACCAGCAGAATAAAATTACGAAATTGCTGCAGGTCAGCGATCCTTCCTACGAAGGTGCTCCTGCCGGACCTGGCATTTCAGGTGGCCTTGGTGGGCAAATTCAGGACAACCAGGTTGGTCATCCAATCAATTCATTTTTTGTTTTTCAGCAAATTTATAACCAGCAAGGCAAACCTGTTGAAGGATTGTATACCGATGTATCGGGGCAGGGTGGTGTAGTTTCATCTAACAATGCAAACAAGATTTTCTACCACAGTCCTCAGCCCAGCGAATTAATGGGTATCAGTTCTCGTTTTACTTATAAGCGGTTTGACTTCTATTTTCAGGGTCGGGTTAGTCTGGGTAATTATGTTTATAATAATAATCTTTCTTCAAGAGCCTATTACCAAAACATATATTATAACCAGGGAGGCGGGTTCTTCAATAATATGCCGATCGCCATCCAGAATGCTCCATTTGTTCAACCGCAATACTTCTCCAGCTACTATGTGCAAAATGCCTCTTTCTTTAAGATGGATAACATGAGCCTCGGGTATAGCGTGCGGCAAGTCTTTGACACCAAGCTGAGAGGCCGTCTTGGCTTTACTGTTCAGAATGCATTTTGGATCACAAAATATAAAGGAAATGACCCGGAGGTACTTAACGGTGTCGATAATAATGTTTACCCGCGCCCTCGCGTTTACATGCTGAATTTAAACTTATCTTTTTGATCTTTTCAAACCTTGATGAATATGAAAACATTCAAAATACTTTTTTTATTGTTGGCGGGGAGTTTTCTCATAGCATCCTGCACAAGCGATCTGAATCCTAAACCGCTGGGGCAATATGCCGTCACATCGGTGGAATTGTACGTTACACCGGCCGATTTTCTGCAAGGCCTGGCAAAGATTTACGGCAGTTTTAATTTAGCGGGCTCGTATGGCCCGGGCGGTAATCCGGATATTAATGCTGCGCTGACAGGAGGCGACACAGGAGCTGGCGTTTACTCCCGGCAATATTGGAATTATCAAACATTGTCAACGGATGAAGCCGTTATTGCCTGGACCGGCAACGCCGATTTGCAAAACATTCATGGCCAGAATTGGGAGCCCAATGGGGGATATATTGCCGCGATGTATACACGGATTATGTTTACGGTAACGCTTTGTAATGAGTTTATACGCCAAGCGGCAAGTTCAACGAATGCAACCGTAAAACAATATAATGCAGAGGCGAGGTTTCTTCGTGCCCTGGCGTATTGGCATGCGTTGGATTTGTACGGCAATCCGCCTTTTGTAACGGAAAGCGACCCGATCGGATCCACGCCTCCAAAACAAACGACGGCAGCAGCGTTATACAAGTATATTGTTTCCGAGCTGACATCGCTGGACACAGAAGGCCTGCTGGGAGCTCCTCGATTCGATTACGGTCACGCTGACAAAGGTGCTTTGTGGATGTTGGAAGCCAAAGTATATTTGAATGCAGCGACCTATTCGGGTACGGCAGATTACACGGATTGTATATCCGCTTTAAATAAAGTTCTTGCCGCGGGCTACAGCCTGGCTCCGAGCTATCGTCAGAATTTTTGTGCTGACAATAATACAAGTCCTGAAATAATATTTCCGATCACACAGGATGGCATTTATAGTCAAACCTATGGAGGTATGACCTACTTTGTTCATGCGGCCATTGTCGGATCCATGAATCCGACGAATTTTGGGGTTGCCGACGGATGGGGTGGCACGCGGGCAACATCGGCTCTTGTGAATGAATTTGCCGATCCATCCGGTGCAACGGATCAACGAGCTATGTTTTATCAGCCCGGTCAAACGGAGGCCATCGCTGATCAGACTATTTCAACAGATGGATATGGTGTGACGAAATTTTCTAACCTGACGTTTGCCGGCGGACCCGCTCCAAGCGGAGCACCTGATTTCTGCGACGGTGACGTTGTTGTATTTCGCCTCGCCGATGCCAATCTGATGTACGCTGAAGCAGTTCTACGCGGAGGTGGAGCGTCAGGAGGCGATCCTACTACGGCTTTGAACCTGGTCAATGCCAACCTTACCCGTGCGTATGGGAACACGTCCGGCAATATTACGGCCAGCGAAATGACGCTGACCTGGCTTTTGGGTGAACGGTCGAGAGAGTTATATTGGGAGGGTCACAGAAGAACGGATTTGATTCGTTTTGGGTTATTTACCAGTGGGTATCTCTGGCCATGGAAAGGAGATGTCGCCGAAGGCGCGGCCGTTCCTTCGTATTACAACCTGCTTCCGCTTC
>Ga0302324_100017892_pt1 | contig 14014 bp, 10 predicted proteins | sample Palsa_T0_1_FD_201949 | JGI IMG/M metagenome (GOLD analysis project Ga0302324, IMG submission 201949) | Peat permafrost microbial communities from Stordalen Mire near Abisko, Sweden - Palsa_T0_1 | ecosystem: Environmental > Terrestrial > Soil > Palsa > Peat permafrost | place: Sweden: Abisko... | reverse complement strand
GCGCGCAGGAAGTAGGACCAGCGCGGCTTGACGCCCCGCACCACGGTCAGCTCCGACCCCTTACCCGGCTCGCTCGGCCGGACCTGGAACAGGGAGCCCTGTACCGAACCGCCCTGCGGATTCAGCCCGTACGCCTCGGCCAGGCACTCCACCACCGTCGATTTCCCTGACCCGTTCTCTCCCACCAGCACGGTCAGCCCGGCTGGCACCTCCAGCCCCTCCCGAAGCAGCTGCGCCATGGCCGACACGCTGGCCGTCCACACCAGCTCATCGACCACAGCGCCGACCCGGGGCCGGAACTGCAGTACCGGGCGGGCGTCGAACTCCTCAGGGTCAGGCATGCTCCCATCCTGCCGTCTAATACCTACGGCCGAACGGGCAGTGGTGCCTGCCCCCGCCACGCCGTACCGTAGCCCCATGGACGCCGCACGCGAAGATCGTCTCGCTATCAGGGATGTCGTCGAGACCTGGACCTACGCCAGGGACGCCGGAGACTGGGAGGCGTTCCGCGCCTGCTGGCACGACGACGGCTACATGATGGCGACCTGGTTCCAGGGCCCGAAAGAGGACTTCATCAAGGTCAGCCAGGAAGGCCGGGCCCGGGGCGTCAACATCCTGCACTTCACGGGCGGCTGCCATATCCAGCTCAACGGGACGCGGGCCATCGCGCAGACCCGGATGACGATCATGCAGCGCGGCGAGGTCGACGGCGTGCGGTGCGACGTGGCCTGCACCGGCCGGTTCTACGACTTCCTGGACCGGCGGGACGGACGCTGGGGGATGGTGCTGCGGCAGCCCATCTACGAAAAGGACCGCCTCGACCCGGTCGACCCGGGCGCCTCGCTGGTGCTGGACGAAGAGATCCTGGCCCAGTTCCCCGAGGGCTACCGCTACCTGGCCTATATGCAGCTGCAGGCCGGATACCCGGTCAAGACCGACATGCCGGGCCTGACCGGCCCCGACGTCGATCGCCTGTACGAGCGCGGCGCTGCCTGGCTGGCCGGGGAACCGGTCGCCCCGTAGGGCGCGACCGGGCCGCTCAGCCGGCCTGACCGCTCAGTTCGCGCGGGGGAGCCGGAAGCCCCAGTTCAGCATCTGCTCCGCGGCCTGCGCGCCCGCGCCTACGCCGGAGGAGGGGCTGTCCAGGACGACCCCGATCAGGGTCCGGCTGCCCCTGACGGCCTCGAACAGCAGGCAGTGGCCGGCGTCGTCGGTGTACCCGTCCTTGATCCCGACGGCACCGGAATACGAGCTGATCAGGTCGTCGGTGTTGTCCCACCAGTACTGGTGATGCCCGCGGCCCTTCGGCAGGTGGTAGAACTGCAGGTCCACGACCGACCGGAAGGCGGGGTAGCGCATCGCCGCCAGGCCGAGGGTGAGCAGGTCGGCGGGTGTGGAGTAGGTCGAGGTCTCGGTGGGGTAGGGCAGGCCGTCGGGTGAGGCGAAATGGGTGTGGGTCATACCCATCCGGGCCGCGGTCGCGTTCATCCGCGCGACAAAGGCGGTCAGGCCAGGACCGTAGGCGTTCGCCAGGGTATAGGCGGCGTCTGCCCCGGACGCCAGCAGCAGCGCCGGCAGCAGTTGCTGGGCCGTGAGGACGTCCCCGGGGTGCAGCGCCGCGGTTTCTCCCCCGTACTTCCAGGCGTAGCTGACCGCCGCCTTGGGGATGCTGATCTCGCGGCCGAGGTCACCGCTGGCGAGCACGACCAGCGCGGTCATTACCTTGGTGATGCTGGCCATGGGTCGTTCGGTATCGGTGTCACGGCCCCACAGCACCTGGCCGGTGGCCGCGTCGGCTAGCACTGCCCCCTTGGCCTTGACCCCGTCGGGGGCGCCGGTCACCGCGATCATCGGACTGGGCGACGGCCGCGGAGCCGAAGGGCGGGCAGACGAGGGCGCGCCTGTCCGGGCCCTGATCGCCGCGTCCGGCCCGGCGGCCGCCTGCGGGCTGCCTCCGGTGAGCGTCCAGGCCGCGACACCGCAGACCACGACGGTCATCACGGTCAGGATGATGAGCCCTGTCCTCAGCCGCACGACACCGCGTCCTCGCCCCTGCGGGGCAGCACCATGACCGATGAGGTCATCACGAGCAACCTCCCAGGCGGCGCGAGCTGGCGCCAGGCTCAGCCGAGTAGGCCCGAGGCCATCCACGAAGCGTACCCCAGGCCTGACCTAGATTCTCGCGGCCGCTGCGGCCCAGGCGGCAGCGTCGCCCGCGGGTGAGAAGGACCGCCTCCACCCGGTGGAGGCGGCGGCGTCGCTGGTGCTGGACCAGGAGATCCTAAGCCGTCCCGGCTGGCGAGCACGATCTCGTCGGCGTGGGCCCAGGCCGCTTCCTTACCGTCTGGTTGGTAGCTGGCCAGGTGGACACCGCGCTTGACCAGTGACCGCAGCTCCGGCAGCGAACCTCCGGCCATGCCGAGGGCGCGGGCCTGCACCAGCACGTTGCCCCACGAGGCCGCCTCGGTCGGTCCGGCCACGGCGGGCAGGCCGCAGGCGTCCGCGACCAGCTGGCAGAAGAGCGGGTTGGCGACGCCGCCGCCAACGATGTGGACGGTGCGGATCCCCCGGCCGGTGATCCGCACCGCGTCACGCACCGCGTGCCGGATCGCGACGGCCATGCTGTCCAGGATGCAGCGCATGATCTCCGCGCCGCCCGACAGGGCGACGCCGCTGGTCCGCAGGCAGGCGCGGGCGATCCGCTGGGTCATCTCGCCGGGCGGGGCGAAGCCCGGATCCTGGACGTCGATGAGCGCCCGCAGGCCTGGCAGCCGGCCGGCTGCGTCTCTCAGCTCGTCCAGGTCGACCTGCCGTCCTTCGGACTGCCATTGCCTGACGCACTCCTGCAGCAGCCAGAACCCGGTCACGTTGCGCAGGAACCGGGTGGTGCCGTCGATGCCGGCCTCGTTGCTGAAGCCTGCCTCCCGGCTCGCGCTGGTGATGACCGGGGCCGGAAGCTCGACGCCGGCCAGCGCCCAGGTCCCGGTGCAGACGAAGGCGAAGGCGTCGTCGGCGGCGGGCACGGCGGCCACTGCGGCGGCGGTATCGTGCGAAGGCCCGATGACCACCTGAGGCGGCCGGCCCGGGCCGAGCTCGGCGGCGGCCGGGCCGATCATCGGGCCGGCCAGCTCGCCCGCGGCCCGCAGCGGGGGGAACAGGTCAACCGGCACGCCGAGGGCGTCGGCTACCTCGCGGGCCCAGCTCATCGTGCGCGGGTCGAGCAGGCCGGTGGTGGAGGCGTTGGTCAGTTCGGTACCCAGCCGGCCGGACAGCCAGTAGGTCATCAGGTCCGGCACGAGCAGCACATGCCGGGCCCTGTCGATCTGCGCCGACTCGCGCTCGGCCATCAGCTGGAACACCGTGTTGATCGGTTGCGGCGCGATCCCGGTCGCCTCGTACAGGCGGGCCGCGTCCACCCCCGCTACCCCGCCGGGCCTGCCGGTGACGGCGGCGAACGGCGGCCCGGTGCGGGGGTCCCGGTAGTGGGCCGGATCGGCGATCAGGCCGCCGTCGCCGTCGAGCAGCCCGTAGTCCACGGCCCAGCCGTCGACCGCGACGGCGTCCAGCGGCCCGGCTTGCTGGCTCGCGGCGCGCAGCCCGTCACCGATCCCCGCGAACAGCGCACCGGAATCCCAGCGCAGCACCCCGCCGACCGGGCGGGGGCGGTTGGCGAACCGGCTGACCTCGCGCAGGTCGAAGCGCCGCGAGGTGCCGTGGCCGACCACCACCCGCCCGCTCGAGGCGCCCAGGTCGATGGCCGCGACCCGGATCGCGGCGTCCGTCACGCCGGGCCCGTCATCGCAGGAATCCGGCCGCCACCCCGGAATCCACGGGAATGTGCACGCCAGTGGTCTGGGACAGCTCGCCGCCGGTCAGGGCGAAGACCGCGTCGGCGACATGGCTGGGCAGCACCTCGTGCTTCAGCAGCGTACGCTGGGCGTAGTAGGCGCCCAGGTCCTTTTCCTCGACGCCGTAGACCTCGGCGCGCTGGGCGCCCCAGCCGCTGGCGAAGATGCCCGAGCCGCGCACCACGCCGTCCGGATTGATTCCGTTGACCCGGATGCCGTCGCCGCCGAGCTCGGCCGCGAGCAGCCTGACCTGGTGCGCCTGGTCGGCTTTGGCCGCGCCGTACGCGACGTTGTTGGGCCCGGCGAACACGCTGTTCTTGCTGCAGATATAGACGATGTCGCCGCCGAGGCGCTGGGCCCGCATGACCCGCGCCGCTTCGCGGGAGACCAGGAATGACCCGCGGGCCATGACGTCGTGCTGGATGTCCCAGTCCGCCACGGTGGTTTCGAGCAGCGGCTTGGACACCGACAGGCCCGCGTTGTTCACCACCAGGTCCACGCCGCCGAAGGCCAGGGCGGCCGCCGCGACGGCCGCCGCTACCTGCTCCTCGTCGGTCACGTCGGCGGTGAACCCGATGGCGGCGTCGGTGCTTCCGATCTCGCCGGCGACCGTGGCGGCGGCGTCGCCGTCACGGTCGGCGACCACCACGCAGGCTCCCTCGGCGGCGAGCCGGTGCGCGATGGCCCGGCCGATACCCGAACCCGCTCCGGTGACGAGCGCGATGCGAGCCGCGAGCGGCTTGGGCTTGGGCATCCGGGCCAGCTTGGCCTCTTCCAGGGCCCAATACTCGATCCGGAACTTCTCGGCTTCGTCGATCGGAGCGTAGGTCGACAGGGCCTCAGCGCCCCGCATCACGTTGATCGCGTTGAGGTAGAACTCGCCGGCCACCCGGGCGGTCTGCTTGTTCGCGCCGTAGCTGAACATCCCGACCCCGGGTACCAGCACGATGGCCGGATCGGCGCCGCGCATCGCGGGCGAGTCCGGGCCGGCGTAGCGCCGGTAGTAGGCGGCGTAGTCCTCCCGGTAGGCCGCGTGCAGCTCCCGCAGCCGGGTCTCGACGTCCTCAAGAGGAGCGTCCGGCGGCAGGTCGAGGACCATCGGGCGCACCTTGGTGCGCAGGAAGTGATCGGGGCAGGACGTGCCCAGTGCGGCCAGCCGCGGGTGCTCGGCCCGGCTGAGGAACTCGAGCACCACCTCGTCGTCGGTGTAGTGACCGACCTGGCGCCTGTCGGTCGAGGCCAGGCCGCGGATCACCGGGGCCAGCGCGGCTGCCCGGGCCCGCCGCTGGTCCTGGCGCAGCGGCTGGTAACCCTCGATCACCGGGCCGAACGGCTCGGGCCGGCCGCGGGTCGTGATGAACTGCTCGGCCGTCCGGATGATCTCCAAAGATCGGGCCTCGCACTCGTCGCTGGTCGGCCCCCAGGCCGTGATGCCGTGGCCGCCGAGGACGCAGCCGATGGCCTGCGGGTGGGCCGTGGCGATGGCGGCGATGTCGAGGCCGAGCTGGAAACCGGGCCGCCGCCACGGCACCCACACCACCCGGTCGCCGAAGCACTCCTGCGTCAGCTTCTCGCCGTCGGCCGAGGTCGCCAGCGCGATGCCGGAGTCGGGGTGCAGGTGGTCGACGTGCGGCTGCTCGACCAGACCGTGCATCGCGGTGTCGATGGACGGTGCGGCCCCACCCTTCCCGTGCAGGCAGAAGTCGAATGCCGCGACCATGTCGTCTTCACGTTCGACGCCCGGGTAGACGCCGGTCAGCGCGCGCAGCCGGTCCAGCCGCAGTACGGCCAGGCCCGCCGGGGTCAAGGTGCCCAGGTCGCCGCCTGAGCCCTTGACCCAGAGCAGCTCGATGTCCTCGCCGGTGACAGGATCGACGGCGGTTACCTGGGCCGAGGTGTTGCCGCCCGCGTAGTTCGTGTTGCGCGGGTCCGAGCCGAGCCGGTTCGATCGCGCAATGAGCTCCTTGACGGTCGTGCTGACCGTCTCGTCCTTTACCGTCATACTGTGCATCCGTCCTTCACGGTCGTGCGGCCCGTCCTCATGCTCCCCATCCGGCCTGCTGGCCGCCGACTCGCCCGGCGACGATCTTCTCGCCGTACCCGGAGGCGGCGTAGGCCGCCATCGGATCCGGGTCCAGGCCCTGCTCGGCGCGCAGGTCGGCGAGCAGCGGCCGGACGTCGGTGTTGTAGGCGTCCATCAGCACGCCGTGCGCGCCGAGGACGTCACCGGCCTGCTGGGCGGCGGCCAGGGCGGCGGTGTCGACGAGCAGGGCCTTGGCCGTGGCCTCCTGGACGTTCATCACCGAGCGGATCTGGCCGGGGATCTTGGGCTCGATGTTGTGGCACTGGTCGAGCATGAACGCGATCTCCGCGCCGGCGCCCAGGCCCCCCGCGGCCACCACCTCGAACAGGATCCGGAACAGCTGGAACGGATCCGCGGCGCCGACCATGAGGTCGTCGTCGGCGTAGAACCGGGAGTTGAAGTCGAAGGCGCCCAGCTTGCCCGCCCGGAGCAGGAACGCCACGATGAACTCGATGTTGGTCCCGGGGGCGTGGTGGCCGGTGTCGACGCACACCTTGGCCCGGTCGCCGAGCTCCAGGCAGTGCGCGTACGACGTGCCCCAGTCCGGCACGTCGGTGGTATAAAAGGCCGGCTCGAAAAATTTGTACTCCAGGATCAACCGCTGGTCACCTGACAGCCGCGCATAGACGGCGGACAGCGCCTCGGCCAGCCGGTCCTGGCGGGCCGAGATGCTGTCCTGACCCGGGTAGTTGGTGCCGTCGGAAAACCAGAGCTTGAGATCGCGGGAGCCGGTCTGGTCCATGACGTCGACGCACTCGAGCAGGTGGTCCAGGGCCTTGCGCCGGATCGCGGGGTCGGGGTTGGTGACGCTGCCCAGCTTGTAGTCGTTGTCCTGGAAGACGTTGGCGTTGATGGTGCCGAGTTTGATGCCCGCCTCGGACGCCGCCGCGGTCAGGCTGGCGTAGCTGTCGACCGCGTCCCATGGGATGTGCAGGGCGATGGTCGGCGCGACGCCGGTGTACTTGTGCACCTGAGCGGCGTCGGCGATCTTCTCATACGGATCACGCGGCACGCCGGGCTGGGCGAAGACCTTGAACCGGGTTCCGGAGTTGCCGAAGGCCCACGACGGCAGCTCGATCTTCTGCTCGCGGAGGGCGCTGTAGACCGCCTGGAGATCCATGACCTGAACCTGCCTTTCTCAACTATGAGGGCGCCTTTTCTGTCAGGACGCCTGGTCACGGTCGCCCGCGGCGGCGAGTGAGTCGTCGAGGTTGAAGATGGGTTCCAGCAGGACCATGGTCCCGCCGGGCGCCTGGCCGTCGACGCTGGTGAAGTACCGCCGCATCTCACTCTGCCATCGCGTGTTCGCGTCGGTCGCCGCCATCGCGTGCTGCGCGGCGTCCAGGTCCTCGGCTTCTACGTACCCGACGATCAGCCCGTCGGGCCTGGCGAACAGTGAGTACCGCTCCCACCCGGCCTGCTGCAGGGCTCGCAGCATATCCGGCCATACCGCCGTGTGCCGTTCCTTGTACTCATCCAGGAGCTCGGGCCTGACCTGCAGGACAAAGCAATAGCGCACGGCTGCTCCTTTACGCGCGGCGGATCGTCCCGGACCCCGGGCGGGCCCGGCCGGCGTGCAGACGCCGGCCGGGCCGCGGTGCGGGAAATTAGAAGTTGAAGTCGTTGATGTTCGCCTTGTCGAACACGGTGGGCGGTCCGAGCACTACCGACGGGCCGACGCCAGGGGTCGGGGCCAGCACGGTGTAGCTGCCGAGCGTGCCGGCCGTGAAGGTCGACCCGGGGGTCAGGCTGGCCACGCCGGAGGCGAGCGAGGCCGCCGCGTACCCGGCCAGGTAGCCCAGGTTGCCCGGGTTCCACAGCTCGAACTTGGCGACCGTTCCGTCTTCGACGTACTTGCGCATCAGCGACGGCAGGCCGAGGCCGGTCAGGGTCAGGTGAGACAGCAGGTTCTTGTGCGTGTCAAGGTACTGGGCGGCGGCGGAGATACCGACGGTGGTCGGGGAGATGATGCCGCGCAGGTTCGGATAAGCCGACAGCAGGCCCTGCAGCACCTGAAGCGAGGTCGCCGGGTCGTCGTTGCCGTAGACCGTCGAGACCAGCTTCATGTTCGGGTACTTGGTCAGCTCCTGCTTCATGTACACGATCCAGGCGTTCTGGTTGGTGGCGCTGGCCGCCGCCGACAGGATCGCGATCTGACCCTTGCCGCCGATTTCGCTGGCCAGCAAGCTCACCTCGGACTCGCCGATCTGCTCGGTGTTCGCCTGGTTGATGAACAGGTGGTTCGGGGAAGTCCCGCACGTGACGTCGGAGTCGAAGGACACGATCTTGATGCCGGCCTTGGACGCCTGGTTGAGCGACGGGCACAGCGCGGACGGGTCGTTGCCGGCGATGACGATCGCGTTGGCGTGCGCCTGGATCGCCGCCTGGATGGAGGGGATCTGCGCGGCTGCCGTGTCCGCCGTCCCGCTGCTGACCACGACCTTGCCGCCCAGCGCGGCCAGGGCCTTTTCCCCGCCGTTGTCGGCGATCACCTCGTAGGGGTTCTGCGTGTCCTTCGGGATGAAGTAGACCAGCAGGCCCTTCTTGATCGCGCCGCTGCCCGCCTGAGCCGAGGTCGAGGCCGAGGCCGAGGTTGACGTCGAGGTCGTGCTGCTTGATGACGCGGAGCTGCTGCACGCGGCCGCGGTCACGCCGACGGCGGCGAGGGCAAGAGCGGAGGCCGCCTTTCTCCGCAATCTTCGGGTATTCATCATTACCTTTTCTCCTCTGTTTTCAGGCTGGAATCCGATGAGTTGACAGGTGGCGCAGGCCGCTGGCTCCGGGGCGCCCGGGCCAGGTGAGGCCCGGTTCGCAGGCGGGCGCGGAGCCGGCGCACCGCCTCTGCGCCGTTCGGCAGGACGACGCTCACTAGCAGCAGGGCGCCGATGATGATGTTCTGCACCTCGGGCTGTACCTGCATCTGCGTCAGCACCTGCAAGAGCGTGCCGAAGATGATGACGGAGAGCACGACGCCGATAATGGTGCCGCGGCCGCCGAAGATGGAGACGCCGCCGAACAGGACTATCGCCACGACGTTGAGCTCGAGGCCGGTGCCAGCGTCGTAGCTGACCGAGGCGTTCTTCAGCGTGAACAAGATCCCGGCGAAGGCGCACATCACGCCGGACAGCACGAACAGGCCGAACTTAACCCGGCTGACCCGGATCCCGGCGAACTGCGCCGCCTCCGGCGCCAGCCCGGTCGCCACGATGGCCCGCCCGGCCCTGGTCGCGTGCAACACGACGCCGAAGATGATCGCCAGGACGCCGAAGATCACCGTGGAGTAGGACAGCTGGGTGCCCGGCACGGGGACCACGCCGATGTTGGTCAGCGAGGTCGGGAAGTCGGTGATGGTCCGGGCCCCCAGGACGATCTCGGCCAGGCCCCGGAACAGCGTGAGCGTGCCGATCGTCACCGCGATCGACGGCAGCCCGAGCCTGGCGACCAGGAAGCCGTTCAGCGCTCCGCCGAGCGCCCCGACGACCAGCGCCGCCGCTATGGCCAGCCCGATGGGCCAGCCTTCGCTGTGCAGCTGGCCCATGATGGCTCCGGACAGACCGAGCATCGAGGCGACCGACAGGTCGATCTCCCCGGTGATCACGATGAGCGTGAGCGGCAGCGCCATGATGGCGATCTCGCCCATGTTGAGCCCGATGTAGAAGCCGGTGGTCGTGTTCAGGAAGTCCGATGACTGGGCGGTGCCGAAGATCAGCGTCGCGATCAGGACCACGACCAGGCCGGTCTCCCAGCGCAGCGCCCGTCGCCACCACGGTCGGCGCGTCGTGTCGGTCCCGGCGTATTCCCGCTTCCGCGGGGCCTGGATGGCTGGCTCAGAGGTCACGGTGAGCCCCTTCCGCCGACCGCAGGCCGCGTGCGACCCGCAGGCTCAGCCAGCGGTCGAACGCGATCGCGAGCAGCAATAGCGCGCCGGCGATGGCCTCGTTCCAGAACGCCGAGACCCGGCTGGCCACCAGGGCCTGGTTGATGGTGTTGAGCAGCAGCGCGCCTAGGGCCGCGCCGACCACTGTGCCGCTGCCGCCGAAAATCGCGACCCCGCCGACGACCACCGCCGCTATGACGAGCAGCTCGTACCCGGTCCCGCCGGTCACGTCCACCTCGGCGTGCAAGGCGAGGAACAGCGCTCCCGCCAAGCCAGCCAGCGACCCGCTGATCACGAAGGCGGTGAATACCCGCCGGGCGACGGGCACCCCCGCCAGCGCGGCGGCCTCCGGGTTGGAGCCGATCGCGTACAGGTCGCGGCCGGACCGGAAGGACCTCATTGCGTAGCCGACGATGACCACGACCGCAAAGGCGATGATCGCCAGCCACGGGATGCCGGCGATGGTGCGGAAGCCGATGGCAATGAACGCGTTCGGGACGTTGCTTGAGGTGATGATCACGCCGTTGACGATGAGACCGTCGACGCCCCTGATGATGTAAAGCATGGCCAGGGTGACCACCAGGCTGGGTACCCGCAGCGCGGCCGTGATGAAACCGTTGACCGCGCCGATCACCGCGCCGACCGCGATCCCGACGACGAACCCGAGGATGACCGGCGTGCCCGGATGGTGCTTGAACAGGTCGCCGACGATGTAGGCCGACAGGCCGACGGTCGAGCCCACAGACAGGTCGACGTTGCGGGTGACGATGACGAGCGTTTCGCCCACGCCCAGCATGGCGATCAGCGCGGCGCCTGAGAGCAGCTGCTGGATGCTGTTGGCGGTGGCGAAGTTGTGGTTGTGCAAGGTCGTGACGCCGAACACCAGCAGCAGGACCACGCCGATGCCGACCTCGCGGGCCCGCAGCAGGGTACCGCCGCGGGCGAACCTGGTGCCCAGCGCGGACGTGGCTGTCGTCATGCGGCCGCCTCCTTCAGCTGGCCGGTCGCCGCCCGCATGACCAGGTCCTCGCTGGCCTCCGCGCGGGAAAGCTCAGCGGTGATCCGTCCCTCGCGCATCACCAGGATCCGGTCGGCCATGCCCAGGACCTCGGGCAGCTCGGATGAGATCATCAGCACCGCGAGGCCGCCGGCGACCAGGCCGTCCAGGATGCGGTGCACCTCGGCCTTGGTCCCGACATCGATGCCCCGGGTCGGTTCGTCGATGATGAGCAGCGCCGGATCCCGGGCCAGCCACTTGGACAGCACGACCTTCTGCTGATTCCCGCCGGATAGCGTCGAAACCGCGTTGGTGAGCCGCCCGAACTTCAGCTGGAGCCGGTTAGCCCAGGTCGCGGCGAGGTCCCGTTCGCGGATACGGCTGATCAGGCCGAACCGGCTGAGCCGGGCCAGCGAGGCCAGCGCGACGTTCCTGTCGATGCCGAGGTCCATGACCAGGCCCTGCTGCCGGCGGTCCTCGGGCACCAGGGCCGCTCCGGCTGCCATCGCGGCGAGCGGCGACCCGTTGGGCAGCGCCTGGCCGCGGACCGTCACCACCCCGGCCGATCGCCGGTCGATGCCGAAGATGGCCCGGGCGACTTCGCTACGTCCGGCGCCGACCAGCCCGGCCAGCGCGACGATCTCGCCGCGGCGGACCGAGAAGCTGATGTCGTGCAGGACGCCCTCGCGGCTGAGCTGCTCCACCTGCAGCACCACCTCGCCGACGGCCACCTGCGTCTTGGGGAACAGCTTGTCCAGGTCGCGGCCGACCATCGACCGGATGATCTCGTCGACGGTGATGTCCCCGACCGCGGCCGTCCGGACGAACCGGCCGTCCCGCATGATCGTGACGCGCTGGCAGCTGGCGAAGACTTCCTCCAGCCGGTGCGAGATGAACAGCACTGCCGCGCCTTCCCGGCGTAGCGCCCGGATGACCTCGAAAAGCCGCTCCACCTCGACGGGGGTCAGGGCCGCGGTGGGTTCGTCCATGACGAGAACGTTCGCGTGCGAGGACAGCGCCTTGGCGATCTCGACGATCTGCTGGTCGGCGATGGACAGTCCCCGGGCTTGCCGCTGCGGGTCGAGCGCCACGCCCAGCCGGGTGAAGATCTCATCCGCGCTGTGGTTCATGGCCGGCCGGTCGATGCGGCGGCCGGCCCGCAGCGGCTGCCTGCCCATGAAGATGTTCTCCGCCACGGTCAGGTCGGGGAACAGGGTTGGTTCCTGGTAGATGATCGAGATGCCGGCGTCGCGGGCGGCGTTGGGACCGCTCAGGACGACCGGCTGGCCGTCGATGGCGAGCGTTCCGCTGTCCGGCTGGTACACCCCGGCCAGGATCTTGACGAGGGTCGACTTGCCCGCGCCGTTTTCGCCGACCAGCGCGTGCGCCTCGCCCGCGAACAGCGTGATCGAGCCATCGATAAGCGCTCGCACGGCGCCGAAGGCCTTCGCGGCCTGATCAAGCGCCAGCCGCGGTTTCCCGTGAACCCCGCCTACCTCCTCCGGCTGCTCACTCAAGCTCGTTCACCTCGCCATTTACTGAAACATTTCAATTCGTTGGCTGAAGATACTCAGGCTTCGCGCCGGATGTCAAGGGGCTGTTTCCATGTTGTTACGAGGCGATTTACCGCATACCACGGGGTCCTTGTAGTGCCGCTCCTGGCCAGGAGCATGCCGACACCCGCTTTGCCGCATTTATTTCTGTTGATACGTTTTATGATGGCCGTGGTTCCCGTGTGAGGGCCGGGCAGTGGCTGGCCAGAGCCTCGGATCAGGTCAAGCTGCGCCTAGAAGGTCGACGGCCCTGGACCTGCCGACGGGCCAACCGACCGGGTCGGCCGCGCCCCCTTCTGGCGTGTCCTCGGCCGTGAAACGTCCGCATGCAGCACTCGGCCCGGCGCGAGGTCCAAGCTTCGGCCCGGGCTCGCCCCGAGGTTCGCTCTTGACACCGCTATACCGCCACCCTTACGGTCAGGGCAAGCTTTTGTATGTAACGTTTCAACATTCACGTACCGGGACAGAGGACGTCATGACCCAGTCGCTCACCGCCGTTGCCTTCCGGGGAATCGCGAGGATCGTCCCGCGCAAGACGAGGGTCGGACTTGTCGCCGGAGGGCTCGGCGCCTACTGGCCGCAGTTCCCCGCGCTCCTCCCGCAGCTGCAGGCGTCAGCCCGGCGCGTATCCGAACGGCTGGCCCGGCTCGACTGCGAGGTGGTCGATGTCGGCTTCATCTCCGACGCCCCGGAGGGCGCCGCGGCCGCGGAGAAGCTGCGGCTGGCCGACTGTGATCTGATCATCGGCTTCCTCACCACGTACATGACCGCGTCCATGCTGGTCCCGGTCGCCCAGCGGACCGGCGCGCCGATGCTGCTGCTCAACCTGCAGCCCACCGAGTCGATGGATCACGCGAACTTCGACACGGGAGCCTGGCTCGCTTACTGCGGTGCCTGCCCGCTGCCGGAGATGGCCAACGCGTTCCGGCGCTGCGGTATCGGCTTCCGTTCCGTCTCTGGCTACCTCGAGGACGACCGGGCTTGGGCCAGGATCGAGAGCTGGATCAAGGCCGCAGGCGTGCGGGCCGCACTCCGGCACGGCCGCCACGGGCTGATGGGCCACCTCTACCCCGGCATGATGGACGTCTCCACCGATCCGACCCTGGTCTCGGCGCAGCTCGGGGGCCATGTGGAGATCCTGGAGATCGACGACCTGAGGGTCCGGGTCGAGCAGGTCACCGACGCCGAGACGGCCGCCCGGATGGACCTGGCGCGCAGCGTCTTCCGGCTGGATGACTCGGTGGTCGAGGACGATTTCCGCTGGGGCGCCCGGGTATCGGTGGGCCTGGACCGGCTGGTCGAGGACTTCGCGCTCGACTCGCTGGCGTACTACCACCGAGGCCTGGACGGCGAGGCCCACGAGCGGGTGGGAGCTGGCCTGATCCTCGGCGCCTCGCTGCTGACCGCCCGGGGTATCCCGGCGGCGGGGGAGTACGAGCTGCGCACGTCGCTGGCCATGCTTATCTTCGACCGGCTGGGCGCGGGCGGCTCGTTCACCGAGCTGCAGGCCCTCAACTTCATTGACGGCGTGGTCGAGATGGGCCACGACGGGCCGGCCCACCTGGCGATCGCCGCTCGTCAGCCGCTGCTGCGCGGCCTCGGCGTCTATCACGGCAAACGGGGCTGGGGCGTTTCCGTCGAATTCGACGTCAGCCC
>Ga0302324_100017890_pt1 | contig 14016 bp, 12 predicted proteins | sample Palsa_T0_1_FD_201949 | JGI IMG/M metagenome (GOLD analysis project Ga0302324, IMG submission 201949) | Peat permafrost microbial communities from Stordalen Mire near Abisko, Sweden - Palsa_T0_1 | ecosystem: Environmental > Terrestrial > Soil > Palsa > Peat permafrost | place: Sweden: Abisko... | reverse complement strand
GGGCCGGCAACCGCGAGCGCGGCCAAACCGGCTAAACCGACAAGCAATATGCGCATCTTGTTCGCTCCCCTCCCACCGCAGCGGGTTCCTCAGAGCCGACTCTAGTTTACCTGCCTATCGCGCCCTTCCCAATAGGGTTTGCGCAATTCTCTCCGCAATACCTTACCGGTCGGATTGCGGGGCAGGGCCTCCACAAAATCCACGGTTTTGGGCAGTTTATAGCCGGCTATCCGCTCCCGGGCCCAGGCGATAATGTCGGCCGCGGTGGCCGCCTGGCCCGGTTTTTTTACCACGCAGGCCTTCACCGCCTCGCCCCAGCGAGTGTCCGGCACCCCGATCACGGCCACGTCGGCCACGGCCGGATGGCCGAAAATCGCGTTCTCGACTTCGGCCGGATAGATGTTTTCGCCCCCGGAAACGATCATGTCTTTCACGCGATCGTGAATATAGAGGTATCCGTCCGTGTCGAAATAACCGGCGTCGCCCGTAAAGAACCATTCTTCGACGATCGCCTTCTTCGTCGCCTCTTCCTTCTTCCAATAGCCTTTCATCACATTTGCCGCCTTGATCTGGATTTCGCCGACCTCGCCCGGCGGAAGCGTGCGTCCTTCACCGTCGACGACGCGCACCTCATGCCCCGGCAGCGGCTTGCCGCAGGAACGCAATTTTCCGCGCGCGGGATCGTGGTCATCGGGTGTGAGGCAGGTTCCCCCGCCTGTCGTTTCGGTCAACCCATAGAGCTGCAGGAAATCGCAGCCCATCAAATTCTTTGCCGTCAGCAACACTTCGTCGGAGATGGGCGACGCGCCGTAACTGATGGCTTTGAGGCTTGCAAAATCGATCTCCTTCGCATTCGGCTGTTGGGTGAGGAACAGGATGACGGCAGGAACGAGGAATCCCTGCGTGACCTTTTTTGTTTCGATGAGGCGCAGGATTTCCTGAGGGTCGATATCGCCCAGTACGATTCCGCGGGAGCCGGCCGCAAGACTCAGCAGACCGATATTGACGCCTGCCACATGGAAGAACGGCATCGCGATCAGGATCACGTCCTCGGGCGTGTAGTCGGCCACTTTGATTTTTTCGAACGACTCGAAAAGCGTGAGATAATTGTTGCTCGTCAGTTGCACGCCTTTCGGGTGACCGGTCGTGCCGGACGTGTAAAGCTGGATCACGTCGTCGTCGGCGGCGACGGGCAGCATCGGATCCTTCGCCGGTTGCGCATCGCGCCAGGATTCGTAGGACGGCCAAGTGGGGTGATCGCCGTCCATCGCGATGACGGTCTTAAGCCGGGGACATTCGGCCAGCACCTTTTCCATCGCGGCATAATAATCCTTGCCCACGAATGCGATTTCGCAAGCTGCATCGTTGAGCACATAGGCGATCTCGGGCACAGCCAGGCGCCAGTTCACGCCGACCACCACGCCGCGCGCCTTGAAGCTGCCCAGCAGCACTTCGAAATAGCGGTCGATATTCTTGCCCAGATAGCCGATGCGATCGCCCTGCTTGAGTCCCAGTTCGAGCAGCCCCTGCGCCACGCGGCTCGCATGCGCATCAAGCTCGCCGAAGCTCGTGGTACGCTCCTTGAAATCGAGCGCGACCGTTCCCGGCCGGTCGACGGCATGGATGCGCGAAATATCCGCCACGGATTTCAGCCGCGAAAAGTCCAGCATGGTCGTGCTCCCGGGTGTACTATTTGGGCCACTCTAGCGGCTCGGCCAAAGAGGACAACCGGGGAGGACAAATGGGTGCGCGAACGGGTCTTTCTGATAGTCTGCGAGCCGCTAAGCCAAACACAGCGGAGAAATGCCATGCCCGACAAAGCGAGACTCGCCGAGCTCGATGAGGAAATTGCCGCCGTCCGTGCCAACCTGCTCGAACTGACGGAACAGGCCGCGGCCCAATCGGGCGCCGCCGATGAGGAACTCGCCGCCGCGCGCATCGCGAAACAGGAGGCGCTGCTGGCGACGTTGCTCAAGCAGCGGGAGGCGGCGGCAAAGTAAGCCTCGAAAATCTGAAGGTGTGGGAACATGAAACATGTTGCTCCCCTCGCATAAGGTTCGGTTGCGATTTTGCCGGAACGCCGCCAATGCGTCTCTTACATCAGAAGGCGGGCGTTAATGCGTTCGCACATAGCCGAAGCTTCCCGTGGCCGTGTTGGTCTCGTAGCTTCCGGTGATCGTGCTCGAATCGTTGATGGCATAGCCCAGCGTGCCCTGATTGCTGCCGTGTCCCGTGTCAGATGCGCTGAATATCTCGAACTTTCCGCCCGGGCTCCGCACAAAACCGCGATACGCGCCGTTCTTCTCATTCGCGACCCCCGTGATCGCACCCGCATCGTTGATGCCAAACGCCTCGCATCCGCCAACGCCACCAGGAACATCGAATGTCGCGATCGTTCCATCGACCGCCCGCACAAAGCCGTGATACACTCCATCACTGTCGACATACGATCCCGTGATCGCACCTTTGTTGTTGATGCTCGACGGAAGGGTGCCCTTGGCGCCGTCAACGACGGAGAAAGTCGCGATCGTTCCGTCCAGAGCACGAACAAAGCCGATATAAGCGTTGTTGCCGGGTTGGAAATACCCCACGATCGCGCCGCTATTATTGATGCTGGTAGGCAAAGTTGACGAGGAGTCCGCTGGGTCGAACGTCGTGATCCTTCCTCCTGCGTTCCGCAAGAACCCGTGATACACGATGTGTCCGTCGGTGTACGACCCCGTGATCTCGCCCTTGGCGTTGATGCCCGAGCCCCAGGTGCCGTACTTGGCCCCCGGAACCTTGAACGGCACGATCGTGCCGTCCGGATTTCGCACAAAGCCGTGAGCCCTTCCATGGCTGTCGGCGTAATATCCCGTGATAGTGCCCAGCGCGTTGATGCCGCTGGCGAACGTGCCTTGATCTTCGCCAGATCCTGCGCCCGGCACGTCGAATGTGGTGATGGTGCCGTCCGCAGCTCTCACAAAGCTCATGTAGGAATTTCCAACCAGGAAATCCCCCGCGACATCGCCGGAACTGTTGATGCTGTCGCTCTGGACATTGCGCGATCCGCCGGGCAAAGGATTGAACGGCGTGATCGTCGGCGTTGCGAAAACCGGTGCCGATACGAATGCGGTTACCGCCAATACCGTGGCCGCACATGGAATGAATCTGGGCATCGAATTATTCCCGCCAAACAGATGTTTTTGAATAGTGAATGATCAGTATGGGCTTTCCCCGATCCTTGTACAGGAAGAAATCCAAAGGCGGGGTTGCAAAGTCGAACGGTTCGCATGTGTCGCTGTCGCATTTGTGCGAAATCGACGACCGGGGAACCTCAGTGATCCGGGCGTGAGGGTTTCGGGCACGCGTCCAAAGCGGCTGCAACGATTTTATCCGCCCCCGTTGTGTCGAACATCGCTTTGGTATCGTCCTGCTTCGGCAGCGACGCGTCGATTGCGAACCGCTTTGCGGCGGCGAGCCCGGCCAGAAAATCGTATGGTGTGGGATCATATGTCGTCGTGCCCAATACCGATCCCATCCAGGACTGCTTCGTGACCGGCCCGTCATCGAACTTCCATTGCATGTCGCGATCGTCACCGCCCATGAATGGCGGCCAGACGACGTACACGCTCAACGCGCCGCGCTCGCATTGCACAAACAGGGTCGCTGCTTCAAGGGAGCCGACGTCGTCCGGCAGCTTATTGGTCGAATCGAGATCGGCCATCATGGTCTGCGGTTCGTCGAGTTGCGAAAGTTGATCTTCAATGTGCCATTTGGAGGCGGCAACAACGGTCGCATGCGGCGCCGTCGCCGCCGCGACGGCTGCCAGGATTGCAAATTTCCACATTGCTGCCAAATCCCGCGGAACGGCGGATGACGGTATCGTACGACCGTCCGGAAAACCAGTCGAGGAACGTTTGCGCCGCCAAGGACAAGCGAAGCCGGCGCTTCGTCCAACCGGCGAGTGACACAGCCTGCGATCGTCAGTCCAGATACTCGTTCGCAATCACCCGCTTCGTCGCGCGCTTGTGTTCCGGCGATCGATAGGGGTGGTCGTGGATGTGGGCGGCGTACATGCGGTCGATCCATTGGGTGTGTTTGAAGATGCGGCGCGAGCGCAGGAGCGTGAACGGCGCGATCTTTCGCAGTACGTTTTCGGCATTGAATTCCGAGACCGCGAGAAGTTCGCCGTTCCACGGATTGGAGCCGTCGACGCCGATGTCGTCGAGATAGACGGGAACGAGCGGAAGATAATTCTCGGGCGCGCCTTCCAGGATCGCCATCGCCGATTTGGCCGCGGAGTAATAGTCAACATCGACGGCCACGAAACCGAGAGGCGCGTCGCGCGTCAGAGATTTTACAAACGTCGGCGCCGTTTCGGCGACATCGCCGATGATGAGTTCCGCATTCGACGGCAAAGCGCGCTTAAGCCCCGCAAAATCGGTCATCGGGAAATCGCCGGCCTGGAAATGCTCGGGTAGGTCGCGGTAGTCGATAGCCGGCGGCATACCCTTGCCGCCGTCGAATCCGGCAATCCGAAAGCGAATGCCGGTCGCTTTTGTCGTGCGCTCGGCGATCCGGCACATATTGAGGAGGCCCGAACCACTCGCCACGCCCAGCTCTACCAAGGTCACGCAACCATAGCCGTAGCGCTTCGCGGCATCGGCGGCATAGAGAATGGGAAAGGCATATTGCTGGCGCACCGCGAGGTCGAAGGTGACCTTCATGCGGTAGCTGCCGAACAGCGCCACCAGGACGGACAAGGCATTGAGGTGGAGCGGCTCGGTGAGGCGCTCGACGAAGACTTTCGCGAGTTTTTCCTTCTGCAGCAGGCGACGGAGAACGTACCAATTCGGGCCGGGCGCGCGTTTGCGCGAGCCGGTATCGGCCCGAAGCCGGACAGTCTGTTCGGTCGTGGTCATGGCAAAGGACGATGCAGCAAATCCCGTGCCCATGGCTAACGCGGGATTAACTATATCGCGGTAAACAAACTCGCAGCGCTTTCCCACCCGGCCGCCCGCATGCACAGGACATTGCTGCTTCCATGCGCAGGAAAATCGTCCCGCTATCCGGGCGTGCGCCCCAAATGGATGCTGACGCTCCCCGACGGCGAACTCGCGCTTGCGCGCGCCGCTGCGAGCGTGCCAGACGACTCTTATTACCGCACGATCGTCGCCGTGCGCGCGGAGCACGAAACCAAATATCAGGCGACTGCGCTGCTGCGTCGGGTCTTCGGGCCCGAAGTCGAAGTGCTGGTGCTGCCGCACGATACGCGGGGTCCAGCCGATACCGTCGCCGAAATGATCCGCCGCGCTTCCGTCGCGGGCGCCTTCGCCGTCAAGGACGCCGACAGCTTCTTCGAGTCCGCGCCTTTGCCCTCAGGCAGCTTCGTCGCGCTGAGCGACGTGCGAACCGCGCCGCATATGACAAATGTCGGCGCAAAGAGCTTCGCGGTCGTCAACGAAAACAATCTCATCGTCGAGATGGTCGAGAAGAGCCTGATCTCCAATTATGTGAGCGTCGGGCTCTATGGCTTCGAAAGTGCGGAGACCTATCTGCGCCTGTTCGACCGCCTCTCCGCCGAGCCGGGGCTCGGCGAATTGTTCGTCTCGCATGTGATGAACCGCGCGATCGCCGGCGGCATGATGGTCGCACCGTTGCTGGTGTCCGGGCTCATCGATGTGGGAACGCTGGAAGACTGGCGGCGGCATGTTCGCGCCCGCGGCACGATCGTGACCGATCTCGACGGCGTCGTGTTCGAAAATCATAGCCGCTATTTCCCGCCATTCTGGAGCGACGACGACATTCCCATCGCCGATAATGTCGCCGCCCTGCGGCTTTGGCAGGAGCAGGGCGCGCAGATCGTGTTCATGACCGCGCGCCCCGAGCGCCACCGCGACAAAACGGAGCGGACATTGCGGGCTCTGGGTCTCGCGCCGCACGCCCTGATCATGGACTGCCGCCATGGCCGCCGCTTCCTGATCAACGACCATGCGCCCTCCAATCCCTATCCCTCCGCGGTCGCAATCAGCACCGAGCGCAACAGCCCCGCATTGGCCGATTATATGAAAGACTGGCTGTGAGCAGCGCCGCCGCCCGTCCGCGCACGACACGGGTGGTCGCTGCGATTCCGGCCGACACGCCTTCGCAACGCATTCTCGTTGGCCATTCGGGCGCCAGCGTCGTGCTGCACAATCGGGGCCTCCACAGTTTCGTGCGCAAAACGGCAGCGAGCGCGACCGCAAACCCGCGGCTGAGGGCGCAAGCCGACAAGCAGTATTCCCTGTCGATGCTCGGGATGCCGTTTCCGCGCGTGCTGGCCCAGGGCGTCGATGCATCCGATCGCGCGACGTTCGATATGGAATATCTGCCGGGCCGCACGGTCGCCGATGCCGTGTTGGACGCGGCACCCTTCGATCGTCGCGCGCTTACGCAGACGATCGCGCGCATGATGTGGCTGTTTCGCGAATGCCTCGGCGATTCGATTCCCGCAGAGCGATTTCACGGCAAGATCGATGAGATTGTCGGCACGCTCGCAAGCCGGCGCGCGCCGGGCTTGAGTGAGGTTCAACGGTGCGCGGCGCGCCTGCGCAGCTGCGACTGGAACGATATTCCGGAATCGCCGTGTCACGGAGATCTCACGCTCGAGAACATTCTTGTCGTAAAGGCGCGGGGAGTTGTCTTCATCGATTGCGACGAACCCTGGGTTTCGTCCTACTGGCTCGACATGGGCAAGCTCTTCCAGGACCTGGACGGCCATTGGTGCATCCGCGGCCTCTACGGCCCCGAAGCTCCGCCGGTTCGCCGCACCAACGCGATCCTGAAACTGGACCGGCTCGCAGCCGATTTTCGCGCGCTCGCGGCCGAGGCCGATCCTGCACTTCCCGCACGCCTGCCCCAACTCGCAGCCCTCAGTCTTTTGCGCGTGTTGCCCTATGCGCGCGAGGAAGAGTTGCCGCGGTTTGTCTGCGCGCGCATCGAGCGCATTCTGGGATAATCGCAATGCCGCAATTCGCCGACGCGATCGTGACGGGGTTCGTGAAATCGCCGGCATTGCTGCGGCGGAGCCTGGCACCCCTGCTCCAGTTGAAGCAGGAAGGCGTGCTCCGAAGCATCGCCTGCGTCACCTGGGATACGGGAGAAATCGACCCATACGTCGCTCCACTCGCGGAGATGCCGGAGGTTTCGTTGGTGCGCGTTCCCCAGCCCGCCGTTCAGGGCACGGGCAACCAGCGCGGCGTTGTCTATCAGGCGCGAAATCTGGACGCGGCCCTGTCGCAAATTGCCGGCGAGGACCCACTCGTTCTCAAGCTGCGGCCGGACCTCGTCGTCAACGTGGATTTTCTGCGCGGCAAGATCGCGAATTTCGACACGCTTTGCGCGGTACCCGATGCGCAATCGGCGTTGGGCGTGAAAATGCCGAAGCCCGTTCTGCACAGCAAAATCTGGATTCCGTGGGCAGACTCCAACCAGCCGTTTTTCTATGAAGACGCGATGTTCCTGGGCAGAAAAAAAGATTTGCGCAAATTGATAACGCCCCTCTCGCGCGAGGATATGGACATATTGGGCGACCCCTTATGCGGCCAGTTCGCGCACGTCGTCCGGTATGCCAGGATTTTCGTTTCGCGCTATTCGCTGTTCGCGGAGTATCTGCGCAACTACCGCTATTTCATCAACGATCTCGACTATCGCCGCCATCTCGTGCCGCATCTCTTGAACGACGGCTTCTTCTGGCATGTTCTCGTCGCCCATGCCTGGATATTGCACAGCCAGTTCCACGTCGATGCCGGCCGGCAGGGAGAGATTTCGTTTTACGCGAACAACGTCAATCAGAATGCCGATTGGTCGAATCCGGACAGCCTGCGAAACGCACCTCCCTATGATTACATCGACAAGTGGCGTGCGGGGACCAAGCCCGGAGAGGCCACGTCCAGCGTCAAGCGCGCTTATGGCCGTCTTGCGGACGACGCGTGGCAATGCGCATTCTTTACGCGCGAATTGCCCGATTTCCCACGCGCAACATTGAAGAGGCTGCTGGAAAACATCGCCATGTGCAGGGACGGGCGCCTGAAAGGCATCGAGAGCGATTTTTACCGCAACACTGCCGCGCTGCATGGCCGGTTTCAGGCGCTCGCCGCCACGGGTATCGCGCGAAACGCTTGAACTGCGCTTGGGCCGTGCGCACGGTTATCTTTGCGCTCCGGACCTCACGTCAGCCTCGACAAGTATCGAAACCGCCCGCACATCGCGGCGGCAGCGACGAAGAGGCCGAAGGCGAGGCCGATCCAGATACCGAGGCCTTTCATGTGCAGACCGAAGGCGAGCGCGATGCAAACGGGAAAGCCCGCCAGCCAATAGCTGCCGGCCGCGATCCACATGGGCGCACGCGCATCCTTCAATCCGCGCAGGCTGAGGGCCGCGACCACCTGCAAGCCGTCGACGATCTGGAACGCCGCGGCCACATGCAGGAATAGAGCCGCCAGCGCGATCACATCGGCATTGGCGCCGGGGTCAGAAAACCAGACGCTCGCGATCTGCGTGGGGAACATCCAGATGAAGATGCCGGTCACGCTCATAAAGCCCGCGCCGATGACCATCGCCACATAGCCGGAGCGTTGGGCCGCTTCGGCGTCGTGTGCACCCGCGCCGAGCCCCACGCGCACGGTGGCAGCCATTCCGATGCCGAGCGGCACCATGAAGGTGATCGAGGGAATGATCATCGCGATTTGGTGCGCGGCGACGGATGCGGTGCCAAACGTGCCCATGATCAGGGTCGCCGAATTGAACAGCATTGCCTCGAAAATCATGGTCAGTCCGATGGGCATGCCCAGCCGATAGACTTCGATCAGCTTCTCCCAATGGGGAAAACGGAACCGGTGGAAAATGCGGACCTTGCGCAAGCTTGGAGTCAACCAGATCACGGCCAGCATCGCGAAAAAGCTGAACCCATAGGAGCTCGCGCTGGCAATACCCGAGCCGACCAACTCCAGTCTCGGCGCGCCGAAATGGCCGAAGATCAGCGCGTAGTCGCCCACCGCGTTGAACGCGACCGCCAGGCCCATCACAATGAGCGACGTCGTCGGCCGCGACAGCGCGGTCGAAAAATTGCGCAGCACCTGATAGCCCAGCGAGAAGGGCAGGCCCCAGCACAGCATGCCCACGAATTGCCCCGCGCCTGCGGCGAGCACGGGCTGCTGCCCAAGAAACAGCAGGATGTTTTTCGTGAACAGCAGGAATGTGAGCAGCGGCACAGAAATCATCAGTACCGACCAGAAGCCCATGCGCACCACGGATCGCACGCCCGCGCGGTTGTTCCTGCGTGCGCCCAGGATGTGCGCGATCATGGGCGCGACCGCCGAGACCGGCCCGCAGCCTATGAGCCAGGTGAAAAAGAAGACGGTGTTGCCTAGCGCGGCCGAGGCCAGTGCCGTTTTGCCCAGATGGCCCAGCATGAACGTGTCGGTGCTCATGATCGCCATCTGGAACAGCTGGGTCACGGCAAGCGGAATCGCGAGCCGCAGCAATTGCCCGGCTTCGGCGAACCATGCATCCAGGCCGTGTCCGACGATGCGTTCGCCGGCCTGGGAAATATCGATATCGACAATGTCAGTCATGACACGGGCTTTTCTTTATTGCCCGAACCCGACGGATGCTGCAGAAGATACAAAAAACCCCTCCGAAGCGCCTGTCGGGCTCGGGAGGGGTGAACCATCAGAACGGACGCATAGCTATGCGGCGTTCCCCTCGCGAGCCGATGCGGCAATCCCGCCGCCCATAAGGGCGGACGGCACGGCCGTGAATTCCGGGCAATTATTCATTCTTGGGCTCGCTCGAATCGCGCGGACCCCATGCCCGCGAGATGGGCAGTTTGCTACGCTGGAGCAGGCCGAAAGTCAACGCGGCCGGGATAAATACGTGTTGCACGGAGCGCACATATTGCGACGCAACTATGAAGGCGACACATCAAGGCGTATGTTCGGATGACTGCAGGAGATCACGATGTTCGCTCATATCGGCCTGAAGACGAAGAACATTCCCGCCAGCACACAGTTCTACAAAGCGGCGCTCGCGCCGTTAGACTTCGTTCCCGACGAGTCCGGCAAGGGGTTCGGGCCCAAAGGCGCGCCGGCCCTTTGGTTTTTCAAGGGCGCGCCGACCAAAAACGCTCATTTCGCGCTGGAGGCGAAGGATCGCGCCGCCGTCAGAGCCTTTTACAAGGCAGGTCTCAAGGCGGGCGGCCGCGACAATGGTCCGCCGGGGCTGCGTCCCAATTACGGCCCGAAATATTACGCCGCGTATCTCCTCGATCCCAACGGCAACAATATCGAAGCCGTCTATAACAAATAGAAGAGCGCAAATAAAATGGCGCAGGAAGCTTTCGCTGCCGGCGCCGATTTCAACCCTTCACGCAAACCACCTGCCAAAGCGTGTGAACGGTGTCCGCAAGATCGGCCTGTGCGGCCACGACGGCATCGATGCCTTGTCGGTCAAGTTGAGTACGCGGAAATTCTCCGATTGCGACCTATACAAGTCGATCGCAGCTGTGCGGAACCGAACGGGATGTATCCGCTCCCGATGGCGATCCTGGCTATCTAGCCGTTGCGCGTGAAGCTGCGATTGCGAACGTCGCGCGGCGACTCGCCGAAATGCGCGCGGAACGCGCGCGTAAAGGCCGACAGATCGCCGAATCCGTGCTCAAGCGCAATGCCGCCGATGTTCTTGTGCCTCTGGCGAGCATCCATCAGTGTCCGATGGACCAAGTCCAATCGCTTCTGAAGCACGAACCGCGAAAAGGTCCTTCCTTCGGTCTCGAACAGGCGCTGGATCTGGCGGGGCGACAGTCCATGTCGCTCAGCCACGTCGTGCACCGACAGGCCATGGCGCCCAAGATTGCGCTCGACATAGGCCTTGATCGCGCTCAACCGTCCGCTTCTGAGGCCGGCATCTTCGCTTTCGCGGATATTCTCGTGCGTCGGATTGAGTGCGAGCGTGACGAGGTCGTATACATGGGCAACGGCCGTGTTGCGAAGTTGCGAATCGATGAGGGACAATTGGTCCGTCGTCCGGACATAGGCGAGTATGAGATTCAATATCTCGCACTGCCTTGGGATTCGATGGGCGACACGGTCGTAAAGTCCGGGTACGCGTGACGAGAGCGCGCGCGCCGGGACGCGCACGCAGGACAATTCGCCGTCCGTCCGCCGGATGAAACTACCGGGCTCGGAACACGCCATCAGATACGCGTCGCCTTCATCGAGCTCGAGTTCCCGTCCGCGCTGTACGGCGGAAAACTTGCCCTTCAGGTTGACGACCAGAACGAAATCGTCGTCGCTCGCGGCAACGATCTGTTTCGAGCGGACGAATCGCGAGGCGGCGAACGACCCGGTACCGGTCCGCAATCCGGGCAGAATGCGCAATGTTGCATTGGCCCGATAGGGCTCATCCGCAAGGCTGTCGCCGCTAACTTCCAGCAGTTTTCGGGACAGCATTTGCCGCCAGGTATCGAACCGGGCGCCGGGATGGAGCGCGCGCTCCGTAATGGTCAACATCCCGAAATCGTCAGGCGGTCCGTCCATGGCCCCAGCTACTCCATATCGCAACGCGCGACCTAACCCTGCCCAATAAATCGTTGCGGTTGCGCATTCGTCAAGGCGTCGATGTCGTTTTTGGTCAATTTGCGTCGCCGGGCCCCAAGTAATCCGGTCGTCGCGCGCCTAGCTATCTGTTAACGCGTTCGAACCATCCAAGAGAAGCGCCGCTGGCGCTCTCTCTCGGTGGACGGACGGTTGCGCTCGAAATTTGCAACGGAAGACATTCGGCGCGTGCGTGGATTGCTGCAAACCCTGTTCGGAGTGCGAAAATGACGAGTCATTCGACTGCTTTCCTTGTCGCCAAGAATGCCGATGACGATGCTGTCACACTTTTGCCATCGGGCGACGACACGAGCGGCGGAAGGTGGGGAGAATTCGGCATAGCGGCCACGTCGATACCCTTTACCACGATTACAGGGCCGAACCTCTTCGTCGCCGCGACGACGAATTATGCCAGCGATACGATCGACGACGTGACAGCCATCGATTTCGATGCACCCGGCGCTGCGACCGCGACGTTTTCGGCGGCGCAATTCGGAAACTCCGCGATCGCGGCCAACGCGACGATCACGGGCGGCGGTCATGCCGACACGATAGAGGTCCGTGTCGCAGACGGTGCGGTCTTCAATGGCTCGCAGCTTCAATTCGCCAACTGGGGTGCATCGGACAAATTCGAAATTGCGGCGACGGGCGACCATGCAACTGTCACTGGCGAGAGCGTCAAAAATATCATCAGCATGGGTGCTTTTTTCGACTCGACGGACAAGATCGACGGCGGAACAGGTTCCGCTACTCTGGATCTCTCGGGCGATTATTCGACCGAGATCGGCGTTACGTCCTCGATGTTGCAGAACGTGAATGAGATCGTTCTGGCGGCCGGCAATTCGTATAGCCTGGGATTTTCTACCGGTGTCGTCGCTGCAGGTCACGCGATGACGATCGATGCCGCGAATGTCGGCGCCAGCGACACCTTAAATTTATATTTAGAGAGCGACACGGCGGGTCGCTATGTGATCGATCTCGGCGCCAGCAACGACAATCGCATAACGATCAACGATCAGGCGGACACTGTACATTGTGCAGCCGGCCAGAACTTCATCTATTCCAACGGCGTAATTTCGGCGCAAGACAGGATCGAGGGCAACGGTTCCGATACTTACCTTTATCTCGATGGTGACTATTCTGCGGGCTATGCCTTCGGCGCGAGCGAGATCACCGGTGTCAGTGCGATCTATCTCGAAGGGAATTTTAACTACAAGCTGACCACAAATGATGCAAATGTCGCCGCTCACACCGATCTGACCGTTGACGGAAGCGCACTCGGTTCAGGTAATTCCTTCATCTTCAACGGCTCGCACGAAACGAATGGATCATTCGAATTTTCAGCAAGCGACGGCCTGAATGAACTTACCGGCGGTGCACAATCCGACGTCTTCATCTTCAGCCCAAGCGACGTCATGACATCCGCCGATCGGATCAACGGCGGCGGCGGCAGTTCAAACACCCTGGAGCTCGACGGAGACTACTCTTCGGGTCTGAAATTCACGAACGCTACGATCACGAACATCCAGGAAATCGACGTTGACGCAGGCCACAGTTACAATCTTACGCTCGCGGCCGGCAACGTTTCCAGCGGAGAGACGGTGCAAGTAAACGGCGGGAACCTTTCGGCGACGGACAGTCTTGTTTTCGACGCCTCAAAGGTAACTACGGGAACTCTCGAGATATATGGCGGCGCCGGCAACGATACGCTCAAGGGCGGCGGTGGCGCGAACCAGTTCGTCGGTGGCGGCGGCGCCGATGTCATGACTTGCGGCAGCGGAACCAATAATTTCCAATATTATGCCGTAAGCGATTCGACGAGCACGGCCCACGACACGATCATTGGTTTCAATGCGCTGGTCGACACTTTTTCAACGTATGCGGAAACCGGAACCCCTGCTGCCATAGACGCAGCGGTCACGCGCGGCGCGCTATCCAGTGCCCACTTTGATACCGACCTGACCCACGCGATCGGTGCGTCCCAGCTTCACGCGAATGATGCCGTCTTGTTCACCCCGACCACCGGCAATCTCGCGGGATACTCTTTCCTGGTCATCGACGAAAACGGGACCGCCGGATACCAGGCCGGCGCGGATCTCGTCATTGAACTCACGAACGCGACAAATCTCTCGCATTTCGGCCTGTCAAACTTCACCTCATGAATGGCCCCCCAAAACGCGTCGATTTCGGGTGAGCGCGGTGCTCGGATGGTCCGCAACACCGTAATTCGTCAGATTGTGTGGCTTTAGCCCAAGCTTTCCGAGTCGTTGCGGCATAGTAATGTCGCCGCGCACCGCATTCACAGACGTCTGTACCATGGAACGGCGTGCAATTGTGCTGAATTGCACCCTCTGCGTGCGCTGTGACCGCGCACATTCTGCATTCGCATTCTAATGGAGAA
>Ga0302324_100017887_pt1 | contig 14017 bp, 15 predicted proteins | sample Palsa_T0_1_FD_201949 | JGI IMG/M metagenome (GOLD analysis project Ga0302324, IMG submission 201949) | Peat permafrost microbial communities from Stordalen Mire near Abisko, Sweden - Palsa_T0_1 | ecosystem: Environmental > Terrestrial > Soil > Palsa > Peat permafrost | place: Sweden: Abisko... | reverse complement strand
CGAGCAGCGGGATCGTATAGGTGCGATTGAGGCCGCGCGTCACGTGCTGCCATGATTTGCCGGCGTTGGTGGACAGATAGAAGCCGGCGCCGGTAGTGGCGTAGAGGCGGCGCGAATCGCGCGAGTCCACGGCGACAGTATGGATGTCCTCGTAGAGGCCGTCGTTGAGCGCTTCGAAGGTGGCGCCTTCGTTGCGCGAGCGGTAGACACCGCCCTCTTCGACGCCGACGTACATGGTGGCCGGTTCGTGCGGATCGAAAGCGATCGAGCGCACGTGCGGGATGTGCGGCGGGGGCGGAAACGTCCAGCGGTCGCGTCCGGGAATTTTGAGGAACCCGGCGCATTCCTTGAATATGCGTCCGCGATCGTCGCTGCGGAACAGGCGCGCGTGCGAGGTTCCGATGAACAGGCGATCCCTGACGGCGGGCGAGGCGGCCAGCGACCAGACTTCTTCTTCGCGCGCGAGCGGCGGAGTGACGTCGGTCCATGTGCGGCCGCCGTCGGCCGAGCGGGCGAGCGTGCCCTTGCCGCGGGTGTGCTCGGTCGAGCCGGCGTAGATGAGCGAGGGGTCGGCGGCGTCCTGGGCCATGCACCAGATGGCCGACGGATCGGCCAGCACCATCAGGGGAGCGCCGCCGCGTGCGGCGTCCAGAATGACAATGCCTTTGGCAGTCCCGATGCAGAGACGCATCCGCGGTAAACCTCTTCCAGCCCCCGAGGATCGTAGCGCAAAGAGGTGCGGTGGAATAGCGGGGTGGGGGATTCAATTAAATGTGAAACCAAATTAAATGTGAAACCGGCGGTGGGTTTCACGCTTGCTTCGGCAGGGGTGACCCCTGCACCCGGGATTAAGAAAGATAAGATGCGGGACTTCGTCCCTGTTTGGAGGTTTTTTTTGGGGTGGTGCTGTTTCTCGCGGTTTACTTTTTTCTGGAGTTTCGTGCTGGTGTCATTGTGGAGCGAAGCGAAAATCCCGGGTCGTTGCGGACGAGCGCGGCAGAGGCAGAATCTTGAATCGCGGGCGGAATAGCCCGCTGTAAAAGGCCCCTCAGCTTCATCCTCTCCCTTGCAGGGAGAGGAGACAGAGAATGCGTGCTGGTTTATGCAAAGGTCTCCTGACAGGAAGAAGCTATTCAAGTCGTGGCACGGTTTCGCGCTTGCGATCGTTGTCTGGTACCTGTTGATTCCGCCGATTGATGCGGCGAATAAGGTCGATGCCAATGCGCCGTTGCTGACCTGGCGAAAGGGCGTGAAGTTCGATTCGCAGGATGAATGCGAGCAGTCGTTGAAGGATGTCATCCAGCATCCCACTACACCCGCTGAATATCAGGCGGCGGCGAAGGCCACGAAGAAGGCCAATATGACGCCGCTTACGCAGTCGGAAATGACAAAGCGGATGGCGGAGTCGCAATGCGTGGCGGCGGATGATCCGCGAATGAAGGCGAAGACGAAGTAGGGCGCTCAGGTCAGCTTTGTGCCGATGCGCAGGTCGCCGGAGGCTGCGAGGTCGGCGGGGGATACCTTTTTCGGATTCGGATCCATTCGCGCCCGCTTCACTGTGATCGTGCCGTTGGTGAGGGCGATCTTCATGCCGTCCGCGTCGATCGATAATATCGTTCCTGGTACAGCGTCCGAGCTGTTTGGTGAGAAGCTGGCTTCGTAGAGCCGCAGGCGTTTGTCGCCGAGGTTTGCGAAGGCGCCTGGTTGCGGGTCGCATCCGCGAATCAGGTTGAAGACTTCGCGCGCGGGTTTTGTGAAATCGATGTTCGCGTGATCGTCGCGGCAGGGCGGTTCGTAGGTCGCCTTGCTCTCGTCCTGCACTGTCGCGGGCGCGGTGCCCGATTTAATCAGGTCGACCGCTTCGAGCATCGCGTCTATGCCCATCGGGAAGAGCGTGTTGAAGTAAATCGAGCCGACCGTGTCGGTCTCCGCGATGGGCACGCGCTTCTGGATGAGAATGGGGCCGGTGTCGATGCCCTTGTCGGGCCAGAACCAGGTGACGCCGGTCTCCGCGTCGCCCTGGATGATTGCCCAGTTGATGCCGCTGGCGCCGCGATGGCGCGGGAGCAGGGACGGATGGAAGCAAATCGACTTGTGGCGCGGCGCGTAGAGGATTCGATCCGGAACTATGAGCGTCACGAAGGCGAGGATGGCGAGGTCGGCGTCGAGTGCTTTGAAATGGTCGAAGGCGGCGTCGTTCTTGAATGACCGGGGCTGGCTAAGCGGCAGGCCAAGTGCGCGCGCCCTGGCGGTCAACGGATCGGCCTTGCCGGCGGGCGAATCGGGTGGCGCATAGACGTGTACGATCTCGTCGCTATGATCGACGAGGGCGGTGAGCGCTTTTTCCGCGAAAGCAGCCTGACCGAGTAGGGCGATACGCAAGTTGGGTGAACCTCTGTAGGGTTTCGCGCGTGCTGGGGCCACGGTACCAAATCAAAATTCGAGTTGCACCCCGAAACGAAGGCACCGGCTGAAACGTCTAATGGTAATCGCGGGGGTTTAGTCGATGCGCAGATTCAGTATCTCGACGATCGTCGGCGCGGCGATGTTCGTGGCGGCGGTAATTTCCGCGATGGCGGGTGCGCCGACGCCGTCGAATCAGCCGGTGCCGGCGCCGGGGAATCATGACGAGTCGATCGACGTGGGCACGGGCGCGAATAAGATGACGCGGACCTTCATCGTGCATGTGCCGCCGGGGTTCGACGGCAAATCGAAGGTGCCGGTGGTGATCATGCTTCACGGCGCGGGTGGCAGTGGTGCGGGCGCAATGCCGGAGACGGGATGGGACGCGAAGGCCGATCGCGAGGGCTTCATCGCGGTTTTCCCCGACGGCACGCCGCCGCGTCCGGCGTTGCCTGCGCGGTTCCTGCTCAATCCGCGGCTGTGGGACGACGGTTCGGGGCGGGGCGCGATCGCCGCGGGGAAGGTGGACGACATCGGGTTTATCTCCGCGATGATCGACTACCTCGAAACGCGCTATGCGGCCGACCCGGACCGAATCTACTGCACCGGGTTTTCCAACGGCGCGTCGATGACGTTCAGCGTCGGGCTCAACCTGTCGAATCGAATTGCGGCGATCGCGCCGGTGTCGGGGCATCTGTGGTATCGGGATAAACAGCTGTCATATCCGGTGCCGCTGCTGTTCATCATCGGGACGAAGGACCCGCTCAACCCAATCGACGGCGGCAAGGTGGCACTGCCGTGGGGGATTACCGAGGACAGTCCGCCGATCGAAGATTCGCTCAAGGAGTGGGAGCGGATGCTCGGATGCGGGCCGGAAGTGCAGACGGCGCGCGGCAACGGCGTGATCGAAATCACGTACAACGAGTGCGACAGAGGCGGCGAGGTCGAGTACTACAGGGTCAGGGGATTGGGGCACATCTGGCCGGGCGGTACGAATCGACTGCCGGAAAGATGGGTGGGCAAGCCGAGCGACGATCTGAACGCGACCGACGTCATCTGGGATTTCTTCAAGGCGCATCCGCGGAAAGCGGCCGCGAAAGCGAAACTGATCACGAAGAATGATTGACAGAGTCGGTCGCGGGCCGCTTTGATGACCGGCTGAATGTCTATTCGACGGTTGTCTGAAATTCTCGCGATTCTGCTGGTATTCGTCGCCGCGCCGACGCGCGCGCAGGATTCGGCGGAGGCGCGTCGCGGGCGCGGCAGGATAGTGGTGCTGATGGTGTGGGACGGGCTGCGGCCCGATCTGGTCACGCAGCGCGATACGCCGAATCTGTTCCGGATGGCGCGCGAGGGTTCGCGCTTCGACCGGCATCATTCGATCTTCCCGACGTTGACAATGGTTAACGCGACGGCGCTGGCGACGGGAGCGCCGCCGGGCGTCAACGGACTCGAGGGCAACAACTTCTACCTGGCGCCGACGGCGGAGTTGCCGAAGGGTCAGATAGTCGGAGCCGAGGGGCCGAAGGCGATACTCAATGTGAACGGGGCGAGCGCATACAAGGGGCGGCTGATTGGGCTCGACACAATAGCGCAGGAGGTCGAGCGCGAGGGCGGGTACACGGCGGTGATTGGCAAGCAGGGGCCGACGTCAGTGTTCGACAATCGCATCGCCACGATAGTTGACGGCAAGGACGTCGTCGGCGAGGCGTACAAGGATTACCTGTTCGCGTCGGAAGATATGGTCGCGCCGGTGGCGGCGGCGCAAAAGATAACAGTGCCGCCCGAATCGAAGAGCGCGGTGGCCGATGAGCAGCGCGATCTGTATTACGCGCAACTGGTAGCCGAGGACGCGTTGCCGGCGGCGAAGGCTGCGGCGGATGCAGGCCGTCCTGCGCTGGTGGTCTTCTGGCAGCACAATCCGGATCTGACGCAGCACGTTGCCGGGTTGGGCACTGCGCCGGCGATGGAGGCGTTGAATCTTTGCGACAACAACCTGATGCGGGTTCGTGCGGCGATCGATGCGCTCGGGATCGCGGACAAGACTGACATCATCGTGGTTTCGGATCATGGATTTGCGACGATCAAGTTCCGGGTCGTGCTGTCGGAGATGCTGGTGTCGGCGGGGATCAAGAAATCGCCGGACAGCACCGATGTGGTCGTCGTGCCGAACGGCGGCGCGGACCTGATCTACCTGTCGCCGACGGAGTTTGCGACGCCGGAGTCGAAGCGCGACGTGCTGCAGAAGATTGTCAATTTTGCCGAGGCGCAGGAATGGTGCGGGCCGATCTTCTCGCGCGAGTCCGCGACTCCACCCGACGAGCCGACTCGTCGAGGCAGGAGGCAGCGAGCGCCGAAGCCGTACCTGGGATGGATCGATGGTACTTTCAACCAGAGCGTCGTCGGGTTGTACAATGCAGAGCGATCGCCGGACCTGGTGATTTCATTTCGCGAGGAGCCCGATGCCAGCAACAAGGGGCTGACCGGGCCCGACAATCCCGCGTTTCTGATAGGCCAGATTGGACAGGTCTCGATGCCGAACAAGTCGGCCGAGCTGGTGCATCCGGTGCAGGGAGTCGTTTACGCGGACACCGGCATCAGCAAGACGTTCACGACCGGGATGGGGATGCATGGCGCGGCGGGCGAGCGCGAGATTCATAATTTTTGCGCGGGGGCGGGGCCGGACTTCCGGCGCAGCTTCGTTGATTACAATCCGACAGCGAACATCGACGTTACGCCTACTATCACGGAGATCCTGGGCACGCAGACGAACATCGGGCCCGGCGGCGTCGTGCCTGCGGGGCGCGCGATGACCGAGGCGCTGACGGAAGGCAGACGCAGCGCGGGCGGGTCGCATACACAGTCGATGACGGCGGACCTGATGCTGCAAGGCGTCGAGGCGGTGACGACGCTGCACGTCACGTGGATTGGTGACGAGGCGTATCTCGATGGCTCGACGGTCGAGCACCGGCCGCTTGGGAGCTCGCCGTAGGAGTCAATTGAAATGAAACCCCTCCTGGGTTTCAAACTTCCCTGGGCAGGGGTAACCCCTGCACCTTAGTGTTAAGAAAAAGAAAGATGCGGGACTTCGTCCCTGTTAGAACTGGTTGGTTGGGCTCTTGCATCGCCTGTCGCCTGGGCGAGGCAATGAAAGGGATCAATCCAGGGCGGTGATTGAGCGGCCGCGGGTTTCGGGGAGAATCCAGACCAGGAGGGCGCCCATTGTTGAGAATAGGGCGCCTAGCGATAGCGTTGCGCCGAAGCCGAAGCGGGCGCCCAGCGCTGCTATCAGGATTGGGGTGAAGAACTGGAAGCCGCGGGTTACGTTCAGCAGCAGGCCTAGTGAGGTGTTGCGAATGCGCGTTGGCATCAGCTCGGCGATCATTGGTGCGATGCCTGCCCAGATGCCTGTGCCGAAGCCCGCGGTGAACATTGCGGCCGAGATTAGTCCGGGGATCGTTGCGGCTGAATTCCACATGATGGTTGGCGGGATGGTGCCGGCTGCCATCAGCAGGCCGTAGGCGCAGAAGGCGGGGCGGCGGCCGACTCGGTCTGCGACGCGGCCGAAGGTGAGGTAGCCGAGTACGCCGCCGATTTGCATCTTGATGAGCAGATGGCTGGCTGCGACCGCCGAGAGTCCGCGCTTGAGTTCGAGGTATCCCGGCATCCAGGTGTAGGTGAACCAGTAGGCTTCCGAGTTCAGCAGGACGATGACGAAGAGCATCGCGAAGATGCGGCGGTACTCGAGAATTGCGCGCAAGTCTACGCCGCGCGTGAGGCCGGTGCGGGTGCGGCGCCAGACGTCGCTCTCGGGCATCCATTTCAGTACGGCGGCGACGACGAAGATGGCGGGGACGCCGGAGAGCATGAAGGTCAGGCGCCATCCGATGGCCGGCGCGAGATAGCCGCCGGCCGCAGCCGCGAGCAAGACTCCGAGCGGCGCTCCGGTTTGCACATAGGCTGCGTAGCGGGCGCGGCGTTCGGCGGGGACGCTCTCGGCGACCAGGCTTTGTCCGGGGGCCCATCCGCCGCCCATGCCGAGGCCGGTTATCGAACGAAAAACGATTAGCTGGGTGAGGGTTTGGCTGAAACCGCATAGCGCGGTGCCGACGCCGTAGATCGCGACGGTTGCGGCGATCGTTGGTCTGCGTCCGAAGCGATCACCGAGGAAGCCGAAGACGACTCCGCCGAGCGCGGTCATCAACAAAGATGTGCCGAGCGCGAGGGCGGACTGATCGGTGGTCAGGTGTAGTTCGCGCGCAACCGGGACGAGCAGGAAGGAGTAGAGTACGAGGTCGTAGAAGTCGAAAATCCAGGCGGCGAACGCGAGCGCGACGATGCGGCGGTGAATGGCGCCGGTCGGGCGCTGGTTCATCAGCAGGTCGCGCGGCTGGGGCGGCGGTATTTTAGCGACTGGCTCCATTGAGGCGGGTGTGGTTGGCTATTCTGGCCAGATACGGCGGTCAAAGGAACGCGTCTGGCGCGCGCGTTTTTAGCATCTCGGAGGACCAATGTTCAGACGGCTTTTTCGATGGATGTTTCGAGCGGTGATCATCGGCGTGGTGCTGATCGCAATCGTCGCCATCTCGGAATACATTTCGCATCGCGTGCAGCCCAACTCGGTGCTGGAGGTCGACCTCGACGGACCGGTGGTCGAGCGCGGCGGCGGCGGCAGCGTGCTTGGCTTGTTGAGCAAAGATCAAACGGCGCTCAACGTGCTGCGCAACGCGATTGACCAGGGTGCGAAGGATCCGAAGATTGTCGGCCTCGAGATCAAGGTCATCGATCCCGAGATGGAACTGGCGCAGGCGCAGGAGATCGTCGCGCTGATCAAGTCGTTCAAGAGCCATGGCAAGTGGACAACCGCGTACCTTGAGACCGCGGGCGAATCGGGCGCGGGCAATCTGCCGTACATCGTGGCGAGTGCCGCCGACGAAGTCTCGCTGATGCCGCAGGGCGATCTCAACCTGATGGGCGTGCAGCTGCGCGAACTGTTCACGCGCGGCACGCTCGACTGGCTGGGGATCACGCCGAACTTCGCGTCGGCGGGGAAGTACAAGAGCGCGGCGAACATGTTCACCAACAAGGACTACACGCCGGCGCAGCGGGAAGAGGACGAGGGGCTGGCGGGCAGCTTGTTCGATCAGATCGTCGCGGCAATTGGCGACGAGCGCAAGCTGAGTCCCGACACGATCAAGGGTCTGATCGATCAGGCACCGCTCAATGCCGACCAGGGTCTGAAGGCGAAACTGGTGGATCGGCTCGAGTACGAAGACGAATTCGACGAGCGCGTGAAAAACCAGGGTGGATCGGAGCACAAGATCGTCGACTACACCAATTACGCGCGCGCGAGCCTGTTTTCGGGCCTGGGCGGCGGCGATGAAATCGCGGTGATTTACGGCGAGGGAGACATTGATCGCGGCAGCGAAGGATTCAATCCGTTTTCGACTCCCGACAGCACGACAATGACTTCCGACGACATGACGGAGGCGTTCAAGTCGGCGCGCGAGGATGACGACGTGCGCGCGGTGATCCTGCGGGTCGATTCGCCCGGCGGATCGATGCTCGCATCGGAGCTTATCGGCCGTGAGGTCGAGCTGACGGCGAAGAAAAAACCGGTGGTGGTCAGCATGTCGGGATACGCGGCGTCGGGCGGCTACCTGATCTCGATTCCGGCGGCAAAGATTGTCGCGGAGCCCGGCACGATCACCGGATCGATCGGCGTGCTGGGAGGCAAGTTCAACGTCTCGCCCGCGGTGCAGAAGATCTATGCGAACACGGACGCGGTGAGCCTGGGCGCAAACGTCGGGATGTTCGATATGTGGTCTGACTTCACACCGGCACAGGCGCAGCAGTTCCAGAACGACATAGATCGAAACTACCAATACTTCCTGGAGCTGGTCGCGGCGGGGCGCCATATGACGGTCGAGCAGGCCGACGTGGTTGCGCAGGGACGGGTGTGGACGGGGGAGCAGGCGCTGAAGTTCAAGCTGGTGGATTCGCTCGGCGGAATGGATGAGGCGATGGCGACGGCGAGAGGATTGGCGCGTCTCACGCCGGATCAGCCGGTCGGAATCGTCGAGCTTCCCGAGCAGCCGGGACTGCTGCAAACGATCGCGAGCGGCAAGATGGTGTCGTCGATGATTGGGCAGCGTCCATCGACGCGAATCGTCGAGCCGATCATCGAGATAATCCGGGCAGCTCTGAGCGGACACGCGATCTTCAGCGCGGCGTACTGTCCGGTGGTGCCGATGCTCTAATCGCGTGCGGAGAAAGGGTCGTGCGGCAAACAATCGTCGGGCTGCTGATGGTCGCGCTGACGGCGGCGTTCTTCTACTGGGTGGCGCGGCGGCGCTACAAGTGTCCGTACTGCGGGCGGATCGTGAAGTACAACGACGTCAACTGTCCGCATTGCGGTAACGACATGAAGTATCGGCATCGCGCGGGTCCCGAGGTCGTTCCCAAGGCGGCGTCGGCGCTACGATCGACCAGGCGCCGAACTACCGACGACCGCTCTTCGCGGAATTGAGGGCGGATACAGCAGAGGCAGCGCGGCGCAGGAAGGTTTGGGTCTGGGACTTCGAATTGATCGGGAAGCGGACGTAATCGTCACCGGTTTTCAAGTCGGCGAAGAATCCTGCGGGGTCTTCGTGGAAATGCAGAAAGCCGACCGAGCGGCATGAGAACGAGCCGCGCTTTTTCTCCCTGACTCCCTCGAGCCTGCGAATTTCTTCGAGGATTGGTTCCAGCTGATCGAGTGCCCCGGGGCCCGCGTGCTTCATAGCCTCTTATCCACCCGCCGAATGGCTATAGCAAGTAGCTATCTACGAGTTTCCAAGCTCGATTACGTAGCCGTCGGGATCGGTGAGGTATGCGTACCGAACGCCGGGTGCGTGTTCGCCGCGGCTTTGCAGTTTACCGCCGGCGCTTGCGACCTGCTGGACCATTTCGTCGAGGCTGTTTTTCGCGATTGAAAAGCCGAAATGTGACACGCCGCCGCCTCCGACTGGTTCACTTTCCTTAACCTGGCAAAGGGTAATCGTTTCGTCCACGCCCGGCGAGTGAAGAAAGACCATCTTCTTTCCTTCCCAGAATTTGACCTCGAGGCCGAACGCATCCTGGTAGAACTTGAGCGAACGGTCAATGTCCCTGACGTTGAGATTGAGGTGACGCAACCCGCGTGCTTTGATCATCGCCGTGCCCTCCTGATGCCGGACTGGCTATTCGAGTGAGTATCTACGACTGTTGGTATCGGTAGCTACATGCCGTGCTGCTGGGCGTGGCAGTCGGGGCAGATTCCGTACAGTTCCATCTTGTGCCGGGTGAGCGTCACGCCGAGATCGCGGGCGACGATATTCTGCATGCGCTCGATCGCGGCGTTCTCGAACTCGATTATCCGGCCGCATCGCTCGCAGATGAAGTGATCGTGATGGCGCTCGCCGACGGCCTCGTAGCGCGCCTGGCCTTCGTCGAAATGGCGCTCGTACAACAGGGCGCATTCCTTCAGGAGGCGCAGCGTGCGGTAGATCGTCGCGTAGCCGACATGCGGATTGATCTTCTTGACCTCGGCGTACAGTTCCTCGGCGCTGATATGATGTCCGTGCTCGAAGAATACGCGTGCGATGTCGTCGCGTTGGCCGGTGGATTTGAGGCCGCGTTCCTTGAGGCGGGCATGGAAGGTGAGCATCCGCTGTTCCGCGCTGATCGCAGGCTTGCGATCGATCACGGTATGCCCAGTCGACGAAGTTTCGCCGGGACGCGTCATCTCGGTACTCAGGGTACGGCGTCTCCGAGGTGGACGACGCGGCGGGCCGCGGGCGACAGGTACAAGGATTCGAGATCGCGCGAGCGCAGCGCTTCGGCGATCACTTCGAGTTGCTCGGCGGCGGGTTGATCGCGATCGATTATGAGCAGGTTGCGGTCGCGCAGGCGGCATGCGCCACCGCGGGTGCGGTAACCGATTTCGCGCATGATTTTCTCGCGGCGGACCTCGAGCCCGACGCGCTGGGCAGCCTGGGCGAGCTCGTCCACGATTCTCATCATCCGGTTCTCGCTGAGTTCGCTCATTTCAACGGCATCCCTGCGCTAGCGTTAGAGTTGCGGGCGCAGCGGCTCTTGAGGCACAACCGCGCGGCATGTTATCGCGGTAGCTGACGCGGAGGTCGCCCGCTTGATCAAAAAAATCCTCATTGGTCTCGACGCCTCCGATCATTCCAAAAACGCGCAACAGTACGGGTTTTATTTTGCGCGAATTTTCAATGCCTCGCTGATCGGTCTGCATGTGGTCGATATCGTGTCGATCGAAGGATCCTTTTTCCATGATATATCAGGTTCGCTCGGTCTGGAACCCTACCTCGATTTCTCGTCCAAGATGCGCGAGGTGCTGACAGCGCGCGGGCGCGCGGTGCTCGACGAATTTGCCGCGTCGGCGCGGCGCGAGAACCTGGCGGTCGAGACCGTGCTCGACATGGGGATCGTCGCCAACCAGCTGTGCGACCGGGCGCGCAGTGCGGACCTCGTGATGATCGGGCATCGCGGGGTCAACGAAAAATTTTCGACCGGGCTGCTTGGTTCGACGGCGGAGAGCGTCGCGAGAAAATCGCCGCGACAGTTGTTCATCTCGCCGAACAAGTTTCGCGAGGTCAAGCGTCCGGTGCTGGCGTACGACGGCAGCGAACGGGCGTCGCGGGCGATGCGATCGGCGGCGGAAGTCGCCAACGGGCTGGGCGTTCCGGTAACCGTGGTCACCTGCTCGCGCGATCCCAAGCTGGGCGAGCGGACCCTGGCCGAGGCGCGCACTTACTTCGAGAATTACACGCCGAAGGCCGATTTCAAGCTGCTGCAGGGGCACGCCAACGAGGAAATCGTGAAGTTCCTCAAAGAGCATGACGCCGACCTGCTGTTCATCGGCGCCTACGGGCACAGCAGGATTATCGAGATGGTGATCGGATCGACGACGGAGTACGTGCTGCGCAACTCGCCGTGCCCGGTGTTCCTCGCGCGTTAGGCCTGGGGCTCTTCGGCGCGCTGGCGGATGAAGCGGCCGAGCAGCAGGCGCATCGACTCGACCGGCTGTATGCCGATCATCGGAAAATCGCCGAGGATAAAGGTCGGGTAGCCGAGTGCTGAAAACTCGTCGGCCTCGCGCTTGTGGCCGGCCAGGCGTGCTGACATCGCATCGCGGTTGATAGCGGCGCGGAAGTTCGCGCGATCGAGGCCGACGCGATGCGCAATCGCGTCGAGCACTTCGGGGTCCGCGATATTGGCGCCGTCGTCGAAGGCAGCGCGAAAAACCGCGTCGTGATAGGCGGGGAAAACGCCGGCGTCGCGCGCGAGCTCGGAGCCCTGCAGCGCGGCGCTCGAATCGATCCAGCTTGAGGGCGGCGCGACGCGAACGCCGGTCTCGGCGGCGACGAACAGCACTTTCTGCCGCTCGCGCTCGCCCAGCACGCGGCCGGGCCTGGCGCGAAAATCGCGCATCGCGATCGGCACGCCCTTCCACAGCGCCTCGAAGCCGAGTTCGTTTTCGAGCGGGGTGACGATTCGCCACGCGATGTAGCAAAGGGTCGAGGCGTAGTCGAAGTAGATGGGAATCCGCGGGCGGCTCATATTGGTGACGGCGATCATCGCGCGTTCGTGTAGCTGCCGCAATCGGCGCTTGCGTGAGTCGCGCGCCGCGCACATTGTGGTTTCACAATGGCTTCAAATCGTCGTCCAGTTCTGAAACTAGGGGTCGTGGATTTCGGCGTCGAGACCGCCACGCTGCCCGGCGGCATGCAGGTCGATCTGCCGGTCATCCGTCATCCGGGAGCGAGCGCGATCGTCGCACTTTATCCCGACATGACGATTGCGCTGCTGCGGCAGTACCGCCACACCATCGGCGGCTGGATGCGCGAGATCCCCGCGGGATGCCGTAACGGCGGTGAGGACCCGCTGGAGTGTGCGCGGCGCGAGCTCGGCGAAGAGGCGCGAGTCGCGGCCGCGCGTTGGGACCATCTCGGATCGATCATCACGGTGCCGAGCTTTTGCGACGAGCGGATCGACCTGTATCTCGCGCGCGAGCTGTCGGAGGGGACGGGCGCGCTCGACCATGACGAGGTGCTGACGGTCAGCCGCGTGCCGTTCGACGAAACGTTCGAGATGATTCGCCGCGGAGAGATTGTCGACGCGAAATCGATCGTCGCGTTGTATCGTGCGCGGGATTTCCTGGAAGTCGAGCGGCGCGGCTAAGGGGTTGGTCAGGTGGCTATCGAAGTTCTTGGTATCGAGCATATCGATCTGACGGTGAACGATGTCGCGCGGTCGCGGGAGTTCTTTGACAAGGTGCTCGGGGAACTCGGCTTTCGGAAATTTGAGGGCGACGACTACATTCACTGGTCCAACGCGCAGATGACGATTGCGATTCGCGAGGCGTCGGAGATCAATCGCGACGCTCGGTTCGACCGGTACCGCGTCGGGCTACATCATATAGCGTTTCGAGCACGGTCACGCGCCGACGTCGATGCGTTCCACAGCTTCCTGGTGCGCGAGAAAATGACGGTGATCGACGCTCCTGCCGAGTATCCGCAGTATGGGGAGAACTACTACGCGGTTTTCTTCGCCGATCCCGAGGGGATGAAGCTGGAGCTCGTACACTATCCGTGGGGTTACTGGCGCAGGGCGCAGACCGAAGGCCGTGATTTGCGGCCTCGGTACGAGTCGAAGTAGCAGGCCGCGGCTGGCGCCGGGGACTCGAACGGTCACTTGGAGAGCCAGCGGGCTCCGTCGTTGAAGCAGCCGGGGAGTTGGGCTCACCGACGCATCCGTAAGCTCGTGTGCGGCGCGCGTCGCGCCACACAGCGGCTACTGGATTACTACTTCGTCCGGAAAGAGGAACGTGGTGGCGCCGTCATCAAATTGCACCAGGTACATGCGCCGGTCCAAGTTATTTACCTCGCGGATAATCCGCGGTTGTTCGCTGAATCGACTGCGCCCTTCGTGGTCGCGCACGGGCCTCTGCAGCTTGCAATGCTTTCCGATCAGTTGTTCAGTGTTTAGGCTAGTCATCATATATCTACCCCTCCACTTCCTCCCTGTGTGTCGTGCTCATCCTCATCCTGACTCACATTCTAGCAAGCTTCGGGCCCAATATTTAGACGTCCAGGAAACATTAATGTTTCGAAAAGAACATTTTGGAGAAAGCCATATGATTGAACGATTTTCCCTTTTCTTGTCAGGATTTACCCGTTTTCGCTCCTCTCTCGATACCCGATTTGAGAAGATGCGATGACCGAATAGGGGCACTTCTTTGACAAATTCGCGTCGTGATATTCAGATAAAGACGACGAAAACAAATCGCGAAATTTCGACAGCCTAATATTTTCCGTAAACGCCTACTGGAATCGGGAAAAATTACCTCAAATGCCGACTATATATCCCCTCGTTATGGGCCGCCGGGCGATGATCGCCACGGAGCACTATCTTTCTGCGTCAGCCGGGGCGCGGATCTTTGCGATCGGCGGCAACGCTATCGACGCGGCGGTCGCCGCTACTTTTGTCGAGGGCTTGGTTAATCCGCACATGCATACGATTGGTGGCGAGGCGCCGATGCTGATTTATTCGGCATCTGCCCGCC
>Ga0302324_100017885_pt1 | contig 14018 bp, 13 predicted proteins | sample Palsa_T0_1_FD_201949 | JGI IMG/M metagenome (GOLD analysis project Ga0302324, IMG submission 201949) | Peat permafrost microbial communities from Stordalen Mire near Abisko, Sweden - Palsa_T0_1 | ecosystem: Environmental > Terrestrial > Soil > Palsa > Peat permafrost | place: Sweden: Abisko... | reverse complement strand
TGACCACCAATCACGTTTGGGAAGGTTTGCGCGATCACGTTACCGTGGACGAATTGCGCGAATACTGGTCGCCCATCAGCCCCATGCCTTACGTTGAGCGCGGCATGGGGGCCGGCAAAAATGCCTTCATGGTGTACGGCAAGTACGATCCGACATTCCTTCCCGCGTTGACCCAACAAATGCTCTCCGCGCTGCGTGAACACGGCGCCCCACCAAAAACGGTGGAACTCCACTGCGGCCACTATTCGCTGGAGTTGGCGCCTTTCAGCTATATCGCGGGCTACCGTATGTTGACGTTTCTCCGTTCCTCGCTAGCGTAGCCACTGCGTCATCGATCGGTTTCTTTCTCTCCGTGTTTCTGCGTACTGTGCGCCTCTGCGTTATCCTCTAGGTCTTCCTGCGAGTGATCCTCGCGGTCTTCCCCTGAATTTTCCCCTCTTGTCTTCCCGTCTCCCTGAAACCGCGCCATCATATCCCGCACCATGCGGGCAATCCCCAACAGCACCACCGCAATCACCAAGGGGCCGCCCAACTCCAGCAATAGTTTCTGCATCATGCAACTCCGCCAATCAGGAGATTGGCGCTCCCAGGAAATGCCACTACGCCAGAAGCTTGGCCATGTCGCCGCGACCGACGCTCGCGGCAACCGCTTCGATTTCGTCGGCCAGCGGCCGATCCTGCACTAGCTTCGGCGAATTTGCGCGCACCAAATCGTACGCCTGCGTCGCCAGCGTGCCGGTGTTCAGCGGCGACAGCAGGTCGATGCCTTGGCACGCGCAGAGCAGTTCGATGGCGACGATGCGGCGCAGATTCTCCAGCATGCGCGAGAGCCGTCGCGCGCCGCTCATGCCCATGGAGACGTAGTCTTCCTGATTGCCTGATGTGGAGATGGAATCGACGCTGTGCGGCGCGGCCAGCGCCTTGTTCTCACTGGTCAACGCGGCAGCCGTAACCTGCGCGATCATGTAGCCGGAGTTCAACCCTGGTTCTGGCGTTAGGAAAGCGGGTAGCAAGCTGGTCAGCGGATTGGTCATTTGCTCGATGCGGCGTTCCGAGATGCCGCCGAGCGTGGCGATGGCAATGGCCACCTGGTCCGCGGCCATGGCTAGCGGCTGGCCGTGGAAATTGCCGCCGCTGATGATGTCGCCGCCAAAGTGGTTCGACTCGTTTGCCGTTGCGCCAGCCTCGCGCACAAACACCAGCGGATTATCCGTTGCGCTGTTCAGCTCGATCGCGGCCATCTCGCGGGCTTGTGCCAGCGCATCGCGCACTGCGCCATGCACCTGCGGCGTGCAGCGCAGGCTGTAGGCATCCTGCACGCGCGAATCTTTGTCGGACGAGCGGTGCGATTCACGGATCTGGCTGCCTTCGTTGAGCTGCGCGAGGTGGCGCGCGGTGCGTGCCGCGCCGGCGTAAGCGCGCGCGTGCATGATGCGTGCGTCAAACGCGCCGGGACTGCCGCGCAGCGCGTCGAGCGACAGCGCCGCGGCCACGTCGGCGGTGTCCGCCAGCACGTCGGCTTCGTCTAGCGCGAGGCTCAGAAGCGCCAACATGCCTTGCGTGCCGTTCAGTAGCGACAAGCCTTCTTTGGCCTGCAGCTCGAGTGGCGCAATGCCCGCCAGCTTCATGGCTTCGCCGCCGCCGATGACCTTGCCGCGATAAACCGCGCGGCCTTCGCCGATGGCCACCTGCGCCAGGTGCGCCAGTGGCGCGAGGTCTCCGCTGGCGCCGACCGAACCCTGCGACGGGATCAAGGGATGCACGCGCGCGTTCAGCATGGCGCACAGCGTCTCGACCACCAGCGGCCGCACACCGCTTAATCCTTTGGCCAGCGCGTTGGCGCGCAGCAACATCATGGCGCGCGATTCGCTCTCGCTCAGCGGCGCGCCCACGCCGCAAGTGTGCGAGCGCACCAGGTTCACTTGGAGTTGCTTCACCTGCTCGGTAGAGATGCGCACGCTGGCGAGTTTGCCGAAGCCGGTGTTGATGCCGTAGGCCGTGGCGCCGGACTCGACCAGCCGCTCCACCACGGCGCGCGAAGCCTTCATGCGCTCGATGGCCGCGGGCGCGATGCGCACGGTGGCACCGTTGACGGCCACGGCGTGCAACTGCACGAAGGTCAGTTCATTGCCGGTCAAACTCACATTCGAGGTCACTTCTGAACCCACACTCATGCGCACGTCCTCATCGCTGTGCTGTTCCTCACGTTAAACCTATCTTCCTTGGGATTTTATGCCTTTGCGGAACTTACACGCTTGACGCGCTTGTGGCGGTCGCCGCACTCGCCGCGCCTGCTGTGAACGCTCGCCGATACTTCTCCGGCAGTTGCTTCGGCCGACCGTCCTTGCCGCAGACGACGTGCCTGGTGCTGCCGGTCGCGAGCAACTGGCCGTCGGCGTCGCGCCAGATTTCATACGCAAAGTGAATGCTGCGGCTGCGCGCCTCCGTAATGTGCGTGCGGATGCGCAGCACGTCGTCATAACGCGCGGCCTTCTGATAGCGGCAGTGCACGTCCACGACCATGATGTGGCAATCGTCCTGAATCTCCATCTGCTTGTACTCGACGCTCAACGCGCGCAGTAACTCGACGCGGCCAATTTCCATCCAGATGAGATAGTTCGCGTGATAGACCACGCCCATCTGATCCGTTTCGGCATAGCGTACGCGCACGGTCGCATCGTGATAGGAAAGCGCGGGGTTGTGATGTTCGCTCAGGGGATGGTTGTAGTCGTGTTTATGGGCAGTCGTCATCTGTACCTGTCTCGCCCGCCCAAATCGGCTTGCGCTTTTCGAGGAACGACGCCAGACCTTCCTTGAAGTCCGGCGTGCAGCGGATGCGTGCGTTCTCGAGCACCGCGCGTTCGAGGTCGTGGTCCACGCCGGCCGCGGCCGCGGAGGTGAGCAGCCATTTGGCGCGCGTCAGGCTGCTGGGGCTGGCGGCGATGAGCACGTCGGCTAATTCATGCGCGCGCGTCATCAGCGATTCCGCGGGAACGATTTCGTTTACGAGGCCGAACTCTTTCATTTCTTCCGCGCCGACGTGCCGGCCGGTGAGCAGCAGGTCGCGCGCGCGTTTATCGCCAATCTGACGTGTGAGAAAAACCGAGACCAGCGCGGGCAGGAAGCCGATGCGCACTTCCGTGTAACCGAATTTGGCGTCCGGCGTGGCCAGCGTGAAGTCGCACAGCGTGGCGATGCCACTGCCGCCAGCCAGCGCCGCGCCCTGCACCGCGGCGATCAGCGGCTTTGAGAAGCTCCACAGGCGGCGAAACATCTTGGCCATGCGTCGCGAATCTTCCTGATTTTCCTGCGCCGATTGCCGTGCGATGGCCGTGAGCATATCGAGATCCATACCCGCGCAGAAGGATTTGCCCGCGCCGGTTATGATAGCTACCCGCATTTTGCTACGCTCCACTTCGTCGAGCACGCTGAGGATTTCCGACATCATCTGGGCGGAAATGGCGTTGCGTTTTTCCGGGCGGTTGAGCGTGATGGTGGCGATTTCGCCTTCGTAGTTCAGCAGGAGTGTCGAGTAGTTCATCCGCGTTCCCCTAAGCAACGGCTAATTCTGCAAGCAACATCATTTCACCTGCGGGGTCCCGTGGCAATTCACTGGTCAGTGTACGGGTCAATTCACTGGGGCCGCGTGGGCATACTTGGCGCGCAGTTCGTTGGTCAGAGCCACAACCCTGGCGAGTTTGGATGACTCGATCTGCATAGTGGCGCCGACTTTGGCCAGCGCGGCGAGCACGCGCTCCGTAGGGATGTTGCCGACAAGATCGTCGCCCGCAAAGGGGCAGCCGCCGAGACCGGTCAGCACAGAGTCAAAGCGGCGGCAACCCATGGCGTAGGCAGCGAGGATTTTGTCTTCGGCGTCGATGGGATTGCCGTGCAGGTGCACACCTAGTTCGATGCCCGCGACGTAATCTTGGACGCTCTTGAAGACTTCGGCGATGAGTTGCGGCGTGGCATCGCCGGCGGTATCTGCCAGCGAGACGGTGTGTACGCGAATGTCTTTCAACCATTCGAGCGTTTCGCCAACCAACTCCGGTCCCCACGGTTCGTCATAGGGATTGCCGAAGGCCATGGAAATGTAGACCACCAGGTCGCGCTTGGCGGAGGCCGTCTCCTTGCGCAGGGTTTCGACGAGCTTGCGCGATTCTTCGCGGGACATGTTGGCATTGGCGCGGCGGAAATACGCGGAGATGGAATACGGGTAGCCGATGGTGCTGACCCCCGGAGTGGCCAGCGCGCGCTGCAGACCTTTTTCGTTGACCACGATGCCGATGATTTCCGGCATCTGCGCGCCATCGGGAAGGGAAGCGGTCAGCTTGTCCATTACTTCTTCGCTATCGGCCATTTGCTTGACGTGCTTGGGCGAGACGAAACTGACAGCGTCAATATGCTGGAAGCCCGCGGCGATGAGTGCGCGCAGGTAGGCCACTTTCTCGTCCGTGGAGATCACGTCCGGCAAGCCTTGCCAGGCATCGCGCGGGCATTCGATGATTTTAATCTCTTCGGCCATGTTCCGCCTTCCGGATTCCGCGGATGGCGTCCACCACGAAGGCCACCGCACCGTATAGAAAGAGGATGGCGCCAGCTATCAGTAACACCGCGCGCACGGGATGCGGGCTCAAATCTCGATAGGCGCCGGAAATATCCCAGCCGCTAGCTTCCACTTCACGGGCCGCAATCAACCAGTCGATGAACTCTTTCCCGCCGGTAAAATACCAAACCAGCAGCAGGGCCAAGCCACACGAAAGCAGGAGCGAGGGGCGGAATCGGCTCAAGTTTGTAGCACTCCGGTTTTGAATTCGGGGATGTCGGGATTTAGCGCGGCGGCTTCGAGGGCCCAGATCAGCGCTTCGCGGGTTTGCGCGGGGTCGATGATGGCATCGACCCACAGGCGCGCGGCGGCGTAGCGCGGGTCGGTTTGCTTCTCATACGAAGCGCGGACGGCGTCGTGCAGCGCATTCTTTTCCTTTTCGTCGACCTTTTTGCCTTCACGCTCCAGTTGCTTGAGTTTGATCTCAGCGAGCGTGTTGGCGGCGGCGTCGCCGCTCATCACCGCGTAACGCGCGCTGGGCCAGGCGAAGACGAAGCGCGGATCGAAGGCTTTACCGCACATGGCGTAGTGGCCGGCGCCAAAGCTGCCGCCGCAGATGACGGAGATTTTCGGCACCACACTATTGGACACCGCGTTGACCATTTTTGCGCCCGCGCGAATGATGCCGCTCCACTCCGCATCTTTGCCGACCATGAAGCCGTTTACGTCGTGTAGAAACACCAGGGGGATGCGGTTCTGGTTGCAGTCCATGATGAAGCGGGCGGCTTTTTCCGCGGCTTCGGTGTAGATCACGCCGCCGAATTCGACGCGCTTTTGGTCCGAGCCGCGCGCGTGGGTTTGCACGTGCTTTTTTTGATTGGTCACGATGCCGACGGCCCAGCCGCCGATGCGCGCGTAGCCGCAGAGGACGGTCTCGCCGTATTCCGCGCGGTATTCGTCGTACTCACTAGCGTCCACGATGCGCGCGATGATTTCGCGCATGTCATATTGCTTGGCGGCGTTGCCGGAGAAGATGCCGTAAATTTCCTCCGGCGGGAAGAGTGGCGTGCGCGGCGCGATATGGCTGAAGGGGGAAGGATTGGGTGCACCCATTTTATCGACCAGCGAGCGGATGCGCGCGATGCAGGCGTCGTCGTCCGGTTCGCGAAAGTCCACGGTGCCGCTGATTTGCGCGTGCATCTTTGCACCGCCCAAATCTTCGGCAGAGGTTTTCTGTCCGATGGCGGCTTGCACCAGCGCGGGACCGGCAAGAAAGAGGCCGGAGCCTTCGGTCATGAGCACGTGGTCGCACATCACCGGAAGATAGCCACCGCCGGCTACGCACATGCCCATGATGGCGGCGATTTGCGGGATGCCCATGGCGCTCATGACGGCGTTGTTGCGGAAGACGCGGCCGAAATCGTCGGTGTCCGGAAAGACGTCCTCCTGCAGCGGCAGGAAGACGCCGGCGGAATCGACGAGGTAAATGGTGGGCAGGTGATTCTCGATGGCCATGTTTTGCGCGCGAATCACTTTTTTCGCGGTCATGGGAAAGAAGGCGCCGGCTTTGACGGTGGCGTCGTTGACGATAAGCATGAAAGTGCGGCCACAGACTTTGGCCAGCCCGGTGACGACGCCGGCGCTAGGCGCGCCGCCCCACTCTTCGTACATCTCGAAGGCGGCGAAAATGCTCAGCTCGAAAAAGTGCGAGGCAGGGTCGATCAGCTTGCCGATGCGTTCGCGCGCGGTGAGGCGGCCTTTTTTGTGTTGTGATTCGATGGCTTTGGCGCCGCCGCCCTGCCGCAGCTGCTCTTCCTGGTTTTTGATTTGCGTGAGCAGATCGACGAGCCGCCGGATGTTTTTATCGTAGGAGGGCGAGTTGCGATCCACACCGGATTGTAGAGTGACGGCCACGCGAGCTCCCCTCGGCGATGGCGCATCTGGTGCAACGATGACGCGTGCCGGGCGAAACCCAGTATACGGGCTAATGTTTGTCCGCGCGAGCGAGGGGTGGGGCCCGGGAGGTTGCGGGACGCGGCGAGCTGCCACGCGTTGCATAGTTGGCGCAAGGGGCCCTCGAAACGGGGATTTGTTACTTGGAACGCTGTTCACTCGCGGATAAACTCGGGTTCCATGGCGCAACTGCTGCTGACGCTGGACATCGCACGCCGCATCGAGAACGCCGAAGCGCGCGCGGCGATGGAGACCGCGGAATTGATGGACCTGCAAAGGCCAGGCTCGGCGGCGGCGGTGGAATACATTGCGGGCGGCGCGGCGATTTATTGCGGACCGGATTCCCCGGTGACGCAGGCGGTGGGGCTCGGCCTGCACGGACCGGTGACCGACGAGGACATGGATCGCCTCGAGAATTTTTACCAGACGCGCGGGGAAACGGTGCGCGTGGAAACTTGTCCCTTGGTGGATGCGTCGCTGATCGAACAGTTTCGCAAGCGCTGGTATGCGGTGACGGAATTTTCCAATGTGTATGCGGCGTCCCTGCTGGACGGGGGCCTGCCGGAATTTTTCCCGCCGGTGTTGCCGGAGACTACGACGATCGAGAAGCTTTCGCCAGAACAACTGGACCTGTGGACGCTGACGGTGGCGCAGGGATTTGCGGAAACGTTTCCGGTGACCAAAGAAATGCTGAACGTGATGAAGCTCTTCGCGCAGGGGCCGTACACCGAGTGTTACCTGGCGCTGATCGATGGCAAGCCGGCGGCGGGGGGCACGCTGGCGATGCGCGACGGGGTGGGGGGGCTGTTTGGGGCGAGTACGTTGCCGATGTATCGCGGGCGCGGGCTGCAGACGGCGCTGCTGCAGACGCGGCTGGAGCGTGCGAAATTGGCGGGCTGCGATTTGGCGGTGAGCCTGGCGCGGCCAGGGAGCGCGTCAGAGCGGAACATTGCGCGGCACGGGTTGCAGACGCTGTATACGCGGGTGAAATTTGAGCGGGAGTGGAAGTAGTTAGCGGAGAGAAGCGAGAGAGAAGAGAGAAAAGCGAAAGACAAAATCAAAAGATAACGAGGCGGCGCGAAGAACGCAGAGGGACGCAGAGAAAATCAGAAACCGCAGAAAAGTGTGGGCGAGCCTACGCGGTTGGGGCGGAGGCGTGGCGCTGGTGGATGAAGTTGATGATGTCTTGCGTGGACGTGCCGGGGAGGAAGATTTCGGCGATGCCGGCTTGTTTGAGCCCGGGAATGTCGGCGCCGGGGATGATGCCGCCGACTAGGACCGTCACGTCGTCCATGCCCTTGGCGTGCAGGAGTTTCATCAACTGCGGGCAGATGGTGTTGTGTGCGCCAGAAAGGATCGAAAGGCCGATTACGTCAACGTCTTCTTGAATGGCGGCGGTGGCGATCATCTCGGGGGTCTGGCGCAGGCCGGTGTAGATAACTTCCATGCCTGCATCGCGTAGCGCGCGCGCGATAATCTTGGCGCCGCGGTCGTGGCCGTCGAGGCCGGGCTTGGCGATTAAGACTCGGATTTTTTTTTCAGGCATTCTTAGCGTCTCTCTGCGAACTCAGCGTCTCTGCGTTATCTTCTGAACTGCCGACCGAATTTCTAAGTAATCGCTACTTCTTCGTAGGTGCCGAAGACGTCGCGCAGGGCTTCGCAGATTTCGCCGAGGGTGGCGTAGGATTTTACCGCTTCGTAGATGTGGGGCATCAGGTTGGCGGTGCTTTTGGCGGCTTCGCGCAGGAAATTGATGCGGCGAGTCACTTCGTCCTGCGAGCGTTCCACGCGCAGCTTGCTCAGGCGCGCGGCCTGGCGCTTGGCCACCGTCTCGTCGATCTGCAGGATGTCCAGCGGGCGCTCTTCGCTGACGTAGTCGTTTACGCCGACGATGATTTTTTCGCGACGGTCGACTTCCATTTGATAGCGATAACTGGCTTCTGCGATTTCGCGCTGCGGATAGCTGCGTTCGATGGCGGAGACCATGCCGCCGAGGGCGTCGATCTTGGCAATGTAGTCCCACGCGCCGCGTTCGAGTTCGTTGGTGAGCGATTCAACGAAGTAGGAACCGCCGAGAGGGTCGACGGTGTTGGTTACGCCCGTTTCGTGGGCGATCACCTGCTGTGTGCGCAACGCCAGTGTGGCGGCGAATTCCGTGGGCAGCGCCCAGGCTTCATCGAGCGAATTGGTGTGCAGCGATTGCGTGCCGCCCAGCACCGCGGCCAGCGCTTGAATCGCGGTGCGCACCACGTTGTTGTACGGCTGCTGCGCGGTGAGCGAGCAGCCGGCGGTCTGCGTGTGGAAGCGCAGCGCCCAGGTGCGCGGATTTTTCGCGCCGTAACGCTCTACCATGGCTTTGTGCCAGATGCGGCGCGCGGCGCGATACTTGGCGATCTCCTCGAAAAAATCGCTGTGTGCATTGAAGAAGAAGGAAAGCTGGGGGACGAAGTCGTCCACCTCCATGCCGCGGCGCATGCCCCACTCGACGTATTCTAGACCATCGCGCAGCGTGAAGGCCAGTTCCTGAACGGCCGTCGAGCCGGCTTCGCGAATGTGATACCCGCTGACGGAGATGGGATTGAATTTCGGGGTGTGCTTCGCGCCGAATTCCAAAGTGTCGATCACCAGGCGCATCGAAGGTTCCGGCGGATAGATGTATTCCTTTTGCGCGATGTATTCCTTCAGGATGTCGTTCTGCAGCGTGCCGGAGAGTGTTTTCCAGTCGGCGCCCTGCTTTTCCGCCACCGCCAGGTACATGGCCCAGATGACCGCGGCGGGGGAGTTGATGGTCATCGAGGTGGTGACCTTGGCCAGCGGGATCTGGTCGAAGAGGACTTCCATGTCCGCCAGGGAGCTGATGGCCACGCCGCATTTGCCGACTTCGCCCTCGCTAAGTGGGTGATCAGAGTCGTAGCCCATGAGGGTTGGTAGATCGAAAGCCGTGGAAAGGCCGGTTTGCCCCTGCTCGAGTAAATAACGGAAGCGCTGGTTAGTGTCTTCAGCGGTGCCGAAGCCGGCGAACTGGCGCATGGTCCAGAGGCGGCCGCGATGCATAGTGGAGTGAATGCCGCGGGTATAAGGCGGCTCGCCGGGGAGGCCGAGGTCGCGGGTGGCGTCCCAATTGGGGAGGTCGGCTTCGGTGTAGAGACGGCGGATGGGATGGCCGGAGATGGTGGTGAAGGTTTGCTGGCGCTCGGGATTTTTCGCGAGCGTTTGTTTCAGCGTTGTCTTTTCCCAATTCACTTCGGCTGCGCTGGGATTGCGGGCGGTTGCAGCGGAGTCCCCGCGCGATGGGGTGTCTGTCACCGCCGTCGAGGGTGCGATGGCCTTACTGTCGTCAGTCCGCAATTTGTCGCTCATCGCTAATCAGCTAAATGCTATGCCAAAGCCGCTAGCGGGGCAAGGAATGGGGCGGCTGATTGTGAACCAGCCGCTATACAAAGCGCGTGCGCCTATTTCTCGAACGTAGCGGGCAGATCGCCGCTGGGTTTGCCGTAGAAAATATTTTCCGTGCCGATCACCTTGCCGTCGCGCGTGCCGGGAATGTTGTAGTCCTTCTCAAAGTTGCCGCCGGCGATGGTCACGCGATTGGTTTCGAGGGTGCGGCCCACGGCGCGTTCGTAGTTGGCTTTGGCTTCGACGAGGTCGGCCAGGGCGCGCAATTCGGTGCCCTGCGCGGTAACCAGATCGCGCTGCGTCTGAATCACCAGGTAAACGGTGGAAGCGCCAAGCTGATACTTCTTCTGCTCGGCGTCGAACGTTTCCTGCTGCAACTGGCGCGCTTTCACCGCGGCATCCACGCGCGCGCGGTCCTGTTCGAGCGCGATGAAGGTGTTGCGCACATCGAGCAGCGCGGCGTTCTTGATTTGCAGCGTCTGGGCTTCGATCTGGCGCTGCGCCAGGATGGCGCGGATGCTGTCCGCTTGGGCGGAGCGATTGCGCAGCGGCAGCGTCAAGTTCAGCGACGCGGCGTACCCCGGAAATTGGTTGCGGAAGATTTGATTCTGCACGTTTCCGAAGCCGCTGTGCGCAACGCCCGTGGTTGATGTGTTGGTGGTCACCGTGGGCTCATAGATGGGGATCGGCGGACCAGTGGGATCCGCTGGGTTAGTGATGAGGATGGGGGTGCCATTTGCATCCACGATGGGAATGGTGCCGGCGCCGATGGTTGTCGTGGTGGTGCCGGCGATCGGAGCGTTGCCGGCCAAGCCGTTGCTGGTGTATTGCCCGGCAAGCGTCAGCACCGGCAGCAGCGCGTTGGCGGTGGCTTTGACGTCCACATCGGCGTTCTTCAGGTTGTAGACCTGCTGCAGGATGTCCGGCCGCTTGGTGAACGCTTCTTTTATCGCATCCTCAAAGGAGGCCGCCTCGATGGCCTCCGGCCGGGCTGGCAAGTCCAAAGGAATGATTTCGACGTTGATGAGATTCTTGGCCAAGGGATCCTTGGAGATGGCGTTCTTGAGGACTTGCTCGTCTTGCAGTTGTGTGGTCTGCGCCACGAGCAAGTTGCCTTGGTCGCTGGCCAGTTCGGATTCGGCGCGGGTCACGTCCAGCGGGGCCATGGTGCCGATTTCGAGCTGTTTCTTGTTGTCGTTATAGAGCTTTTGCGAGACCGCGACGGCTTGCTGCTCGACCTTCACGTTTTCACGCGCGTAGACCAGTTCCCAATAGGCCGTGACGGTGTTGGTCACCGTGGTAATGGCTTGCTGCACGAAGATCAGGTCCGCGATTTTGCGATTGTTTTTGGCGATGATCAGGTTGCGGCGATTCACCTCAAAGCAGCAGCCGTTCAGCAGTTGCTGCGACACGGTGGCGGTCAGTGTGCCCTGCACGGAGGGATTAAAGAGGTCCGCCGTAGGGCTGGTGGATCCGCGAGTGTTGTTCCAACTGGCGCTGAAGGAGGTTCCGGAGTTGAAGGCCTGCGAGTAGCCAAAATTAAATTGCGTGGAGTGAATTTTTTCCGCGATCAGCGTGGAACTGAGATCGGCGCCGGTGCCGGTGGTAAAACCGTTGTTGATGGGCTGGTTGCCGTCAAAGATCGAGACGCCGGCAGTCAACACGGGGTCCAGGTTCAGAAACGGCAGGTTCGCGGTGGAGGCTGGGACGTCTTCCAGGACATTTCCCGAACTACCCACGATGCCGCGCGGTGAACCGCCAGACTTGGCCTTGAGCACATCGGTGTCGGCGAGCCAAGGCGTGTAGCGCTGGATGACAATGTCCAGGCTGTTTTCGAGTGAGAGTTCGACGGCGTCTTGCAGCGTTAGTTGCAGTTTTCCGTCGCGCGTGAGTTGGTCGATGCGCGGCGAGTTGGTCAGGTCCGGATGCTCGATGCCGATGGGCTTGAATTCGGGGATCAGCGTGGGCCAGACCTTCGGGCCATAGGAATAGTCGTGCTTCGAGAGGCCGAGTGACACGGGGATGGCCGGGGCTTGCGGCTGCGGGGCTGCGGGCGGTGGCGGGGCCACTTGATTCTTGGTCTTGTCGGGATCCTGCGCGCCTGGCGTCGAAGTAGGCGGATCCTGCGCAAAAGCGTTAGAGACCGGCCCGGTGGCCAGCAGTGTCGCCAGGAGACTTGCCAACACCGATCGCGCGAACAGCTTCTTCATGGTGCTCCTTACCCTCTGTGGTATGCCCGTTTGGGGACATCCGTCACGTCTATGCAGTTTAAAACGCTCGGAATAGGGAAATTGTTTCACCTAATCGCGCCCACCGCGACAAAAAGTGCGCTCGCCAGTGTCGTTGGGCCCAAACCAAAATGCCACGGTCCGAACTAAAAGGATGCGTCAGTCTAACAGGGGGCCGTCCGCCTTGACAACGCTAGAGGCCGCGGCTAGGCTGCTGAGGATTCGACGCTTAGCGGTGGTCTGCGGTTAGCTCGAGCCATGATAAAAGGGCAAGAATTGATGAACATGTTCGAGTCCGCCGGGGCCATACGGCACGGCCATTTCGAGCTGTCCAGCGGGCTGCATAGTGCGACCTATGTGCAATGCGCGTTGGTGCTGCGCTATCCGCGGCTTGCGGAAAAACTCGGACAGGCGCTGGCGGCATTATTTTCAGATGCCACGATTCAAACGGTGGTGTCCCCGGCGCTGGGCGGCGTGATCATTGGGCAGGAAGTGGCGCGGGCTCTGCCGGCGCCGCGCTATGGCGTCGAGACGGGCGCCCCGGCGATTTTCGTGGAACGCAACGCGGGGGGCAGCTTGTGTTTGCGGCGCGGATTTACGCTCGAGCCGGGCGAAAAAGTTTTGGTGGTGGAAGATGTCTGGACCACCGGCGGCTCGACCTTCGACACCATCAGCGTGGTGGAAGAAGCCGGCGGCCTTGTGGTCGCCGTCGGCGCCTTGATTGACCGCAGCGGCGGCAAGATTGAGTTTCCTGTGGAATCGCAATCGTTGATCGGCTTGAGTATTCCTTCCTACGCCCCCGAAGAATGCCCGCTGTGCCGTGAAGGCGGCTCGGCCGTCAAGCCGGGCAGCCGGTTTGCCCGGTCGACGCCATAATTTCCAATCTGCGCATGCGCTACATCAAACTGACCATCTCCTACGATGGGACGGACTTCCATGGCTGGCAGGCGCAGAAGAATCGGCCGACCGTGCAGGGCGAGATCATCCGCGTGTTGCGGCGGCTGACGCAGGAAAATATTACGCTGCACGCCGCGGGGCGCACCGACGCCGGAGTGCACGCGCTCGGCCAGGTTGCCAGCTTCCGCACCCAGTCCACGCTTTCCGCGCAGGATTTTCAGCGTGCACTCAACGCCATGCTACCGCCGACCATTCGCATCTTGCAGGCTGAAGAGACCGGACCGCAATTTAATGCGCGCTGGTCCGCGTATGGGAAAACCTATCGCTACCGCATTTATCGCGGCAAAGTGGTGCCGCCGCATGTCCATCGCTACGTGTTGCACTATCCGTGGCCGCTGGATGAGCAGGCCATGCGCGAGGCCGCGACACATTTCGTGGGCGTGCACGATTTTTCGTCCTTTGCGGCCAGCACCGGCTCCGAGGAGGAAGACCGCGATCGCGCGATGGAAAGGGAAGTGTATTCCGCGGAGCTGCTGCGCAGCGCGGACAATGAAGAACTGGTGTTTACGATTCGCGGCCGTTCGTTTCTGCGTTATATGGTGCGCAAGATTGTCGGCACGTTGCTGGATGTGGGCCGCGGCAGATTGAGCGTCGCGGATATCGACCGGCTATTCGCGCTGAAGGATCGCTCCAAGAGCGGGCCCACGGTGCCATCGCAGGGCTTAACCATGGTGGAAGTGAATCTGGAAGAATCGTTTCGGATCTAGTCGGCTTCAACTAGACCGGGCTATGGCACCGGGGCAGTTGCGCGATACGTCTGTCGCAACGATACTTGCCTGAGCATGGACGCCCCGTTGCCAAACCTCGATAAACATAACGACTGGATTTACGACTGGAACGCGGCTACGCCGCCCTCGATCCCAGCGGGAACGCGCGTTCTGCTGAACGATGAGACACTGCGCGATGGTCTGCAAAATCCGTCGGTCACCGATCCCCCC
>Ga0302324_100017884_pt1 | contig 14018 bp, 15 predicted proteins | sample Palsa_T0_1_FD_201949 | JGI IMG/M metagenome (GOLD analysis project Ga0302324, IMG submission 201949) | Peat permafrost microbial communities from Stordalen Mire near Abisko, Sweden - Palsa_T0_1 | ecosystem: Environmental > Terrestrial > Soil > Palsa > Peat permafrost | place: Sweden: Abisko... | reverse complement strand
TGCGTGAATGTGTGATTACCGACAACGTGGCCAGCTTGAACAATTTCGCGGGCGATGTCCGGACGTTGTTGGACGTACCGCCCGATCAGAAAAAAAGTAGCATGAATCCCGTGCCGCGCAAGCACTTCCAGCAATCGCATCGTATGCGGGTCGTTAGGCCCGTCGTCGAAGGTGAGCGCAAGCGAGCGCGAGCCGCGCGCAAGTCCTATGAATGTCTTTCCATACCACTGCCCCGTAGGTGCCATCGACTGATAACCCGCGGCGCAAGCGGCCGCGGCCGATGCAGCAGTCAGGGCAAGCGCAAGCATGCAGGGATTGTATTGCATTGAGTGATTGAGTGATTGAGTGATCGGGCCATTGAGCGATTGAAAATCTCAAACCTCCGGTTCCAATCACTCGATCACTCAATCGCTCAATGACTCAATTTCCTCTGTTAACTCTTCCCTCAATTGCCACTCAGCCGCATCCGAGCTATCCTGCAGTTTCCGAAATATCGCGAAACCATGGCTAATCTTTTCGAGCTGCCCCGCTACATTGCAGTGGAGGGCCCCATCCGAGTGGGCAAGAGCACGCTGGCCCGCATCCTGGCAGAGCGCCTGAATGCGCAGCGTGTGATCGAGCCTGAATCGAATCCGTTTCTCACAGCTTTTTACGAGGGCGAGCGCGGCGCGGCGTTTCAGGCGCAGTTCACGTTTCTCGTGAAGCGCTTTGAACAGTTGCAGGCCCTCGATCTCGGCCCGCGCTCGCAAAAAACAATCGTCGCCGACTATATCATCGAAAAAGACAAACTCTTCGCCTGCCTCAACCTCACCGATCAGGAACTCGATACCTACAACCGCTATTACAACCACTTCCGCGAGAAATTGCCCACGCCCGACCTTGTGATTTATTTGCAGGCCACGCCTGACGTTCTAAAGAAGCGGCTGAAGAAAAAGAATGCCCCCGGCGAGCGCGCCGTCAGCGACGAATATTTGGAAGAAGTCGTCAAGGCCTACGAGCACTTCTTTTTTCACTACACATCGTCGGACCTGCTGATCGTGAACACGTCCGACATTGATTTCGTCGACCGCAACGAAGACCTGCAGGAACTGCTGCGCAAAGTAACGGAGCCGATCAAAGGCACGCAATACTTCTTGCCGCTCGGCGGGCAGGAAGCGGTGGGAGCTTGAAGACCGTCGTTGGTCGTTAGTCGTTGGCCCGCGCTAACAGCAGTCAGCCGTTACTTTGCCAAGGCGCGAAAAGTGCTGCGATAACGCTTCATGATCTTCTCCGCCTTGCCCGTCTTTCTCTTGAACTCAGCATCGTACTGTGCCGCCTTAGGGTCTTCCCGGCGCCGCTCCCGCGCCCTCTCTTTGAAAGATTCCTCGAACATGGATGGCTCGCCGGGTTTAGGTTTTTGAAATCCTCGGATTTCTCTTATCCGCCGCGAGGTCATCGGAGCCAGAATGAGTCGGCCTTTCTCTTCGAGCCAAGTGACACGAGTGCCCAAGGACGCGAACATCATTCGCTTCGTGTGCTGTTGTCGCCCTTAAGCAATTGTGGCACATGTATTTAGAGGCCGCCATCAATCACTGGTAAATGCGCGATGTTGAGGTTAGAATACCTTCAGCATCCTCGAAGATGCTGAACAGGCTCTATCCGGCCGCGCCGGAGGGGCACTGGAGGACATAATGAGCATTACCCCGATTAGCGGGCATTTCCACGACGCAACCCGCCCAAAGGTAACAACTGCTTCCATCCGGGAACAGAAACTCCGTCGCGAACCCATCACCTGCCTCACCGCCTACGATTACGCCACCGCTCGCCTGATCGACGAGGCTGGTATCGAGATGATTCTGGTCGGCGATTCGCTGGCCCAGGCTATGCTCGGCTACGAAAACACGCTCTCGGTCACCATGGACGAGATGCTGCACCACGTGAAGGCAGTTCGCCGCGGCGTGAAGCACGCACTACTGCTCGCTGACATGCCTTACGGGTCGTACCACGTTGACCCTCAAACCGCTCTTAGCAATGCCACGCGCTTTGTGAAAGAAGGCGGCGCGGAAGTGGTGAAGATCGAGGGCGGCGAAAAACGTGCCGACCTGATTCGCCGCATCATCGACGCGGAAATTCCCGTGGCCGGCCACATTGGACTGACTCCGCAATCGGTCAACGTCATGGGCGGCTATAAAGTGCAGGGGAAAAATCTCAGCGGCATCGAGCAACTCATGCGCGATGCTGTGGCTCTCGATCGCGCGGGCGTCGCCTGCCTTGTGCTCGAAGGCATTCCCCGCGAAGTAGCCGCGATGATTACGGCCGAAGTTGGCACGCCCACCATCGGCATCGGCGCTGGTCCGGAGTGCGATGGACAGGTGCTGGTAATCCACGACTTGCTAAACCTCACGTTCGCGCCTCCGGCCAAGTTTGTGCGCCGCTACGGCGACGCGGCTGCGCTGATCACGCAATCAGTACAGGCGTTTCGCGCCGATGTGAAGTCGCTGCAATATCCGTCAGATGAGGAGTCGTACCATCTGCCGAAAGAGACCAAAGCCGGGCTGGATACGGTTCTCGCGCGCAAGCACGCGATGCGGTCGTAAGAACTAAGCCACGGATTTACACGGATCACACGGACGCGTGATGGAAGGCTTCAAATCCGGGCGGCGATAGTGCTAGGCTAGTGCGTTGAGGAGGTTCCTATGACACACCTCTTGCCCGCGTTTTTCTTGCCATTTTTTGGCTTCGGCTTTGTGCTGTATTTTCTGCCGTCGATCATCGCTCTCGCCCGCAGTAAGCGCGACATCGCCGCGATCATCCTGCTGAACTTCTTTCTGGGATGGACAGCGATCGGATGGGTGATCGCGTTGATTTGGGCGGTGAAGACCGATGCGCCGATGGTAGCGCGGTGAGTTTGTCGGCGGCCCGAGGTTGCCCGCCGGCCCGGCTCGTACCCGCTTTCGTGTTTCTTCTTTCGACGAGTCTTTGGTCTGCGGCCTGTTGGCAGCAGCCTGCCCCACTTCCGCGGGATGCGCTCATGCTGCAGGTCGTCCCTCCCGCTGATCCAGCGAAGTACCCAGCCTTGCGAGAGGCTAAACACTGGAGCAATCCGTATCTCGTGATTCGCCCTGACGCCGTTGGACTTCTGACCAGTGTCGCTGCGAATGAAGAGCAGATTCTAAAACCGGATGAGGTGTTGCATGCGCTCGTCCATTTACCCGCATCCGCCTGGCCTTACGGTCGCGCAGTGGCAATTCTGGTAGATGAGAAACCGACCAGCTCTGAGCAAGATAAGGCCGCGCTCCGCCGCAACCGTGGTATTGTCGCCGGTGACCTCGAAGGTGCGAACGTCGCGATCACTTGGATCCCTGCGCCCTGAAATTTCCCAAGAATGAGAATCTGCAACACCATCGAAGACATGCGTGCCGCAAGCCGCGCGGTACGCCACGCAGGCAAGCGATTAGGGTTCGTGCCCACCATGGGAGCGCTGCACGAAGGCCACTTATCGCTGGCGCGGGCTGCAAAAGCTTCGTGCGATGCCGTCGCGGCTTCGATCTTCGTGAATCCTGCGCAGTTCGGGCCGACAGAAGATTTGGCAAAGTATCCGCGAAACTTCGAGCGCGACCGGGAGTTGCTCGAAAAAGAAGGTGTGGAATTGCTTTTCGCGCCATCGGTTGAGGAAATGTATCCGGCGGGCGCCGTAACCTGGGTGACGGTCGAGGGCTTGAGCGCCAAGCTGGACGGCCGTTCCCGCCCCGGTCATTTTCGCGGAGTCACCACTGTTGTTGCCAAACTATTCCACATCGTCGAGCCCGACGCTGCCTTCTTCGGCCAGAAGGACGCCGCGCAGGTCGCCATCATTCGCCGCATGGCCGCCGACCTGAACTTTCCAGTGGAAATCGTCGCCTGCCCGATCATGCGCGAACCCGACGGCTTGGCCATGAGTTCGCGCAACGCCTATCTCGATCCGCAGCAAAGAAAACAAGCGCTGCTATTGCATCGTTCGCTGTTCCGCGCGAATAAATTATGGGAAGCCGGCGAACGCGATGCCGCCAAAATCGTAGCTACGGCTCAGGAAGAATTTGCCGCAGAAAAATCAGTTCGTCTCGATTATTTCGAAATCGTCGATCCCGACAATCTGGATCCGCTCGATGACGTCGGGAACGGCGCGCTGGTCGCGGTCGCCGCATTCGTAGGCCAGACGCGGCTCATCGACAACCTCGTGCTGCCGAAACGATCCCAGTAAGACGTGTCATTCCCCCTGCAAGAAAGTCATCCCGAAGCGAAGCGAAGCGAGGGATCTTGGTGTTTGCTCGCGGCGGCAATGCAGTCGCGGCAAGCACAAACCAAGATCCCTCGCTTCGCTTCGGGATGACAATCCGGAGTTGGAGATGACAAATAATCGGTACGTACTAGCGCTGCGCAGGCTCCCCGGCAGAAACAGCCGCAGAAGTGTTCGAAGCAATTCGGTCGGACGCCAGCCGCAGCCGCACCAGATCCCCAATCTGCGACCAGACATGGTCGTCGCACTCGCTATACATGTGGTCGGGGGTGAACGTGCGATCGAACCAGGAAGTTCCGGTGCACACGATCGGATTCTTCTGATAATCCTTGAGGTAATTTCCCAGAATCTCAGTCTTCGCCGGGTCGGCGGCGGTGATTCTCGTCCGTCCGTGCACAAAGCCATGCGGCTGATAAAAGTTCACGGCCTCCGCGACGTTGTCGGGAATCACAGAATCGTTTTGCCAGACTTTGGCGACGCTATCCACCTGCACCGTCAGCAAAACCGGAACGCCTTCACGGCGCAAGTCGCGCGCCAGCAGCACCGCCGCCGACGCTCCCCAACTGTGACCGAAGAGAATAATTCGCGCCCGCGATTTTTCTTCGCTGGAAAGGACGCCGTCATGATTCGTATCCAGTTGGCGCAGGATCGTCTCATAAGCCAGCCTTCTGCGCCGGTTTTCAAAAACCTGCACATAGGTGTCTTTGGGAACGGTGCGCCGGATCTGCTTCGCAAGTCGCACCGGGCCGTGATGCGGATTGTCATGGCGGACGAAACCACCAACGAAACCGATTACGATGTTAGAAGGAGCGGCAATGGTCTGAGTCGTAGGAGACGCGGCATTCGCCTCGCGCGACAAGCCCGGTCGAGGCGCACCGAGAATCGCCGCAGCGACAAGCAAAATAACGAGTATGGTGCGAAATAAAACGAACCGGCTCACCGGGGCTCCCGCTTATCAGATGACTCGTCCGGTCAGGGGTTGCTAGAAAAACGGACGAATCACAGCCGGGCGTTCATTCGGCGGGCATAACTCGCTAATCGTTCCCCGCCGGCGCTTCGGAACTTCCCGGCACTTCGGTCAAATGCCTTGAACAAAGCGGCGTTCCCGCATTTGGCCTGGGGGTCAGTCTACACCCGTTTGTCAATCGCAACTGCCAGACCGGCGTCGTACTTTAGTCTCTAGCAAGAGTTTTTCTGCCGGAGACGAACTTGTTCCCGCCAAGGATGTACCGCAGGGGATTGTCCGCTGCCTTGGTAATGCCAATGCGCACAGTGACCTGGATATTTCGTGCGCGAAAGCCGTCGTCCCCAATCCACAAGCCGGAACTGGAAGAGGTCAGGTCGCAGCCGTTGTCGCGCTCGCGCGTGACGCCGAAAGCTTCGGCCATGCGGCCCGGTCCGCTGGTAAGTCGAACCAGATCGCGCGGGCCCAGCAGCTCGATTTGCCGCGCCCGCGCCATTTCCTCAATGCCCTCCAGCGGTTCGAGCGCGCGGAAAAGAACTCCGCCGGCTTTTCCGTCGCGCTCGCAGGAAACGTTGAGACAGTAGTGGGCGCCGTAGATGAAATAGACGTAGGCAAAGCCGGGCGGTCCGAACAGAACGGAATTGCGCGCGGTCTCGCCGGCGAAGGAGTGGGATGCGGGATCGTTCGCTCCGAGGTAAGCCTCAACCTCCACGATGCGGCCGGTGAGGTGCAGCTTTCCGGAATCTCGCACCAGCACCTTGCCAAGAAGTTCGCGAGCCACGCGCCGCGGATTGCGCGCAAAGAACGCTCGATTCAGAGACTGAAATTTAGGAGTAGCTTCACTGGAACGCGTGCCCATGCCAGCGAAATCTTAAACTAGAACGACGTTCGTCGGGCGAAGGTAGACTTCTTGTTGGAAAAGCGGCTAAATGGGTCTCGGCTCAGTGTTCCTGGCGGTGGTGACGTTTGAGGGCGTATCGCTGAACGATTTGCCGGGTTCATAGGCGACCTTCTCGTGCTTTGTGCCAACTTTGCGTATTGCATCGTGCCAGCCATCATCCCAACTGATGCGGGCTTCGCCATCCGCCATGCTCCAGGTACCATGACTCGAGCCGCGAGTTTTCCTGGCCTCGCCGTCGGTTTCGAGCGTGATATAGAAATTGCTGCCATTGCCATCGCCCACCTCCCACTTGCCCACAAAGTGGTTCCGGCTGGGCCATGAAGCGCTCGCCGTATTTTCGAATTCAATGCGCTCGATGTCCGTAGCGGGAATCGTCGAACGGTGCCCATCTTTGAAAACAATGGCCGCGGGAGCCTTGAAATCGATCCGCGCGATATCTGCTACGTCCAGATTTTGGCGATGTCCGTCTTTGAAAACAATGACTATCGAGCCATGTTCGTCAGCAGACGCGGCCGTGCTGCCCGCCACGGCGAATACGAGCACTGCAAGAATCCAGAATGCTTTGACAGTATTGCGCACGATTGTTCTCCTTGCCGACTCTGTGGACGGAAATATGCGTCCCCCTTAGATGGTACGCGGGCAACGCAGATTTGTTCCGGCTTTCGCCGACCGCCGCTTTCTTACGCTGCGCCTTTGGCCGATCCTTTCAGGTACGCCAGCACTTCCTCCGCGTGTCCCTCTGGCTTTACCTTGGGGAAGATGTGTTGAATCTTGCCGTCCGGGCCGATGATGAACGTGGTCCGGACTATGCCCATGACTTTCTTGCCGTACATGTTCTTCTCTTGCAGCACGCCGAAGGCGTCGGCGATTTTCTTGTCGGCATCGGCCAGCAGCGAGAAGGGCAACTTGAACTTGTCCTGAAATTTCTTCTGTGCCTGGGGCGTGTCGGGCGAGATGCCAAGTAACACGGCGCCGGTTTTCTGCATCTGTTTGTAAGTATCGCGAAACTCGCAGGCCTCGACCGTGCATCCCGGAGTATCCGCGCGAGGATAGAAATACAGCACCACCACTTTGCCCCGCAAACTTTTCAGCGAGATTTCCTTTCCATTCTCGTCCTGCAAAGTAAACTCGGGAGCCTTATCATTGACATTGATGCTCATAAGCGCCTCACTTCCACGATTTGTATCCAGAAAGTTCTTATACCGCAGATCGGGGCGGGCCGTCATCGTCATTCTGGGACTTCTGTTTGCGCTGACTGCCTCGCACGCGGTCACACAGGGCTCGCCGCAGTTGAAGCGTCCGCAGGAGACTACTCCGGAAAAGGTTCCTGAAGAGACCAAGCCGAAGAAAAAGATCAAAGGACCGCGAGCCGTAGGTGTGCTGCAGCTCACGAAGAGCGGGAAGGCGACTTTGATTCCTGTCGCGATTCTCGTTGATGGAAAATTCTACGACGCGAGCGCCTATAAGGCGGACCCGATACCGATGGCGCTCGAAGGCGGCACCGTCTACGAAGCCGAACAGGCCGGCGATTCGCTGGGACTGTTTACCGTGAACGGAGCGCTGCATAGCAAGGCGCAGGGTGCGCCGCATCCGTGGGTGGGCGCGGGCTCGTTTCTTCCCAAGGGAACGGAAGCTCCGAAGAGCACGCGCAAAGCGGAAGACGTGCCGGTTGGGATGGACAGCACCGGCAAGAGTGGTGGAAGCAGCAGCGACGATCGGCCACGGCTGAAGCGAGGAACCGCTGACACGCCTGCGCCGACTCCTGCGCCGGCTTCCACTCCGAGTTCGACTCCGGCTCCTTCAGGAACTCCGGCCGGGACTGGGGCATCGTCAGCGCCGTCAGAGAAGTCCGGCACTGCCGCACCTCCGGCGACTTCTCAACCGGCGAGCGCTTCATCTGGAGGAGGACCTTCAGGGCAAGACGCGGCGAAGCCTGCAGCTTCCCCGGCTTCTGATAAATCCGCTTCGTCAGCTCAAGAGTCGAAGGCTGCGGCATCGCAGGATTCGGCATCCCGAGGGCAAGCCTCGGACAATAACTATCGTCCGACGCTGCGGCGGGGCAAGCCCACTGAGTCTGCGCCGCAGGAATACGACGCTGCGCTGGCTGACAAATCGAATGCCGGCAAACCCGCGTCTTCGTCTTTGGGGAAAGCCGCCGCGGTGCCTTCTGAGCCGGTGCAGCTTGTGGCGGCAATTTCCGATGGGGGTGGGCCCGACCCGCGGCCTTACCAATTTTATTGGAAGCCCGGCGAAGAGGACGAGCGACGCCAGCAAATGCTCACGCTTGCCGGCAATGAAGTGCAAGCTTACGCGACCACGCTGGCGAAGAATCGCATCTCCGCCACGCCACCGCCTGCCTCCACTACGACGGCGAAAAGCCGCAAGACACCAGCCAGGCCTGTGCAGCCGGTGCTTGAGAACATTCAGTTTCGCACCTTCGATGTGTGGGCGACCAGCCAGCCGGTGATGATTCTGAGCGCGGAGGCGCACTTTCCTGCTGCACCGGGAGCGACGACGGCGCCAGAACAGTATTCGATTACGCTGGTGGCGCGAACCGATATCTACGGCAGTCTGCGCAAATTGTATGCAGGCGTGACCGACAAGTTCCATCTGGACGTGACTCCGCGGCTGGAACTGATTGATGCGGTCGATGCGGATGGAGACGGCCGCGGAGAGTTGTTGTTTCGCGAGACCACAGATGCCGGCAGTGGATATGTGATTTATCGAGCGTCGGCTGACAAGCTGACGAAAATGTTCGACAGCCTTTCGGAGTAGAAGTTCTCAGTTCAGTTCTCAGTTCTCGGTTCTCAGTAAAAACCCAAGGGCATTCGCTGAGAACTGGGAACCGAGAACTGAGAACTGGTTTGTTACGTTTCAATTCCCACATGGCAGACGCGGCCGACCAGGTAGTCGGAGGCGGACTTGCCTTCTTCCATAGTCACGACTTCGATGGGGTAGGCCTGGTTGTGAGGCCGCAGAATCAGATGGTTACCAGCGATTTCGACGTACTTCACCGTGCAATCTTCGTTTTTGAGCACAGCGTACATGTTGAATTCGCCCTTGCGATAGGGTTTTAGCGAGTTGTAATGGCGGTCGATGAGAAGTGTGGCCCCGGGCAGCAGGCGAGGGTACATGCTCATGCCTTCGCGGGCGTCCACCTTGATGAGTACGAAGCGCTCCCACTGCTCACGATCGCCTTCGGTTTCGGCTTTCAGTTTTTTCAGAAAGCTCTTCTTGAATTTCAGGATTTCTTTGACGTGCATGCTGGTGATGAGTGGTTGGGTGGCCGCGACGGTTCCGTCGGTCAACAGGACGTTTTGGAACTCGTCATTGCTGGGAGGCATGATCGAAGCGCGCTTGTTTACCTCGGCTGGGTCCAGCAGATCCAGCACTGAAAGGTGCTGGACCGCCAGGACCCGGTCCATGCCCTCGAGGCTCAAGCCGCGCTTGCGATTCAAGAAGTTGGAGATGTGAGCCTGCTTGAATCCGGTCTGTTGTGCCAGCCGGAGCCCGGTCAGATCGCCTTCGTCGATGCGCTCCCAAAGAGTTTCGCGGAGGTTGTCTTGCAGTACTCGGAATTTCATAGCTGGGAGTATAGCATGCGGCTTATAGCAATACGCTAACAGGGGGGGTGTCTTGCAGTACTCGGGAGTTCATAGCTGGGAGTTTAGCACGCGCCTTATAGCAATACGCTAAACAAAATAAAGTTTTCCACAGCCCTTTCGACGTGGCAACCACTCTGGTTTTTAGCAGCTATACGATCACGACAATCTATAACCCAAAGTGAGTTTTCGGCAAGACTGAGTAATAAGGTGTAATAGCCACGACTTGACCTTGCACGCCACGCTGTCGGACGGGGTCGCTACCGTCAGGCCGTAGCGGGGGTTTTGAGCGTAATTGGGCTGAAGGGCGAACAAACGGCGCACGCTTGTGCTAACGCCTGTTAACAGCAGCTATCTGGAAATCTCTAAAGCTTCGGCGTAAATTGTGGGTTGTGTTTATCGTTGCCATCGTCGTCGGTGCTGCCTTGATGGCCACAGGAATCGGTCACTTCATCGCAAGTAGCCTGCAATGGCTGGAGCTACAATCCGAAGTGAACGATCGACTGCCGCAGTCGGATAAGTTCGAGCCGCTGTTTTGGCCGCTTGGCAAGCGGATGCAACTCCGTCGCCTCCAACGAAGTTTGCTACCTCAAAGCCCTCGACCCGGTAAAGCTATCCGATTTGGCATCATTGGAGCCTGTTTATTTTTCTCAGGCGCTGCAATGTTGCTGTTCGGGTTGAGAGGTATTTACAAGCCTTAGCTGTCGTAACATCTCGGTTACACTCATTGACCCGCAGTCAAAACGTGTAATCGCCTGTTCTCGACAGTTGAGAACTGCGGGAACTAGGATTTCCCAAAGTTAAGGTCCTATAATTGGTTCCGACGTTCTGCAGCGCAATGCACGCGACTTCCGCGAGGGTGCTTGAAGACGCAAAATCCTCGCGCCGCGAGTCCACTCTACCAGGAACGCCCGAAATGAGAACGACCTTTACGGGACGACTTCAAACACCACGCCGTCCTTCCCTGCGCCGCCTTCTGCCGTTGTGCCCAGCAAAGCAGTGCCAGCCGCGTTGAAGATCACACCATTGGGAAAGTTCCCGCCGGTCCGACCGGTGAAGATGCGAAGCACGCTTTCCTTCCACGCGCTGCCTTTGGGCGTCAGCTTAAAGACCACGCCGCAACCGGCGTTCCCGACACAGTAGCTGGCGTTACCGCCATAGAATGTTGTCCCGTAAAGATTCCCCGCCGCGTCCATGGCCAATTGGTAGCCAGGGTTGAATCCGCCCGTTACCCCGGTAAAGGTGTAAAGCACGCTGAACTTCAAGCCGCCTCCGAAAGCCGGCGACAGTTTGAAAACCGCGCCGAATCCCGCACCGCCCGGATTACCGGAGCTCATGCCATAAATGTTCCCAGCAGAATCAAAGATCAGATTTGTGCGCGGGTAGCCGCTGTCCGCACCGCCGGTGAATGAGTAGATGTTGCTCTCGGTCCAACCGCCGGAGGAGTTGGGCGTGAGTTTGAAGATCGTCCCGAAACCATACATTCCGCCGCCCACCGCGACTCCATAAAGGTTGCCGCTGGCGTCCATGCTCACGGACCAGGGATTCACTGCCAGACCGACGTGATCCGGGAAATCGTAGATGACGCTCTCCGTCCACGTTCCGGCCGAAGGCGCGAGCTTGAAGACCACCCCGGTACCACTCGTCCCTCCATTTCCAGTCACACCATAAAGATTGCCGCTGGCATCGAAGACGAGGGTACCTTCATTCGGATACTGGCCATCAGGGCCGGTGAAGTTGTAGAGCACAGTTTCCTGCCAGCCGCTGGAGGTGGGCGATAGTTCGTACACTAACCCGCATCCGATGCTGCACGCTGAGTTCACAGTTCCGCCACTGTAGGTTGTGCCGTAAAGATTTCCGTTCTTGTCAACGGCGACGCCCGTATAGCCCGGAGACGAACCAGTTGCCCCACCGGCAAAGCTATAGATGACGCTCTCGCTCCAGCCTGTCGCGGTAGGCGTCAGCTCGAACACCGATCCCTCGCCGTAGGCGCCGCCGAAATCTGTCGTTCCGTAGAAGTTACCGGTGTTATCTGCAGACAAAGTGGCAAGCGGTGCGGATCCGTCACCACTCTCGCTGGGAAAATGGTGGATGACAGTTTCCAAACTTTGCGCCCGCGCGAGGACGGGGAGCGCAACCGCTATCGCCGCAATCGCGCAAACGGCCAACATGATGAGAGAGAGATTTAGTCGCTTCATGAGGAACCTCCGAGGTTCAGAGCAAATCAGGATTCGCCGGCGCGCCAAACGGCGTCAAGGGGAGGCAGCAAACATACCACAATGTTCCCACTCCTTAAGGAAAAAATCGCTGACACCTGTCTTAGGAAGGGGCCAACCTGTTTTTCGGTTCTCACCAACGCGCAACCCCTGAAGTTAAGGGTATCTTGCAGCGATGATCAATATCGATAAATGCCTTGTCTCCGCAAACTGCGCCAATTCGTTGATCGTCGGCTACTCGGAAGCCGACATCAATTGACGAAAAATCCCCATTGCACTCATTTGCCCGCAAAAAGGCGAATAAACGGCGCAAGCTTGTGCTATGGCCTGATAGCGACAGCCATCTGGAGCCTCGCCTGCCCGTGGCGACATCTAGTTGAATACTCAACAAGAAATAAGGCCCTCACCTGAGTCTAAGATTTGTGAGGGCCTCTTCTATCTTTCTTTTCTATCGTGCTTACGGAGTGATCTCGAACACCAATCCGTTCTCGTTCGTGCCGCCTTGGTACGTTGTGCCGTAAACGTTCCCCGCCGAATCACGAACTAACGTGCCATAAGGATACGCGCCGTCTCCGTACAGGTTGAAGCTGTGCAAGATCGTCTCGGAAAAATTCCCCTTCGCTGTTGGCGACAACTCATACGCGGTGCCGAAGGCATAAGCTCCTCCGACATAGGTGGTGCCGTACAAATTGCCGGAGGCGTCAATGATGAGCCCCTGAGGTCCGTAGCCGTCAATTCCGTTCTGAAGGAAAGTATGCACAACTTTCTCGTTGTAAACACCGCTTGTTTGATGGACCAACTCGAATACCACGCCCGCACCTGCGCTCCCGGCTCCCGCAGTGCCATATAAGTTCCCGTGGCTATCAAGGATGACTCCGTTTGCAGGAGCTTGGCCGCCGCCTGCCAGATTGAACACATGCAGCGTCTTCTCCGACCACATGCCGTGCGCCGCAGGCAACAGTTCGAATACGATTCCAGCGGCGTGGGTACCACCGCGTGTGGCTGTTCCATACAGATTTCCCGACGCATCAAAAATCAGCGCGCCATTGGGATTTGCCCCATCCGACGCATTCCCGAACTGATGCAGCAGCTTTTCTGTCCAGCTCCCTCCTGTTTTCGGGGACAGCTCAAACACAACACCCTTCCCGTATTTCCCGCCGGTTGGCGCCGTTCCGTAGAGGTTTTGCTTCGAATCAATAATCAGGCTTGCCTGCGGAGACTGTCCGTCCGTACCGTTGCCGAAGCTGTGGATGATGCTCTCGCTCCAGCCGCCTCCGCTTAGCGGAGACAATTCGAAGACGGTGCCGAACCCGTAGGCGCCACCTTGCATCGTTGTTCCATAAAGATTGCCGGCGCCATCCATCACCAGACCGGCCTGTGGATCGTTGCCGTCAGTTCCTCCACTGAAGGTGTAGAGCACGGTTTCGTTCCATCCACCGGATTCCGGTGTGAGTTCAAACACCGCCCCATTTCCATCCGTCGTCGTGCCATAAAGATTTCCGGCCGCGTCAAAAATTACGCCTCCGTAAGGAGCACCGGCGCTGGTGGCGCCAAAGTTGTACACCGGCGTCTCCGACTGTGCAGCCACGCGTGTATTGATCGCCATCGATGCCAAGGCAAAAGTTGCCAATCCTACCGCCAGTTTCGAACACAATTTGCTTCGCATAGGGAAATATCCTCTCATTAATTTTTATTTGTCTTGCGGAGCCCGGGATACAAACTAGATGCTGGTGTGAGAAGTGCTCTCACTGGGGAGGAGCAGAAAATATACCCTGAAGCTCTTTTCGGAGTCAACGCGAAAAAACCACCGGAACTGCATCAGTTTCCTCACGTTTCATTCACACAGGAGCCTGTTCTGCGTAATCTGGCGAAAAATCGCCATTACACTCATTGACCGGGGCTCCCCGGTTTCGGAATCAAAACATGTAATCGCTGCTAGCGCCAATTGACCTTGGCCGTTTGCATTTTCGCGGCTTATGCTGACCTTATGTAGTTTAACCCGAGGCGGTCCACGGGGCGCGAGCGAGCGCTGTGGATCGCCACGATTGGGCCACAAGAGCGGGGCACCGAAAATCCATTC
>Ga0302324_100017879_pt1 | contig 14021 bp, 16 predicted proteins | sample Palsa_T0_1_FD_201949 | JGI IMG/M metagenome (GOLD analysis project Ga0302324, IMG submission 201949) | Peat permafrost microbial communities from Stordalen Mire near Abisko, Sweden - Palsa_T0_1 | ecosystem: Environmental > Terrestrial > Soil > Palsa > Peat permafrost | place: Sweden: Abisko... | reverse complement strand
ATATCAAATTGCTGGACGTGCGGGGACTCACGGATATCACCGACAGCATGATCGTGGCATCGGGCAACTCTGACCGCCATGTGCGCGCCATCGCCGACCGCATCATCGAGAAGGCGCGCGAGGCCGGGCGCCGGCCGCTCGGCATCGAAGGCTCGCGCGAGAGCGAATGGGTGCTGGTGGATCTGCAGGACGTACTGGTGCACGTCATGCTGCCGCGCGTACGCGAGTTCTATGCAATCGAGCAGCTCTGGGAGCCCTCGCTCGCCAGTGCAGCGCCACGCCGGCGCCGCAGCGCCGCGCCGCGCAGCGCGATTCTCTGAGGGTTGCGTCCGACGCGATGCGCCTGCGCGTGATTGCCGTCGGCACTCGCATGCCCCGATGGGTCGATGAGGCGGTAGAGGATTATTCGCGCCGCCTGCGCGGATCCTGGAAGCTCGAGTTCAACGCCCTGGCGCCTGCGAGCCGTAAAGAGGCTGGCAGTAACGCCGGCCACGCAAAATCGGCCGAGGCCCGTCGCATTCTGGCGCTGCTCGATGCACGCGATATCGTCGTGCCGCTCGATGAGCGCGGTCAGCAATTCAGCACGCTCGAACTCGCCTCCTGGCTCGAGGCGCGACGCGCGGAAGGCGAGGATCTGGTCTTCCTCATCGGCGGACCCGATGGCCTGGATGATCAAGTGCTCGCACGCGGCCGCTGGCTCTGGTCCCTCTCGCGCCTGACGTTGCCGCACGGGCTGGCGCGGGTGCTGCTCGCCGAGCAGCTCTACCGCGCCGCGACGCTCTCAGCCGGTCATCCCTACCATCGCTCCTGAGGCATGGCTGCGCTCTCGCCGCTGGTTCTGGCTTCGGCATCGCCGCGCCGCAGCGCCTTGCTGTCGCAGCTCGGCTTGCCGCATCGAGTGGTGCCCTCCCACATTGACGAGCAGCGCCTCGAGGGCGAGTCGATCGAGCAGTGCGTGCGCCGGCTCGCCGAGCAGAAGGCTCTGCAGGTCAGCGCGATGCTGGCCGCCGCCGAGCCCATGGCGCCGCCGGTGGCTGTGCTCGGCGCCGACACGACAGTCGTGATCGAAGAGCAGATGCTCGGCAAGCCACGCGACCGCGAGCACGCACTGGCCATGCTCGCGCAACTCTCGGGCAAGGAGCACGAAGTGCTCTCGGCCGTGGCGCTCGTATGCGCGGGAACCGTGCATCAGGCGCTCAGCCGTACCCGGGTGCGCTTGCGAGTGCTCGCCCGGCAGGAATGCGAGGCATACTGGGACAGCGGCGAGCCGCGAGATAAGGCGGGCGGCTATGCCATCCAGGGCCGAGGCGCCGTATTCGTCCAGGCGCTGCACGGCAGTTACTCGGGCGTAATGGGACTGCCGTTGTTCGAGACGGCGCAACTGCTGGCGGCAGCGGGCCTGCCGCTGTGGCAAATTTAAAACGAGGCGCGAATATGAGCCGGGAATCCCCCCCTTCACCGGTCGGCGTGGCGGCCGTGCAGATGACCTCCGGTGCGGACGTGGCGGCGAATCTGGCGACGGCCGGCCGGCTACTCGAGCAGGCCGCACGGCTGGGCGCGCGCGTGGCCGTGTTGCCGGAGAACTTCTCCTTCATGGGCCGGGCCGATGTCGATAAGCGTGTCGTGGCCGAGCGCGACGGCGACGGCCCGGTACAGCAGTTCCTGGGCGAGCGCGCCCGGGAACTGGAATTGTGGATCGTCGGCGGCACAACTCCCATTTCGGATTTTGCCGGCGAACGCGTGGCGGCTGCCTGCCTGGTCTACAGCGATCAGGGCGAGCGGGTCGCGCGCTACGACAAGATCCATCTGTTCGATGTCGCGATTCCAGGGCGCAGCGAGCAGTATCGCGAGTCGGCGAACACGGCCCCAGGCACGCGCTCGGTGCTGGTGCCCACGCCGGCAGGACTGCTCGGGCTCTCAGTGTGCTACGACATGCGCTTCCCGGAGCTCTACCGGCGCATGGTGGCCGCCGGGGCGCAATGGTTCACGGTGCCCTCCGCCTTCACGGTGCCGACCGGCCGTGCCCATTGGGAGACGTTACTGCGCGCCCGCGCCATCGAGAATCTCAGCTACGTCGTGGCCGCCGCGCAGTGGGGAGTGCATGCCAGCGGCCGCGAGACCTATGGCGATAGCCTGATCGTCGATCATTGGGGCGTCGTGCTGGGGCGCTTGAGCGGCGGGGAGGGCGTGGTCGTGGCCCAGCTCGATCTGGCGGCGCAGGAAGCCGTGCGGCGTGATTTCCCCGCCCTCGCCCATAGAGTATTGTGATTATCAGAGGTGGACCATGGCCGTGCCGACGTCGCTTGCAGTTACCGACCCGTTGCGTTTTGCGCGCGATGGCATCCTCGCGCCAGCCGGCCTCGATGAAGGGCGCATCGAACAGGCCCTCGGCCTGGTGCTCGGCTCGGCCGTGGACAGCGCGGATCTGTATTTCCAGCTCTCCCGTGCCGAGAGCTGGGGACTCGAGGACGGCATAGTCAAGGAAGGCAGCGCCAGCATCGAGCAGGGTGTCGGGGTGCGGGCGTTGGCCGGAGAAAAGACCGGATTCGCCTACTCCGATGAGATCATGATGCCGGCGCTGGAAGAGGCGGCGCGCGCGGCGCGGGCGATTGCGGTCCACCGCGGCAGCGGTGCCGTACAGGCCTGGCACCAGGTCAGCGGCCATCAATTGTATCGGCCGATCGACCCGCGATTGAGTCTGGCCGACGAGGAGAAAATCGCCTGGCTCGAGCGTATCGATCGCGAAACACGACGCATCGATCCGCGCGTCGTGCAGGTCATGGCCAGTGTGAATGCTCTCTACGACCTGATTCTGATCGCCTCGAGCGATGGCGTGCTCGCGGGCGACGTGCGGCCGTTGGTGCGCATGAACGTCAGCGTCATCGTCGAGCACAACGGCCGGCGCGAACAGGGCTACGCGGGCTGCGGCGGCCGCTATACGCTCGAAGAACTCGTCGCCAATGAACGGCCGCTGGCGCTCGGGCGCGAGGCCGTACGACAGGCGCTCGTCAATATCGACGCGGTGCCGGCACCGGCCGGCACCATGACCGTCGTATTGGGACCGGGCTGGCCCGGTGTGCTGCTGCACGAGGCCATTGGTCACGGCCTCGAAGGGGATTTCAACCGCAAGGGCACTTCGGCCTTCAGCAACCGCATCGGTGAGCGCGTTGCCGCAGCGGGCTGCACGGTGGTCGATGACGGTACCTTGGATGGACGGCGCGGGTCGCTCAACATCGACGACGAAGGCACCCCGACCCAGTGCACGACGCTGATCGAGGACGGCGTGCTGCGCGGATATATGCAGGATCGGCTCAATGCGCGGCTCATGGGGGGACGCTCCACCGGCAACGGCCGGCGCGAGTCCTTCGCGCACATGACGATACCGCGCATGACGAATACTTATATGAGAGCCGGACCGCACGACCCAGGCGCCATCATCGCCTCGGTGCAACGCGGTATCTATGCGGTGAATTTCGGCGGCGGACAGGTCGACATCACCTCCGGCAAGTTCGTGTTTTCGGCCAGCGAGGCGTATCTGATCGAGAACGGCCGGCTCGGCGCCGCGATCAAAGGCGCCACTCTCGTCGGCAATGGTCCGGATGTGCTGCAGCGCGTATCGATGGTCGGCAACGACCTGAAGCTCGATGAGGGTATCGGTGTGTGCGGTAAGGACGGCCAGAGCGTGCCCGTGGGCGTGGGTCAGCCGACGCTGCGCATCGATGGACTCACGGTGGGCGGGACCGCGTAGGCCCCTCAGGGCGCGGGTCTGCGCACGCTCGTGAGGGGGTCGGGCAGCCCCACGGCGTCGGAATGCGGATGCTCGACGCCCTGGCGATGGCGCGCGCGCTCGTCAATATACAGCAGTTCGTGCTGTCCGATGGAGACCACGTCGCCGTCATTGAGGTTGTGATAGCGAACGCGTTTGGACTGCACGAAGATGCCGTTGGTGCTGTTGAGGTCTTCGATCACGCAGCTCTGCGTCGTGGTCAGGATCTGGCAGTGGTGCCGGCTGACGAAACGGCTGTCGATCTGCATGTCATTGGCCGGCGTGCGCCCGATGATCAGGCGCCCCGGGTACAGTTCGTGCTCACTGACGGTGTGGCCCGCATTGGCCAGCAGAATGCGCGCCAGTGGCAGGCCCATGGCCGGATCGCGTGGTGGCGCGCCGTCGCCGGGCTCGACGGGGGCTCCCTCGGCTTGCTGGCGCATCAGGCGCGTGCCGGTGCGTGAGGCGTATTCGACCCATTGCAATTCGCCGATCGCTGCACGCACGTCCTCGATGCCCACCGTGTCGCGCTCGCCGACCGAGGCACAGAGCATCGCGGTATCGCACAGGGTGTTGATCAGGCGCGGCACGCCGCCGGTATAGCGGAAGATCAGATCGAAGGTATCCGCCAGGAAGATCTCCCGGCCCTGCGAGCCGGCAACCTCCAGCCGATGCAGGATATAGGCTTGGGATTCGCTGATCGTGAGGGCCGGCAGATGGAAGCGCAGCCGCACGCGCTGCGTGAGCTGCTCGAGTTCGGGAGCATCGAGCTTCTGATTGAGCTCGGGCTGGCCCGCCAGAATGATGCGCAGTACTTTCTCTTTCGTCGTCTCGATGCCGGAGAGCAGTCGCACCTCCTCGAGTACACGTAGGGAGAGGTTCTGGGCCTCGTCGATCACGAGCATGATCTTGCGGCCGGCGCGATACTGCTCGATCAGGAAGTCATTGAGCGTGGCGAGCAGCTCGGCTTTCTTCATGCGGAAGGGCTTGAAGCCGAATGCCGCCAGCATCGTTTGCAGGAATTCGGTCGAGGACACCTGGGTCTGGTTGATCTGCGCGACCAGAACGTCGCTCTCGAGCTCCCGCAGGAAGGTCTCAATCAGCGTGGTCTTGCCGCAGCCGATCTCCCCGGTGATCACGACGAAGCCGTCGTTGAACCACACGGTGGATTCCATGTAGGCCTTGGCCCGGGCGTGAGCCTGACTCAGATAGAGAAATTCCGGATCGGGGCTGAGCCGGAACGGCAACTCCTTGATTTTAAACAGCGCAAGATACATAGGCGTTATCCACGGATCGCTCGAAACCGCGGCCCATTTCCGCTGCAGGACGACACTATCCAGGATACTACGGCTTGAATGATAGATGCGGATAAAGCCGTGACATGAGACGTGTTGCGCGCGCGCTGCAACGGCGCATATTGGCTTCGAGCAAGGTGCAATGACCGAGCTTGCGGCCGTGACGCGGTTCCTTGCCATAGTCGTGAAAATGGAGCCCGGGTTCGGCCAGCAGGGCCGAGCGCTCGGGCATCTGGCCGATCAGATTGATCATGGCGGCGGCGCCGCGTGCGTCCGTGGCGCCCAGCGGCAAGTCCGCAATCGCGCGCACGTGATTCTCGAACTGACTGGTGACGGCGCCCTCGATGGTCCAGTGGCCCGAGTTGTGGACGCGTGGGGCCATTTCGTTCGCGAGGAGCCGCCCATGGTGGACGAAGAACTCGATGGCCAGGACGCCCACGTAGCGGAAGGCTTTGAGCACGCGACGCAGGTGGAGTGCCGCGGCGCGCTCGAGTCGCGGCGCTGGCCACGGCGCCAGCGTGACGCGCAGGATGCCGTCGACATGGTAATTGCGGTTCAATGGATACAGCGCGATCGAACCATCCCGGCCGCGTGCCCCGATTATCGAGACCTCGTAGTCGAAGGGCACGAACTGTTCATACAGCAGCGGCGCGGTGCCGAGCCGCTCCCAGGCTGTCTCGACGTCTTCGGCGTGGCGCAGCACATATTGTCCCTTGCCGTCATACCCGAAGCGCCGCGTCTTGAGTACGCCGGGCAGGCCGATGCGCGCCACCGCGCGCGCGAGCTGGATGCGCGAGTCCACCGGGGCGTAGCGCATCGTCGGAATTCCCAGACGCTGGAATGTGCGCTTCTCGCTCAGACGGTCCTGGGCGGCAGCGAGCGCCTTGAGAGGGGGGGCGATACGGGTACCGGTATGGCGCGTGGCGGCGCGCAGCGCGCCGACGTCGACGTTCTCCCAATCGAAGCTGATGACGTCGCTGCGCTCTGCCAGGCGACGCAAGAGTCCCTCATCGGCCAAATCTCCGGCCAACACCGGTGCAATCCGGCCCGCTGGAGTCGCCGCGCTGCGGTCGACAAACAGGAAATCCAGCCCCAGCGGGTAGCCTGCGAGGGCGAGCATCGCGCCGAGCTGGCCGGCACCGACCACGCCGATAGTCACGGGCCGCCATTCATGCGTGCGCGATCGGCTCAGCCCGCCAGGCGCGGATCAGGCCGGGCCAGCACGGCCGCGGTCTGTGCCTGACGGTGGCGCTGCAGCGCTGCGGCTATCGCCGGATCGTTCAGGCCCAGGATCGCCGCCGCGAATAGCGCCGCATTGGTCGCTCCGGCACTTCCCACCGCGAAAGTCGCGACCGGCACGCCGGCCGGCATCTGCACGATCGAGAGCAGGGAGTCCAGGCCGTTGAAGGCGCGCGAAGACACCGGCACACCGAGCACCGGCAGTGTGGTCTTGGCGGCCGCCATGCCCGGCAGATGCGCGGCCCCACCGGCGCCGGCGATCAGCACCTCGATCCCGCGCCCGGCGGCATCGGCCGCATATTCGAACAGCAGATCGGGTGTGCGATGCGCTGAGACGATACGCGTCTCGTAGGGGACACCGAGTTCATCGAGGCTCGAGGCCGCGGCACTCATCGTCTCCCAATCGGACGACGATCCCATGATGATGCCGACCCGCGCTCTCATCGCGGCATCTTAGCATTACGGCCCCGCGCCTCCGGCGCGTACTCGGCCAGCGAACGCTCGATCGGCAATGGGTCGATCGAGCGCATGAGTCGTCCGATGTATTGGCGTGCGCGCGCATGAGCCGAGCGGCTGCGCAGCGCCTGTGTCTCAAGGATGGTCTCCAATAGCTCGGCGGGCAATTGCAGCCGTTGCAATTGCTGCGGCTTCAGCCTAAGCAAACGCTCCCCAAGGCGCTGCATGGCCTCGGCGTTGCGCTTGCGTGCCGAGCGGCTCGGCCGCTCGGCATCCGGCAGCTCTTCGCCCTCGGGCAGAGTGGACTCGTTCATGGGTTCCGGAAAGGGTGCCTGCGGCGCGCTGCTACAATTCGCCGTGATCATCGCACAGGGTGGGCGCGGTTGCTGGCCGGGACTGCAGGGCGCGAGTAAAGGATATCAATATGTCGCAGCAGGTCGATGCCTCGCGGATCAATGAACTGAAGGAAGTCGTCGCTCTCGCGCTGACGCAGGCGCACACCAGTGGGGCGAGCCAGGCCGAGGCGGACGCGAGCCTGCAGCGCGGCCTGAGCGCGACCGTCCGCCTCGGGCAGGTCGATACCATCGAGTACCATCGGGACCGGGGCTTGTCGGTCACGGTGTATTTCGGCCAGAGCAAGGGTTCCGCCAGCACGGCCGATCTGCGGCCCGCGGCCGTGCGCGAGACGGTGTTGAAGGCCTCGGCGATCGCGCGGCATACCGCAGCGGATGAATTCGCCGGGCTGGCCGATCCACTCATGCTGGCGCGCGAAGTACCGGATCTGGATCTCTATCATCCGTGGGAGCTCGAACCGGAGCAGGCGATCGCGCTCGCACGCGACTGTGAGGCGGCCGGGCTCGAGTGCGATCCGAGGCTGAAGAATTCAGAGGGCGCGACCGTCAATACGCACAGCGGCGTACGCGTCTACGGCAACAGCCACGGCTTTCTCGAAGGCTTTCCGAGCACGAGCCACAGCGTGAGTTGCGCGCTGGTGGCACAGCAGGATGAGGACATGCAGCGCGATTACTGGTACTCGGTCGCGCGCCGCGCCGAGGGCCTGGAGGACATCGCCTCCATCGGCCGCCAGGCGGCGCAGCGCACTGTGCGCCGACTCGGCGCCCGCCGGCTCTCTACGCGCCGGGCGCCGGTGCTGTTCGCGCCGGAAATCGCGCGCGGCGTGTTCGGACATTTCGTGGGAGCGATCCGCGGCACGAGTCAGTATCGGCGCTCCTCGTTCCTGCTCGAGGCCGCCGGTCAGCAGGTGTTCCCCGCGTTCCTCAACATTGCCGAACGGCCGCATCTGGCCGAGGGACTCGCGAGCAGTCCGTTCGATGGCGAGGGCGTAGCCACGCGCGATCGCCAGCTCGTGCAGCGCGGCGTGCTGCAGGGCTATGTGCTCGGCAGCTACTCGGCGCGCAAACTCGGCTTGCCCACGACGGGCAATGCCGGCGGCATCCACAATCTGCTGATCGCAGCGAGTGCCGAGGGCGGTGGCGAGACCAGCGGCAGCTTCGAGCAATTGCTCGCTCGCATGGGCGATGGTCTGTACGTGACTGAACTCATGGGGCAGGGCGTCAATGGCGTCACGGGCGACTATTCGCGCGGCGCCAGCGGTTTCTGGGTCGAGAACGGCGGGATCGCCTTTCCGGTGCACGAACTCACGATCGCAGGGAATTTGCGCGAGATGCTGCGCGGGATCGTGGCCATAGGCACCGACGTGGATACACAGGGCGCCGTGCGCACAGGCTCGCTGCTGCTCGAGAGCATGACGATCGCAGGGGAGTGAGCGCTCGAGTCGGGGAGCTCAGGGGCCGCTCGGGGGTGTGAGAGTTTGCGCTCCCGTCAGACGCAGCAACGCCTCCTGATATTTCTGGCTGGTGCGCTCGATGATCTCGGCCGGCAGATGCGGCCCTGGGGCGCATTTGTTCCATTCGAGGGTTTCCAGATAGTCGCGCACGTATTGCTTGTCGAACGAAGGTGGGCTGCTGCCGATCCGCCAGGTGTCAGCCGGCCAGAAGCGCGAGGAATCGGGCGTGAGTACTTCATCCATCAGAGTCAACTTGCCGTCGCGATCGAGGCCAAATTCGAATTTGGTGTCCGCGATGATGATGCCGCGCCGGCGCGCGTGGACGGCCGCGAACTCATAGAGCGCGAGCGCACTGTCGCGCACGGCGGCGGCCAGCGGCGCGCCGAGCAGCCGCGCCGCGGTCTCAAAGGAAATGTTCTCGTCGTGCTCGCCGGGCGCGGCCTTGGTCGCGGGCGTAAACAAGGGCGCCGGCAGTGCCTGCGCCTGCTGCAGACCTGCTGGCAGCGCGATGCCGCACAGATGGCCGCTGGCCTGGTAGTCCTTCCAGCCCGAGCCGATCAGATAACCGCGCACCACGGCCTCGATCGGCAGGGCGTTGAGCCGCCGTACGATCACGGCTCGGCCCTCCAGCAGCGCCAGATCGGCCGCGTCGCTGGTGGCAGCGCTCAGCGCTTCACCGGTCAGGTGGTTGGGGATGATCGCAGTGGTGCGCGCGAACCAGAAGCGCGAGATCTCGTTCAGCACTCGGCCCTTGCCCGGAATGGGGTCCGGCAAGATCACATCGAAGGCCGAGAGCCGATCCGTGGTCACGATCAGCAGGCGCTCGGCATCGAGCGCGTAGATATCGCGCACCTTGCCGCGATGCAGGCGCTGCAGTCCCCGCAGATCTGTCTCGTAGACGGTGCTTTCCGCAACCGTTCCGGGTTTACTGGCCAAGGCTTGCTACCATACCTGGCGCGTTGAAAGGGCGCGCATCTTGCCGCTCCGGCTGCAACTGGGTCAAGCGGGACGACTGACTGAATCATGAACTGGGGCGGAAAAATCATCGGTGGGGTGCTCGGCCTGGCGGCCTTGGGTCCGTGGGGCGCGGTCATCGGGGTGGTGATCGGCCATCAGATCGACGCCGGCATCACGTTCTCGACGCTGCTCGGCAGCGCAGGCGCGGACCCGAAGCTGGTCAACGAGCTGTTCTTTCCGACCACGTTTCGCGTCATGGGGCACATAGCCAAGGCCGACGGGCGAGTCTCCGAGCGAGAGATCGCCTCCGCGCGCGCGGTCATGCATGCGCTGCATCTCAATCCGGCGCAGATGCTCTCGGCGATGGAGTATTTCAACGAAGGCAAACAGCCCGGATTCGATCTGGATGCGGCGCTGCGCCGGCTGCACGGCGCGATTGCACCGTATCCGGAGCTCGCGAACTTCATGCTCGAGATTCAGCTCCAGGCAGCGCTGGCTGGCGATGGCCTGTCGGAGCTGCCGCGCGCGCGCCTGCGACGTGTCGCGCAGTTGCTGGGGTTGGCGCCAGCGGAATTCGCGCGGCTCGAGAGCATCCTGCGTTGGCGGCAGGGCACAGCGGGCGGCGGCGGCGGCGGCGGTTACGGCGGGGCGTCAGGCGCGTCAGGCGCCGCGGCCATCAGCGCGGAGCGTCTCGCACAGGCCTACACCGTACTGGTTGCCGAGCCGACGATGTCGGACGAGCAGATCGTCAAGTCGTATCGTCGACAAATGAGTCGCCATCATCCCGACAAGCTGCAGGCCAACGGCCTGCCTGATTCGATGCTCGAGCGCGCCAAGGAGCGCACACAGCAGATCCAGGTCGCCTACGAGCTCATCCGTACCCACCGTGGTATGCGCTAGACTGCCTCGCATGCCCGGCACGCACTGGATAGCGCCTTCGATTCTCTCGGCTGACTTTGCCCGTCTGGGCGCGGAGGTAGACGCGGCCGTTGCGGCCGGCGCCGATCTCGTGCACTTCGACGTGATGGACAATCACTACGTACCGAACCTCACGGTCGGTCCGGTCGTGTGCGAAGCGTTGCGCCGCCACGGCATCGCGGTGCCGATCGACGTCCATCTGATGGTGCGGCCGGTCGATCGCATCGTCCCGGATTTTGCCGCGGCCGGCGCGACTTACATCACCTTTCATCCCGAAGCGAGCGAACACGTGGATCGCACGATTAAATTGATACGCGACAACGGCTGCAAGCCGGGGCTGGCGTTCAATCCCGCCACTGCGCTGGAGTGGCTCGACTACACACTCGAGGAGCTCGAGCTGGTGCTATTGATGTCGGTGAATCCGGGCTTCGGCGGCCAGACCTTCATTCCTGCAGTGCTGCCCAAGATTGCCGAAGTGCGGCGACGGGTCGATGCCAGCGGTCGCGCGGTGCGTGTGGAGGTCGACGGCGGGATCAAGGTGGATAACATCGCTGCGGCGGCGCAGGCTGGCGCCGACACCTTTGTCGCCGGCTCGGCTATTTTCGGCAGCAAGGACTACGGCGCTACGATTCGCGCGATGCGCTCACAGCTGGCGCAAGCCCGCCTGGAGCGCTGAGGCGCCGTTTCAGTTCAGGCCTCGTCATCCTCGTCATCGTCATCGTCATCGTCATCGGGCGGCGGCGGCGCTTTCGGCCGCGGCTCGGGGGGCCGGTCGCGTAGCGGTTTTGTCGGCACGATCACCGGACGGGTCTTCATCTTGGGTCGCGCGTTGAACACCACGATGGTCTTGCCGGTAGCGCGCAGCAGTCCCTGATCTTCGAGCACTTTGAGCACGCGGCCGGCCATTTCGCGCGAGCAGCCCACCAGGCGTGAGAGCTCCTGACGCGACACCTTGATCTGCATGCCTTCAGGGTGCGTCATGGCGTCAGGCTCGTCACACAGACCGGTGATCGCATGAGCGACGCGTCCGGTGACATCCACGAAAGCCAGGTCGCCGAGTTTGCGATTGGTACGGTCCAGGCGCGTGGCGAGCTGCGTGGCCAGCTCGAAGATCAATCCGGGGCTCTCGGTCGCGACCTGACGGAAGCGCGGGTAGGTCATCTCGGCCAGCTCGCAGGCATTGCGCGTGCGCACCCAGGCGCTGCGCGTGGGCTGCTCATAGAACAGCCCCATCTCGCCAAAGAACTGCCCCTTGTTGAGGTAGGCGAGCACCATTTCGTTGCCTTCCTCGTCCTCGATCATGACCTCGACCGAGCCGCTGATGATGTAGTAGAGGACATCAGGCAGATCGCCGGCGTGAATCAACACGGTCTTGGAAGGGACCGTGCGAATGCGGCAGTAGCTCAGAAACCGATTGATCGCAGGAATGTCGCTCAATGGTCTGACATTCTCTTCCATGATTACCTGGCCTTCATGCGTTATTGAAGCGACGGCGCTCGCGGCGTTTTATTACATATATTGTACCGGCCGCAAGAGACAGGTACAGCGTCAAGGGGTGTATGGGTTGTCTTCGTGCGGCGTGCGCTCAAATCCAGTAAGCCGTGCTGGTCATCACGCGGGCGACCCAGCCCATTACTGTCGGGATGGGCGGCGGCAGTTCGCTCGCCCCAGCGGCGCGTGCCGCCTGTCCGTGTCCGGCCTCCTCGGCCTGCATGACCTCGACGATCTTGCGGCTGCGCTGATCGGCCGCGGGCAGGCGATCCAGGTGGCTGGCGAGGTGACCCTCGACCTGCGCCTCGGTCTCGATCATGAAGCCGAGACTGATCGCGTCGCCCAGCGCCCCTGCCATCGCACCGATACCAAAGGAGCCGAGGTACCAGAGGGGGTTGAGGCGGCTCGGGCGCGCATCGAGCTCGGCGAGACGCGCCTCGCACCATGCCAGATGGTCGGCCTCCTCAGCGGCCGCGCGCTCAAGGAACTCACGCGTCGAGCGCGAGCGCGAGAACACGGCCTGACCGCGGTAGAGGCCCTGGGCGGCAATCTCCCCGGCATGATTGACTCGCATGAGCCCGGCTGCATGGCGCTTCTCGCCCTCCGTGAGCGCCGGGCTGTCGGCCGGCAGTCCCGGCTGGCGCGCACTGTGGGCCGGGGCGAAAAGAGTGCGCAGTGTCTGATCCGCGACCTGGAGCACCGAATCGAGTACGTTTGTGGCCGCCATGGGGTAGATTATATGTCATACGGCTATGTGGTCGGGGAGGTCGCGTCGCCGCAGCACCGGCACCGCCCGTTTTGCAAAGCCCTGGCGCCTTGAGTACACTCCCCGGCCGTTTTCCAGATAGTCCGCAAGGCGGACTTGAGGACCCTACGAGATGAAGACCGAATTCGCCCAGCCGGCGACCGTGCGCGGTGACTGGTATGTCATTGACGCGAGTGGCAAAACCCTAGGCCGACTGGCCTCGCGGATTGCACTGCGGCTCAAGGGCAAGCACAAGGCCGATTACAGCCCGCACGTCGACATGGGAGACCATATCGTCGTGCTGCACGCCGAGAAGATCGCAGTCACGGGCAATAAGCTCGACGACAAGCTCTATCACCGCTACACCGGCTACCTCGGCAACCTCAAGACGATCGCACTGGGCAAGTTGCTCAAAGAGCACCCCGAGAGGGCCATCGAGTTTGCGGTCAAGGGCATGCTGCCCAAGAACACGCTCGGGCGGAAAATGTTCCGCAAGTTGCACGTGTTCGCCGGCGACAAGCATCCCCACAGTGCGCAGCAACCCAAACCGCTCGAGCTCGAGCTTTAAGGATCAGGAATACCCAATATGGCAGCAACCGTGAATTACGGCACCGGCCGGCGCAAGAGCTCGACGGCGCGGGTGTATATGCAGGCTGGCAACGGCCGCATCACGATCAATAATCGTCCGATCGACGAGTTCTTCGGCCGCGAAACCGGTCGAATGATCGTGCGCCAGCCGCTGGAAGTCGTGCAGCTCGCCAGCACTTTCGACATCCGCGTCCAGGTGGACGGGGGTGGAATCACGGGTCAGGCCGGCGCCATCCGCCACGGCATCGCCCGGGCATTGATCAGTTACGACGAGTCGCTGCGCCGCCCGTTGCGGCAGGCGGGCTTTGTGACGCGCGATGCGCGCGAGGTCGAGCGCAAGAAGGTTGGTCGCCGCAAGGCGCGCCGCGGGCCTCAGTACTCGAAGCGTTGAGGGCACAGCGGCCGCTGGTGGGCCGTCCGCACCGGTTTCTGCTGGGGGATCGTCTAGTGGTAGGACCGCGGACTCTGACTCCGCTAACCTAGGTTCGAATCCTAGTCCCCCAGCCAGTTCAAGAGGGGTTAGACGATGAGCGATTTTTTGATCACAAAACCCGCTCATGGTCTTACCCCTCGCAAGTGCCGGGTTGCATTTCACCGATCGATCAATGCGGCTTCACGCTACGGCCGTTCACGCGTATCGCCTCGATCACCCTGCCGCGGCCGGTGACCAATGTGCCGGCGTTGCCGTCCGCTGTGACCGGGTCGCCGACCTTCAGTTGCAGGCGCAGCAGGCCCGCGGCTTTCGTGTGAATGAAATCA
>Ga0302324_100017878_pt1 | contig 14021 bp, 11 predicted proteins | sample Palsa_T0_1_FD_201949 | JGI IMG/M metagenome (GOLD analysis project Ga0302324, IMG submission 201949) | Peat permafrost microbial communities from Stordalen Mire near Abisko, Sweden - Palsa_T0_1 | ecosystem: Environmental > Terrestrial > Soil > Palsa > Peat permafrost | place: Sweden: Abisko... | reverse complement strand
AAGCCCCACTCCGATGAATACACCCCGCCGCACCATTCGATCGCCTGAAGACCTTCACGGCGCGCGGCCTCGGTAATCTCGGCCGCTTCGCTCCTGGCGCGATGGTCACACCACAGATAGTAGTCGTCCAGCGGAACCAGACCCTCTCCCACCGGAATCACGCTTGAACCTGTGGTATCGAGAGCGATCGCCGCCACTTGCTCGCCGGAGACATTGGCCGCGGCCAATGCCTGGCGGGTGGCCTCCACCAGCGCTCGTATGTGGTCGTCATGAGACTGAGTGGAAAAATCGGGGTCGTTTTTCTTTCGATGCAGCGGAAACTCAGAATGAGCGGAGCCGAGCGGGCCACGTTCGCTGTCTATGATGGAAACGCGAACGCTCAGAGTGCCGAAGTCCACCCCTGCGACGATGGTCATGCCCGCTTCTCTCGCGCCGGCTTCTCCCCTGAGTTATTCATCGAAGCTGGAGCCGACGTCGAGTCTCTCACTCTTAGTTCCGCCTTAAGCTTTACCGTTGTTTCCGGGCTTTCGTTCGGCAGCCCGTCGTTCCCCGGCGTTGCCTGCAATTTCCGTAACAAGAGCCGCATCGCCTGCCGGCCCATTTCATTGGAGGCTTGCGCGATCGTAGTCAGGCGAGGGGTGAAGTATGCGGACCATTCGAAATCATCAAAGCCAAGAACGCTCACGGCGTCGGGGCAACGCACATGAAGCTCACCGAGAGCCCGCATCAGTCCCAGCGTCATCTTGTTGTTGCAGGAAAAAATCGCGGTCGGTGGCACGGGAAGACGCATGAGTTCCAGACCGCTTCGATATCCACTTTCCAGCTGGAAGTCACCCTGCTGAACATACTTGTCGGGAAGAGCAAGATGTTCCTCCTGCAATGCTTTGCGGAATCCCTCGAGCCGATCCAGACCGTTCGAAAGGTTTAATTGTCCGGTGATAATTGCGATCTGGCGATGGCCGAGTTCAATCAAATGACGTGTGCCATCATAGGCGGCGCTGAAACTGTCGGTCATTACGGCATCCCCGGTATATCCCAGCGGAATGCGATCAATCAGAACAATGGGAAAACGCTTATGAACGCGTGGCTCATGAGCAGAAGGAGAGCTGGTCGGCGCCAGCAAGACCCCGTCCACGCGTCGAGAAAAGAGCGTGCTCAGGTAATGCCGTTCTAAAGCTGGGTCTTCGTTCGAATCGCACAGGATGACGGAATACCCATTGCTTTGCGCCTCCTTTTCAACACCGCGTATGACATCCGTGAAAAAAGGATTCGTAACGTCCGCAATGACCATGCCCACCGTATTTGTGTGGCGCATCCGCAGGCTGCGAGCCACTTGATCCGGGTGGTAATCGAGGGCGTCCATTGCCTTCTTTACCCGGTCTACCAACGCGGGTTTTACCGTGGGCTTATTGTTGAGCACGCCGGACACGGTGGCGACGGAAACTCCCGCAAGGCGGGCAATGTCACGGATGGTGTACAAGCTTCAGGCTCCAGCTCAATTTCATCTTCATCTTCATCCTGGCAATCATGCGATCACACTATCGATTTGAGTTGTGCACCCCAAACCGAAACACAGGATAACAGATTCAAAATCCCAATAAATGAATCGATTCTATTGTCCAAACAACAAATGGCAATAGCGGGCCACGAGTCCATCTGTATGTCGTTTACCACCATATAAAATCACTCCCGCTATCGCTGAAAGCCAATTATAGTATCGATTCTATTTTTGATTGACAACCACGGATGAGCGGTGTTATCAATGCCGAACGCGCGGAAGTTGGGACGGTTTCTTGCGATTCGCTTTTGACGCCGAGGGGCCCGGGCGGATTAGAACTCGCTGCTGCACTCTTAAAATCCCTTCCCCGATGTAAGGGTGCAGTAGCGAGTTCGCCGGGAAAGAATTGGGCAGCCGTCGGCGGGGGTGCCCGTTCCTTGCGGCTTTATCGCAAGGGGCGGATGCGGACAGCGCCTCAGACGACCGCCTCAGCGACGGTTTATTCGGAGGGCCTGATCGACGGAAAAACGATTGGCGAAAAACCTATGCCGAAATGAAACGGCGTTTTTTCACGGAGGGGGTGGAATGCTTCGAGTGTTTCTGTTGGTCGGAATGGTGGGACTGTTCACGACAAGTATGATTGCCTCTGTGAAAGTTGAGAAAACGGAATACAAAGGTTGGCCGCACTGTTATCGCGTCAGCAACGGTGAGATCGAACTCATCGTCACCGGTGACGTGGGGCCGAGGGTCATTCGGTTCGGGTTTGTAGGCGGCCAAAACTTATTTAAGGAGTTTCCCGACCAACTCGGACGCAGTGGGGAAGAGAAATTCCAGTTGCGCGGCGGCGACCGCGTCTGGAAGGCTCCAGAGGATCCCGTGGCTACGTGGGCGCCGGATAATGTTCCGGTTGCGATCCAGGTCACACCGACCGGCCTCGTAGCTCGCGAGCCCATCGAACCGCTCACCAATCTGCAGAAAGAAATCGAGGTCAACATGGATCCCTCGGGCACGGGCGTGACTGTGTCCCACCGGATCACGAATCATTCTCTGTTTACCCTCGAGTTTGCGCCCTGGGCCTTGACCATGATGGCGCAAGGCGGAACCGCGGTCACCGGGTTCCCGCCGCGGGGAAGGCATCCCATCAATCTGGAGGCTACGAACCCGCTGGTGATGTGGGCCTATACCGATCTCTCCGATCCCCGCTGGAAATTTAACAAAAAGTACATGATGCTCCGGCAAGATCCCAAGAACAGCGAGGCGCAGAAACTGGGGCTGTTCAATCCTGACACGTGGGCCGCTTACATCCTTAATAACGAGGCATTCGTGAAGAGGGCTAGCTCGGACCCAACGAAGACCTATCCCGATTTTGGCTGTTCATTCGAAACCTTTACTAATAATGATTTTCTTGAAATGGAAACCCTCGGCCCTCTGACGAAGGTGCTGCCCGGTCACACGGTTGAGCACGTGGAGCACTGGGGCCTTTACCGCAACGTTACGCTGAACGACTGGACCGACAATGAATTGGATCGCGTCCTCCTCCCGCTGATTCAGAAGGTCGGGAGCGCCCGGTAATGCTGGCGGCGGCGTGGTTCTTCCAGGGAACGAACACTCGCCTCTCACTCAATCCCGTTGACCTGATCATCATCGTCCTGTACTTCGTGCTGGTTCTCGGACTCGGTTTGTACCTGCGGAAGTTCACCACCACCGGCGAAGAATTCTTCATGGCCGGGCGCGAAATGACCGCCTGGATTGCCGGCCTCAGCTTCATCTCCGCCAACCTCGGCTCTCTGGAGATGATGGGCTATGCGGCTGCCACCTACCAGTACGGCATCCTGGTGGCGCACGCCTATTGGATCGGCGCCATCCCCGCCATCCTGTTCCTTGGCCTCGTGATGATGCCGTTCTATTACATCTGCAAGACACACTCGGTTCCGGGTTATCTGATGCTGCGATACGGCGATGGCGCGCGATTGCTCTCCGCCATTTCCTTCGCCGTGATGACCATTCTCATGAGCGGCATCAATATGTATTCGATGGCCATCATCATGAAGGTCATCCTGGGATGGAACATCCACTTCAGCATCTGGGTCTCTTCGCTGACCGTCGCCCTCTACGTAATGGCAGGCGGTCTGCTCTCGGCCATCTTCAACGAGGTCCTGCAATTTTTCCTCATCTGGATCGGCTGTCTCGTCATTCCGGTTGTCGGACTCATAGAAACCGGAGGTTGGGCGGGAATGGTCCATCGCATCCAGACCAACTTCCCCGGCCAGGATTTTATTCACATGTGGAGCACGACCGGATCGTTTACCGGTAATCCGATGGGAGTGCACTGGACCGGGATCGTATTCGGCTGGGGCTTGGCGATTTCGTTCGGATACTGGACCACGGATTTCCTCGTGGTACAGCGCGTGATGGCAGCAAAGGATCTGCGTTCGGCGCAGCTGGGTACTGTGATCGGTGCGTTCTTCAAAATGATGGTGCCGCTTATCGTCATTCTGCCCGGTTTGCTGGCGCTCGCAGTGTTGCCTTTCCATCTGGTTCCAGAAAGCCAGGGTGGAATACCGAACGCACACACCTACAACGAAGCCCTTCCTCTAATGCTGGCCCGCTACTGCGGACCGGGACTGCTCGGGTTAGGAGTCACGGCGCTGGTTGCAGGCTTCATGTCTGGAATGGCCGGCAACGTAACGGCGTTCACGACCGTGTGGACGTATGACATCTACAAGCCCTACATCCGAAAAAACGCGGCGGATTCGCATTATGTTTCGATGGGCCGGTGGTGCTCGTTTCTGGGTGTGTTTGTGAGCATCGGGACGGCCTACCTGGTTATGAATTTCTCCAGCATCATCGTCTATGCGCAGGTGATTTTTGTGTTCTTCATTGTTCCCATGTTCGGCACGGTGATTCTGGGCATGCTCTGGAAACGAACCACACCGGCGGCCGGATTTTGGGGCCTCCTAGCCGGCATCCTGACGTCATTCGGGTTGTGGGCCTGGGTAAAGTTTGATCCGAGCGCACTGCGACATGTCGCCTTCTCGCCAGATGCAAAGGACATGGCGGAAAATGTTTACCGCGCCATGTGGTCCCTGATTGCGAACGTCGTCGTAACGGTGGCGGTGAGCCTGTTCACCAGGCCGAAGCCTGAGCACGAACTCAAGGGACTGGTCTATGGAATGACCGATCTGGCTCCCGAAGGTCATTTCCCATTCTTTCGGCGTCCGATCACGTGGGCAGCCGCGGTGGCCGTCGGATTTGTTCTGTTGAATCTATTGTTCTGGTGAGTGTTCTGGCGATTGTTCTAGTGATCGTTCTGATAAGAGGTGCGTTATGGAAAAACACTTTATACCGATCTGGTTCTTCATCGGATCGCTACTTACAATTTACGGTGTGTTGATTCTTGCATCCGGAATCTACGAATTGTTTGCGCCTCCGACTACTCCAGTTGCAATGTCTCACCTCCACATCGGAATCTGGTGGGGATGTGGAATGCTGCTACTCGGTTTGGCATACGTATTCCGCTTTCGACCAAAGGGCAAAGATGTGTGAGTGGTTTTGTACCGCCTCAACTGGAAATGGAGCGAGCGTTCCATAGTGGTTGGTGGCACCGGTCTTGAAAACCGAACAAATTTTTCGGGACGTCCAGTGTTCCACGTCCGCCGCACGCCAGAAAGGCAGGCTACAGGAGGGCGCCGATGCTGACATTGTTGTGTTCGACGCGGCGATCGTCAGCGACCGGGCCACATTCGAGAAACCGATGGAGCCGGGTGTAGGAGTGCACTACCTGTTGGTAGCAGGAACCGTGGTCGTCAATGAGGGCAAGATCGTTCCCGATGTATTGCATGACTGACCAGGGCCCCCTGCCCCGAGTCGTGGTTGAAGCTGCAAGCGTTGCGCTTTGAACAAGAAACTCGGCCACATCTTCTTCGCGATGAAAACCGCCTCGTGCACCGTACAAGCGCCGCACACGCCCATGCCACAACCGTATTTGGTCCCGGTGAAGTGGAGGAGGTCACGTAGTACCCAAAGCAAGGGCATGTCAGCCGAAGCTCGAACGCTATGCCGAACATTGTTGACGACGAGGTTAAACATCGGCATGTTTGCGATTGTTTCTGTTGAGTATGACGTTGCACAACAAAAAAGGTTAGTGGGGGAATGGAAGCGCCAGATGCTTCGGTGCGTGAATCCATCGCGACAAAACTGACAAGACTAATGATTAAGTTGGCCCGTAGGGGCGATTGGGCCAAATGAGAACAACACTCATTGCTAAGAAATACCTCCCAGCTGACTGGTTTGTGCCGGAGAAAAATTAAGATTCTCAGCAGCGTTCAGCAGTGCACATTGGTGTAGACTCCCCGTATTCGGAGCCCAGACAGCATGCCGACTTCCGCGAATGAAGAAGTGCGCGAGCCTTGCGGATTAACCTATCAGGAACTCGCCAATCTATCGGATGAGAAGATCATGCTGCATCTCGCGGCGGGTCATGGTGACGCTGTGGCAGTTCTGTTTGACCGCTATTCTCGTCTAGTACTCAACATTGCTGGCAAAATTGTACAAGACCATTGCGAGGCTGAAGATCTTACGCAGGAGATCTTTGTGGAGCTATGCCGGACAGCGGCACGATTTGATGCCGCCAAGGGTACTGCTAAGATGTGGCTCATTCGATCAGCGTATCGACGCAGTCTGAACCGACGCCGCAGTCTCAAATTGCGAAATGCGCAAATCCTGGGCGACCTCGGAGACCTAGAAAACTACCCGTCCACCGAAATTCGTCTGGCGCAAGCGCTCACACCCCAGGAGTCGCACCGCCTCGCACGGCAGATGCTCGGATCGCTGGATGCGGCGCACAGGCGTGTCATCGAGTTGGTCTACTTCGAGGGCTTATCGATGAAAGATGTAGCCGAGCGCACGGGCGACAGTTTTGCCAGTGTGCGGCATCGTTACTACCGGGGAATCAGCGAAATGCGTACGTTGGTACGGAAAAAGAACAGCTGTGAGCCCATGACGGCAGCACAGGAGACGTTTGATGTCCAGACATGAGCATTTCGAAGAACTGTGTAGTCTTGCGGTGCTTGGCGAGGTGTCACCTGAGGAATTGACGGAACTAGAAAAGCATCTACGCGAATGCCCGGAGTGCAGAGTTGCTTATGCTGACTTCGTTGCCCTGACGGGCGAACATCTGCCGGCCGCGGATCGGAGTTCCGTTCGCCTGGCGAGAAAGGCAGCTCCGGAAGTGACCGCGGTTCTTCGTCAGGCAACATTCGCAAAGGTTGCCAACGAAGGATTTCACATCTCCCAGGAGGCGATCGCTGGAGCAGTTCACCGCCGCACCAGGGCAGTTGAATGGCTTGGTGATGTTGTTTCGTCGACGCGAGCAAGACTGTCGCAAGTGACAATGGTAGCCACGTTGCTTGTAGTTGCTTTCGCCGGCGTGGTGTTTGCGCATCACGATGCGGCTAGTCGTCACCAGATCGAAGGGTTAGTGTCCAGTTTGCACCACGCTCAGGATGATGCATCCCGCTTAAAGCAACAGCTCAATCATGCCGCTGATTCACGATCAGAGGCCAAACTGGACGCGTCTTTGCAACAGCAGCTTAACGCTGCCCGTGAACGCACGTCCCAGCTCGACGCCGAGCATCAGCGGGACATTCGATTGCTCCGAGTCCTGGAAGCACAGGTTTCGCAGTTCGAATCGCAAGCAGCAAACGCCGCTCAGGATACCCAGAACAGAGATAGTGAACTTGCTACACTGCGTGGGCAGATGGAAGCGATGCGGGCAGATGCCTCCCGGAAGGAATCCGAACTGGTGGCGCAACAATACCGCATCACGGAGCTTTCCGATCAGCTGAGCGCGCAGAGAGTAGCCCTCGATCGTGAACAGCAACTCCTCGCTGAGGGTCGTGATATCCGGGATGTAATGGGCGCCCGTAACCTGCATATCATCGACGTGCATGATCAGACCGCGCACGGCGAGTCTCGTCCTTTCGGACGCATTTTCCTGACCGAAGGGAAGCGCTTGATCTTCTACGCCTATGACCTCGATTCGGCCAATTTGAAGAATGCTTCCTTCCAGGCATGGGGCCAGCAAGCCGATGGCGGCCGAGCCGCCCTGAACCTCGGGATCTTCTATATAGATGACCAGAAACAGTCGCGCTGGGCACTTAGAGTGGAAGATCCGAATCTCCTAAAGGCCATCGATTCTGTGTTCGTCACTGTGGAACCACACGGAGGAACCAAGAAGCCCAGCGGGAAGAAGTTGATGTACGCCTACCTGCGCAATCCCATCAACCATCCATGATTTTCTGGGTTCGATCAAGGAGTCGTAATTTTTCTCTCCTGGTTCGGCACATTCCTTTCCACTCAGTGGTATTGCTCACCAAGCAACCGGGGAGGAATGCACATGACGAGATGGTTCGTTTTGTTTTTGGTACTCGCGCTAGCGGGCCTCTGCTTGGCGCAAAGCGAGTCGGCAACGCTTTCAGGGCGCGTGAGCGATTCCAGCGGTGCCGCTATCATAGGAGCCGATGTCGTACTCACGAATACACAAAATAACTCGGCGCAGCGAACCAGAACCAATAGCGACGGGTTGTATGTCTTCGCCGGAGTTCATCCCGGGACCTACCGCGTAGCCGCGGGAGCCACCGGCTTTCGGGTTTTGATCAAGGAGGGCCTTACCCTCCACGTGCAAGATGAGCTGGCAGAAAATTTCTCCTTGACCTTAGGCGCGATATCGGAATCGATTACGGTGAGCGCGGATGCGACAACCATCAACACCACGGACGCGTCCGTCAGCACTGTTATTGACCGGCAATTTGTCGAGAATATCCCACTCAATGGCAGGAGTTTCCAGACGTTGATCATGCTCACGCCGGGCGTTGTCGTGACCGCCGCAAACCAATATGACCAAGGACAGTTCAGTGTCAACGGACAACGCGCGGATGCCAACTATTTCACCGTGGATGGGGTTAGCGCCAATATCGGGGTGACCGGCGTCGCTCCACTGGAGCAGAGCGCCGGCGGTGCGCTCCCTGCGCTCAGCGCTCTGGGAGGGACGAACAGCCTAGTGTCGGTGGATGCTATGCAGGAATTTCGAATCCAAACGTCTTCGTTCGCTCCAGAGTTCGGACGCAGCCCCGGAGGACAGATTTCCATTGTGACACGTTCCGGAACAAACGGGTTTCATGGCGCGCTGTTCGATTATTTCAGGAATAGCGTATTGGACGCGAATGACTGGTTTGCAAACTACAATCAGTTGCCAAAGCCCGGCGACCGGCAGAATGACTTTGGCGGTGTAGTCGGCGGACCCATATTCAAAGACAAGACGTTCTTCTTCTTCTCCTACGAGGGGCTGCGCCTCCGCCAACCATCGACTGCGGAGACGGTGGTACCAGACGCCGCCTCGCGGCAGCAAGCTCAGGCCACGATGCCGGCTATACTGCCGTACTTGAACGCATTTCCGGTTCCGAACGGCGCCGAGCTTGGGGGAGGGTTCGCGCAGTTCAACGCTGGCTATTCGAATCCTACTTCGCTTGACGCATACAGCATCCGGCTGGATCATGTCATTAACTCGAAGTTTAGCCTGTTTGGCCGTTATAGTTACTCGCCGTCCACCACCACTCAACGGAATCCCGTCCTCGCCCCCGCTTCGTCCCTCAGCAACACCGAGTCGGCCTCATTCTCGGTGCAAACCTTTACCCTTGGCCTGACAGAAATTATCAATCCAAGAATCAGCAACGAAGTACGGGCGAATTACAGCAACGACCGAGTAGGCAGTAGTTACGCTTTGGATAGTTTCGGCGGAGCGGTGCCGCCCACCGATTCACTGTTATTTCCTCCCGGGTTTTCGTCATCGAATAGTGTTTTCAACCTCTATATCCCCGGTGCTGGGGAGATCGCTAAGGGCAAGTACGCGACCGACGAGCAACGACAGGTCAATCTTGTTGACAATCTATCGCTGACGACGGGCAGTCATCAATTGAAGTTTGGCGTGGACTATCGGTGGCTTTCACCTTTCACGGATCCTTACACTTACCGCCAATTTGCGGAATTCACGGGAATGTCGGCCAGTCCCGGAGGAGCTCTTTCGGGAATTGCTTTGGCCGCCGAAACCCTAGCCGCAGAAAGTGACGCACTCCTCGCACATAACCTCTCGTTCTATGGCCAGGACACCTGGAAAGCGACACATCGGCTTACTGTGACTTATGGCTTGAGGTGGGACATCAATCCGCCGCTGAAAGGCACGAATTTGGCGAACGACCCATTCACCGTGACGGGCCTGAGTGATCCGGCTACGATGACCTTGGCGCCTCGCGGTACTCCGCTCTATAAAACAACCTATGGAAACGTGGCGCCTAGAGCGGGACTGGCCTATGAACTGAGCACGAGACAGAATTGGAATACCGTTCTCCGCGGAGGCTTCGGCGTGTTTTACGATCTGGGAACCGGTACACTCGGCGCAGTGTCTTACTACTTTCCGTACACGAACGCACAGATTGCTTTTTTTGTACCGTTTCCGCTAAGCCCTCAGAACGCTGCCCCTCCGCCCCTCACCTTGAGTCCACCCGTTTCGGTTCTTTTTGTGACCGTCCCTAATTTGAAGCTTCCGCGGACGTATCAGTGGAATGTCGCGATGGAGCAGTCTCTTGGCGGCAGCCAGAGTCTATCTTTAACTTACGTCGGTGCAGTTGGGCGAGACTTACTTCGCGAAACCATTTTGTATCAGCCAAACGCGAACTTCAGCACCGTCTCTCAAACCGACAATACGGCTGCATCGAATTACAATGCTCTACAAGTCAAGTTCCAGCGGAGTTTGTCGAGAGGATTGCAGGCCCTGGCATCGTATACATTCTCCCACTCGATTGATAATTCCTCAAGCGATGCAGCTACATACCTCAGCACCCCGGGCGCGATTGCTAATCCGAACTTAGATCGCGGGGATTCGGATTTTGACATCCGGCACTCCTTCACAGGCGGGGTGACCTACAATCTGCCGTCGGCGTCAGCGTCGCAAAAGGGTCTCAACGCCATACTTAATAACTGGTCGGTGGACGGTTTCGTGCTGGCCAGATCAGCTCCGCCGATTGATATTATTGGTGCGTTTTCTGTTGGTGCGGGCTACGCCCTCACGCCGCGCCCGGACGTAGTGCCAGGGGTACCTCTTGTGCTCTATGGGTCGCAATATCCTGGCGGCAAAGAATTCAATGCGGCAGCTTTTACTCCGCCGCCCAGCGGGCAGCAGGGCGATCTCGGGCGCAATGTGCTGCGGGGTTTTGGAGCTTGGCAGGCCGATTTTTCTGTACAGCGGCAGTTTCACCTCACCGAGAAGATGGCGCTTCGTTTTCGAGCTGAGTTCTTCAACGTCTTTAACCACCCTAACTTCGGCAGTCCCGACAATACGCTGGGCGATCTACTCTTTGGCCAATCGACGCAGATGTTAGCCAGCAGTCTGGGCTCCGGCGGCGCCAATGGGGGTTTCAACCCTCTCTATCAGATTGGCGGTCCCCGGTCGATCCAATTGGCACTTAAGCTTCAATTCTGATTGCGCGACGAACAGTTTTGCGTGACTGTCCCGGAGGCTAGATGGTGGAGCACATATCAAATCGCTTAGCGAGGTTTGGAATTAGTCTGCTTCTACTCGCCGCGTGTCTATGGATTTCCTCTGTCGGCAGTGCCCAAGACCGTCCAATCTCAGTGGGGCGGAATGTTCAAGTAAGTGTCCGCAACGGAGAGAGGCAGCACTGGGAAACACAAGTGGCGGCCGATCCGACCCATCCCGAACGTCTAGTCGGTTGCTCTATCATCTCGCCGGCAGACAGAAATCGCAACGCCATCGACCACAATACAGTCGTCTATACATCATCAGATGGAGGCGGAAGCTGGCGTCCCACTCTGGAGTTAGGGCCGGACCTGATCTCACGAGATCCGACGTGCGAGTTCGGGCCGGATGGCACAGCTTACTTCGCTGCTTTTGCTTTTTCTGTTTCTGCCAATTCGCCTGAACCGTGGGAATCGGAAACATCGATTAAGAATCTGTTTGTGTACCGTTCAAAAGACGGTGGCAAGACGTGGCTGCCACCGGTGACACTGCCCATCATCGACCGTCCATTCCTCGCGATTGATCGCAGCACTGGAAAGTATCGCGGACGCGTCTATGTGAGCGGTCTTGGCAGCGCCAAGCGCACTGATACTAACCGCAGACTTACAATGCCCACCCTCTTTTACTCCATGGATGGAGGAATGACCTTTGAAGATCCGACCCGCATGATTTCGGACGACATTCACCCTCTGATTGGTCCGGGGAATAGCGTTGCACTCTCGGACGGCACGCTCGTATGGGCGTTTGGGGATTTAAAGGAATATCAAGCGTCTCTTTTCGACGACCAACGGGGAATACCCGAAAATAAGCCCGGCCACCCCAACGCACGCTTGAGAGTCGTTACATCCGACAACGGGGGAAAGAGCTTTTCGGACGCGGCGTCGATCAGCGATTGGTATTTGCGCTTTTATGATCGCGTGAACAGCATGGCGTCTGTTGCCGTGGACGTGACCCAGGGTCCCTTCAGGGATAGGGTATACGTCGGGTGGTCCGATGCACGCTCGGGGAGAGCCGAGATATTGGTGTCTTCCTCCTCGGACAAGGGCAAGACCTGGTCAAAACCAATTGCGGTGAATGACGATCTACCGCGTGATAAACCGGGTGACGGTCCAGACGATCATATGCCGGCCCTTGCCGTTAATTCGAGTGGCGTTGTGGGCGTGATGTGGTATGACCGTCGCGACAATCCCGACAATCTCGGCTGGTACACTCGATTCTCCGCATCCTTGGACGGTGGGGAGACCTTCCTGTCAAGCGTTCGTGTTTCGGAAGCTCCTTACTTTCTTGATCCGAGGAAACCTATCGCATTGGACCAGGAAGCGGACGCCAGGGGCGGTGGCACACACGAAATATTCATGAGTGCCTTCGCCTTCATGGGCGGTGACACCGCTGGAATGGCAGCAGATGCCCGCGGAGTCTTCCATCCTTTGTGGATCGACAACCGAACCGGTGTGCCGCAGGTATGGACGGCTCCGGTGACGGTTATTGGAAAAGGACTGAAGAACGGTTCAGCCGATCTTCAAGACTTGGCAGATATCACCGACAAGATCGATGTCGATTTCAGGAACACTCGTTACGATCCTGAATCCCGCATAGTGTCCGCTGAAGTCTACCTGAAAAACCATTCGGAGCAAGAGCTGACTGGTCCGCTTAAGGTAAGAGTCCTCTCCTTGGGCTCGACCGTGGGTCCAACGGAGATTCTCAACTCAGATAACGTATTGACGCGCAGTGGTGCCATCTTGGATTTCAGTGCCATGCTGCAGGGAACCCGATTGAAACCGGGAGAAACATCCAAACCCAAAGCAATTGAGATGCGAATTACGGATCCAAAGCTCTTCTATCCTATTGCTGCCACTCGCTATGCAATCAGCTTTGCAAGCCTACGCCTGAAAGTGTTAGGGAAGGTCCAATAGCCGGGAAGCACTACCTAACGCGGCAGGTAGACTCTTGGTGACGCCCGCTGTTTAATCTCCCCAAAATTCTGCCGAGCGTCTTGCCGTAAATGCTCGCCAATTTCTCTACCTCCACGAATGTTGTTAGCCGTAGCGCTAGAGCTGAAGTAGTGTGTCCCAGGAGGTCCCAGATGACCCAGGAGCAATCAAAGGGCTGGGGATTGAGGTTTGGGGTGGGAACAGGCGATTCCTGGGATTGGCGGAGGGTGGTGTTAGGAGCCGCTTACCAGCAGAAGACCGATCAGAATGGGATGACTCGGGAGAGCGGATTCTTCGGCGCCGGATCGACACCTTGCATGAATATAAGTTAGTCATGCGACGGCTGAATCGCCAGTAGCAACAAGCAGACCTTTACCCAGAAATTCGGTCGGGCTGTCAGTTTTCAGTTTTGCCAGTTTTTCAGTTTTTTAGGGAGCGGACCTTTCTCCAGAATCCGTTCGGACCAAACGTTAGCGCGAGCCCGCAGTCGCAAGCAGGCAATCACGGCCTCGAACATATTGGATACGAGTCACCGTCAAATTCGGGTTGACTACCATCGCACCTAGCTATTGCGTTTTGAACGCCTGGGGTAACCATGGACAATACCTGGCGGAGCAGCTTTGACTTTGGGAAGGAAGTGCCGAACATTTATTGTTTTGGCGCGGTCAATGCGACTATTGTTTTGGCGCGGTCAATGCGACGCCGATAAAAGCTTGGAGTCACGAGACAGATCCTGTAATGTCGCTTGTCGTAGACCTCAATCGAAAGCAGCGGAGGCACCTTGAGTCTGACAAAAGATTTGCAATTCTCCTTGCGTCAGTTGCGCAAAGCCAAGGTGTTCGCCGTGGTCGCCGTGGTGACCCTCGCGCTGGGAATCGGATGCAACACGGCAATCTTCAGCGTGTTCTACAGCGTGCTGCTCCGTCCGCTTCCGTTCTCGGACCCGGATCGCCTGGTGATCGTCTCGGAACGGGCAACAAACTTTCCCATACTCACCGCC
>Ga0302324_100017876_pt1 | contig 14022 bp, 15 predicted proteins | sample Palsa_T0_1_FD_201949 | JGI IMG/M metagenome (GOLD analysis project Ga0302324, IMG submission 201949) | Peat permafrost microbial communities from Stordalen Mire near Abisko, Sweden - Palsa_T0_1 | ecosystem: Environmental > Terrestrial > Soil > Palsa > Peat permafrost | place: Sweden: Abisko... | reverse complement strand
TGCGCGTTCCTCCGCAAACATGCGAAACAGCGCTGGGTAAGCGGAAGGCTCGATGGCAGGCAGATCGCCATCGGCGCGCATCAGCGAGGCGACCAGATCGCTGGCCGCTTCGCCCGCTTGTCCAGCCCAAAGGCGCGCCGCGCCATTTTCGGAGGAGGTTGCGGCAAGACATTCTGCAGTGCTGGCGTGAAGTTTCGTGACTTCGCCCAGACGAATGCCGGATTGAGCCATGGCGGCCGCAAAAGGGCTGAGCTGCGATACGAGGTTTCGCCACCATGCGGCCATTGAGGCGATCGTCTCGGCAAGCGACAGGCCTTGGGCGTTCGCACGCGCCCCCTCGATTGCCTTGGAAATTCCTTCGAGGCCCCGATCCGGGCGCGGCCCGCGTAAAGCCAGCCGGTCCATTGCGCGCACGTGACGACGGAATTCGCCGGGCTCCTGTTTGCCCGCCGCAAGCGGATGCTTGAGCAACGCCAGCAACGGCACCGGCGCGAAGTCATCGCGCGCGGCATCCGCGAGTAACGAAAGAAATGTGCCCGGAGGCGTGTTGGCGAGCGGCCGGCCGGCGGAATCGTCGATGGCAATCGACCAGCGGCCGAGTTCTGCCGCGACGCGGCGTGCGAGATTGCGGTCCGGCGTGACGAGGGCTGCCGTGCGGCCACGCTGCTCCAACGCCTGCCGCAGAATGAGCGCAATCGCCGTTGCCTCTTCCGCGGGATGTCCTGCTTCCACGAGCGAAATGCCCCTGAGACCTTTCGCAATCTCTTCACCGCCGCTCACGGCGATGGCGCGCCACGCGTCTGTCGTAGGCGCCGGGCGCAGCGTCTCGCGCAGCAGCGTCGCGCGCGCTTCATTCGCTGTCACAGGTGACCAGTCACGCACATCGCGGCGTGCGATGCCGATTCGCTCGAGCAACTGTCTCATGCCGAATTGTGCATGGCCTTCGTCAAGCGTCGCCCAGCTTTCGTCGTCAAGCGCGCGATCCAGCCCCGGAAGGACGACGGCGCCCTTCGCAAGACCCGAGATTTCCCGCAGGAGAGCCGCCGTCGCGGGAATGCTGCCCGTGGTGCCCGCCGCGATGACGCGAGCATTTGGCGGATTATCCTTGTAGCGTCGGGCAAGGGCTCGCAGCGCAAGATTGCGGCGTTCGGCCGGATTCGCTGCGCCTTCGGCGGCCATGATTTTCGGCCATTGTCCGCGCACGAATACGAGAAAGTCCTTGACGTGCTGCCAGTGCTCGGCGAGCGAGTTTTCTGCCAGTGATTCCAGTTTTGACAGATCCGCATCCTGCGTGTCGGCTTCGTCGATAAACTGGGCGAGTCCGCGCGCCAGGTTGGCTGACTGGGCCAATCCGAAGGTGCTCTCTCCGCCATGAGCCGCCCGATCCCAGCGTTCGACAAGCGCCGCCAGCAGAAGCCGCCGGCGTACGGGCTCGATAGCGGGCGGCAGGGACAAATCGTCCGCTCCTGCATCGAACAAAATCTCGTCCTCGTCGATGTCGCCGAGCGGTTTGATCTGCGGCAGAAGCGCCGCTCCGCCAAGGGTGCGCGCGAAGGATTCCTGCAGCGTGCGCACGGCACGTCGCGTCGGTACAAGAATCGTAATTTCGGCAAGCGCAAAGGGACTTCGATCGATCCCAGCCTGCTCGATGACGCCGCGCGCGAGCAGATCGGCGAACGCTGTGCCCGCCGGGATGGTGAAGACGTTCATGGCAGCGATCAGGCGGGAAGAAGGTCGGCAAGGAAGGCTTCAGATTCCTTTATGGCATCCGGGCGGTCGATATGCATCCACACGCCATCGAGCCGAAGACCGAAAAGGCGCCCCCTGTCGATCGCTCGGTCCCATAGAAGATTGATCGAGAATTTCGGGCCCGGCAGATTGTCGAACAGGCGGGGATGTACGATCTGCACCCCGGACCAGACGAACGGCGCGACGCGCTGCTCGGGCACGCGGGCCAGGCGGCCATCCGCATCCATCAGAAAATCGCCGCGACCTTCGTAGCAGACGGAAGTAACGGTCGGCGCGACCATCATCAGCGCGTCCATCTCATCGGGGTTCCACCGTGCGTTCATCTTTTCGAGCGCGTGGCCGGTGCCTTCCACCCAGATCGAGTCGGAATTATGCGTGAAAAACGGCTCGGCCTCGAACCAGGGCAGCACGTTGGCGATCCCGCCTCCGGAATCAAGGAGGCCTTCGGATTCGTCCGAAATGCGGATTTCGACGTCGCGGCGGCCGGACAGATGTTCCTTCAGCAAGTCCGCCCGGTAGTGCACGTTCACGGCAATCATTTCGACGCCGGCCTGTACCAGCCTGTCGATCGCATGATCGATGAGGGTCTTGCCGCGCACCTGGATGAGGGGCTTCGGTCGGTCGTTGGTGAGCGGGCGCATGCGCGTGCCGAGACCGGCTGCAAGGATCATCGCGCGCTTAATGGAATTCGTGCTCAAGGGTCCAGCTCCTTCACGAGCGGCGTCGTGCGCACGTGCTCGGGAATCACGCGATCATACCATCGCTTGATCTCCGCCAGCGCGGGATGCGCGAGATCCCGCCCCAGATAGCCCCACACGCGCGGCAGATAGCCCAGATAGCGCGGCTTGCCATCCCGCTTGTAAAGGCGCGCAAATATTCCGGCGATCTTGGCGTTGCGCTGCGCGGCCATCACCGCCATCTCGGCGCGATAGGCTTGCGGGTCGACATACGATCCATACGCGCGCACGGCATCGAGGTAGCGTTCGGTCATCGCGGCGCCGATCTCGGACGAGACGTCCCGGCGCGCGTCTTCAAGCAGCGAAATGAGGTCGTAGCTGCGGGTTCCTGCCACAGCGTCCTGAAAATCGATGACGCCAACCCGCGCAATGCCTTCGCGCTCGGGGAGCCAGATCAGATTTTGCGCGTGATAGTCGCGATGCACGAAAACCGGCGATGCCGGGAGGGTGGAGCGCAGCGTATCGCGCCAAAGCGTGCGGTGCTCCGACACTTCGTCTCCATGCGCGGCGCGTCCCAGCGCCAAGGGCATGAACCAGTCGGTCATGAGGTCCACTTCGGCGATCAGCGCCGTTTCGTCATAAAGATAGAGGGGTTTATCCGGCGGCAGCAGGCTCGGCGCCGGCTCAGTCTGCAGACGCACCAGCGCATCGACAGCTGCGCCATAAAGCGCATACTCGTCATTGCCTTGCGCTAGCGCCTCGGCAAAGAGGCCGTCGCCGAGGTCCTCGACGAGCACGAAGCCCCTGGCCGTGTCGGCGGCATAGACGTTAGGCGCGCTCAGGCCCCGTGCGCGCAGAAAATTCGCCGCGGCGATGTAGCGGCCACAATCCGCTCCGGCAAGTCGCGCGATCGCATTGTAGCCAAGCAACCGGCGTTCGTCGGGCGTGGCATCGGGGGGACAGAATGGCTCCTCCGCGTTCGGCGGCTGGTCCATCACCATGGCGCGATGACCGTTGACTGCGACGCGAGCATATCGGCGTGTTGAAGCGTCGCCGGGCAAAGGGCTAAAGGCAGCCTTTCCCCAGCCGGCGCTTTCCAGAAAGGCGCGCATTTCGTCCGCGCGATCAGCCGCTCCCGACATCCATTCCGCCCGCGAGAAATTTCGCCCAACGCGACGGCCCGGAAAGCTGGGCCCGGCGCGCACTTTCGCCCACAATCTCAAGCCTTATGCGCAACGTGCTTTCGGGCAAGCTGTGCATGCGATCCGGCCATTCTATGAGAGCGACACCTTCGGCCATGGCGTCTTCCAGCGCAAGCTCGGCAAGCTCCGAGGCATCCTCGATCCGGTACAGATCGTAGTGGTAAACCGCAAAGTGGGCCGCCTCGTATTCCTGGACCAGCGTGAATGTCGGGCTCGGCACCATTTCGCTCACCCCCAAAGCGCGCAGGATGGCGCGGGCGAGCGCGGTTTTGCCGGCGCCAAGGTCACCCTCGAGCGCCACCGCTTCGCCGGGCGCAAGACCTGCCGCGATGCGAGCAGCCAGAGCCTCGGTCGCTTCCAAGGACCCAAGCTCGAATGTCGCAGTGAAGCTACCCGTTTTCGTGGTCATCAGGCACGCCTTCTAGCTTGCGGGCAGATCTACTCACAATGCGGATGACGGTTTGATTGCGGGGTTAGCCGGGGCATGCTAGCCCCCACGGGCTTTGGGGCTTCTCGTTACGGAAATGGCAGAACATTTCGTCATCGTCGGCGCTGGTCAGTCCGCCGCACAGGCCGTGGCGACGCTCAGGGCCGAGGGCTTTGCGGGCGTCATCACGGTTGTGGGCGACGAGCCTTTCGCGCCCTACCAGCGTCCCCCGCTGTCCAAAGCCTATCTTTCCGGTGCCATGGAGCGCGACAGGCTGTTCCTCAAGCCGGACGCGTTCTATGCAGACGCCCGATGCGCCCTCATTTTGGGCGTCGCGGCCGCATCCATAGACCGCCGGCAGCAAAAAGTATCGCTCGCCAACGGCAGGGTGCTTTCATACGACAAATTGTTGCTCGCGACGGGCACGCGGGTGCGACGCATTCCCGTCGCCGGCGCCTGTTTGCCGGGTGTCCACTATCTGCGCGGTATCGCCGATGTCGACTCGCTGAGACCAGGCCTTGTCGAAGGGCAAAGGCTGGCGGTTGTGGGCGGTGGTTACATCGGACTTGAAGTCGCGGCTGTGGCGGCCAAGCTCGGCCTTGAGGTCACCGTTTTTGAGGCGCTCGAGCGGGTGATGGCGCGGGCGGTTTCGCGTGGGCTATCGACGTTCTACGAGCGTGAGCATCGGGGCGCGGGGGTTCGACTCGAGCTGAACACTGGCGTCGAAGCCTTCAAGGGCGAGGGCCGGCTTGCGGCCGTGCGAGCCGCCGGCCGCAACCATCCCGCGGACGTAGCGCTCGTCGGCATTGGAGTGATACCCAATGTGGAGCTGGCCAAGGACGCCGGCCTGCCCTGCGAAGACGGCATAGTCGTGGACGATTGCGCGCGGACGCCCGATCCAGCAATTTTCGCCGCGGGCGACTGCACCCGGCACACGACACATGATGGCGCACTCGTCCGGCTTGAATCCGTGCAGAACGCCATCGACCAGGCCAAACACGCCGCTCTTGCGATGGTCGGAAAGCCGACTTCATACAGGGAAGTGCCCTGGTTCTGGTCGGATCAGTATGATCTGAAACTGCAGATCGCCGGGCTGGCGCGTGCCGGCGACACGCTCGTGCTGCGTGGCGATCCCGCAGCGCGCAAATTCGCCGTTTTCCATCTGCGCAATGGCGCGGTGGCTGCGGTGGAAGCTGTCAATGCTGCGCCGGAGTACATCGTAGGCCGCAAGCTCATCGCCGGTGGGACGAAGGTTGCGCCGGAAACGCTTGCAGACACCTCCATACCCATGAAAAACATCGCATAAGCGTGAAGGAGCATGAATGCCCAAGATCAAATATATCGAGCACAACGGCAAGGAGCACGACGTGGACGTGCCGGTGGGCTGGTCGGTCATGGAGGGAGCGGTGAAGAACCTCATTCCGGGGATCGATGCCGATTGCGGCGGCGCATGCGCCTGCGCAACCTGCCATGTACATGTCGATGCTGCGTGGACCGACAAGATTCCACCCAAACAGGATATGGAAGAGACGATGCTCGACTTCGCGCAGGAGCTGACGCCGACAAGCCGGCTGTCCTGCCAGATCAAAGTGGTGCCTGAGCTAGACGGGCTCGTCGTCAGGATGCCGAAAAGCCAGCATTGAGCCGTGTCCGCTGCTTGGCCTCACGGCATCGGCCGCGGTTGTGCGAGACACAGTGCGGGTTTTAAGTCGGACTTCGGAAGGCGATAGGAGAATCGCCTCTCATGCTTTTCAATTCCGATGCCTTTCTCTTCGAATTCCTGCCGGTCGTTCTGGTCGGCTTCTTTCTGGTCAAGCGCCTTCTGGGTCCGAGGGAGGCGCAATTCTGGCTCACGCTTGCATCGTTCGTTTTTTATGCGTCCGCCGGCTGGCAGCTCCTGCCACCACTTGTCTTTTCCATTCTCATGAATTTCGCCACAGGCCGCGCGCTGGGGCTGCGCGCGTCAAAGGGGCAGTCGACACGAGCGCTTCTGGCCGCTGGCATTACGATCGATCTGGCGCTGCTGGGCTGGTTTAAATACGCCGATTTCCTGCTCGCCAATCTGCATGCTGCCGGATTCTCCGTCGCGGCCTACGGCATTGTGATGCCACTCGGAATTTCGTTTTATACCTTTACGCAGATTGCGTTTCTCGTGGACGCCGCGCGCGGTGAAGCGAAGGAATATGATTTTCCTCGTTACGCGCTTTTCGTTACGTTCTTTCCTCACCTGATTGCAGGCCCCATCATTCATCACAGCGAGATGATGCCGCAATTCGCGCCGGAGCGGCTGGCAGAGAGGAAATTCGATCTCCTGCCGCGGGCGCTTATGCTGTTTGCCATCGGGCTTACGAAGAAGGTTCTCATTGCCGACAGCTTTGCGGCCCTGGCGAGTCCTGTCTTCAACGCCGCCGCGGCGCACAGCGCTCCGGATATAGTTGCCGCCTGGGGGGCAACGCTGTCTTACACGTTTCAGATCTATTTCGACTTTTCCGGCTATTCCGACATGGCGCTGGCGCTCGCGCTGATGTTTGGCATAAGGCTGCCGGTCAATTTTCTCTCACCATACAAAGCCGAAAGCATCATCGATTTCTGGCGCAGCTGGCACATGACGCTGTCACGCTTTTTGCGCGACTATCTGTATTTTCCGCTGGGAGGAAACAGGAAGGGGTCCGTGCGGCGGTATCTCAACCTGATGGTGGTCATGACCATTGGGGGCCTCTGGCACGGCGCCGGCTGGACTTTTGTGTTGTGGGGCGCGCTGCACGGCCTTTATCTGCTGGTCAACCATAGCTTTCGGTCGCTCACCGAGCGCGGGCTCGCCTTTGCTCTGCCGCGATGGACCTCGTGCGCGATCACATTTTTCTGCGTCGCCCTCGCCTGGGTGCTCTTCCGGTCGGACTCGCTTGAAGGCGCGCGTTCGATGTATGCGGGATTAATGGGCCTGCACGGCGCAAGCGTTTCGGCCGACCTGCTCGGCTTTCTTGGCTTGCACCATGCTTTCACGCTTTTCGGGCTGACGATCACGCCGCTCGTCTACGGGCAGGATGCGCAATGGCATTCAGTCGTGTTGTGCGCAATTGGCCTTGGCGTGGTGTGGGGGTTGCCCAACAGCATGGAACTGACCGGCTTTGCGCCGGCACCGGAGCGCTGGACCGCACAAATATTGCGATTTCGGATATTGCCCCGCTATGCAATCGCAACGGCCGCGCTTCTGTTTTTTTGCGTCAGCATCATCAATTCCGGCGTGGTCAGCGAATTCATTTATTATCGGTTCTGAGCATGTCGACTGCGCGCTATCTCTCCATCATCGCCGTCACATTTTGCGGCCTGCTCGCACTGGCGGTGCTTGATGCATGGGCGCAGGCCGGTGCGCCGACGAAACACGGCTATTACACTTGCTCCTACATTCGCGCAAAGATTGCGGTGGGCTCGACAATTCCGTCTCCCAAGCTGGTTGTCGTTGCCGGTTCCAATGCTCTGGCGGGTATTGACACGCGCATGTTGACGCACGCGCTTGCAATACGCAGCTTCAACTTTGGTCTCGCAGCGTCATTCGGGCCGGGATTCCAGACGTTTGAATCGGCGAAGATCCTGCGGCCTGGAGATGCGGTCCTCATGCCGCTGGAGTACCTCGCCTATGATTACTCCACGCCCAGGGACAGTCTGGTCGACGCCGTTTATTCCTGCGGAATTGACTATTGGCGCACGCTCGACTGGCAACAGAAATTGTTTTTCGTCTTGGCCGCCAAGCCCTTCCGCCTTCTGGATTCCCTTCTATTCCGGTCCCACCCCCACGAAATGCCCGCCATTGCGGCGCAGGCCGCCCAAGACGTAGGGGTCTATGGACAAGGGACAGGCAGCGGGCCACCGATGCGCGTTGCTACCGCGGAGCCCGATGTGGCCAGACACACACCGCTCGCCATCCGGTTCGATTCCGAAAGTCCAGGCGCGCTCGCAATTGTCCGATTCGCAGCGTGGGCAAGGGCGCACCATGTGACCGTCTTCGCGACATGGCCGAACACGCTTTTCTATCCGCAATATGTGAATAGTGCCGCCTTCAGGCAAATCGGTGATTTTTACCGACGGCTCGGAGTTGAAGTCATCGGCGCGCCGAGGGACTCGATGTTTCCAGGTTCGCTCATGAGCGATACGATCTATCATCTTAATCGCCGCGGGATAAGTATCCGCACGGCGCACCTGATACGGGCGCTGGACAGCGACGCGGCCTTTGCTGCCTGGCGGCACGCCTCCTCTACACCGTCGTCCCCTTGAGGAACCGTCGCCAGACCCGAGACGTATCTCGCGGGAACCATCGGAATCGCTATGCGGCAGCCTGGGACGCAAACTCGGGATAGTAAAGTTGCATCATGCGCTCGCTGTAGTGGCCGAGATTGCGGTGGGCGAGGGCAGCGTCGCGAAGTTCTGTGTCGAAGAAAGGGGTCAGGATAGCCGCGAGCATGCCGAACACTGTCGCATCTGAGCCCGACGGTGCCTCGCCCATCAGATAGGGCGCATCGCCCATCACCACGGAGAGCGCGATCAGACAACGTGCAGCCAGCCGGACGATATCCGCCCGGTCGTGTCTGCCAAGACCATGACCGTGGAGCTTTCCGCGCACATGTTCGCGTGCCCGGGCACGAGCTATTTCGCGCGTCGTTTCGGGAAGCCCGTCAAAGAAATGCGACGGGCCCTTCGCGAAGCTTTCGTCGTCCGTCCAGCGCGCATGAATCAGTGAGAAATAAAGGTGATCCTCCAGCGTGCGCTCGATGGTCCAGGCACGCGCCCGTTGTTCCTTCGAAAGTCCGTGGTCGAGATCGATGTCGTAGGTCTTCTCGATATGGGCTCGGATGAAGGTGGAATCTCCGATACCTATGCCGTCGTCCTCGATAAAGGGAATTTTGCCCTTGGGCGCGCCCAGCGGACCGGCGCGCTCGAATCGATAGACCACGCCCGACATTTTCAGCTGCATTTCCGTTTTCATCACAAAGGGACTGGGGTCGGGCAGACAAAAGGCGGGGCCGGAGCCGAAAAGCGTGATCATAGGTTCCTCCAACGGGGCCACCCGTGCATACTCCGCGGCTGCTGACAGCATGCTGTCAGCAATGGAGTTCTGTCGATGCGCCGCGCCGACCGCCTGTTCCGAATTATCCAGATCCTGCGCCGCGCGCGCCGGCCGGTGACTGCGCTTGCGATTGCCGACGAGGTTGAAACGTCGCTGCGCACCATCTATCGCGACATGGCGCAACTCATGGCCGACCGCGTTCCCATCCGCGGCGAGGCCGGCACCGGCTATATTCTCGAGGGCGGTTTCGACATGCCGCCGCTCATGCTGACGCCTGATGAAATCGAAGCGGCGATGCTCGGTGCGCAATGGGTGCGCGACCGGGGTGATCCGCAGCTCGCCCGCGCTGCCGCCGATCTCGTCGCGAAGATCGGCGCGGTCATCCCGGAGCATCTGCGCCCAATTCTCATAGAGCCCGCGCTTGCCGCCTTCAGCTTGCGTGCGAAAACGGCCGACACGATCGACATGGCACGCGTGCGCGCGGCGATCCGCACACAGGGAAAGCTCTCGCTGCTGTATTGTGATGAGCACGGGCAGGAAACGCGCCGCACCGTCTGGCCCATCGCGGTAAGTTACTGGGAGAGCGTGCGCATCATCGTCGCATGGTGCGAGCTGCGCCGTGCGTTTCGTCATTTCCGCACGGACCGCGTGCTCGCCGCCGAATTTCTCGACGTCCGCTACCCCACAACGCGCTCTCGTCTGCGCGCGGCCTGGATGAAAGAGCTTAAAGAGACCCGCGACGAGCGGCAGCGTCGGATGGATGCGTCACAAGGCGCGGAGACTCTGGTGGAGTAGGCGGCTCAGACCGGCCTCTTGACATCATATACCTATCGGTTAAAGGTATTGATACATCGCAGGGAGGTGTATGCGGACCGTGACCAATCCCAGTTTCATGAACGGCGTGCCGGAGCTATTGATTCTGCGGCTTCTCGAAGCGCAGGAGATGTATGGCTACGAGCTCGTCCAGGCCATTCGCGCAAGGACGAACGACGCGATCAGCCTCGGCGAGGGCGTGGTCTATCCCGTGCTCCACGCACTCGAGCGCGAAGGCGCGCTCAAATCCCGCCGCAGGCTCGTCAATGGGCGCACGCGCGTTTATTACGCGGTAACCCGGAAGGGCGAGAAATATCTGGCCGGACTTATCCGGCATTGGGCCCACATCACCGACGCGATCAACCTTGCTATCAGGGAGACGAGCCATGCCCCAGCCCCGCTTTGATCATCTGCGCGAACGCCTTTTGCGCGCGGGAATCGCACCGCGCCACGTCAGCCGGTACATCTTGGAGCTGCGGGATCATTGTGACGATCTTGTGCGCGAGGAAATGACGAACGGAACGGCGCGTGGCGCCGCGGAAGCGTGCGCTCTGTCGCGTCTGGGCAATGATGACGACCTGGCTGTGGGGATGCTTGCGCGTCCAGGTTCGCGATCCGTTACCGCGCGTTATCCCTGGGCCGTGTTCGGCATTGGACCAATTGCCATGCTGGTCGCTGTTTTTGCTGCCGTGCTGCTCGCTGAGGGCGGAGCGCTGAACCTGATCAGTCACTTGTACAAGAATCCCACGCATCGGCTGCCTCCCGCATGGTTTACGTTGACATTCGATGGATGGAACGCCCTGCCGACATATTTGGCTCCGATCGCCATTGCGGCCCTTCTGTGGTTCATGGGCGCGAGACAACGCATATCCGCGCGATGGATTGTCCTGGGAGTCGCAGTTACCTGTGTTGTCGGCGGATTCCAAAGTCTGAGCTTCACGGAAAATGGATATCATGGCGAGCTCATGTTTGATTCCGCACTTCTCCCCCCGTTCCCGCACGATCTTGTCGTCGCCGGCATTTGGCGGGCGGCCGCGAATCTCGCATTGATGGGCGGCGCGTTTTGGGTCACCCGGCGCTGGCAGGTTTCGCCGGCCGACGGCCTGGTGACGACGGCAGGCTGAATTTTCCTTGTACTGGGCTGCATAGGGCGCGAGGGCGGTGCGTTCGGCGCCTGCCCCTGCGCCTCAGGTCCAGAAAATTGTCTTTGCCGTGCGGCTGGTATAACTGCCGTATGTGACAATCGATGATTCGCGTGAGGCACGCGACGCGTCGCATGCAGCGGTGCTTTTCGTGAACGCCTTTGGCCACACCTTCCTGCTCATATATGCTGGCCTGTTTCCGATTGTGAACCCGATCGGTAGCGCGCCGATTTTCCTCAGCCTGACGCGGCCGTGGTCCATGGCCGAACGTAATGTCCTGGCGTTGCGCGTAGCCATCAACAGCTTTTTCCTGCTGCTGGGTTCGCTTTTCGTGGGCTCCCATGTCCTCAACTTCTTCGGCATCACCCTGCCAATCGTGCGCGTAGCCGGCGGCATGGTGGTGACGGCGTTCGGCTGGAAGCTGCTGCATGAGGGAGAATCCCCGCAAATTCTCAAGAAGCCCGATGCGGGTGGCACGACGAAAGGACCGGACACAGCGTTCTATCCGCTCACCATGCCGCTTACGGTAGGCCCCGGCTCGATCGCAGTGGCCATCACGCTTGGCAGCCAGTGGCAGAAGACGGAGCGTATATCGGACATGGCGATCGTCGCTGGCGCAGCCGTCGGAGGTCTGCTCGCAATGTCGGTGACGATCTACATCGCCTACCGGTTTGCCGGCCGCGTGCTGCGCGCGCTCGGCGACAGCGGAACCAAGGCTGTCATGCAGCTCACTGCCTTCATCCTCCTGTGCATCGGCGTGGAGATCGTTTGGAGCGGCGTCAGCATGCTTATCGGCCACCCAGGATAAGCGCGGAGCATCCCGGCCCACGCCGTTCTGCGCCATCGCGTTGGGAGGCGTTCAGTCCTTCGCCGTAGGTTCGGGCGCCAAGCCCGTTGCCGGCGGTTCGACAGGCGGAACACCGCCTGCCCCTTCATCGGCTTTGTCGTCGGCATCCGGAGGCAGGCCAGCCGCCCTGTTCGCCTCCCGCTTCTCGGCCTTGGCCTTCTCACGCTCGGCCTTTTTTTCGGCCTTGAGCCGATCGCGCTCCCGTCTTTCGAATCCGTAGTTGGGCTTGCGCGGCATGGTGGTCATCCTTGTCTGAGAATTGCGTTCTAACTCCGTTCGCCCGGTTCTCCTAACCGATAAAGTTCCGTCTACTTGCCCGACTCGCTCAGAATGCGCTCGATCGCATCCTTGCCCTCGGGGCTGTGTATCCAAGCCTCCGCGGCCTCCAGAGTGGCGAATTGCTGGGCTGCACGATGCGGCTTCACGCGGTCGGGGACGGGGACCAGCACCTCGAATGTGCCTTCAAAGCGTGTGTCCTTCGTGGGCGTGGCATAGGCGGTCGGCAGCGCTCTCTTCTTTTTCATCGGCTGGGCATCCTTTTCTCGGTTTTGTGCCTGCTCGTTCGCCGGCGCGGAAACCGTGCGGCCGGTTTGACGCTCTCGGGCGAAGGGCTGGCGAATGCTGTCTTGAATCGGGGCGATCCGCGACGATTGCGGACCTTTGGCCTGCGTTCCTGCGGACGCGCCCGTATATCGGCGGGGTATGTGTCAGGTCAATCCCGCCGCCACACTACTCTCCCTGCGCCACGAAGGCCCCATGAGCTTCCCTCCTGTCCTGGGGGCGGCACAAGTGGCGGAATATGACCCGCTGGCAGATCTGCTTTGGCGGGCTCCGCTTGCCTGGAAGACTATCGCGAGGTTCGGCAGACCCATGGCGGTCTCGTGCAATTGCCTATAGCGCAGATAGAATACCGCCGTGCCTCCGTGACGGACAATGCCGGCAGTACGCGTGGCTTCCGTGTCGTGCCCCGACCCCACAGGGATGCCGGACAGGATGCGCTTTTCGCAGAGCCTCCGGCGCGGCCGAACTGAATAGGTCGAGCATTGGTTGAGGAAGCGTTGCGCCGTTGTTCCCTCGGACGTGCTGCGGCGGTACACGGAGTCGCCGACCCGCACGCGGAACAATTCTATCGCGCATCCGGATCCAAGAAGACCCGCGAAATGCAAAACCAGTTTGGCCGTGCTCCTGCCGTGCGGCTCATGGACGAGGCCGGTCTGCCGCGTTACGCTCCCCGATCCGTGACACCCAGTAGGAGGAATTGGAACCATTCCGCATGCGGATGTTCTCGATCATCCCAAACTGTGATTGCAGCTTTGGGGGCGCGATCCCTGGACTGACCGCGCGACCTCCTCCACTTGTGAGCTGAAATGATCCAAATCCGCCATTTCGGATCAGCCAAATCTAAGTAGATTTACTGACTATTTGTTTACGCGCGAAGGCGCAATATTGGCCCAGCGCTACATTCTGGGGGCTCCCCTCTTCTGGAATGATTTTCAGGCGCGTGACTCGTGGAAACGGCGGCCGCTTGAGTTTGCAGCCGCCGTTTTTCTGACCCCCCAAGTTCGTTTCAAAACAAGGCCGCCGCTTTTTGCAGGGCGATATACAGGCCGATGCCGAATGGTATGCCAACCGCTAGCCATGCCGCGAGACCCACTGCGCCGAAGCGGCCGCGTGCGGCGGTCACTGCATCTTCCGCCACCATGTCTTCGTGTTGCAAAGCCCGCTCGCGTGCGAGCTGCTCGTCCGTCATGTAGTACTTCTCGTCCACCGGCCGAACGAGAAGGTTGCAGATCAGGCCGACAAACAGCAGCGCGGCCATCAGGTAGAGCGTATTGTCATAGACCAGATTCTTCGGCACTCCATTAGCCAGCTGCGCCTGCCGAAGCCCCGCGATTATTGCCGGGCCCACAACGCCCGCCACCGACCACGACGTGATAAGACGGCCGTGAATGGCGCCTACCATCTGCGTTCCGAAAATATCGGCAAGATAGGCAGGAATGGTGGCGAAGCCGCCGCCGTACATCGTCAGGATCACGCACACCGACGCCACGAACGCCATCGCAAGGCCCATGTGCCCGAGCGTCGGCAGTGCGGCATAAAGGA
>Ga0302324_100017873_pt1 | contig 14023 bp, 14 predicted proteins | sample Palsa_T0_1_FD_201949 | JGI IMG/M metagenome (GOLD analysis project Ga0302324, IMG submission 201949) | Peat permafrost microbial communities from Stordalen Mire near Abisko, Sweden - Palsa_T0_1 | ecosystem: Environmental > Terrestrial > Soil > Palsa > Peat permafrost | place: Sweden: Abisko... | reverse complement strand
TGGCTTTGTCAGTGCCGAGGTTGACCTTAAGCGCCAAGCTGAAGTGCGCAAGAGCTTCCCGGCGCTTGCGCACCGCGTGTTGTAAATTCGCCTGCGTGCCCACAGGAAGAGCTGATGAGTGACACCCCGGTCGCGACCGACGCGCTTGACATGGCCCGCGACCTTATCCTGCGTCCGGGCGGCCTGGACGATGCGCGGCTTGAGCAGGTGTTCGGCGCCGTATTGCGCCACAGGGTGGATTACGCCGACCTGTATTTCCAGATCGCGCGCGAGGAGTCCTGGGCGCTCGAGGACGGCATCGTCAAGGACGCCAGCGCGAGCATCGAGCAGGGGGTGGGCGTGCGGGCGCTCGCGGGCGAGAAGACCGGCTTTGCCTACTCCGATGAGATTGTGCTGCCGGCGCTGGAGGAGGCCGCGCACGCGGCGCGCGCGATCGCGCAGCAGGGCTCAGACCGCGCCGTGCAGGCGTGGCACACGCAGACCGGTCACCGGCTCTACCTGCCGCTCGATCCGTCCGCGGCGCTCGCCGATCAGGAAAAAGTCGCGTGGCTTGAGCGGGTCGACCGCGAGACGCGGCGTATCGATCCGCGCATCGTGCAGGTTATGGCAAGCATCGCAGCGGTGCAGGAGATCGTGCTGGTCGCCACCAGCGATGGCCATCTCGGCGCGGATATCCGCCCGCTCGTGCGCTTCAACGTCTCGGTCATCGTCGAGCAGAATGGGCGGCGCGAGCAGGGCTATGCGGGCGCGGGTGGCCGCTTCTCCCTCGCGGATCTTGTGGCATCCGATCGGCCGCTTGCGTTGGGACGCGAGGCGGTGCGCCAGGCGCTCGTGAATCTTGAGGCCATACCGGCGCCTGCAGGATCAATGACCGTGGTGCTTGGCCCGGGATGGCCAGGCGTGCTCTTGCACGAGGCGATCGGTCACGGCCTTGAAGGCGACTTCAATCGCAAGGGCACTTCCGCGTTCGCGAACCGCATCGGCGAGCGTGTGGCGAATCCGGGCTGTACCGTGGTGGATGATGGCACGCTGTCGCGGCGTCGCGGCTCGCTCAACATTGACGACGAGGGCACCGCTACGCAGTGCACGACGCTCATTGAGGACGGTATTCTGTGCGGCTATCTGCATGACAAGATGAACGCGCGCCTGATGGGTGCGCGCTCCACCGGCAATGGCCGGCGTGAATCGTTCGCACACATGACCCTACCGCGCATGACGAACACGTACATGCGCCCCGGCGCCTACGCGCCGGAGGAGATCCTGCGCTCGGTGGAGCGCGGCATCTATGCGGTCAACTTTGGCGGCGGCCAGGTGGACATCACCTCCGGAAAATTCGTGTTTTCGGCGAGTGAGGCGTACGCGATCGAAAACGGCAGGCTCGGCGCACCGCTCAAAGGGGCGACGCTCATCGGCAATGGGCCGGATGTGCTCATGCGCGTCAGCATGGTCGGCAACGACTTGAAACTCGACGACGGTGTCGGCACCTGCGGCAAGGAAGGCCAGAGCGTGCCGGTGGGCGTCGGCCAGCCGACGCTGCGCATCGACGGTTTGACCGTCGGCGGCACCGCCTAGGCGCCGGAACCTCTTAACCCCAGCGTGATTCAAAGGGCAGGCGATGCATGCGTGATGGGTCATGCCTGCGGCGCCGCGCGCCACACGCGCGCCCGGCAACTAACGCCAGAAAGAAGATCGATGATGCCCGCTGAGTCGCGCGCGCCGCAAAACCCCCAAATCGAAATACCTGCAGAGCTGCTTGCGGCAGTGGCGCCTCACGAGGGGCTGCGGCCGCGGGATCTTGCGGTCGAGGGCTGGAAACCTTCGCTCCTCGGGCGCGTCGCGGCGCTCCTGCTGCCCAAACGCCGCTAGAAGAGCACCGTTAAGAGTTCCTCATTCCTCATCCGGGCGGCCGCCCGGCAGGGTGTCGGTGAAATGCGGGCGGCCACCCCCGCGCGCGCGCTCATCGAGATAGATAAGCTCATGCTTGCCGATGACGACGACATCGCCGTCGTTCAGGTGCTGGCGGCGCACGCGCTTGGACTTGACGTAGATCCCGTTGGTGCTGTTCAGATCCTCGATCATGCAGGACTGCGCGTTCACGATGAGCTGGCAGTGATGGCGGCTCACAAAGCGGCTGTCGATCTGCAGATCATTGTCCGCCGTGCGTCCGACGATGATGCGGCCGACGTGCAGCGGCAGCTCCTGCACCGTGCGCCCTTCGGTTGAGACGAGCACCCGCGCCACTACTTGCCCGGAACCATCGATCGGCGGTGCCGGCGGCGGCCCCTCTTCGGGCTCTTCCCGCGAGGCGTGTACGCTGCGCGCGGCGAACTCCACCCAGCGCAGCTCCTCCACCGCCGAGACGATGTCCTCCATCGACACCGTATCATGATCGGCCGTGTACGCGGCCATCATCGCCGTATCGCACAGCGTATTGATGAGCCGTGGCACCCCGCCCGTGTAGCGGTAAATCGCGGCAAAGGTGTCGTCGGCGAAGATCTCGCGATCGCCGGCGCCGGCCACTTCGAGGCGATGCTGCACGTAGGCCTGCAGTTCATCGATCGAGAGAGTGCCAAGATGAAAGCGCAGGCGGATGCGCTGCGCGAGCTGCACGAGCTCGGGCGCATCGAGCTTCTCATTGAGCTCCGGCTGACCGGCAAGGATGATGCGCAGCACCTTGTCCTTGGTCGTCTCGACGCCCGAGAGCAGACGCACCTCCTCGAGTACGCGCAGCGACAGATTCTGCGCCTCATCCACGATCAGAAGCACCTTGCGCCCGGCGGCGTACTGCTCCACCAGGAATTGATTCAGCGTGGCGATCAGCTCGCCCTTTTTCATCTTGAATGGCGCAAAGCCGAACTGCACCAGCACGGCCTGCAGAAAGTCGACTGCCGAGACCTGCGTCTGATTGATCTGCGCAACAACGATGTCGGCCTCGACCTCGCGCAGGAACGACTCGATGACCGTGGTCTTGCCCGAGCCCACCTCTCCGGTAATCACGACGAAGCCGTCGGTGAACCAGATCGTGGACTCCATGTACGCCTTGGCGCGCGCATGCTGTTTGCTCAGGTACAGGAACTGCGGGTCCGGACTTAGCCGGAAAGGCAGCTCTTTCAGTTTGAACAGATCGAGATACATATGCCGGTGTTATTGTTCCGGGTACGACGCCAAGCCGGCGAACCCGCGTTGCGGGGCGTATACGCGCAGGGCTTCCCTGCAGCTCAATCTTAAGGGATGCGCGTGGTGGGGGCCAATCTGGCGAGCAAGCCACGTGCCCAGCGATCGCGCGCCGCCGGCGTGCGCGCAATGAATGTGCAATGTCCGAGCTTGCGCCCCGGTCGCGGCAATTTTGCATAGTCATGCAAATGTAACCCTTCGCAGGAGAGCAGTTCGCGCGCCGGCGGCATCCGGCCGATGAGATTGATCATGGCCGCGTAGCCAAGCGGCCGCGTCGAGCCGAGCGGCAGCCCGGAGATGGCGCGCACATGGTTCTCGAACTGGCTCGTTACCGCACCCTCGATCGTCCAGTGCCCCGAGTTATGTACACGCGGGGCCATCTCATTGGCGATGAGGCGGCCGCGGCGCACAAAGAACTCGATGGTCAAAATACCTACGTAGCGGAAGTGTTCAAGAACGCGCGCCAGGTAGCGTCGCGCGAGCGCCTGCCAAGCAGCAGGTCCATAGGGCGCGCGCGTCAGGCGCAGGATCCCCGCGGTGTGCACGTTGCCGTTGAGCGGATAGGTGACGATCTGCCCGGACGCGCTGCGGGCGCCAATAATTGAGACCTCGTGCGAGAAATCGATGCGCTCTTCGTACAGAAGCGGCGCCGCGCCAAGCTCACGCCAGGCGCGCTCAACATCCCCGGCGCTGATGAGCGGCGCTTGTCCCTTGCCGTCGTAGCCCAAGCGGCGCGTCTTCAATACCCCGGGCAAGCCAATGGCGCGCACCGCGCGCTCAAGATCCCGCAGCGAGTTCACGGTGCGCCAGCGCGTGGTGGGGACGTGCAGACGCTCAAACAGGCGCTTCTCGCGCGCGCGATCCTGGGAAGTAGCAAGCGCGGCAAGCGGCGGGCAGATGCGCACCTTGCGTTTGAGCGCGCGCAGCGCATCGACCGAGACATTTTCCCAGTCAAACGTGACGACATTGCTGCGTCGCGCAAGCTCGGCAAGCAGCCGGTGATCATCAAATGCGCCGTGCAGATGCGGTGCCAGCGCGGCCGCCGGCGGCTGGGCGGCGGGATCGAGGAACAGGAAGTCGGCACCGAGGGAATAGCCCGCCAATGCGAGCATGCGGCCCAATTGGCCACCCCCGACGATGCCGATGGTCATGAGCGGCTCGTGCCGCGCGGATCGGCGTTCTCGAGCACGCTCGCGGTTTGCCGCTCGCGATAGTCCTCAAGGGCCTCTTTGATGGCGACGTGTTTATTGGCGAGGATCGCAGCGGCGGCAAGCGCGGCGTTGGTGGCGCCGGCGGTGCCAATCGCGAATGTTGCAACCGGCACTCCGGCGGGCATCTGCACAATCGACAGCAATGAATCAAGGCCGCTCAGAGTCTTTGACTGCACAGGCACACCGAGCACCGGCAAGGACGTCTTGGCGGCGGTCATGCCAGGCAGGTGCGCGGCGCCGCCTGCGCCGGCGATGATGACTTCGAGGCCGCGGGCGCGTGCTCCGGAGGCGTACTCAAAGAGCAGGTCGGGCGTGCGGTGCGCGGACACGACACGCACCTCATAGGCAATCGATAATGTGTCGAGTGTGATGGCGGCCGCCTGCATCGTCTCCCAGTCGGATGCCGACCCCATGATGATGCCGACCAGAGCTTTCATCGCGGTATTGTAGCCGGTCGGCTGCGTGGCGTATCGGCGGGCGCTGGCGGCGCGCTTTTCGGCACGCGCGGTGAGGGCGCTTTGGATTGCCGTCGGGTCAATCGTGCGCATCAGCTTGCCAATGTACTGGCGCTGGCGCGCGAGCGCGGCGCGGCTGCGAATGCGCCGCGCCTCCTGGATCGCTGCCAGCAACGCCTCGGGCAGGTCGAGGGATTGCAGCTCCGCATCAGTGAGCAGCACGAGCTCCTCGCCGAGCTTCTGCGCGGCATGCGCCACGCGTTTGCGGGCGCTCTTACTCGGCCGGTCCGCGGGCGGTGACTGCATGGCGGGCGTGCGGGCTCTTAAGTAGGCGACTGTTACAATTCTGCCTCATGCACGCCGTAGTCGACGAATCACGCATTCCCGAGCTTGAGGCCATCGTGCGCCTGGCGCTGTCCGAGGCGCAGCAACGCGGCGCCTCCGAGTGCGCGGTGGATGCCAGTTTGAATCAGGGCATTACCGTGAGCGTGCGCCTGGGCGAAGTGGAGACTGTGGAGTATCAGCGCGATCGCGGTCTGGGAATCACGGTCTATTTTGGCAAGCAAAAAGGCTCGGCGAGCACCGCGGATTTGGCGGCCGCTGCGGTGCGCGCCATGGTGGAGAAGGCCTGCTCGGTTGCCCGCTATACGGCTGCGGATGAGTGCGCTGGCCTGCCCGACCCCGACGCTCTGGCGCGCGCCATACCCGATCTTGATCTGGATCACCCGTGGACGCTCACGCCCGACCGCGCCATTGAGCTTGCGCTGCGCTGTGAGGCGGCGGGTCTGGCGGTGGATGCGCGTTTGACCAACTCTGAAGGTGCAAGCGTCACGAGCCAGCGCGATCTGCGCGTGCACGGCAACTCGCTCGGCTTTCTCGCCGGCTACGGCAGCACCAGCCATAGCGTGAGCTGTGTGCTGCTCGCCGAGCACGACGGCGACATGGAGCGTGACTACTGGTATTCGAGCGCGCGGGCGCACGAGGATCTGGAAGACATCGAGTCGATCGGGCGCCGCGCCGGAGAGCGCGCGGTTGCACGCCTCAACGCGCGCAAGCTCTCCACACGCCATGCGCCGGTCTTGTTCGCACCCGAGATGGCGCGCGGGCTCTTCGCGCATTTCCTGGGTGCGATCCGCGGCTCAAGCCAATATCGCAAGGCGTCCTTCCTGCTTGACGCTGCCGGTACTGCGGTCTTCCCGGATTTCCTGCAGATGCACGAGCGGCCGCACATTCTCAAGGCGCTCGCGAGCAGTCCGTTCGATGATGAGGGGGTTGCGACCCACGATCGCGAGCTGGTGAGCGCGGGGGTGCTGCAGGGCTATGTGCTCGGCAGCTATTCGGCGCGCAAGCTCGGGCTCAAGACCACGGGCAACGCCGGCGGCGTGCACAATCTCATCGTCGCCTCCAAATCAGCGGCACTGCCGCTTGCAGAGCTCCTCGCGCGCCTGCGCACGGGTCTTCTCATCACCGAGCTCATGGGCCAGGGTGTCAATGGGGTAACCGGCGACTATTCGCGTGGCGCGAGCGGCTTCTGGGTCGAGGAGGGCGCGATCGCCTATCCGGTGCACGAGATTACGGTGGCCGGCAATTTGCGCACGATGTATCAGCAGATTCTGGCGCTGGGCGCCGACGTTGACCGGCGCGGCGGCCTACACACGGGGTCCGTGCTGATTGAAGATATGACGATTGCCGGAGACTGAGGAGGCGGCCGGGGCGGGTTCCTCCAACAGATCCTGTAGAGTCTCCTTGGCGCACGCTTCGCGCCACGCGGTCTCGAGGCGCGCGCCGAGCGCATCCACGGCGGGCACGCTCGAATCCTTCGGGATGAACTCGCCGCTTCTTTGATTGCGCGCGATCGTGAGGATCTCGTCGATGCTGATGAGGGCGGGATCGCGCATCAAAATGCATTGATCTTTCTCGGTCAGCTTCAGCAATCCCGCAGCCTCGAGCGCGCAGGCGAGGCGCGTCACGGCGATGCCCGGCAGGCCAAACTCATCCGCCAGGCACGGCACGCTCCAGAGCTCGCCGCCGCCCGCACGCCGCGCCCGCGCGACGCAATACATGATCTTCATGGTGAGGTGCTCGATCTCCGCGTTCGAAAGGCGCAGCTCCTGCAAGCCCAAACGCAGGTAGCTCGGATTTTGGATGTAGAACGATAATTGCGCGCCGGCGAGCAGGATCAACCAGCCGAAGTACGTCCACAGAAGCGCGGCGACGATGAATGCAAAGCCCGCATAAATGATCATCAAACGTGTTGAGACGACCACGAAATGGGTGAACACCCTGCCGACCGCTGCCCACAGCACCCCGGCGGTGAGCGCGCCGATCATCGCCGGCACCAGGCGCACCCGAGTGTTTGGAATGAACATGTAGAGCGCGACGAAGAACACGGTGACCATGGCAAATGGGGCAACGTTGATCGCCGTCTGGCGCAGGCGCTGCACGGGCGCGAGGTCGACGACGGCGCGCACCGGCGTGCTGTTGAAGGCGAAGTGCACGAGCGCAATGAAGCCGACCATCAGGATCGGGCCGATGATGAGCAGGCTTACGTATTCGGCGACGCGCCGCGCAAGGCTGCGCGGTTGCTCCACACGCCACACGAAATTGAAGCTGTCCTCGACTTTCTTGATCGTACCGACAAGAGTCCACAGGAGCACCACGACGCCGACCGTGCCGACGATGCGCGAGCTCACGCGGCCGACGAAGTGCATCACCCGATGGGTGATCTCCTGGGCGCCCGGATCGCCCATCGGACGGAAGTATTCGTAGACGATGGGGGTGAGGTCGTGACTGACGCCAAAGGCGGCGAGAATCGCAAAGCTGATCGCCAGCACCGGAATGAGCGACAGGAGCGTTGTGTAGACGAGGCCCATCGCGCGCAGGTTGATCTCGCCGCCGAACAGATCGCGGATCACCGCATAGGGATAGCGCAGCAAGCGCATCGCAGCGCCGGACCAACCGGAGCCTTGCGACGGCGGACCGAAGAAGAGCCGATCGAATATATTCCACACGCTTACCCACATGGCATCATCATCACCGAATTGCCCGACAGAAGCTAAGACGTCGTTGTTGGCCATGGATGCGAGGAGCGCCTATCCCGAGCGCATCGTCTGCCTCACTGAGGAGACGACCGAGACGCTCTATTTGCTGGGCGAGGATCATCGCATCGTCGGCATTTCAGGCTTCACCGTGCGACCGGCGCGCGCGCGCCGCGAGAAGCCGCGCGTCTCGGCCTTCACCAGCGCCAAGATCGAGCGCATCGTCGCGCTGCGCCCCGATCTGGTGCTCGGCTTCTCCGACCTGCAAGCCGATATTGCCGCGGCGCTTGTGCGCCAAGGCATCGAGGTGCACGTGTTCAATCACCGCACGGTGCCACAGATCCTGCGCATGATCGGCATGCTGGGTGGCATGATCGGCTGCGAGCAAAAGGCCGGTGCGCTCCTTGCCGAGCTTCGCGCCGGGCTTGCTGCGGTTGCAGCGCGCGCCGCCGCTCTGACGCGCCGCCCGCGCGTGTACTTCGAAGAGTGGGATGCGCCGCAGATCAGCGCCATCGCCTGGGTATCCGAGCTCATCGGCACCGCCGGTGGCGAGGACTGCTTTCCCGAGCTTGCGCGCGAGGCGCTCGGCAAGAACCGCATCATCGCCGATGCGCTGGAAGTGCCGCGGCGCGCCCCTGACATCATCCTCGGCTCCTGGTGCGGGAAGAGGTTCCGCCCAGAGGTCGTGGCGGCGCGTCCCGGCTGGAGCGAGATACCCGCCGTGCGCACGGGGTTCGTCCGCGAGATCAAATCCGCCATCATCCTGCAGCCGGGGCCGGCGGCACTCACTGATGGCGTACACGCCCTGCTGCAGGTCATCGCCGAGTGGGCGTGCGCGCAGCACTAGAGTCCGCGTCGCTCCCGAATCAGTTCGTACGCCTCGATGATCTGCTGGGTACGCTGTTTGGCGTGCTCGATCATGGAATCGGGGAGGCCATTGGCCTTGAGCTTGTCCGGGTGATGACGGCTCAGCTGCCGCCGATATGCCTTGATCACCTCCTCGTTGCTCGCTGCGGTGGAGGTTTCCAGCACGCGATAGGCCTCGCTGAGCTGCTGTCCGGTATCGCGGCTCGGGGCGCGCGCGAAGCTGTCGCGGCGGATGCGCATCACGGCCTCAATATGCGCAAGCTCAAGACGCGAGATGCCAAGCTGGGATGCGACGCGCACCAACAGCGCGCTCACCGGGCCGCCAAGATCGTTGCCGGCGAGCGCCGCGCGCACCTGCAGCTCGAGGAAGACATGCAGCAGATCCGGTCGGCCCGCGCAGGCGCGGCGCAATTGCGCCAGTTCCGCATCGAGGTTGAAGGTTGCATCCTTGCCTGCCGTGAAGCACTCGATGGCGACGCGCACCTGCGCAGGATCCAGGTACAGATCGCTCATCACGGCGCGCGCGGCGGCAATTTCCCGCTCCGATACACGACCGTCGGCTTTGGCAAGATGGCCCATCACGCGAAAGGTGATATGGAAATACTGCGCGCCGGTGTCGGCCGGGGAGAGCGCCGGGGCCTCCTCTGCAGAGGCGTCGAGCTGATGGCCGAGGAGCAGGCCAAGCAGCGCACCGAATGGCCCGAGAGCGACCAAGCCGAGCACCCCACCGACGACTTTGCCCGTCCAGCGCTGCATGCTTGCTATAGTAGCAGTCACTCTCGCGGGCACCGTCACCCTCCATGCCGACGCCAACGATCCACCGGACCGACCTGCACGGTCTTGAGAAGATCTACGAGGGTAAGGTGCGCGACCTGTACCGTGTGGACGCTCAGCACATGCTGATCGTGGCGACAGATCGGCTGTCCGCATTTGACGTTGTGCTGCCCGATCCCATTCCGGACAAGGGCCGCGTTCTCAATACCCTCTCAAATTTCTGGTTCGCCAAGACACGCGCCGTGGTGCCAAATCACTTGAGCGGCCGGCCGCTTGCAAGCGCCGTGCACGATCCGCAGGAGGCGGCGCTGCTCGAGGGTCGGGCGGTCATCGTCAATAAACTTCAGGCGCTGCCACTTGAGGCCGTCGTGCGCGGCTACCTCATTGGTTCGGGCTGGAAGGACTACCAGAGCGGCGGCACCGTATGCGGAATCGAACTACCGCGGGGTTTAAGGCTTGCCGAGGCTTTGCCCGCGCCCCTGTTCACGCCCGCTACCAAGGCGGCGCCGGGTAAGCACGATGAAAACATCCCGTTCGCCGAAGTGGAGAGGCTCCTTGGCAAGGACATGGCCCGGCAGGTGCGCGATGCGGCGCTGGCGATCTACCAGATGGCCGTGGCGCGCGCGCGCGCGCGTGGCATCATCATTGCGGATACGAAGTTCGAGTTTGGCCTCGATGCGGCGGGCAAGCTTACGTTGATGGATGAAGTGTTGACGCCCGACTCCTCGCGCTTCTGGCCGGCGGAGAGCTATGTCGCGGGCATAAGCCCGCCGAGCTATGACAAGCAGTTCGTGCGTGATTATCTGGAGACGCTGCCGTGGGACAAGAAGGCGCCGGGCCCGCGATTGCCGCCGCAGATCATCGCGCGCACCAGCGAGAAATACCGCGAGGCCCTCGCGCGCCTGACCTGAGCATCAACTAGCCTTGGGAGAAACCGCCCTTGCAGCCGCCCTGGATCGCCCCCTCGATTCTTTCCGCCGACTTCGCCCGCCTTGGTGAAGAGGTCGACGCCGTAATCGCCGCCGGCGCTGACCTGGTGCACTTTGATGTTATGGACAACCACTACGTGCCAAACCTGACGATTGGCCCGATGGTGTGTGCGGCGCTGCGCAAGCATGGGGTGAAAGCGCCGATCGACGTGCATCTCATGATCGAGCCCGTGGATCGCATCGTGCCCGACTTCGCCGCCGCCGGGGCGACCTATATCTCGTTCCATCCGGAGGCGACTTATCATGTTGACCGCACCATCGAGCTCATCCGCGAGCACGGCTGCAAGCCCGGACTGGTGTTCAATCCGGCAACGCCGCTTGAATATCTCGACTACACGCTCGAGAAACTCGACCTGGTGCTGCTGATGTCGGTGAATCCGGGCTTCGGGGGTCAGCAGTTCATCGACGCCGCACTCGGTAAGCTTACCGAGGCACGCCGCCGGATCGATGCGTCCGGACGAGCCGTGCGTCTGGAGATCGATGGAGGCGTGAAAATCGACAATATCGGCGCGATCGCCCGGGCGGGCGCGGATACGTTCGTTGCCGGATCGGCGATCTTCGGCAGTCAGGACTACGCCGCCACGATTCGCGCCATGCGCGCGCGCATCGCGGGCTAGTCCTCGTCGTCGTCGTCCTCGTCGTCATCCGGGCGAGTCGTTCGCTGTGCGGTGGGCTTGGTGGGGACGATGACCGGACGCGTCTTCATCTTCGGCCGGGCGTTGAAGACGACAATGGTTTTGCCAGTGGCGCGCAGCAATCCCTGCTCCTCGAGCACCTTCAGCACCCGTCCCGCCATCTCGCGCGAACAGCCGACGAGGCGCGAGAGCTCCTGGCGGCTCACCTTGATCTGCATGCCTTCCGGATGCGTCATCGCGTCGGGCTCATTGCACAGATCCATGATCGCGTGCGCGACGCGGCCCGTGACGTCAACGAAGGCGAGATCGCCGAGCTTGCGGTTGGTGCGATCGAGCCGCGTCGCCAGCTGCGTCGCCAGTTCAAAGATGAGTCCCGGACTCTCCGCGGCAATCTGCCGAAAGCGCGGATAGGTCATCTCCGCAAGCTCGCACTGGTTGCGCGTGCGCACCCACGCGCTTCGGGTGGGCTGCTCGTAGAACAGGCCCATTTCCCCAAAAAACTGGCCGCGGTTCAGGTAGGCGAGCACCATCTCATTGCCTTCCTCGTCCTCGATCATGACCTCGACCGAGCCGCTGATGATGTAGTAGAGGACATCAGGCAGATCGCCCGCGTGGATCACGACGGTTTTCGAGGGCACCGCCCGGATGCGGCAGTAACTCAAGAACCGGTTGATCGCCGGAATGTCGCTGAGTGGCTTGATGTTCTCATCCATACCGACGTCCCCCACACCTCGCGTGAACCGCGACGGAGCGTTTTTTATACATAAGTCCTTAGAACTGCAAGCGCTTCAGTGATCCGGGCAGACAAAAGTGCACATCAAACCCAGTAGGCCGCGCCCGTCATCACCCCGGAGGCATAGCGCATGAGGGTCCGAACCGGGGTGGGGAGGCTCGCGCCACCGGCGGCAACGGCTCGCTCGCCATGCGCCACCTCATCGGCCTGCATGGCGGCAACGATGGCGCGGCTGCGCGTATCAGCAGCCGGCAGACCTGCCAGATGCGAGTCCAGGTGGCCCTCCACCTGGCGCTCCGTCTCCGCCACGAACCCAAGGCTTGCCCGATCGCCCAACGAGCCGGCAAGCACGCCGATCGCAAACGAACCCATGTACCACAGGGGATTCAGGAGGCTCGGGCGCGAGCCCAGCTCGCGTAAGCGCACCTCACACCAGGCGAGGTGGTCGCTCTCCTCGCGGGCCGCTCTCTCCAGCAGATCGTGCGTGGCGCCCGAGCGCGCCGCAAACGCCTGGCCGTGGTAGAGCGCCTGCGCGGCCACCTCGCCCGCGTGATTGACGCGCATCAGCGCGGCGGCATGGCGGCGCTCGGATTCGGAGAGTTCGGTGGCGCTCGGGCTGAGGGGGACCGGACGCTCGGAATACGCGGGGGCGAATACAGCCCGCAGGGCGCGGTCGAGCGCGCCGATCAGCGGGTCGAGCAGCCGGTCCGACTCCATCGGCTCATTATACAGGGCCTCTGCGGGGCTGCTTGGGCGCGCTTTGCATTGCTGAGGCCTTTTTAAGTACACTTTGCGGCCTTTTTCGGCAGGGTTTCTCAATGGCAACGGAGTTCGCAAAGCCTGGCGCGGTGCGCTGTGATTGGTTCGTGGTCGACGCGAGCGGCAAGACGCTCGGCCGCCTGGCGTCCCACATTGCCAACCGCCTGAAAGGCAAGCATAAGCCTAACTACAGTCCCCACGTCGACATGGGCGATCACATCGTCGTCGTGCACGCCGAAAAGGTCCGGGTTACCGGCAGAAAGCTCACCGACAAGATCTACTACCATCACACCGGCCACATCGGTGGGATTCGCTCAATCGCGCTCAACAAACTTCTGGATGAGCACCCCGAGCGGGCACTGCAGTTTGCCGTGAAGGGTATGCTGCCGAAGAATACCTTGGGCCGCAGCATGTTGAGAAAACTGCACGTGTTTGCCGGCGCCAAGCACCCGCATACCGCGCAGCAACCGCAGCCGCTTGAATTTGGAGGAAAGTAACAGATGCCAGCCGCCACGCAGCAGCACTACGGCACCGGCCGCCGCAAGACCGCGACCGCCCGAGTGCGCCTGAAGCCCGGTACGGGCCAGATCACTGTCAATGAGCGCGCGCTGGATGAATTTTTTGGCCGCGAGACTGGTCGCATGATTGTGCGCCAGCCGCTCGAGGTCGCACAGCTGTTGAGCCGTTTCGATATTACGGTCCAGGTGCGCGGCGGAGGCATCACCGGGCAAGCCGGCGCCATCCGTCATGGCATTACTCGTGCACTCATGGAGTACGACGAGTCGCTGCGCCGACCGTTGCGCTCGGCGGGCTTTGTCACACGTGACGCCCGCGAGGTCGAACGCAAGAAGGTTGGACGCCGCAAGGCGCGCAGGGGCCCGCAGTACTCCAAGCGCTAAGCTCTTGGGGGATCGTCTAGCGGTAGGACTGCGGACTCTGACTCCGCCAACCTAGGTTCGAATCCTAGTCCCCCAGCCATCTTGCGTTACAGGGTCTCAACACCCTGGGCACTGCCGATGAGGAGCACATCGGCGCGGCGCACCGCAAAGAGTCCCACCGTCACCACGCCTGCAATGTCGTTGATGCGGCGCTCGAGCGCGACCGGATCGGCGATCTTAAGATCGTGCACGTCGAGGATGATGTTGCCGTTGTCGGTGATGAATCCGGAGCGCTCGATGGCGCGGCCGCCAATGCGCTTAAGTTCGGCTGCGACGTAGGTGCGCGCCATCGCGATCACCTCGACGGGCAGCGCAAAGCGTCCCAACACCTTCGCCATCTTGCCTTCATCGACGATGCAGACGAAGCGGCGTGCGGCGGCGGCGATGATCTTCTCGCGGGTGAGTGCGCCACCGCCGCCCTTGATGAGCTGCCGGTGGCGCGTTGCCTCA
>Ga0302324_100017872_pt1 | contig 14023 bp, 11 predicted proteins | sample Palsa_T0_1_FD_201949 | JGI IMG/M metagenome (GOLD analysis project Ga0302324, IMG submission 201949) | Peat permafrost microbial communities from Stordalen Mire near Abisko, Sweden - Palsa_T0_1 | ecosystem: Environmental > Terrestrial > Soil > Palsa > Peat permafrost | place: Sweden: Abisko... | reverse complement strand
CGGAGACGCTGGAGGAGAGACTGACAGCCACGCGTGGCAGGGTGTCGGCGAAGCAGAGCAGGCCTCAGTGCCCCACGCCGGGATAAAACACCTATGCCTTCCTCGCCGGAGATAGGAGCGAGTTTATCCAACGCAAAATTCCGATGCCGGACCGTCGTTCCAAAGTAGCCACACCCATATGTTTTCAGTGCGAGACCTGCGAATCCTGGTTGCACGCCGTGCCACGCACTTCTCCCGAGACGCTGCGGTGCGGCTGCAATGCGGTCAGTCTCAACCTTAAGACGAAGCCGAAGACGACAACCGTCTCGGGGTGAGTTTAACCGACGCGCTGAATCGCTATCGGCAGGGCGAGTCCCGGACGCGCATTGTGGAAGTGGCGCCGTGCATGCTGCCGGGTCTGATCGCGTCACCACGTTTCGTTTCCGATTCGGCAGCCGTCTTCGACCCGAAACTACCTCAGGCGCAGAAACCTCGAACGTAACGACTTTCGGCCTCGCCGTGCCTCGGAAAGGATCTCGAGATCCGAAAATGTCAGCTCCACAATTCGTTGATCGGCCCGTACTGCACCGGGTCCGTGGTCGGCACATACTGGAATCCGCGCCCGAGCGGATCGTCGCACCGCTCCGTCGTCCAGTTAATTCCCACGGCCGAATAGATCGTCGCTTCCACGTCCTCGGGTCTCACATAACGCTGGGGCTGCCCGCCCGGAGCATTCCATCCATACACCGCGGTATCGCTGCCATCCGGCAGAGTCTGCCCGATCACCTTGCCGCCCTTCACCCCGCCACCCGCGAAAATCACGGATTGCTGCAGAAGGTGGTCGCGGCCGAGCGCCGGCGTCACCGGCCCCACTGTACGCCCGAACTCGCCCACCATCACAATCAGCGTTTCGCTCAGCAGATTGCTCGCGCTCAGATCGGTCAGCAGCTGCCCCACGCCCGAGTCCAGTTGCGGACACAGCGTAAACAGGTTATTGCCCTTGGGATTCGCCGTGCCATAGATATCGATGTGCATATCCCAGTTGCCCAGCGTAATCTGAATGAACCGCGTTCCCTGATTGGCCGCCAGCACCTGCTTCGCCACCAGACAGGCGTTCCCGAAGCCTGAATTTCCGTAGCGCAGGCTGTCCGAGGCCGAATAACTGAAGGCTTTCGTCACCACGCTGTTGTACATCATCTGGTTGGCGGCCGTGTAGAACTCGTCGTAATCCGTCACGGTCTCGCCCAGCGGTGAATTGACGCGCAGCGGATCGTCCAGTTGATGCAGTTCGCTCCAGAGGTTATTGAACCCCGGCTGACCCAGTGTGTTCGTGGTGTTGTTAATGCCGCTCGTCGCGGGAATCACCCGGAACGGCGCATAGGTCGCCGGGAAATATCCGTTGCCCACCGCCCCCGCCGAATTTAGCGCCAGAAACGCCGGAAAAACCTGCCCCGGCTGCCGCTGCTTATCCAGTTCGAGCGCGCACACACTGCCGATATTCGGCGCAATATTTCCCAACGCGGCCGAAGGATTCCGTCCAATCTGCGTCCAGTGCTGCGACAGGCTGTGTACCAGCGCATGCGACTGCATCGACCGCACCAGCACCATGTTATTCAGCTGCTGGCCCATCTGCGGCAAAATTCCCGTCGGCCAGTTGACGCCGTTAATCGTAGCCGGATTGAACTTCGCCGGCGTGGTCCCGTTCAGCACCTTCAGATCGAACGTATCGGTGTGACTCGGCGCGCCCGCCAGCAGAATAAAGATCACATTCTTCGCCGTATTCTGCATGGTCACCGGACTCGACGTCTGGACCGTGCACGCCTTCGCGCGTTCCGGGCTGAGCGCCAGATACGACGCGGTCAAACCCGCGCCCGCATATCCGAGGAAGCCCCGCCGGCTGATATGCGGCCGTTTGAAAAACGCTTCCCGTGACGGGATATAGCTGATTTTGTTATTGCCGGTCATGTCGCTCGCTCCCTCAGTAGTTGAAGATGAAATCCACTTTGTTGTAGAGCGTCCAGAGAAGATTCTGGGCCTGCTGGGGACGCGTTGACGTATTCGACAGACTCTGCAGCGCCTGATTCAGCTCCGTCGGAGTCGGGTACCGTGAGAGCACATTCAGAAACAGCGCATTCACCAGATTGCTGTCGGACTGGTTGATGAGCCCTGGCAAAAGCGCGCCTGCGGGCGAACCCGCGGCGGTACGCGTCATCACGAACGAGTCGTTCATCAGATTGAGTGCCTGCAGAATCGAGCCGTCTTCCGAACGCGGCTGGTCGTCCCGATTGCCGCGCAGGAACGAATCCAGCCACATCGAAACATGCCCGCTCGATCCATCCGGAAGATTGATGGTTTCGGGGAACTGCATCGCGTAGTTGATCGTGCCGTAAGTGGTGATGTTGTAAGTCGGAACGTACAGGCTCGAAATCGCAATGGCGTCGTGCAGTTCCTCGCCCCAGAGGCGCCGCACCAGCTTGCGCGCAAAAAGACCGTCCCACGCTTCGTTCCAGGCGCCGTCGTAGCGCGCTGAAAGCTGATAAGACTGCGAATTTACAATCTGCCGCATCAGCCATTTCAGGTCGTAGTTGTTAGCGATAAACTGCGTGGCGAGCGCGTTCAGCAAGCGGGGATTGGAAGGCTGCAGCGCGTAGCCCGTCGAAGCCGCGGGGGGATTATCGGGGTCGAGCCGGTCCGGGTCGAACGTATCTGGAGGATCCACCAGACCCACGCCGAAGAAATACGCCCACATATAATTCACCGTTGCCCGCGCAAACTGCGGATCGCTCGTAATCATGCTCGCCAGCGCCTGCCGGTAATTCTGGCTGGCGGCGGGAGTCGCGCCGTTCAGGATGTACGTCGGCGGCACGCTGGTCACTGTCCCGATCGGCTGCCGCGGCGGACGGTTCCCTGTCGTAGTGTTCAGCTGATAATTCTTCGTGCCGGTGTCGGCCACAATCCAGTACCGCGGAGTCGTCGCGGCGGAACTCACGGCCGCGCTGCTGGTATTGGTGTGCGACAGGAACGACGCCATACCCCACGCGCTGTAGCGTGTCTGCTGCTGGCCCCACAGACTCAGCCCGGTCAGATGCCCTTCCCCGTTGTGGCAAAGCAGGCAGTTCAGGTGGCTGATGCCGAGAAAAACGTCCGCGATATTGGCCACCTGCTGGTCGTAGATGTCCTGCGTCGGGCCGCCGGTTACCACGCCATCCACGATGAAATTCATCTGCCCGGTGGTGGGATCGTAGCTGTTTGTGCCTGTCCCGGTGATAATTTCCGAAGCCATCTGGTCGTAGGGCTTGTTACTGGCCACCGAACTCTTGATGTATTGATAGAAAGCCTCGACGCTTGAGGGATACGTCGTGATCTGCGCGTTCTGCGATACGTTCTTATACAGATCCCCGAAGTACATCGTCCACTTGTCCGTGTATTCGGTGCTGGCGAGCAACTGCTCCACAAGGTCGGAGCGCTTTGTCGCTGACGTGCTGTTCACAAACGCCAGCGTCGCCGTCGGCGATGGAATCCTGCCCGTGAGATCGAGGTAAATCCGGCGCACGAATTCCCAGTCCGTGGTGGTATCGGCCGGCTGCACGCCCGCGCTTTGCATTGCGCTGAAGAGATACTGGTCGATCAGGTATTTCGAATTCGCCAGGTTATTCGATCCCGCCGTGCGCCCTCCACCCGGAGGGGGCGCGAGTTGTTCGGCCACCAGACGCGTCAGCTTCGACATCTTCGCCGCGCTCCCGCCGGACCGTGCGCCCGGCCTCGCCATGATCTGTCCCCCATTCGATTGGGTGGGCAACAGGCTGGAGAAGTAATACGCCATCTTGCTTCCGAAGAAGGCGCATATGGGGTCGGATACAGGAATCTGCGGCGCTGTTTCATCCTGCGCAGTAAGAATTCCAGCCGTTAGTAAAGCTGCAATAATAAATTTGTACATTGCCTCTCGCGTCAAACCGATCATACTCTCGAACACGGAGTGGCCGTTGCGGGGCGCGGCAGTTGCATATTAAAAAGTACTAATAATAACGAAAATGGCCTGTTATAATTTTACCGTCCGGAGAAAGTGGTCGGTCGCATCGACGCAAGTTATTGGAAACAAAGGTGGCGCACGCACTCTTGCATGCCGTGTCGAGACTTTCTCGACACCTTTCGTCGGGCAGCGCCGGCGGCCGGGTTTTTGCACGAACCCTTTGCGAGCCGTTGCTGGAAGAGCCCTGGGCGCTGGACATCGACACGACGGTCAAGCCGCTTTACGGGCATCAGCAGGATGCCACCCTGGGTTACAATCCGGCGAAGCCGGGACGGCCGTCGCACGCTTATCATAGTTCGTTCATCGCCAGTCTGCGGATCGTAGTGGACGTGGAGGTGCAGGCCGGGAACCAGACAGCTTCGTCGTACGCGCAGCCGGAGTTGTGGGAACTGCCGGATGGATTGCCGGAGCCGAGCCGCCCGGCTCTTCTGCGCGGCGACTGCGCCTGGGGAACGGAGCGGGCCATGGAAGGAGCTGAGCAGCGCCATATTCCCTGCCTGTTCAAACTGAAGCAGACGGCGAATGTGAAGAAGCTGATCGGCCAGATGTTCGGCAAGCCTGAGTGGGTGGATGCGGGACAAAACTGGCAGGGACTGGAAAGCGAACTGCGGCTGAGCGGATGGACGAAGAAACGGCGCGTGGTGCTGCTGCGGCGGCCACTGCGGCAGAAGGACGCCGCGGCGGCAGCGGAGAAAGAACGAAGGACTGCCCAACAACTGAGCCTGGATTTACCCGAAGCGACCTGTCAGGGAGTGCGCTATGAATATGCGGTGCTGGTGACATCCCTGCAGTACGAAGTACGGACGGTGGCGCAACTCTACCGCGACCGCGGGGATTCGGAGAACAACTTCGACGAGCTGAAGAACCAGTGCCGCCCAGTGGCTTTCCCTGCTCATCCACCAGTGACAACACAATCCCGGACAACTCCAGATGCTGGCTGTTGATCAGACCATGCGTGGCGAAATGCACGATGCGGTACTGGCCGATTTCCGCACTCGTCGCGGTCGCCTTGCTGGCGGAGAAATCCGCGGCCTTCAGTATCTGGCCTGGGGCTGCCAGGGCCTCGATCGCGTTGGCTTCTTTCCGCGAAAACGGCAATCTCTCGAATCGAGCCAGGCCCGAGTCAGTGGCCGACCTGGTGAGTTCCCTCTGGCCGAATGTCTCGCTATTCTCCGCTGCCGCGGCCGTGGTGTGCCGTATTCGCGGGTCGTTCGCCTGAAATACGGGATCGGACAATACCGCTACGGACTTGGCTGCCGGCTGTCGTCCCGCAACTTCCTGCCGCAAGACAGCGAGTACCGACGCCGAGGGCAGATTCACGATCTCGTGATCGGCAAGCAGAGGTTGGCCGGCGCTGGTCAATGCTCCGAACGGAATGTACTGCAGGGCGTCGTCGCTGACGATCAGGAGTCGTTTCCTAGCCAGCTTCCCGGACACTGGCCCCAAAAGCATTCGGCTCAGGCCAGCCAGAGAGAGCTCGGTCTGTCTCTGAAATTCCCGCTTATGACTGGTTTTCAACAGCTCATAAGCTTGTTTCGCGGCGGTCTCGATCTCGGCCCGTTTGGGCAATTCGAAACCCTGGATCGAAGAAGGCGTCACCGCCCAAAGATAGCTACGATCGTCGCCAAGCGCATATTCAAGGAGCAACGTATCTTCGTCGAGGACTTGCTGCTGGATGTCCTTCAGCGGCAGCGGTTGGGGCTGCGTGAGCGCCGCATAGCGCGGACTCGTGGTGCGGATACGAGCTTCAATCTCCTGGTAATCGGACAGTAACTGATTCAATTCCTTTTCAAGCGCTGCGGCCTGTTCGGCACGGTTCTTCGCGCCAACCAACTGCATCCGACGCTTCTCCGCGGCATTGATTTGCTGTTGCAAAATGTGTTCGCGCTCCAGCAGGGATGAATCGGCCCCCTGACGAACGTTTGCATGGGCATCAGACAGAGTTTCGAGCAAGTTCCGCGCGCGAGCGCGCTCGCTGACCTCGAGCCCGCTCGCCATAGGCGCGACCCTGCAGCGCAAGGGCTTCACCCGGTTTATACTGAGTGGGCCGGCTCAGAGTTAATGCCTTCTCAACGGCATCGACAGCCGTCCCGGTGTCGCCGACGTCGGCGTAGAGAGGATCGGCCCGGGAGAGCACGGCCACTTGGACCGTGATTCTTTGCGTTAGCTGGAGCGCACGGCTGTAATAAGTCAGGGCATTTGTCTTATCGCCCAAATCATCGTAAGTAACACCGATTTCCTCAAGCACGACAGCTTCCCCTTCTCTTTGCCTTGACTCTTGACTGATCGGAAGCGCCTGGAGGAGCACTTCTAACGCTTTGCGAGGGTCGCCCAAACTGCGGTAAGCACCGCCAATCACCTCTAACGTGCGAACCTCCGTGGCCGAGTCTCCAACTGCGCGGCTAAGGGGAAGCGCCTCCTGGTAGCATTCCATCGCTTTTTGGAAATCGCCAATACGCGCATGGATGACGCCAAGATTACGCAAGAAAATAGCTAATCCCCGGCGATCACCTACGCCTCGGGCCACTCGGACGGCCTGTCCTAACCGCTCCAGCTCTTTTTGATTCTTACCGATATCCGTGAACACTACGGCCATGTTGGCCAATATGTGTGCCTCACGCGTCGTATTGACCGTAGCCCGCGCGATAACAAGGGACTCAGAATAGTACCCCAACGCTACTTGACTTTGCCCCAGAACAGAATGGATCAACCCTATATCGTTGAGTACTTCCTCCTCACCAGTGCGGTCGCCAGTGGTCCTCATAAGCGGGAGCGCCCGATCAAAGTATTCCAGCGCTTGTCGAAAATCACCAAGATTCAGCTGAACCCCCCCCAAGTTGCTCAGCATCTCAGCTTCTCCGCGACTGTCGTTCAGGTTACGCCACAAGGCCAGTGCCTGGTTCAACCTCGGAATGGTTCGCTCGTTTGGCCTGCCCATGTCGTTATTGACCCCACCGATTTCGTTCAGGGTGACCGCCGCGTGCCACACGTCGCTGACGGCCTGCCATAAGCCGAGGGCCTGCTCGTATCTCTGTAAGGATTGAGAGTAAGACTGCTCCTCGTGCAACTTCCGTCCTTCGGCAAATGCTTTCTGGGCGGCGATGCGAGTGTTGTCTTCTGGTGCAGCGGCTCTTAGTTCCTCGATCCGAATAAGGTACTGACCCTTTGGCGCCTTCCGGTTGACTGGACTCACTTCAAGACGATACGATCCCGATGTTTCCGCCAGAACCGATACCGGTTCACGTCCCGATTGCCCGCTTAGGGTATCGATCGAGATGAGTTCTTTTTCGTCTGGCGCAAAGGCCGCAAGCTGGAGGTCGATGCCACGCTGATCCGCCACCGCTTGCAGGTACTGACCCGCCGCGAGCTTGATCTGGTATGCGTGGGTTTCGCCTCGAGCGATCTCTCGTTCGATCGGCACGCCCGGCACAAGCTCAACCTCCGCGCCGCTCAACGAGCACAAAACGCAGGAAATGGCAACCATCATTGGCATGGCGCGTCGGAAATGCATACCGCTGCCTCCTTTCCTTACTGGTAACGGATTCCAATCCGGTAGTCTTCAAGTAACTCTTTGCGATTGCTTCGCAGACCGTAGAGCTTGATTCGATACAGGCCGGCGGGCGCGAGTCTGCTCGGCAGCGCCACGGTAAATGTGTTGGAAGGGCTCTTGTGCAGTCCGCCGCCGGCCCAAATCACTTTGCCGGTCCCGTCCAGAATCACCAGCGAATAATCCGGAAACGCCCGCTGACCCGAAGTATTCAGGACGAGCGTGAACACATTCGCCGTGGCCGGGACGCGAAGCGTTTGGGGATCTTGCGCGGACAGGCCACGGACGGAACCTTTGGGATCGAGATCGAGAATCGGGGCGTTGAGCTGCGGCTGCGAGAATATGCTCACCTCCCGGCGCAATTGGGCGATCTGCCCAGCTTCTTCGGAAAGCTGCCGACGCGATTCGGCGATGGCCCGGTCGCGTGCCGCGAGCGTAGCGGCGAGGCGCTGGCTTTCCCGGCGAAGCGGAATAATCCAAAAGCTCAGTCCCACGGCGGCGATCATCAATGACGCCGCAACCGCCCAAAGGATCGGCGCTGTCCGCCGCATCAGAATTAACCCGCGTCTTGTTGACTCTGGCTGCTCCGTTTCCGGCTCTTCGCCACCCGCCCGATGCGACCAGGTGCGGAGGGAGCGAATCGTCTGGTATTCCCGGGTACACTCGGAGCATGCCGAAAGGTGATCCGCCAGTCGCTCACGCTCCGGGCGAGTCATCTCTCCCGCGGCGGCGCGCACCATCGCTTCTTCAGCAATGCACTCGCGGCGCCCCGGGGCGGAAGGAGCCGTTCGATCGCGGTAGATCCGGGACAACTGTTCTTTACTCAACTTCATAGTCAATTCCATGATGCCGAAGTTGGCGGCGTAACTCGTCAAGCCCGCGATAGGTCAAGTTCTTGGCCTTTGCGTCACTCCATCCCATTAGTGCCGCGATTTCCGGGATATTCCATCCTTGCAAATGCAACCCTACTGCGCGCCGGCGATTCTCCGGAAGATGAGACAGCGCTTCATTCACAATTTCCATCAGCCCTTTGGTCACCGCGACGGTCTCGGGTGAGGGCCGCTCATCGGCTAACTCCGGCCGTTCGTGCTGTTTGCCGGGTTCGCCATTCGGCCTCGCCCCGAAATCCATCTGCTCCTCACGCCGCGCATTGACGCGCCGAACCGCGTCGATCGTTACCGTCGCCGCGATTCGATAAAGATAAGACGGTACATTGTGGATTTCTCTCTCACCGGAAAGCGCGCGCCAAAGGCGCAGGTGCGCCTCCTGCACGATGTCGTCATAGCTCAGGCCGATGTTTCTGGGGAACTGGGATGCAATGGCGTGCCGCAGAAGTTCGTCGTAGTCTTCCAGGATGGAATTGAACCGAGCCTCGATTTCAAGCGTCTGCATTGGGCCTCCGTTCTGTTACGCACGAAGGATGGGAAAAGGGATCATTTTTCTTTGCGAAATGCGCCCAGACGTTAACTTCGAGAACCAGTGCCGGCCCGGCCCACAGAAGACCCCCCTGTTCGGGTCTGGTCAGCACGGTGGGCAATGCCGAGGATCTGACGATCCCCGCCGTAATCGGCTCGGCGACGATACAAGGAGGAGTTCTCTTCGACGCCGTCGCCAACCTTCCGGCTAGGGCGGGCGCCAAAGGCAGACGCGCCTCCTGCACGATGTCGTCATAGCTCAGGCCCATGTTTCCGGGGAAGTGGTAGGCAATGGCGCGCCGCAGGAGTTCCCCGTAGTCTTCCAGGATGGAATTGAACCGAGACTCGATTTCGAGCGTCTGCATTGCGCCCCGCCTTCGCTTGTGAAATGCGGCCGAACCCAGGGCTTCCCGCGGTATTACGGCGCCTTTCGGTGCGCGGTGTGAGCTGGCAGGAGCAGCTCGCGTTTACACAGTGGCTCAATTGTCCATCGTGTTTCAGGGGCAGAAAAAAATTTCGAGTCACGGCCTTACCCGGTTCTGACGAGCCAGCGCCGGGCAGAGGTCGCGTCTCTGCGGCGACGGTTTGGGGGGCTTCATCCATGCGCCAAAATCGACTCTGCCTGTATTCTTAAGTCTGCAAACCATTCGCATTTGCGCATCCCGTCTCAATTTCCAGAAATAAGAACGAGCCGGACTCGATTTCCAATCGAAGTGTGAGAAACGCTGAATCCTCCATGCGTCTTTTCCACTGAGCCGCGATGAACGCGGTGTGCGACTCCAAAACGCGAAGATCCCGACGCACAGCGTGCTTTCGGCTTTTAATCCAATTCCGGGTTAAGTGGAGGAATCACTATGTTCACGTACGCTCATCGCTTCCAGAGGGCACCCGGCATGCCGCGCTCAGGCGCCTGGCAACCGGCCCGGCCCAAATCAGTCCCTACCTTGGCTGATGTCAAGAGTACGAGATAAGTGTCCATTGCTGCCATTGCAAAAGGAGAATAACTATGTCCGCCGAAACGTTTCGCAAGCCAACTACCACTACCGACTCACATCTCGAGCGTCGCGTTAGTCAGTTGGCGCCGACATACTTCGCAGACGATCGCACGAATGCATTTCTGAAAGCATTTGCGGGAATGCAGTCATTCCTAATTACCCATAACCCCACAATCACACCTATCGGAGGTTGCAAAATGAACAGCAACGTAGCAGTTAACAGGCTGTACTGTCACGCCTACGGCACTGGTAAGTAACCCGCAGTATCCTGCCGGCCGTGGCAGCATGCTTTGCTATGACGCTCTGTGGCGAATACGCCCAAGCCGCAGCGTTTACCCTCAACGCCTTTTCGGCGGATACAACCTACGGGGCTACCAACTACGTACCCAAGGGTAACGCAAACCCGACGCATATCCTTAATAATTTCGACAACATTACTGACATCCTGTCATCACCCGGCGGCGGATACCAGACGGCCAATCCCGTGATTGGCAATAACGTAGCATCGACGGGCGTCCTTGGCGCGCCCTATGTTTACGGTTGGACCGGCGGCCTCGACCCAATAAGCGGTGCGGCTTTCGGCTCGGGGATCACAGCAGTGAATGCCAGCGCAGTCGGATGGGGCCTTTCCGACATAACCGTGGGCTGCTGCACGGCCTCGTATATGATCACCTCGATCGACGAGAAGTTCACCGTCGCAAACGCCGCTTACACCGGTACGTTCGGCGCCTATCTTTCGATCGCGGGTGACAACCTCACCGCGAGCGACTCGGGAGTAGCTTCGGAGATCGTTGAATACAGCGTCAACGGCGGCGCCTTCGTCTCCATGCCCCAAATGGTGCTGGCGGCCGGCGGCCACTGCAACAACGCCGCCATAGGCGGGGCCACCGGAACCACTGCGGCGATTGAAGAAGCCGGGTGCAACGGCGACGCCTACGTGGGTCTGGCCGTCGACAACCTTGGCGCGCAGAATTGGGCGGTTGGCACTACCATCCAGATCATCGCAACGATCACGAGCTATGCGGATCCCGCATCGGGCGATACCATCGACTCCTACGTTCCCCACGCGACGCTGATTGCGGCTACCGGCGCATCGCTGTCTGGATTTACCGGTTCCGCCAACAGCGGTGTCACCGCTCCAACTCCGGAACCGGCCACACTTGGGCTAAGCGGCCTCTTCCAGGTGTCCCTCGGCCTTCTGCGCCGGCGCCGTCAATAATTGAGAGGGCAGTGTTGCAGCTTTCAATCAGCGTGTAATCAACTCAACACCCCGGGGCTTGTTCCGGTAAGGGCACAGCGCCAGTGGACGTTAAAGCGTACTCAGGCCTTCCGGTGAAGCGGGCAGCGCCGGAGGGCGGCGACGCTGGGCGTCTTTCCGATTGACGAAGTATCCCGTTGAGTGAAGAATCTTCTTGCTGCTAGTCTGCCGGGTCAGAAGTATTGCACCATGCCTACGCCGGGCAGAAGCCCGGCGGCAAGGCCGAAGCCTTGACCCTACAAACACTTGCGGGTTTTCACCCCAATGGTGCAGAACTTCTGACGCGGAACACTAGGAACTAGGTCAAATCAACATCATTTCGTTTCTTTGTTCACTATCAGCCGGAACAGGGCATTCGGGGGAACCCTAATGGAGGCCCACTCCTTTTTATTGGTCAGCTAACGGGAAACGTCGTTTCGTTTTCCCTGCGGGACTTGGATCCGCGGCCCGGGTGTAAAATTGCTTTTCGGCGGGCGTCCACGGCCTGCAACACCGTTTACTGTATTAGATCAGTCTGCCCGAGTTGACGCCACCTGTATTTCTAAGTTGCAAGCCATCCGCATTTGCCCATCCTTTCTCAATTACCAGAAATAAAAATGAGTCGGGACTCAATTTCCAATCGAAGTGTGAGAAAAGCTGAACCTTCCATGCGTCTTTTCCACTGAGCCGCAATAAACACGGCGTGCGACTCCGGGATGCGAAGATCCCGACCACGCCGTGCTTTCAGCTTTGAATTTAATTCTGGGTTAAGTGGAGGAAATCACTATGTTCATGCACGTTCATCGCTCCCGAAGGGCCCCCCGCATGCCGCGCTCAGGCGCCTGGCAACCGGTCCTGCCCGAATCAGTTTCTATTTTGCCGGACATCAAGAGGACCGGATGGATACGTTTCATCGCACCGGCGCTTGGAGTAGTTCTGTTTTCAGGACTGGCGCAGGCCAGCACCATCGTCAGCACGTCTCTTAGCCTGACCAGCCTTCAGATCACGTCCGGCATAGGCACGGTCGAGATTCTTTCGCCATTGACCGCTTCAGCGTTCGCATCCGCCTACGACAGTCTCGGAGGGTCCGACGCGAACTTCAATTCGGTTAACAACACAGCTGCATCTGTAAGCGCCTCTACTAAACTGGCGAACGCGAGCGGAGGAGCTTCGGCTTCGGCGCTGACAGCCTCGGCGTCGGGCGGTGTGAACATTCCAGGGATGCTGGACGCCACGGCCGGCACTTCGCCCGGTCCCTACGGCTCGCTGTCGGGAACGTTCGAGATCCTGGACTCCGCGAGCATGACTAGTCCGGTCAACGTCACCATCAACGCAGCGCTCAGTTACAGCCAGAGTCTGATGACCGATGCATTCGGCGAGCAGGCCAATTCAGAGGTGATCTTCCAGCTGAATCTGCCGGATGTGACGGCGTCGCCTTTCCTGTTCCTGGACAATCCGCTGCAAATCGGGCCGAACACCACGCTTACCGCCTTCGGGTCGCCTACTCTGAGCGGCTCAACGTCATCCCTGGGACTGTTGACGAATACACCTTATTCGATTTATATCGAGGCCGACGCCGAATCTTCCGCGATTAACACTTCGCCGGAGCCGGCGTCATTCCTTCTCATTGGGGCCGGACTGCTGCTGATCGGGGCGCGCCGGCCGAATCGTGGATGAACACCGCAACTTCAAAGAGTTTTTCCCGAGGTGAGTTATGAAGACGCCATCTTTTCTCTGCCGGGGGCTCTGGCTCCCGTCGTTACTTTCATTTTTGATGCTGGCCGTTTCGGGGCAAGCGAAGAACATCGGGGGCGATCCGCCGTCGAGGTGCTCCACATGTAAATGCTCGGGTTCGGCGTGTTCGCAGCGGTCCAACACCAGCAGCACCATCAGCAGGACGGAAGGCAGCCTCAAAGAGCGTGTTCCGGTCTCGACTACACGGAGTTCCGCCGGCGCAACCATCGACCTGACGGCAACCTACAACTCGTACAATGCCGACGGATCGCGGGCTCCGATCGATACCGTGATGGGATACGGGTGGACCCACTCCTACAACATCCTCCTGTTCACCCAGTTCGGCGCGATGTTCCGCTACGACGGCGACGGGCGCGTCACCAAATTCGGCGCCGGACCGGGCGGCATGTTCATCACCTCGACGGGCTACTTCGAAACGCTGGTAAAGAATTCCGATGGCACCTTCACGCTGACTCAAAAAGACAAGACTACCTATACCTTCGCCCTGATTCCCGCTACGCCGTTTCTCGTCGGGGGCCCGGTTTGGCGGCTGACAAGCATGATGGATCGTGACGGCAACACGACGACGCTGGCGTATTCAGCCGGAAATCTGAAGACGGTGACCGACACTTACGGGCGCGCCACGGCCTTCGCGTACAACGGGCAGGGAAAGATCGTTTCCGTGACCGACCCCGCCGGCCGCACGACTATGTTCTCGTACGACTCCACGGGCCATAAGCTGACCCAGATTACCGATCCGACCGGCAAGACGATCCAATACACCTACAACTCTCTTTACCAGCTAACTGGCAAGACCGACAAGGCCGGCAGGACCTTCACATATGCCTATTCGAGTAACGAGCCAGTCGCTGTCGATGACGGCGCCGGAACATCGCCGGGGACCATGTCAAATGCGGGCAACTGGGCCACGGACGCGACCCAGCTTGCTTCGAACGTAATGCGGGTATATATCCCGGCGACCACCAGCGTCACCGACGGACGAGGCAATGTCTGGAATTACCAATACGATTCCCATGGCTATATCACACAGGCCACTGCGCCAGACGGCGCCACGACCACGTACAC
>Ga0302324_100017869_pt1 | contig 14025 bp, 12 predicted proteins | sample Palsa_T0_1_FD_201949 | JGI IMG/M metagenome (GOLD analysis project Ga0302324, IMG submission 201949) | Peat permafrost microbial communities from Stordalen Mire near Abisko, Sweden - Palsa_T0_1 | ecosystem: Environmental > Terrestrial > Soil > Palsa > Peat permafrost | place: Sweden: Abisko... | reverse complement strand
TCTCGGCGGTGGTGCTGCCTGCAAGATCTCCGCCTTCGTAGCGGATGATACCTTCGATCCGGTCGGCCTGGCCGATGATCGCCTTGAGCAGCGACGACTTGCCGGCGCCGTTCGCCCCGATGATCGACACGACCTCGCCGGCCGAAACCGTCAGGTCAATTCCGTCAACGGCGCGGAACTGATCGTAAAATACCGACAACCCCTCGACCGCCAGCAGCGGACCCTGATTACCCGGCGACGTCACCCGTATTGCCCTCCGCGCCGAGATAGACTGCCTTGACCCGATCGTCGGCGAGAACTTCCTCCGGCAGACCGCTGGCAAAGATGACACCGCCGTAGAGCACAACGAGCCGGCCGGCGATGCGCCGCAACGCGCGAATGACGTGTTCGATCCACACCACGGTGGTTCCCCTGCCGTGCACCTCGCGCACGATATCGAGCAAGGTGTTGCATTCGGCCTCGGTGAGCCCGCCGGCGAGTTCATCGAGCAGCAGCAGCTTCGGCGAGGACGCGAGCGCCTTGGCGAGTTCGAGGCGCTTGAGATCGAGCAGCGGCAACCGTCCGGCATCCGTCGCCTGCCGATGCCATAGCCCGGTCAGTTCGAGCACGGCCTGCGCCTGGTGCTTGGCGCGGGCGATCGTCACGCCGCCACCATGAACCGCTGCCACCAGCACGTTTTCGAAAACGCTCATATGGGTGAAGGGCTTGGGTATCTGGAAGGTGCGTCCGATGCCGAGCCGGCAGCGGTCCCACACCGTGGTGCCCGCAAGCTCGCGCCCGGCATAGACGATGCGGCCGCTGTTCGGCGCCAGATTGCCGCCGATCAGGTTGAACAGCGTGCTTTTCCCGGCCCCGTTGGGACCGATGATTCCCAGAATTTCGCCATCGGCGACCGTGAGATCGAGTTTGTCGATAACCTTGAGGCCGCCGAAATTTCGGGTCAACCCCACCAATTCAAGCACCATCGCCTCCCTGCTGAAGGATCTGCGCCGCGACCATCCGCAACTTCATCGCCGGCACAAATCCCCTCACAGGATCGACCGCCATCGATCCAGAAGTCAACAGCGGCCGGACGCTGCACGGCAAGTCGCGATCCGATCTCAAGTGATCAGTTGCGGCGCCGCGTTGGTCGGGATTTCCGGAGCGGTCGAGTTGTCGACGATCGACATTTCGAAGGGAAATTTCTTGCCCTTGAACCATTGGCCGATGACGAGCGGCGTTTGCGCGCAATTCGGCAGCGGGCCGGTGCGGAAATCGATCGGTCCGACGATCGATTGGTACTTGGTGTCGCGAATCGCATCGCGGATCGAAGCCGCCTTCTCGATATTTTGTGTGCGGCTGAGTGCGTCCAGCACCACCTCGAACAGCGCATGGCGATACCCGAGGGGCAGCGACCATTGCTTGTTGCTGGCCTTCTCCCACTGATCGGCAAGGTCGGCCGACGATACGCCGGTGAGGCCGGACTTGAACGGATGGAATTTCGACCACCACACCTCGGTGGTCAGATTGTTGGCGCGCTCTCCGAGCGGATAGATCGCTTCGGGGAATTCGCAGGCCTTGCCGACATAGACGACCTTCGGCTTGTAACCTTGCTGCGCCGCGCCATTCCAGAAGGTGGTGAATTCCGGAGGCGGCAGCACACCCTGGACGATATCGGCCCCGCCGGCCTTGAACGCCGTGATCTGGGCGTTGTAGTTGCTGGCGGGCATATCGAAGCGGCCGGGATCGATCGACTTGTAGCCCTTGGACTGGAAGAAAGGCGGAAAGTCCCGCGACTGGGCAATGCCGTCGCCGTCGTTCGGCCACAGCCCGCCGACCGTTTTGTTGGTCGCGAGCCGGTCCCAATAGGGCACCAGCGAGCTGGCCAATTGGCGGCCGCTGAAGAAGAAGTGGAAGGTCCATTCGAAGCCCTTCTTGGGGTCACCCTTGCGGCCGAAGAAGTAGGGCTCCAGCGGCGCGTCGTTGGAAACCACCGGGACGCCGTTGAGCTCGCATTGATCCGAGACGGGATTGACCGTCTCCGGCGTGGCGTAGGTCGTGACGATATCGACCTTGTCACGCAGGATCAGTTCCTGGGTGACTTCGGCGGCCCGGTTCGGGTTGGACTGGCTGTCCTTGACGATGATCTCGAATGGATGGCTGGTACCGTTGATCTTGATCGCGCCGCCCGTCGCCTTCTTGATTTGCTCGATCGTGAATGGCATCTGCTCGGTGAAGAAAGCCAGCGGCCCCGTCGATGGCTGGACCAGTCCGATCTTGATGGTTTTCGGCGCGGCGAAGGCTGGCCCGACAGACGCGGCCATCAGGCCGGTGGCCGCCACACCCTTCACCAGCTGGCGGCGGTTTACCTGCAGATCGTTCTTGCTCATCGTTCGACTCCTCCCCTTTATTGGTTTGTTCGGCCGCCCTTGGCCGCATCCACATGACCGGCGTCGTGTTTGGACCCGAGGTCCGAGACCTTATTTGCGACCAGGCCTCAGTTTGCGACCAGGCCTCGTTTGCGACCAGGCCTCGCGGCAGCGACAACCGCCCACCGATCAAGGCGCTGCGCGACGGCCCCCGAGGGTGCGGGCAATATTCGCCTTCTTGCAGCCGAAATTAGCCACCCGCCGCAGCCAAGTCTTGCCTGAACGCGCAGCCCTGCCTTGATCGAAAGCGCGGAAGCAGGGGTATGGGATCCGATATAAGCCACCAAAGCTCGCCGGTGGTATCGCGGGAATGCCGCCGGGATCGCGGGTTCAGGCGGCCAGGCCCACCTCTCCGCCGGGTTTGTCCGCAGCCGCGGCGAGACCCCGGCTCCGCCGGTAGCAGGTCGGGGCAACGCCGATCTGCGCCTTGAACAGGCGCGAGAAATGGGCGCTGCTGTTGAAGCCCCAATCGAACGCGATCGCCGAGACTGATTTCTCCGACTGCGCCGGGTCGACAAGCGCCTTGCAGCACTGGTCGATGCGCAGCTGCCAGATGTAGCGCTCGATGGTGAGGTTGCCGGGTGCGAAAACCTGGTGGAGGTAGCGCTTTGAACAACCCATGGCAGAGGCAATCCGGTCGATCGACAGGTCCGGATTGCTGAGATGGCTCAATATGTATTGCCTGATGCGCGCGCGCAGCGAGCTCGACGGATTCTGCGCCGCGCGCCGTTGCGAGCCGTCGGCATGCAGAACGTGGCGGACGAAGCCGATCGTCGTCTCTGCCAGGAATGTATCCCCGTCAATCGGGGCGAGCGCCGGATCGGTGTAGGAGCGGATGAACGAAGCGGCGATCTGGGCCATGGCAGAGCGGTTGGGATCGGCAAGCAATGGTTCGGCGAGACGTTTAAGGCTGCGATCGATGATCTGGTCGCGCGGAATCTGGATAACGACCTGCTCAACATCATCGAAATTGGTGATGCCGTAAGGCCGCCATGAATCGTAGAGGCACCATGATCCGGGCTGCAGTTCGACGGCGCGGCCCTCCTGCTCGACGCGGCAGCGGCCGCCGATCTGCAGCAGCAGTTTGATGGCATCGGGAACGGCGCCGGCGCTCGATTTGGGGCGCCAGACCTGATGGCGCGAGCCGACAATGTGGAAGGTCTGCAGGAACGATACCGGGCGCGTGGTCAGGACGGCGTTGAATGCCGACGGATCGGTCGCACAGGTCTCGATCGGACCGAAATAGCGTGCGGTGATCCCGTTCCAATATTCGGCCCGGTCCTCCACGCCGACATCGTGCGTGGAAAAAATGGAGTGGCGGTTATCGCAGGACCGCGCAGAATCCAATCGTGCCATAAGCCGTTATCCTGCCCCAGATCATATTTTTGTCGTTCTTCTTGATTCTTGGTGCACCGCGGCACGTCGATCTTGTTGTCGTCGGCTTAATCCGCTGCGGCAGCTTCAAGGATCAATCAGCCACGATACCGCATCGATACGGGTGAAACAACGCTCGTCGCAGGTAAAGAGGCTGCCGGCCCGGAAACGCCCCATGCTCCGGGCACCGCGCAGCTACGCCAGCCGGCGGGCGGCAGGGCGAGGAGGCGACCTGGCCTCTCAGGTGTTCGCTGGCAAGCAATGCCCACTTCGCTTTCGGAAATGCGCCGACCCGCCCTGGCCGATACATTCGGTTCCGCAACCCGGGAAGTCCGATGTCAAAGCGAATGCAAGGCAAGGTATGCGTGATCAGCGGCGGCGCCGGCAGCATCGGCGTCGCGACCGCGAAGCTCCTGCTTCAGGAAGGAGCAAAGGTCATGCTGATGGATCTCAACGAAGCCGCGCTCAAGAAGGCCGTCGCAGAGATCGGCGGAGATTGCGTGGCCTGGTCGATGGCCGACGTCACCAAATCGGATCAGGTAAGGGACTGCGTCAAGGCAACCGTGGACAAATGGGGCAATATCGATGTCCTTTTGAGCAATGCGGGCAATTTCGGCATTGCGACGCCGGTCACCGAGTATCCGGAAGACATCTTCGACTCGGTGATCGCCGTGCATGTCAAAGGCGCGTTTTTGACCGCGAAGCATGTGCTGCCTCACATGAACGACGGCGGCTCGATCATCATTACATCCAGCATCGTCGGCGTGAAGGGCGACGCCGGCGTCTGCGCCTACGTCACGGCCAAGCACGCGCAGGTCGGATTGATGCGGGTGCTCGCAAGGGAAGCTGCGGTGCGCAACATTCGCGTCAACACCATTCACCCCGGCCCCGTGGACAATGAATTCCAGACGAATGTGGAACGGAACCTGAGCCGGGTTCTCGGGCATGACGCGACCGCGTTTTTCAATGAAATCATCCCGCTGCGGCGTCACGTCCGGGCCGAGGAGGTCGCCAGTTCGGTGCTCTTTCTCGCCTCCGACGCAAGCAGCTTTACGACCGGCAGTTTGCTGATGGTGGACGGCGGCTTGAGCGCGTGAGTGTCGCGGCTTCGGTGTCAACAGTGGACGCCGGGGTTTCGCCCTCGGGCATGCGCCGTCGCACCCGCAGCGGATCGAGCCGCCATCGCTCCGGCACCAGACTCCAGGCGCCACCTGGAGCCGCCACCATCGCCATGATCGCGAGCAGGCCAATGCCAATGAAGTACCAGGCGCCGTAGCCGGCGAAGACCTCGCGCAACACAAAGTAGATGATGGTCCCGACAATGGGACCTTCCAGCGTTCCGATCCCGCCGAGAACGGCGATGAAGATCGCAGCCGCCGTCCAGTTCAACGAGAACGATGCGTCCGGCGTCACCTGCAGCGTGTTCATATAGGCTACCGCCCCGGCGAGACCCGACATCACCGCGCCGACAATCCAAAGCGCGATCTTGGCGCGCGCGACCGGAACGCCGCAGGCAAGCGCCGCCGGCTCGGAATCACGCACGCTCATCAGCGCGAGGCCGAGAGGTCCTCGCAAGATCGCTCTGGCGACGATCAGTGCACCGAAGCCGACCGTGACAGCCGCCCAATAGACGCCGGCGTTGCGCGTCCATCGATCGAAGCCGCTCATGGCTTCCAGCGGCATACCGGCGCCGGCGCCGAGCCAGGGCGTGTTGAGCGTCAGGATGCGCATCATCTCGGCCAGCACCCAGGTGCCGACCGCGAAATAGGCGCCGCTGAGGCGAAACATCGGCCAGGCAGAGATCAGCGCAAAAAATGCGGCAAATAGGCCGGCGGCCGGCAGCAACAGCCATGGATTGAGGTGTAACTGGTTGGACAGCGTGAACAGCGCGTAGGCACCCACGCCGACGAACACGTGCAGGCCCACGGCAACGAGGCCGCCGTACCCGGCGAGCAAATTCCATGCGAGCGCGACCGTGAACAGCGTCAATGCTTCCACCAGCAGCCGCTGCACCGCAAAGGTTGCAAACCAGGGAACGGCGGCCGCGGCGACAACGACCAGCGGCAGCACCACCCAGGCGGCACCTCGCATCGGTGTTCCGCTCGATACCCGCAACATCTGCTGCGACATCGTCATGGCACAGCCCTCCCGAACAGACCCCGAGGCCGCGCCAGCAGCACAACCAGAAAGACCAGATGTCCAAAGAACGGCCCGAGGCCGGACGATATCTTGGCGCCAAACAACTGGGCGACACCGATGACGAGACCGCCCACCAGTGTTCCCCAGATATTGCCGAGGCCACCGAGCACGACGGATTCAAAGGAATAAAGCAGCCGCTCGGGACCGGCCGTCGGCGAGAACGGCGTGCGGACGGCGTAGAGCACCGCGGCGATGCCGATGGTGGCGAAGATGAAGCCAGTCACCAACGCGAAGAAGCGGCGATCGTTGACGCCGACCAGCCTCGCCGTGTCAGGGTCGTCGGATACCGCGCGCGCCTGCCGGCCGAAATGGGTGTGCCCGATCAGCCAATGCGTGGCCCCCAGCAGCGCGATGCTCACCAGCATCGACAGCAGCGGCAGAACGCCGATGGAAACGCCCGATATATTGACTCCGAGTTGTGCGAGATCGCCGGCCTGAAGGCTGCGTGTGTCCGCCGTGAATATTTCCTGCAGCAGATTTTGCAGCACAATCGACAGGCCGAAGGTCAGCAGCAACGGGGCGAGCGGGCCGCGGCCCACGACACGGTTGAGCAGCAGTTGCTGCATCAACCAACCAATGACGAACATCGCAGGGATAACCAGCGACAGCGCGGCAATTGCATCGATGCCGAACAGGCCCATGGCAACGCTGGTCAGATAGGCCCCGACCACGATCAAATCGCCATGCGCGATATTGATCATGCCCATCACGCCGAGGCTGAGACTAAGCCCAAGCCCGAACAGGGCGTACAGCGCGCCGAGCATCAGGCCGTTCAACAGGGTCTCGGCGAAGATCTGCATGTCAAATTCCGAAATAGGCTGCCGAGACGCGCGCGTAATCGGCGTTGCCGGATTGACCTTCGAGCACCACACGCCCCTTCTGCATGCAGTAGTAGCGAACTGAACTTGCCAGCGCGCGGCGCACATTCTGTTCCACCAGGACAATCGCGATGCCGTCGCGCCTGACGGCGGCCAGCAGGCCGTAGACGGCATCGACGGCCACCGGCGACAGGCCAAGCGAGACCTCGTCGCACAGCAGATAGGCCGGATTGGAGACCAGCGCCCGGCCCACGGCCACAAGCTGCTGCTGCCCGCCCGACAAGGCCGTCGCCGGGCGCGCCTTAAGCGCCTCCAGCGCGGGAAGCTCGCCATAGAGCCGCGCCACTGTCCACGGCCCATCCCGTCCATTGTGCGCGGCCAGCTGCAGGTTCTCCTCCACCGTGAGACTTGGAAACAACCTGCGGCCTTCCGGCACCAGGGCGATGCCGCTGCCGAGTTGAACAATTTCCGAGCGGCCGCCGATCGCCGCGCCGTCGAGGCGCACGGCCGAAGCCGGCACCGGCACCGAACCGACAATGGCGCGAAGCAATGTCGACTTGCCGGCACCGTTGGCACCGATCAGCGCAACGACTTCGCCCGGTCCGATCGCGAAACTGACGTCGAACAGCGCCTGGAACATGCCGTAGCAAGCGCAGAGCCGCTCAGTACTGAGCATGGGGCACCTGCTCATCGATATCCGACCCGAGATAGACGTCGCGCACTTGCTGGCTGCGCAGCACGGCGGCCGGTCCGCCGTCGCCGAGTAGCTTGCCTTCGGCGAGTACCAGCAGCCGATCGGCCGACGAGACCAGCGCGTGGACGAGATGTTCGATCCAGATCACGGTGACCCCGCTCTTGTGGATCGCGGTAACAAGCTCCAGAAGCTCGCCGACTTCCGCATCGGTCAGCCCGCCGGCCACCTCATCCAGCAGCAACAGGCGCGGTTCGGTGGCGACAGCGCGCGACAGTTCGAGACGTTTGCGCTGCAGCAGCGTCAATCGGCCGGCAGGCAGATCGCCGAGGTGGTCAAGGCCGCACTGCGCCAGCGCTTCACGGGCCTTGAACTGCGCTTTCCTGCCGCGCAGTCCGGCGCCGAACGTCGCCGCCACCAGCACATTCTCGAACACGGTCATGCCTTGAAAGGGTTGCGGGATCTGAAAGGTGCGACCAATGCCGATGCGGCAGCGCGCATCCGCACCCAGATCAGTGACGTCTTGACCGTCGAACAGGACCTGGCCGGAATCGCAGCGAAGATTTCCAGAAATCAGACCGAACAAGGTGGTCTTGCCTGCCCCGTTCGGTCCGATCACGCCGACGAATTCGCCGACCCGGACCGCAAGCGTCAGACCGGGGATCACGACCATGTCGCGATACCGCTTGCTGACGCCCCGCAGCTCGACCAGCGCAGTCATGGCTCAGCCCTGGGTCAGCAGTTCGAACTTGCGCTGTACCGGGATTTCCGGCGCGGTTTCGTTGCTGGTGATGAAGAGCTCGGGCTTGCCGCCCTGGCCCACATGCCACTGGCCGCCGACGACGCGGATCTTCGAGACGGACGCCACGCCGCTGTCGCGGAAATCGAGCGCACCGATCACGGTCTGTTGCTTCAGGCTGCGCAGGGTTTCAGCCACCTTGCCCGGTGATTTGGGGTCTCCGCTCGTCTTCAGCGCCTGCACGCCGACCTCAAACAATGCATGGACGACGCCGAGGGGCTGCGTCCATTCGCGCTTGGTCGCCGATTGATACGACGTGGCCAATTCGCTCGCGGTTTGCCCGGTCAAGCTCGAACGGAAGGGGTAGCTTGGCAGCCACCAGATTTCCGTGGACATGCCCTCGGCGCGCGGCCCGAGGGCTGCGACCCCGCCGGGAAACAGCAGCGCCTTGGCGATGGTGCAAACCTTTGGCTTGAATCCCATCTGCGCCGATTGATTGAGGAAGGTAGCCCATTCCGGCGGGTTGAAAAGCCCGGTGACAATTTCGACGCCTTCCTTCTTGAAGGCCTGGATGTACGTCGAAAAGTCATCGGCACCGATCGGAAATTTTCCGATATCGATGATCTTGTAGCCGGCCTGTGCAAAAGCACCGGGCATACCCAGCTTGGCGTCACCCATCGCATTGCCAGGTAAGTCATTGGAGAAAACCGAGCCGACGACCTTGTTGGTCTGGGCGCCGCTCCAGATGTCCAGATACACCGAGGCGATATCCTCGATGCCCCAGAAGAAGTGGAAGGCGTATTTGAAGCCTTTGCCCGGATCGCCCTTCATCGGGAACATCCAGGCCTGCCAGGGAGTCTGGGTCGAGACGCACGGCACGCCATTGAGTTCGCATTGTTGCGCCACGCCCGGCCCGATCGAGACCTGCGCAAGCATCAGGTCGACATTGTCCTTGTTGATCAGCTCAGCGGCGAGATTGGATTGGCGGTCCGGGTTGCTTTGATCGTCACGCGCCAGGATATCAACCTCATAGGTCGTACCACCGATCGAAAGTCCACCGGCCAACGCCTTGCGAGCCTGATCGAGAATGAAATCGTCGGCTTCGGCGAAGGGCGCGAAGGGACCTGTCCTGGGGCTGATATAGCCGATGCGGATTTTCTTGTCGGCGGCGGCCCATGCGCGGGTCGAGGCGCCGACGGCGGTGCCGGCGGTCAGCGCCGCCATGGTCTTGAGAAAGTCGCGTCGGGCCGGTTTGATAAGGCCCCGCTCGGGCGTGAGGCCGGGTACAATCTTGGAAACCATGAAATCTCTCCGTTGCAATAGAGCTGGTAGAACGGCAGCCGCACATTGAACGGCTCGGGCGCCCGCAGCTTGGCTCGGATGGAACGGAAACTTGGTTGGCCCGGTGTTTTGACAGCCATTTCGAGCGACATCGCGGGATGTCGCGGCCTGCCGGAACCCACCTGACCCAAGCGGGCTGCGCATGTGGTCCGCCGATCGAAGCCGTCGCCGGCACAATTCTGGCATATTTCGTGCTTGATCGGGGAACCACGCGCAATAGACTTCCGGTGTGCTGACCGCTGGCCGGCAGCAAGCCATTACTCATGGGATGCCGAAGACGCCCGGTCGCGGTTTTGGAGGAGGCCTGGAGATGCTCGTCAAAACGACAGGTGCAGCATCCATGCAGCCATGCGTCGCTTCGACGGCGGGCGTGCCGCCGCGCGAAAGGTTCGACTACTGGCACGACGTCGTCGGCCGCAACCTCGTCGATCTCGATTACCGGCTGATCGGCGAAGGCCAGTTCGACGCGACGATCAGCGCCACGCCGATGAGCGCCCTGCAGCTTTGCCGTATCCAGGCCTCGCCACATTCAGCCACCCGGAGCAGTGCGGGCATTTCACGCGCGGAAAGCGAATCCATCGTCTTCAATTTCGTCCTCTCGGGATCGCTCGTCGCAGAGCAGGATGGCCGCGTGGCGCGCCTGAAGGTCGGTGACGGGGCGTTGTGCGATGCCGACCGCCCGTACAGGCTTCACTCGGCCGAAGCCTATGAACTCGCCAGCATTCGAATTCCGCGGCAAAGCGTGACAAGTCGCGTCTGCCACCTGAACCGGCTTTCGGCGTATAATTTCAGCGAGCGCGGCGAACTGGCTCCCATGGTATTCGCCTATCTGTCACGCCTGGTCGACCGCGCGCCCAACCTGAGCGGCAGCGCAGGCATCAGGGTCTCGCAGAACTTCGCCGAACTTCTCATCGCCATGGTTGCGGAGTTCACCGAGTCCGCATCGCTCCCGCTCACCGAATATCGCGGTCTCGCTCTGATGCGGGTCAAGGAAACGGTCGAGCGCAATCTCGGTAGCATCGATCTCACGCCGGCGACGCTCGCAGCCGAGCTCAAGCTGTCGCCGCGCTATATCAACCAGCTGCTCGAAGCCGAAGGCACCTCGCTGTCCCGTTATATCTGGGGCCGGCGGCTTGAACGCGCTGCCGAACAACTGAAGGATCCCGGCCTGCGCGGCCGCAGTGTTTCGCAGATCGCCATGGACAATGGCTTCAACGATCTCAGCCATTTCAGCAAGTCGTTCCGCGGACGCTTCGACCTGTCGCCTCGGGATTATCGTAACCTTTCGCTCTCGCAGGCCTGAGAAACTGATCGAACAGGCCTAAAGCCCAGCGCGGATCGTGAAAGACAAACAGATCAGGGCAAACATGGGTATCGCGAACGATGATCTGGGGAACGGTGGCCTGCGTCATTCGCCGTTATTGGTATTTTCGTTCAATCGCAGCGCTTGAGCCGTCGCGGTCCATTTCCTTCAAGATGCGATTGAATTTTTCGGCGCGTTGCGGATTCATCGCACGGTTGCATGCCATGTATAGTTCCGATAGTTCGAATTTGAACAGCGAAACAATTTGATCGGTCAATCCCGCTTTTCCGATCAAATATTTTCCCAGCAAGTCGCCGGTCGCCCAGAAGTCGATGTGATTCCGCAGCAGCTTTTGCGGGTTCAGGGCATCGCTGATCGCTAAATCCACCTTGTACCCGCGCAGTTTCAGGTATTCGCCGGTTGCAGCCTGGTTATATCCGCCAATAGTAAACGGCCTGACGTCTTCCAGCGATTTCGGTTTTCGATCGTCGTTGGCACGCGCGAAAATTGCCCAGTCGCTTTGCGCCAGGGGGCCGATCCACGTAAACAAGTCCTCGCGCTCGGGCGTTCGGCTGGTCGAAAACACGCAGGTATTCTCCATATGCAGCGCCAATCGATACGCGCGCTCCCATGGATAAGAGGTGATCGTAAATGGCTCGTTCGCGCGATGCATCAGTTCGACCACTTTGTCGACGGTGATCCCGGTGGGTTCCCTGGTACGCTCGTCAAGCATGTTGTAAGGTGGATATTCTTCGGTCGTCAGCGTCAGCGCGGCGCTTGGCTCGCAAACGAAGATCAGGACAGTGGCGGCCGCAAGAATCAGTCGCGCCATGATCGCTCCTTGGTCGAAAGAACTTCCGCCTAATGGGGCCGGGGATCGTGCCCCATGAGGTGGTCTAGCCGGTAGACATCACCAATCTCCGGCCAGGCCGGACAGATCATCCTGTTACTGCGGACAGGATGACAGGATTATCGCTGATCGGGGCGACGGTTTCCAGCGTCATGTAGCGGGCGGCGTTGCACGGCCGTGTGTGCCGAAAACATAAACCCGGATGTAGTGATGATGAAGTCCGCCAAGTATCGCGTGCGAACCAACGATTCGGGTCCCTGAACCGGGCGAGAAACCGGCGCGTCTTTGTGCACGACCGACGTGTCCTGATGTCGCTATGATAGATAGCGTGCATAAGACTGCAGGACCGGCGTAGACCGGCGACGCCGCGCCGATCGCTTCCGTCTATTGGCTATTCCAGCTAGCGCATCATCATCCGCGCAATCGCCTCGCCGATCACCACCGTGGTGAAGTGGGTATTGGCCCGGCAATCGGACGGCATGATCGATGCGTCGGCAACGCGCAGGCCGGCGACGCCCTTCACGGTGCCGTCGGGATTGACCACGCCATCGGCATCGTTGACGCCGGTCATGCGGCAGCTGCCGGCGGCATGCTGGATGTCGCCGGTGTCGCGGCGCAGCAGCGCCTCCAGTTCATGATCCGGCAGCGCCGCAGCCTGAGGCAGCGTCAGATCGGTGTCGGTCAGCCGTATCCAGTCGGCGATGCCGGCCAGCGCCGGCTGGACGGTGAGCACCGCCAGTCGTTTCACCGCATCCATCATCCGCAGCATGTCGCGGGGATCGGCCAGCATGTTCTCCTCGACGACCGGATCGATCTGCGGATCGCTCGAGGCGAGGCTGAGCGAGCCGCGCGAATAGGCGTTGAACAGCCCGGCGCCGATGGCGCCGGGAACCCCGATCCCGCGATGATTGAAGGCGATCAGGATCATGTCGCGCTTGCCGCCGTCGGCAAGGCCGGAGGAATAGGTCACGCAGCAATTGGTGTGGCGGGTGTCCGGATCGGTGGGACGGATGTCCTCGCGCAGCTCTATCGTTGCACGAAACAGCGGATGGTCGAAGAAGTGCCGGCCGACCGGCAGGTCACGTTCAACCGCGATGCCCATCGCCTTCAGCTCATCGGCCGGTCCGATGCCCGAGCGCAGCAGGATCGCCGGGCTGTGGATGGCACCCCCGCACAGCACGATCTGGCGCGCGCTGATCTCGCTGCGTCCCTCGCCTTCCTCTTGGCCCTCCCCTTGGCCTTCGACCCGGACGCGGACGCCGGTCGCCCGGCCGTCCCTGATCACCACGCGGTCGACCAGCACCTTGCCGCGAATTTCCAGATTGGCGCGGCCGCGCGCGGGCTCCAGATAGGCCTCGTTGGTCGAGATGCGGCGGCGGTTGCGGCTGTTGATCGGGTAGCACGCCGCGCCCTCGCCGTCCGGGCCGTTGAGGTCGGCGCACCATGGATAGCCGCAGGCCAGCGCCGCATCGCGCAGGCCGCGATCGACCGGGCCCCATGTGTCGGGCGGCGCGCGATAGACCGGCAACGGCCCGCCGCGTCCATGACCTTCGGTGTCGCCGAATTCCAGATCGTCCTCGATCACCGAGAACCACGGCATCACGTCCTTGGCCGACCAGCCGGTACAGCCAAGGGCGGCCCATTCGTCGAACGCATCGGCCACGCCGCGAATCGCGATCTGGCCGTTCATCATCGAGCTGCCGCCGAGGCCCTTGCCGCGCCAGTAGAAGCGCGGCTCCTGCCCCGCCACCCGGCGGGTCAGGAGATCGGGCCACTGCCATTTTTCCTGAAACTCGCGCTTGTGGATGATCGGAATCGGATTCGGCGTGGTCACTTCCCAGGGCGCCTCATCGGCGCGCCAGTCGAGGCCGGCTTCGAGCAGCAGGACGCGCCGGCGAGGGTCCTCGGAGAGCCTTGCCGCGACCGCGGCGCCGGCAGAGCCGCCGCCGACAACAATGACATCGTACATCGCGTTACTTCTCAACGTTCCAGAAAATCGGGATGGCAGACGGGATCAGATTGCGCAAAGTGGCGCGATAGGCCGCCGGCTGGGCGAACTGGCCCCATGGAATCGCCGGCGCCTGATCGTACATGATGGTCTGGATCTCGGCAGCGATCTTCTTGCGATCGTCTTCAGCGGGCGCTCTGGCGAAGGCTTGCAGCAGTGGCGTGATCCGCGGGTCGCACTGCCAGCCGGTGAAGTCGATGCAATTGAACGCCACCATGACGTTGGTCAGCGGCGACGCCAGATCGAAGCCGCCGGCGTGAACGCCATAGACGCTCCAGCCTTCCTTCTTGGCGC
>Ga0302324_100017868_pt1 | contig 14026 bp, 14 predicted proteins | sample Palsa_T0_1_FD_201949 | JGI IMG/M metagenome (GOLD analysis project Ga0302324, IMG submission 201949) | Peat permafrost microbial communities from Stordalen Mire near Abisko, Sweden - Palsa_T0_1 | ecosystem: Environmental > Terrestrial > Soil > Palsa > Peat permafrost | place: Sweden: Abisko... | reverse complement strand
CGGTGCTGTCCTGGCGCCCCAGCTCTCGCTCGAGCGTGCTCAGCACCGACGAGCGGTTGTGGCACTGCGTCAACGGGTCGAACGTTGCGCGCCGCTCCAGCTCCTGGCGCGCGCGGGCGCTATCGGTGATGTCGAGCACGCATGTGATTGCGCCGCTGACCTCGCCGCTCGCTCGCAGCAGCGCGCGCAGGCTCAGCAACGCTCGCCGCCAGGCGCCGGACGGCAGCGTGATGTCGATCTCCACGTCGCGGTCGACGCCTTCGGTGAACACCTCCTCGAGCGTCGCGTCGAGCACCGCCGTGCTCTCCTCGGTGAGCGTGTGCAGGAGCGTGTGCGTCGAGGTGACGCTCGCGCTGGGCTCCTCACCCACCTCGGCGTCCTCGGAGGCGGGCGCGAGCTCCGAGGACTGCGAGCCGTAGAGGATCTCCAGCAGGCGAGCGTTGTGGTAGACGACGTTGCGGTCGGTGTCCAGCTGCAGTAGCCCCACGGGCATCGCCGCGGTGAGGCGGCGCAGCAGCTCCTCGCGTTCCTGCAGCGCCTCCTGGGCCTGCATCTCGGCGGAGATGTCGATGATCTCCACGAGCACGTAGTTGCGGTCGGGGTGGTTAAGGAAGTTGCGCAGGGTGGTGTCCACCCACATGTACGTCCCGTCCTTGCGCCTGCGGCGTAGACGAGTCTGCTGGTCGTGATTGGTGGAGAGCACCGCCAGCCAGCCCTCGACCGCGCGACCCTGGTCGTCCGGGTGGATCTGGTCGAGCACCGAGTTGCCGATCAGATCCTCGGAGGTGTAGCCGAACATCTCCGTGAACGCGGGGTCGCAGTCGAGCACCCTCGCGCCCTCGTCCTCCATCAGTGAGCAGAAGCGTGGCGCCGACGGCGCCTGCTCCGCGGGCTCGCTGTCCCCGTCGGCCTCCTCGTCGCTGGGGATGATCACACCGAGCAGCACGCCGTGGACTTCGCGCAGGTCGAGAAAGTGCAGCGTCGTCCACGTCGACGGTTTGCGCAGCAGGCGCACCTTGCCGGCGGCCGCGCCCTCCTCTTGAGCGCGGAGCCACGTCCTGACGACGGTCGCGCGGTCGCCGGCGACGACGTTGTCGATCAGCGCGCGACCCTCGATCAGCCCCTGGCCCCACAGACCCACCGACTGCGGTACCGGCACGATCAGCCCGTTGCCGGCGAGACCGCACACGAGCGCGTCCGGATGCTCGCGCAGCAGCGCTTCGGCTCCGGCGGCGACCGCTTGGCCGTCCCTTGCGAGTGGCTGACTCATGTCGCTGATGGAATCGGCGCGCACGCGCGCAGGCATAAGTCCTGAAACCAGCACTTGGACGCTGTGACGGAAGCGGTCGCCTAATGTCAATGCCGCGGCAAGGCTCGCGCTCGAAAAGATCTCGCCCGTAGCCCTTGACGTTCCCAATAATCTTGATAGGCTCTATGAACATTGATCGAGACTGGAACGCTCGGTCGATGCGATGCAACCTGACGTTTCTCTCCTCGCTCTGAGGAAGGGCATGCGCCCGCACTCAGACCCTCCACGTGACTGGGCCGGCTTCACCGCCGGCCCAGTCATGGTGCTCTCGCAACTTCGTCGCCTCTCACCCGTCAGCGAAGGGCGCGATCGGCACGCCGTGGTCGGAGTCGCGCATCCCGAGCTCGTACGCGCCCCCGTGCTCGCTGCGCAGCGTCGTCGGTTGCCCGCGCCGGGGCGTGACGGTCAGCTCGAGCGCGGCGACCGAGCAGTTGATGACGTCGTGTTCGCCGGCCGGCGAGCGATCGCCGTCTGGATCGGCGTAGCGCCAGCCGGCGGCCGACTCGCCGGGGACCCGCACGTCGGCGTGCAGCTCGATGCCGCCGGCGCCTGCAAGCGTGAGCGAGCAGCCCGCGGGGGTCTCGGCCACGTGTGTCCCGCGCGCGGCGATGCCGCCCAGGCGATGGCGCTGGCCGGCGAACGCGAGCGCTCCGCTGGCCACCCACGGGGTCATCCGCCCTGCGAGCTTCAGCCGCGCGAGCGCCACGTCGAGCCACGCGGTGGGGGCGTCGTGGAAGGCGAGCCCGTGCAGCCAGATCCAGCGCTCGGCGTGCTCGGAGCCCCAGTTGTGCCCGACCATACCCGGCCACGCGCGCAGCTCGATGGCGGCGCGTCCGGCGAGCTCGAGGACGCCGTCGAAGCTGGCCGCGGGCGCCGGGCTGGTGAGCTTGGTGCGCGGCAGCGGCATGCGGTAGAGCAGCGCGGGAGACAGGTGGCGCAGCGGCGGCTGCTGGGAGGCGAAGCGAAGCGACCAGCGCGCATCGCCGCAGCCCCCGTCCGCCGACCCGGGCCCCATCGAGCTGTCGCCGACGGCAATCCAGCGGCCGGCGGGCGCGCTCAGCTCCTCGGTGGTCAACTTATGCATGAACGGGCGTCCGCGTCGAGCGTCGAACACCGTGCACCACACCGACCCCCGCGGCGCTCGCCCGGGGGGCTTGTGCACGGTGTGGCGGATCCAGATCCCGACCGGCTCCTCGGGACAGACGGCCCGCAGGTAGAACGACTCGTACATCCCCGCGCGCCTGGACGCCGTCGCAAACACCGCTTCGCTCGCCATCGCAAGCGATCCTAACCCCGCCCGGCGAATCCTGAGAGGATGCCGCTGCGATGAACCGGGAGCCGCTTGTCAAACTGCCCGCCGCGCTGACGAGCGCGCAGCCTCGCGCGGACGCCCGCTACGTGATGGGGGTGGACGGCGGCGCGACGAAGACGCTCGCGGCTGTGCTCGATCTGCACGAGCGGGCGCTGTACCTCGGCCACGGTGGTCCCAGCAACGAGGATGCGGTCGGCGCCACCGCCGCCGTGCAGGCGCTGCTGGGCGCCGCCGAGGAGGCGATCGGACGGGCGGGCATCGACGCGGAGCAGCTGGGCGCGGCGGTGCTGGCGATCGCGGGCACCGACACGGAGGACGTGGCGCAGAACGTGCGCTCGGCGCGCACGGACGCGTGGATCGTGGTCAACGACGTGGTCGCCGCGTGGGCCACCGCCACCGGCGGCGGCCCCGGCGTGGCGGCGATCGCGGGCACCGGCTCGAACGTGTTCGGCGTCGGCGGCAGCGGCTCGGATGCGCGCGCGTGGCGCGCGGGCGGCTGGGGCCATCTGCTCGGCGACGAGGGCTCGGGCTACTGGCTGGGCGTGCAGTCGATTAAAGCGGCGCTGCGCGACCGCGAGGCGTCGGGACCGCCGACCGCTCTGAGCGACGCCGTGGTGGCGTTCTTCGGGGAGCGCAGCGTGGAGGCGGTCGCCTCGAGCGTCTACTCCAAGCCGCTGACCAAGGGGCAGATCGCGGCGTTCGCGATCGAGACGGCCAAGCTGGCCGAGCAGGGCGACGCGGTCGCGCGCGAGCTGTACGAGCGCGGAGCGAGCGAGCTGGGCGAGCAGATCGTGGCGGTCATCCGCGAGACCGGCCTGGCCGAGGCCGGCGACGGCGGCGACTCCACCGACGCCGGCGGCGAGTTTCCCGTCGGTCTGATCGGCAGTGCGTTCAAGGCGGGCGCGGTGTTCGTCGAGCCGCTGACCCGCGCCGTGCACGCGCATGCGCCGCATGCGCGCGTGAGCGCGGTGGAGATGGCCCCGGTCGGCGGCAGCCTGCTGCTCGCCGCGCGCGCGTGCGGCCACGGCGAGGAGATCGCGGCCGAGGAGCTGACGCCGCTGATCGACGGCGCCCTGCGCAGATAACCGCGCCTCAGCGCTCGAGCGCGGCCGCGGTCGCGAGCAGCCGCGCGTCGATCTCCTCACGCCGCCCGATCGCGCCGGCTCCGGTCCCGGACATGCGCACGGCGGCGGCGGCGTTGGCGAAGCTCGCGGCCTTCAGCGGCGATCGGCCGTCGCTGAGCGCGACGAAGAACGCGGCCGCGAACACGTCGCCGGCGCCGACGTCGTCGGCGGGCTGCTCGAGCGGCGGAACCTGCAGCTCGAGGAGTTCGCCGCCGGGCGTGAGGATCGTGTTCGGATGCGCTCCGGCGGTCACCGCCACCACCGCGCCCCCCGCGGTGGCCGCTGCGATCAGCTCGGCGCAGCTGGGGCGCTCGTGCTCGCTGACGACGATCGCATCGCACCGCCGCGCGACCTCCGCGGCCGCGTTCGTCGGCTGGCAGACGCCGATCTCGGCGTCGGGCCCGCTCCACTCCCGCACGAGCCCCTGGGGCGTCAACCCGACGAACGCGGCCGGCCCGCGCCAGCGGTCGGGGCTCTCGCGCGCGACCGGCGCGAGGTGCAGAATCGCGGTGTCGACGGCGAGCTCGTGCGCGATCGGGCCCGCCCACGCGAGCACGCGCTGCCTGCGCGCCGCGCCCGATCCGAGCGTGCGCAGCGTGGTGGTGTGCGCAGCGGGCAGCACCTCCAGCTCTAGCTCGTGGCGGTATGGCTCGAGCAGCTCCTCGATCTCCTCGGCGACGCCGCGGGTGAGGATCAGCGCGCGCAGCCCCAGCCTGGCGGCCTGCAGCGCGCTGTAAAAGGCGGCTCCGCCGACGCGGCTGGAGCCGTCCTCGAAAACGTCGACGGTGACGTGGCCGACGGTGGTGTAGTCGAAGTGCAAGTCGGGGTTCAAGTTCGCCCTCGCTGTGAGGGCTGTGGGAGAATGCCCTGCATCTGCCCGGCGGCGGGCGGCGGCGAGCCGCGTGGGCACGAGCATGCGTATACCAAATCGAATGTCGCCGTCGACTGTTGTGCTTGCTTGAGTCGATGATTTACGAGCCCGATCACCGGCGAGGGGCGTGGCGCCCCTCGCGCACGCTGCCGGCGGCGCTGACGATGCTGCTGCTGTCGCTGGCGCTCGCTGCGCCGAGCGCGCGCGCGGCTGCCGCGGGGCCCGGTCACGCGGCCAGGCGTGCGGCGGGTGCGTCGGCGTACCCGGCGGGTGCGACGCGCCCGGCGTTCGTGGCGCGAGCGTCAGAATTCGCGGATGGCGCCCGGGCGGCTCACAGCGCGAGCTCGAGCGGCGGCGCGACGGCGCCGGCGTCCTCGTCCGCGCCGAGCTCCGCGCCGGCGCCAGGCACGGCGGGCAAGCCGTCGAAGTCGAAGAAGCCGAAGAAGCCGGTGCTGCACGGCAACCCGGCGCGAGCGCTGGCGGCGTTTGAAGCGATGCAGAAGAACTACTACATCGAAGGCTCGGGTCTGTATCTGGGCGAACCGTTCTCGTATCTGTGGCCGTTCTCGCAGGCGCTGGCGGCGACGGTGAGCGTGGCGTACATCCCGCACCTGGGAGTGTCGCTGGCGCGCGAACTGGATGCGCGCCTGACGGGGCTGAACTCCTACCTGGACACGGATAACTCGGGCGCCTCGGAAGGCGTGTACACGAGCACGCTGGCGGCGTTCGACGGCACGGTGGCGCCGCCGGCGGGTCCGGGCGGTCCGAAGTACTACGACGACAACGACTGGGTGGGGATTGAGCTGATGCGCTTGTATGAGCTGACCCACAAGAGCGCGCTGCTGGGCAGCGTGGAGGGGATCATGGCGTTCGAGATGGCCGGCTGGCAGGAAGCGCCGGGTGAGGCGTGCGAGGGCGGCATCCCGTTCTCCAACGCGCTGGAAAACAACCAGCGCAACACCGTGACGACGGCGCCGGCGGCGGAGCTCGCGCTGCAGCTGTACCGGGCTACCCACACCGCCGTGTACCTGCAGTTCGCGGTGAAGGCCTACGAATGGGTGCGCGTGTGCCTGACCGAGCCGAACGGTATGTACGCCGACCACATCGGCCGCAAAGGCGCGGTCGAACCGGCGCTGTGGAGCTACAACCAGGGCTCGATGATCGGCGCTGGCACGCTGCTCTACCAGGCGACGGGCGACTCGGCCTATCTGTGGCAGGCGCGCCAGACGGCGAAGGCGGCGCTGGCGTACTTCGACAACGAACGGCTGGGCTCGGAAAACCCGTTCTTCGTGTCTGTGTACTTCCGCAACCTGATGTACCTGGACTCGGTCACGCACGACCCGCCGGGCCAGTCGATCGCGCAGGATTACGTCAACTACGCGTGGCTGCACCAGCGCCTGAGCGACAACGTGTTCGTGGCGGGCTCGCCGGCGTCGGCGCAGCTGCTCTACCAGGCGGCGATCGTGCAGATCTACGCGCTGCTGTCGATCCCAGCGAGCGATTACTTCTAGGAGGCCGGCGCTTGCGCGCTGCCTGGATGTGCGTGCGCGCCCGCACTAGTACGCTCTGTGGCGGTGACCGACACGGCGAACATGACGACGGCAGAGAGCCTCGCGGCGATGGAAGCGGAGCTGACGGCGCTGGAGGGCGAGGGCCGTCGCGAGATCGCCTCGCGTATCAAGACGGCGCGCGAATGGGGCGATCTGAAGGAGAACAGCGAGTACCACGACGCGAAGAACGAGCAGGCGCACCTGGAGACGAAGATCGCGCGCCTGCGCGAGAAGATCACCGGCGCGGTGGTCGTCGAGGAGACGCCCGACGGCGGCGGTGGCGTGGTCGGCTTCGGCTCGACGGTGGTCGTGCGCGATGAGCAGGGCGTCGAGCAGAAGTGGCGGATCGTCAGCTCCCACGACGCGGCGCCGCGCGAGGGCCGGCTGTCGGCGGAATCGCCAATGGCGGTGGCGCTGCTGGGCCGCGCGCCGGGCGAGCAGACGGCGGTGACGCTGCCGAAGGGCAGGCGCACGCTGACCGTGGTAAGCGTCAGCTAGGCGAGTTGGCGTCGGTCGGGTCTCGTCAACCCGCCGCGGGGTGAGAGCCCGTTCCAAATTCGGCGAGCTCGTGATAGCGTCGGATCAAGCTCTCGGAGGCGTACTCGATGCCCGGATGAATGCGCGGTGTCGGCAGCGCAGGGAGCGCGGCCTGAGCGCGGGTCGCGAGGCGCTTCCTGGATGCGGCTCGCGCGCGAGCCACCCGCCCGGCGGGGGGGACGGCCGGGCGGGCTGGTTCGCGTGTGACTCCGCAAGCGGCGGTTAGATCTGCCGCTGGCTCGTCGACGGCCAGATAGGGGTCTGCCGTCGAACGTTCGATGGCGAGCGTGTGGGCTCGCCGAAGTTGTGGCTGTGCGCGCTCGCCAGCGTCGGCGTGAAGCTCGGCGAGGACGCTGAGCCACCCGCGACGCTTGGTAGCGAACCCGTCCTGCACGCGATCGCCGGTTGCGTCGACCATCTGAATCCAAGCGAGCGCGTCGGCATAATCACCGCGCGATGCCGCCTGCTGAGCCTGTCGCAGACCGCTCACGACGGCAGCCAGCTGCTCGTCGAAGGCGATACTGGCGGTCCGGCTGAGGTGAGAGACGGCGGGCTCCTGACACATGCGGGTGCTGACCTCCACTGGAGGTCCCACCGGCCGAAAGCTGGAGCCGGACAAACTCTGCCGCCGAGAGCTGAAGCGAAGCAGGGTCAGACTACACCCTCGGCCGAGAATGTCAAGGGAAGCGTCCTGTAGCCCCGCGTCGGTGGGCGTTGCGCACGCGCCGCACGAAGCGCTTCGGCTTCTGCCGATACAGCTTGCGGCCGTCGCGCAGCGCCCGCCGGCGCAGCTTTCGCCGGCGTTTGGCGATCGCCTCGAGCAGCGCCTCGCGCGTGCGCCGACCCGTGCGCCAGGTGTCGGGTCCGTCCCAGCGGGCGCCCGCGCGCAGGTGCTCGGCCAGCACCGCCAGGTCGTGATCCTCGCCGAGCACTTCGCCCAGATCGTCGGCGCCGGCGGCCACGCGCGCGAGCGCTCCGCCGTGCTGGCGGCGCTGGAGCATTTCGGCGATGTAGCGCAGATCCTTGACGCGTTTGCGCCATTCGTGCATGGCGAGCATCTCCTTGCCCTTGCCCGCGACCGCGCGGGCCCAGCGCTTGCGGCCCTGCCGGTATAGGCGCTCGAGGTCGCGCTCGATCAGCCCGATGCCGGCGTGCTCGGCGAGGCTCCACCGCTCGACGCGGTGGCGGAAGGCGTGCAGCTCGCCGAGCGCGGCGACGGGCGTGGCGGGATCGCCGAATGTCAGCTGCTGCACCCGCGCCTGCTCAGCGAGCACGCGCGCGCGTAGCTCACGCACGCCGCGACGGCGTCCCAGCGTGCGTGGGTGTCGGTCGATCAGGCTGTCGAGTGTGGCCACCATGACCTCCGCGTCGCGCGCGCCGGACAGGCGCCGGCCGGTGTCGCGCAGCACGACGTTCTCACGCGCGAACGTGCCGTCCCCGAGCTCGTGGCGCAGTAGTCGCAGCAGCGCGCGCAGGCGCTTGAGCGCCTTGCGCGTCTCGTGCACGGCCTTCTCGTCCGGTGGCGCGCCGTCGGAGCCGGCGAGCATCTCGATCGCGAGCTCGGCCTGGCCGACGGCCATGCGCCGCAGGGCGCCGGCGACGGGCTCACCTGCGGCGAGTCCCAGGCGGCGGTCGGGCTTGCGCTGGCGCGTGCCGCGACGCTCACGCTCGGAGCGTGCCAGCGCGAACCCGACGCCGACGGCGAGGGTGGCCGCGACGGTGGCGGCCAGCGGCGCCACAATGGAGCGATGCCCAGGAGCCTTCCGCCCGCGCGATGGTGGACCGTGCGCCGTGCGGCGAACCGCAAGCCGGCGACGTATAGCTGTCCGATCTGTGGTCATCACCTTCCTGCTCTGAGCGAGCATATGCTGATCGCACCCGAGGGCGACACCCGCCGTCGCCGCCACGCCCACACCGACTGCGTGGTGGCGGCGCGCAGGCGCGGGCAGCTGCTCATGAAAGACGAGTGGCAGCGCTCTCAGCCGCGCCGGGCGTCGCTGTGGGCGAGGCTGCTGGGGCGCGCCTGACGCTGGGGCGCGCCTGACGGCCACCGCTCGGCGAGCGCCTGAGGCGTCAGTTGCGGCTGAGGCCGGTGGCCGAGCTGGCCGGGGGGATCGGGTTCAGCGGCGTGAGTTTGCCGTCGTTGAGCTGGAAGCGGACGGTGGCCTGCCCGCCGCTGGGACTCGCCAGGGGATCGCCTTGACGGTACAGCGGATAGCCGAGCGTGACTTCGGTGTCGCTCTGGGAGACGACCTTGACGGTGGCGCTCGGTTCCTTGGCGTCGGTGCCGATGTAGCGGCTGCCCACGAAGAAGAACGCCTGCTGGTTGTAGCCGTCGCTGGAGCCGGCTCGGGTGCCGACGAGTACCCGCAGCGTTTGATTGGAGTGATATTGGGAGGTTTCGTTGGGCGTGTAGCCCCTGGCCTTGAGAACGGCCACGGCTTCGTCCAGTCCTTCGGCTTCGCTGTGGGCTTCCGGCTGAGCGATCGCGGGCTCGGACGCCGTGTGCGTGGCGCTCGGGGCGCCGGCGCCGCCGACGGTGGTGGTCGGCGCGGGAGCGGTGCTGGTTGTGGTCGGCGTGGTGGCGGTGGCCGTGTGCGTGCTGGTGGCGGTGCTCTGCGTGACGGCTGGGGCCCCGGCGACGGTCACGGTCTTGGTCTGTGAGCCGCAGCCGCCGAGCGCGGCGCCGGCGCACCCGCCGAGGGTGAGCGCGACGAGCCCTCCGATCAGATGGCGCCTCATGCGGGTCATGGTATTGGCGGCGGTGTGCGCCGCCCGGTTGCGTCTTTGCAAGGTCCGCTCAAGCGCTACGATCACAGGCAGGCGACCATGTCCGCTCCCTCAGCCCAGATACCAGGCCCGGGCGGCAAGCCGAAGGCGGCAGCGCACCGCTCCATGAGGGAGCGGGCGCGCGCAATCGGACCGCTGCTCCTGGCGGCGATCTTTATCGCGTTCGCGGTGCTCAACCTCAACCAGGTGAGAGTCCACTGGATCGTCGGTTCGGGTCACGCGCCGCTGATCATCGTGATCGTGATCTCCGTGTTGGTGGGGTCGGTGCTGACGCACTTCGCCGAGCGCGTGGGTCGCAGGCGCCGCTAGCGGTCGATTACTAACGCCGCTATGCGCATGGCTCGGCCACGGCCTGGGAGCCACATGAGATCCGAACGAGCGTCGCGACGATCACGGGGGCCTGCAGGCCCGCCGGGAGCTTCACCCCGCTGCTGTCGAAGGGCCACAACAGCGGTGCGCCCGCGCTCCCGTCGCTGATGTCACGCAGGAAATGAGTTGCCAGACCGAAAGCGAGACCGTCGAGAAGCGGACCTCGCGCGGGGGAGACGAGGCGTGAGATGAGCGGGACGGCAGCGATCGTGGCGAGCGAATGGGTGTACGGGCGAGGGGCTTTGGCGGTGAGTCCCGCCCACCCGAAGATCGTGTAGGGAATGTGATCGATGTCGATGAGCACGGCCGAGGCGAGCGCGCTCACCAGAAACGGCAGCTCTCGCCGGCTGGTCGTCTCCAGGGCCAAGGCGGTGGTCGCCAGATGGGCGGCCTCATCCAACAGCGCACGCTGCAGTAAGGGAGTGCTGGAAGTGATCTTGCGGTTGGCGCAGAGGACGACGCCGGAGGCGAGGAACGGCAACCAGCGCGGAAATATCCGTCGCGACCCGGCTGCGTAAGTGTTGACTATGAGCATGCTTCCAGCAGTCCGATTGTGGCGGCCGCGGCTGGAGTGAGTGTCTCGGGTGGATGCGTCTCCCAAAACGTGTTCATGCTGTTCGCCGAAAGCTCTACCAGATATCTGTCCTGAAACTCGCTCGCGGACAGGTGGGGGCCGCCATGCGGGTACTCGTGCTCGCTCAGATCAAGTCGAAGGCAGATCTCCGGGCGCAGGCGCAACAGGTCGAAGCCCACGCCAAGCGGCGTCAGCCGTCCGGCGAGGTCATCGGCTGTGCCGAGACGGATCCCAAGCTCCTCGCAAAGCTCGCGACCCACGACACCGATCACGGGGTCTGTGTGGCTGGGCTCGAGCGTTCCCGAAGGTGCGATATGCCAGATACCTGGGTCGGTGGCGAGGTCGTCGCTGCGCAGTCCCAGCACGAGTGCGCGCCCGGGCGCAGATGGCAGCGTCACCGCCACGGAGACGCCGATCGCGGCCACTCGACCGCGCCCGCAACGAAGGACATCTCCCCCCGCCGCTTCGTGCGCGAGCTTTCGCAGTGGCAGCGCCGGCAGGCCGGCGCTCGCAGCGCAGCCGCGCGAGGCGTTCTCGACATACTCGGCCCTGAGGCTGTCAGATGTGAGGATCGCGTCGAAGTAGCCGCCGGGGGCGCACTTGATCGACAGGCCATCGATCGCGGTGCACGCAAGGACGCTGCCATCGTGCATCTGAGGTGAACGCCTCGCTACCGCCTCGAGATGATCCCGGCCTGCCGCGCGAAGTCTCGGGTCGATCCACAGCGGCTGCGTCGATGGCTCCACCAGGTCCTCGAGCCGCGCGTCGTCATAGCGCTCGAGCGCCGCCGGATAGACGTTGCCGCCGCGCTGAATCACCGTTGCAAGACCCGAATAGAGCTCGAGCAGGGCGTCAAAGCTCATGACGCCACAATATGTGAGACCGCTGCGCGGTCGAGCGTGTCGCGGGCCTGCCGCCGGCTCAGGCGCCGATCGGCCGGCGCTGATCGGTGACCGCCTCGAGGGCCGCCTCGGCGCCGATGAACGGCGCGAGCACCACGTAGGCGAGGTGGTCGGAGAGGGCGGCGAGCAGCGGGATACGCCCGCTGATGACCTGGCAGCGGATCGTGTGCCAGATGGCGCCGGCGATGGCGTCGGTGGTAAGGCTGCCGTCGGCCTGCGCGGGGGCGCCCTCGGTGAGCAGTGTGGCGATGCTGTGCGACAGATCGTGGATCTGCTCGACCGCGTCGCTGCCCACGAAGAAGCCGTCCTGGGCGAGCGTGCGGGCGTGGAGTGGATGGTCTGCGAGGTGGCGCATCAGCTCTGCGAGCACGCGGCGCACGGCCTGCGGCCAGTCGTCGGAGACGAGCTCGGGGTCGGCTGCGATCCTCAGCAGCTCGTCGCCGATCATGTCCAGCGCCGCGAGGAAGCAGTCGCTCTTGTTGGCGAACATCTCGCAGAAGGTGTCGATTGAGACGTTCGCCTCCTCGGCTATCTGAGGCGCGCTCAGCCCGAAGAAGTCCTCACGCGAGACCAGTCGCAGGATCCCGTGGAGCAGGCGCGTGCGCTCGTCGCGGCTCGGCGATTCCGCGCCGCTGAGCCCGTGCCCGTAGGCGGATGAGATCTCTCGCAGGCGCGTGGCCAGCCCGGCGGCCATGCGCTCGGCCATGTGCTCGGCGGCCGGCGCCTGGAACAGCAGCATCCAATCCAGCATTTCCCCGGCGAGGTCGATGCCGGCGGTCGTGCGCTCCTCGCGCAGGACGGTCGCGATGCTCCTGTGCAGGCCGCCCGCGATCGCCCTGACGACCGGCATCGGCAGCGCCACCGCCCCCGGCGCTTCGACAAAGCTGTGGGCGAGCATCTGCTCGCATACGCCGATTGACTTGTGCAGACGCAGCGCGCCCTCGACACCCGAGCGCTGCGCCTCGAGCACGACGAGCACGGTCGCGTTGCGGTCGTTGGCGGTCGTCTGCGCGAGCGTCTGGAAGACCGCCCGCGCGCGTTCCTCGATGGGACCGTGGGCGGCGAGGTAGGCCTTGCGCAGCTGCTTGATGTCGCGTCTGACGATCAAATCGAAGGTCGCGAAGAAGCACTCCTGCTTGTTGGCGAACTGCTCGTAGAAGGACCGGCGCGACACGCCCGCCAGCCCGATCACCTGCTTTACGCTGGTGCCGTGGTAGCCCCTTTCGGCGACCGCTTCGACCATCGCCCCGTGGATGCGTGCGCGCTGATGGAGGACCACCTCGCCGCGCTCCAGCCGATGGGGCCCATGCGGCAGCCGCTTGTAGAGCGGCATGATTTGACCAGGAGGAATGCGTGTCGAGCCGTTCACCCTCGAGCCGTTGGCTCGCGAATCCTTGCCCCGTTGCGCGTGTCCGCCCCGCGCGGACAACGACGACCTGCCGCTCGATGCCATATTGCTCCCTCCGCCGGTCTTTCCTCTCCCGAACTATTTCTAACCAGCCGACTACGGTCATCTGGTCTGGCATGTCGGATCATTCCATGTCAGCGATCTTTTGTCTACACCTAACCGTCCGCTTGGCGATCACACCGCTGGGACGGATCCAACGATCAATGCAGGACCACCTTCAGCAGCAGGATCGCCAGTCCCATGGTGGCGCCGACGGCGAGGTCGAGCGCCAGCTCGCGGCTGCCCGCCCGCGAGCGAACTCCGGCGAGCAGCTCGAACGCGATCAGGCTGGCGATGGCGCTCCACAGCGCGGCGGTGACGGCGGTGTGCAGCGCCACGCCGATCGCCCAGCACAGCACGAGCGCGAACAGCGGCACGGCTGCTCCGCGCACGATCGCCCAGTCGTGGCCGAGCGCGCGCACCAGCGCGCCGACTGTGAGGCGCTCATGCAGCGTCAGCCGACGCCCGAGCACGCCGGCGTAGGCGTGGGCGAACCAGTACAGGGAGGCGGCGATCGCGGTCGAGGACACCGTGTCGAGGTAGGTCTCGTGACGCGCGCTCTCGGCGGCCAGTAGCGCGCCGATGACGATGATCCCGTAGACCACGCCCGCGGGGTTCTCGCCCGGGCCGATCCGCTCGAGCGCCCGCGCCAGTGGCGAGCGCTGGCGGGCGCGCACCGGCGGTTGTTGCGAGCGATCTGGGGGCACGGGGCGTGCGATCGACCGATTATCCGCCCCATCGGATTCGTGCTGGCACGAGCTCGTGTTGGCAGGCGCGGCGGATCACGGCTGTGCCCGTGCGCTAGGCTCTAGCCGCGCCACGAACGGGAGGACGCTATGGCTGGGACTGCGACGATTCCGACGCTATTCGTCTGCCACGGCGACGACGGCGGCCCGAAGATACACCCATGCCGGCGTGTGCAGGAGGCGCTGCGTGCCGCGGGGATCGAGTACGACAAGGTGATCGCCGCACACGGCAGTCCGCTTCCGTTTCTGCGCAAAGGCTCACGCGAGGCCTTGCGCGATGCGACGGGCCAGACGAAGCTGCCGGCGCTGAAGTTGCCCGACGGGAAGGTCATCACGCCCTCTCGCGCCATCTTCTCATGGATCGACGGGCAGGCGTGAGCGCCGCCCGGCTTCCCCAACCCTTTACATGTGTCAAGCGTCCTGCGGATAGCCTCCGTCACGCACGGCTACGACCGTCCATGAGCCCCTAATGGACCGCCTTTCTTCCACTTTCCC
>Ga0302324_100017865_pt1 | contig 14026 bp, 14 predicted proteins | sample Palsa_T0_1_FD_201949 | JGI IMG/M metagenome (GOLD analysis project Ga0302324, IMG submission 201949) | Peat permafrost microbial communities from Stordalen Mire near Abisko, Sweden - Palsa_T0_1 | ecosystem: Environmental > Terrestrial > Soil > Palsa > Peat permafrost | place: Sweden: Abisko... | reverse complement strand
CCGGACGGCGTCGAACAGCCGCTCGGCGGTGACGTCTTTGAGCAGGAAGCCGCTGGCGCCGGCGCACAGCGCGTCGTAGACGTACTGGTCGAGGTCGAAGGTGGTCAGGATGAGGATCCGCGGCCCACTGGGCCCGGCCAGCTGCCGGGTGGCTTCGATACCGTCCATGACCGGCATCCGCACGTCCATCAGGGCGACGTCGGGGGAGAGCTCGCGGCAGATCCGCACCGCCTCGGCCCCGTCGCAGGCCGTGCCCACCACCGTGAAGTCCGGCTGGGTGTCGAGGAGGGCCGCGAAACCGGTACGCACCACATGATGGTCATCGGCGACAATGATCCGAACGGTCCCGGCTGAAGCGCTCATCAACCCGCCTCGGCCTCGCCGGGCAGCGTAGCCCCGATCAGCAAGCCGCCGCCAGGTGCGGCGCCGGTGCGCAGTTCGCCGCCGGGCGCGGCGGCCCGCTCGCGCCCGCCGGGCCGCCCGAGGCCACCCGTAGCCTCCGCCGCCACCGCCTTTCCTGGCAAGGTCGCCTCGATCAGGAAGCCGCCGCCGACAGCGGCGCCGCATCGCAGCGACCCGCCCGCCGCGACGGCGCGCTCGCGCATCCCGAGCAGCCCGTGCCCGGCCACCGCGATAGACGGGCCCGGGCCGTTGTCGCGGATCCGGAGCCATAGGGCGTCGTCGGTGTAGCAGAGCTCCACGTCGACCGCCGCCCCGGGCGCGTGCCGCCGGGCGTTGGTCAGCGCCTCCTGCACGATCCGGTAGGCCGCCAGTTCGACGCCGGGGTCCAGCGGCGCGATACGACCGCTGACAATCAGCCGCACCCCGCCGCTTGACGCCACCCGCGATTCGTCGAGCAGCGTGGCGAGCTGCGCCAGGCCGGGCTGGGGGCGCCGGTCCGCGACCTCGGCCTCGGCGTCCTCGCGCAGCACGCCGAGCAAACGCCGCATTTCGGTCAGCGCGGCCCGTGCCGTGTCCCCGATGTCCAGCAAGCGCGCCGCTCCCGCGGCCGGCATCCCCGGCGTGGTGAGCCGTGCGGTCTCCGCCTGCACCGCGACCATGGAGATATGGTGTGCCACCACGTCATGCAGCTCGCGGGCGATCCGGGCCCGCTCGCCGCGCGCGGTGTGCTCAAGCAGGCTGCCGGTGAAGTCCTCCTCCGCGGCGACGCGGGAGACTGCCGCCCGGCGTTCGCGGCGCGCGACCCCGGCGAAACCCGCCGTCGGAGCGAGGGCGGCGAGCAGGATCGAGTACGGATTGGCGGCGGGCCAGGTCAGGGCCAGCACCAGGAACGGCGCGCCGAGGACCGGAGCTGCGAACCAGGACAACCGGTAGAGGGCGACCAGCAGCGCGATCATCCCGGCGACGGTGACGAAGTTGAACATGAGCAGGGATGCGATCACGGCGACCACGATGGTCACGGCGGATCCAGTTGGCCCCAGAAACACCAGCGGAACCGTGGTAAACACGGCCACTAGGAACAGCAGTCCCAGCACCGGAGCGGAGCTCGCCGGCGCGGCATGGACGATTACCGGACCCGCGTGCGCACCGACATGCGTGGTCTGCCTCAAGCTCTCGGTCAGCAGGTTATGACCCACGGTGTGGGGTGCCCAGACCGCACGAGCCACCGACTCCGCCATTGCGGCGGCGGTCAGCGCCACTCCGACCAGCACACCTTGCCTCACGTCACCCAGTATCGTCGCGGGCCGGAGCGAACGCGTCCCCCACGGGAGGGACACCGAAGACCCCTCCCCAGCGGGACGACGCCGGCCTAGGCGAATCCGTAGCGTGAACCACCATGGAAGCAACCATCGAAGTCTCCGGACTCCGGAAGAGGTTCGGCCCGGCGCTCGCGCTGGACGGAATGACGTTCACCGTCAATCCCGGGCAGGTCACCGGTTTCGTCGGCCCGAACGGCGCGGGCAAATCCACCACGATGCGCGTCATCCTCGGCCTCGATGCTCCCGACGACGGCACGGCCCTGGTCGACGGCCGCCCGTATCACCAGCTCAAGCACCCGCTGCGGCACGTGGGCGCGCTGCTCGACGCGGGCGCCCTGCAACCGGGCCGCAAAGCGCGTAACCACCTGCTCTGGCTGGCCCACTCTCAAGGGCTCAGCGCGAAGCGCGTCGACCAGGTCATCGACGAGTCCGGACTGCGAGACGTCATCCGGCGCAAGGCCGGCGGCTACTCCCTCGGCATGCGGCAGCGCCTGGGTATCGCCGCCGCGATGCTCGGCGACCCCGCCGTCCTGATGATGGACGAGCCGTTCAACGGCATGGACCCTGAGGGCATCATCTGGATGCGCGGCTACCTGCGGGGGCTCGCCGCGCAGGGCCGCGCCATCCTGGTCTCCAGCCACCTGATGAGCGAGGTGGAAGATACCGCTGACCACCTGGTCGTCGTCGGCCGCGGCAAGGTGATCGCGGACACCTCCGTCGCATCGCTCATCGCGTCGGCGTCCGACGGGCTGGTCATGCTGCGCACGACGGCGCGGACCGAGGCCATGACGACATTGACGCACGCGGGGGCCACCGTCGCGATCACCGGGCCGGACACGCTGACGGTCACCGGGCTGCCGTCGTCCCGGGTGATCGAGCTGCTCAACTCGGCCAGCGTGCCGTTTTCCGAGGTGTCCGCTCACCGGGCCAGCCTCGAAGAGGCGTACATGGAGCTGACCAGGGACTCGGTGGAATTCAGTGCTGGAGACCTGTCATGACCGTGCTGACGTATCAGTCTCCCGTCGCGGACAGCCGGGACAGCTTCGGCCAGACCGTCCGCGCCGAGTGGACGAAGCTCCGCACCGTGCGCGGATGGCTTATCGGCCTGCTCCTCGCCGCCGTGCTGCCGGCCGGGTTCGCGTTCCTGGGCCAGTCCCATTGCGGCGTAAGCCAATCGGGGCCGAACGGAAAGTCGGTCTCGACCGCCTGTCCCGGTCCTCCGATCGGGCCGAACGGCGAGGCGGTCGAGGACGACCCCTACTTCGTGCACCAGCCGCTGACCGGGAACGGCTCGCTGACCGTCCGGCTGACGTCCCTGACCGGGCTGTACGCAGCGGGCGCCTTCAATACGAACGGCGGCACCGCCGGGTGGAGCTCCGGCCTGCAGCCATGGTCCAAGGTCGGCATCCTCATCAAGGAAAACACCACGCAGGGATCCCCGTACGCCGCGATCATGGCCACAGGTAGTCACGGGGTTCACTTCCAGTACAACTTCATTCACGACGTAACGGGCGGTGCCAGTTCCCTGGCGGCCCCGGTCTGGCTCCGGGTGACCAGGTCCGGCGACACGATCACCGGGTACTCCTCTCTCAACGGCGTGCACTGGACCGAGGTCGGCTCGGCGACGCTGACCGGACTCGGGCCGACGGCGCAGATCGGGATGTTCGCCGCGTCTCCTGCTTACGCCAAGCCCACGTCCGCGCATAGCGAGTTCGTAGCACCCAGCCAGGCGACCGGGGTATTCGACCGGGTCGATCTCTCCGGCGCTAGCGGGTCCTGGAACGGCACCGTCGTCGGCGGCGGCCCTGCAGATGGGCCGGCAGATACGGGAGTTGACGCGTGGACGCGATCCGGCGGCACCTTCACCGTGCAGGGAGCTGGGGACATCGTGCCCAACGTCGGCATGGCCTCGCCCGGCGGCGGCGGCCCCGGGCAGCCGATCGATCTGTCCCTCGTCGGCGACTTCGTCGGGCTGATCGCGCTCATCGTGATCGCCGCGATGTTCATGACCGCCGAATACCGCCGCGGCCTCATCCGGGTCACGTTCGCGGCATCGCCGAACCGGGGCCGGGTACTCGCCGCCAAGGCCATCGTGATCGCGGCGGTCACCTTCGTGGCGGCGCTGATCGGTACCGTCCTGGCGCTGGTCGTCAGCCTGCGCGTGCTCCATTCGGGGGGCGTCTCCGTTCTCCCGGTCCCGACGCTGACGCTGGTCCGGATCGTGGCCGGCACGGCGGCGGTGTTCGCCGTGGCCGCGGTGCTGATCCTCGCCCTCGGCGCCCTGCTGCGCCGCACCGCCGTGGTGGTGGTGCTCGGCATCGTGGTCTTCGTCCTGGGGTGGCTCCTGACCAGGGGAGGGCTCCTGCCGGCCGGCGTCACGGAGTGGATCCTGCGGCTTAGCCCGGCGGCGGCGTACGCGGTTCAGCAGTCGATCCCGGCGTATTCGTTCGTCACCGGGAATTACACGCCCGCCAACGGCTTCTACCCGCTAGCGCCGTGGGCCGGCTTTCTCGTGCTCTGCCTGTGGGCCGCTGCGGCGCTCGGCCTGGCGATCCACGTGATGAACCGGAGAGACGCGTAATGGCCGTCGCGCTGCACGCCGAATGGACCAAATGGCGTACCCTGCCCGGCCAGGCCTGGGTGATCCTCGGCATCATCGCGGTCACCATCGGGGTGAGCTACGCGGCCATCGCCACGCAGCACTGCCCGGCCGTCGGCGGCTGCATCTCCGACCCGGTGAAGCAATCGCTGGTCGGCGTCGAGGCCGGCCAGGCGGTCGTCGCCATCCTCGCCGTCCTGACGGTCACCGGGGAGTACGCCACCGGGATGATCCGGGTGACGTTCACCGCGATGCCCCGCCGGCTGCTCGTGCTCACGGCCAAAACGTCGGTCGTCCTGGCCCTGGTCCTGGCCGTCGGCGCCGTCTCGGTGCTCGGCTGCGTACTGGCCGGACGGCTCATCCTGCCTGGCCACGGGTTCACCCTCGCTAACGGCTACGCGGCGTACTCGCCCGGGAGCTCCACCCTGCTGCGGGCCGCCTGCGGCGCCGTGCTGTATCTCGTGCTGATCGCGCTGATGAGCATCGGCGTGGCCACGGCGGTCCGCGAGTCTGCCGTGGCCATCGGGGTGGTCCTCGGGCTGCTCTACCTGTTCCCGATCCTGCTCCTCGTGGTCAGCAACACCACCTGGCACCGTCACCTGGAACAGATCGCCCCGATGATCGCCGGCCTGGACATCATCTCCACCACCGACCTGAAGTCACTCCCGCTCACCCCCTGGCAAGGCCTCGGCGTCATGGCCGCCTGGGCCGCGGGCTGCCTCCTCCTCGGCGGCGCACTCCTCCGCCTCCGCGACGCCTAACGCCGCTGGCGCCGCGGGCCGGCTTCGCCGTATTGTGCGGCTACGCCGTGCTCGCCCTGAGCCTGGCCGTTGTCCTGCTCCGCCGGAGGGATGCATGAGTCAGGGGCCGTGGCTGCTCCGGAGGCTGTTTCCGCTGCTCGCCACCATCGGCCTGATCATCGTCGGGATGGCAGGCACGATCTGGGGCCCCCGCTATTACGGGAAATCGGCGTGGGCGCTGCCCGATGACCTGTGGGGGACAATGATCGCGGCCCAGCGACTGGTACACCTCAACCTGGGCGGCCTCTACACCCCGCCCACCCAGCTGGTCTCTCTTCCCGGGGCGGCCGTCATCATGGTCCCGGTGGTCGCGCTCATCGACGCGGCCGGGCTTCGCCTAGGGCTACCGGACGCGCACGGCGCCTTTCCCGGCACATGGCTGCTCGCCGGGCCCTACGAGGTCGCCGTCTCCGCCGTCGTCCTGTTCGCCGCCGACGCGATCGCCGAACGTCTCGGCGTGACCCGCCCCAGGCGTTTCCTGCTCGCCGCCGCGAGCGCGACCGCGCTGTGGAGCGTCACCATCCGGTGGGGCCACCCAGAAGACGCCGTGGCCACCGGCCTGCTGCTCTACGCCATCCTGGCCCTGTCGCAGGCCAGGACTAGCCGGGCCGCCTGGCTGGCCGGGGCGGCGGTGGCGGTCCAGCCGCTCGTCCTGCTCGCGTTTCCCGTCCTGCTCGCCGTCATCGGGCCACGGCGGCTGCCCGGCTTTCTCAGCAGGGCGGCCGCTCCCGGCGTGCTGCTGCTGGCCGTCGCCGCCGCGGCCAACTGGACGGTCACCATCCACGCGGTGACCAGCCAGCCCAATTCACCGCGGATCGACCATCCCACCCCGTGGGTCTACCTGGCCCCCCGGCTGCCCGACGACCAGGTGGCCGCCGGTCCCGCCCGGATCCTGGCCCTGGTCGCGGCCTGCGGATGCGGTCTCCTCGCCTGGCACAGCTGGCGGTCCCGCGAAATGACCCGCACCGCCTCCGGGGCCACCGGGTGGAGTCCGGAGAAGCTGCAGGAGGTGCTGTGGTGGACCGCGGTGGCCCTGGCCCTGCGCTCGGTATTCGAGCCGGTGATGGTCGCCTACTATCTGTGGCCCCCGCTGGCGGTGGCCCTGATTCCGGCGTCACGGGACTGGACGCGCCTGCTCGGCGCGGGTGCCACCGCCGTCGCGCTCACGTTCTTCTCCCAGATCCACTGGCAGAACCCGTGGAGCTGGTGGACACCGATGATCGCCGTCCTAGCCCTCACCCTCTTTTTGGCCCGCCCCAGACGGGTCAGCCCCAGACGGGTCAGCCCCAGACGGGTCAGCCGGGGCCAGCTCAATCGGGGAGGGGGACCCCGGCTCGGCGCGCCGGCGCAGGTGCTGCCAGAGCCGGGGGAGCAGTTCATCGCGGACGGCGCGCCATGACGCGACCTCCGCGGCGGAAAGCGGAGTGACCCGGCCCGCCGCCGCGGCGTGAGCCGCGAGGTAGACGTCGCAGGCGGCGGAGAGCAGCCACATCCGGGCCACCGCGATACCGGGCGTCGCGCCCAGGGTGAGGGCGCCGTTGCCGCGCAGCAGCAGCGCCTCGCCGGCCGGGAGGCTGCGGGCCGCGGACTCGGCCAGCTCGAGCGACCTGAGCAGGACAGCGCCGTCGTGCACGGGCACGGATTCGCCGAGCCACGCGGCCTGGCCGTGCAGCGGGACCAGCGAGGTGACCGTCGCCGCCGCGGCGAACGCGCTGGCGGGCTGGGCCCGGGCGATCGCCGCGGTGTCCGGCCGGGCGCGGTAAAGGGCCAGGTGCGCCCACGCCTCCGACGGGACCCCCGCGGGGAGGTCCCCGGGAGCGCGCGCCGCGAGCGGAACCTCCAGCACGCTGGACTCGGTGACCAGGGCCAGGTCCGCGGCGGGCGTAATCAGCATCGACGCCCCTGAGCGGGCCGACACGTGCCCATAGGCTGTGACCAGCCCCAGCCGGGCCAGCACGTTGGCGGCCTCGGCGACCTCGACCCGAAGACCCCGAAGAATCACCATAGAGTTCCCCTTCCCAGATGCCCGCCTGCGTGTCTAAACTGTATGCAGTTTAGTAGGAGAAGGGAAAAGAGCCGTGATCTCAGGGCTGCACCATTACGCGCTGGAAGTACCGGACCTGGAGGTGGCCGAGGGCTTCCTGCAGGACTTCGGCTTGGAAACCGCGGAAAAGGACGGGTCGTTGGTCGCTACGTGCCCCGGCCGTGACCAGGAGCAGGTGCGGCTCGTCCAGGCGCCGGCCAAGCGGCTGCATCACGTCACCTTCACCCTGCACCCGGGCTCCATGGACTCGGTCGCCGAGGCGCTGGAGCGGGCCGGCACGCCGGTCATCGAGCCTCCGGCCGGCGCCACCGAAGACGGGCTGTGGATCCGCGATCCCGACGGCACCTCCGTCCAGTTGCTCGACGAACTCCAGGCTCCGGCCAGGCCAGCCGCGGAGGTCCTGGTCAACATGGGCGGCAGCCGGCAGCGGATCGGCGTCGCGGCGTGGCTGGAAGCCGCTAAGGACGCAGCGCCGCAGCGGCTCGGGCACTCGCTGCTCTTCACGGCCCAGCCGCAGCAGATGACCGACTTCTACACCCAGGTGCTCGGGCTCCGGGTCAGCGACACGATCCACGGCCTGGTCACGTTCCTCAACGCCGGAGCCGGCGATCACCACGTCTTCGGCTTCATCGCCAGTACCCACCGTGGCTTCCATCACGCCAGCTTCGAGGTGCCGTCCATCGACGCGATCGCGGTCGGCGCCGACCGGATGCGCGCCAAGGGACGCGACGCGGGCTGGGGCATCGGCCGCCACACCATCGGGTCGAACTTCTTCCACTACAACCCGGACCCCTGGGGCTCGTGGATCGAGTGGTTCTCCGACATCGACCAGATCGACGACTGCTGGGTGGCCAACGACTGGGACGTCCCGCCGCACCTGTGGGGCGCGCCGCCGCCCGAGACCTTCCTCGCCAACCGTGAACCCCAGACCTGAGCCAGACCAGCGCAACCACGCCAACGAACCAGCGCAACCACCCCAACGAAGGAGTGCATCATGAGCCGGGACGTCGCCGCGATCTTCGCCGACATCGACGCGTTTGACCCAGACAAGTTCGTCGCCCACCTCACGCCGGACGTGACGTTCCGCTTCGGGAACGCCGACCCGGTCACCGGGCGCGCCGCCGTGAAAGAGGGCGTGGCAGGCTTTTTCTCCACCATCGGCGGCCTCACCCACCACATCCTGAACGTGTATGAGTTCGGCGACACCGTGATCGCGAAGATCGACGTGGAGTACCTACGCCAGGACGGCAAGTCCGTCACCGTGCCCAACGCCGACATCCTCGTCTTCGACGGCGACCTGGTCCGCGACTGGCAGATCTACATCGACCTCGCGCCCGTTTTCGCCTGAGCCGGGAGCCCGGAGCCTGGAGACCACACCGAATGATCACGCTGACCGATATCGCCTACGTCAGGTCCGGTGTCGCGGACCTGGACGCCGCCACCCGCTTTGCCACCGGCATCGTCGGTCTTGAGCTGGTGGCGCCCACCGAGGTGGGCGTCTCCCACCTGCGCGCCGACCACCGGCATCACTGCCTGGCGCTGGTCGAGGGACCCTCCGGGGTGATCGCGTCGGGTTTCGCCGTGGCCCACTCCGACGCGCTCGCTGCCGCCGAGACCGAGCTCGAGCGCTCCGGCCTCACCGTGCATCGCGGCTCGGCCGCCGAAGCCCGGTCCCGGCGGGTGCGCGAGTTCATCGCCTTCGACGACCCGTTCGGCAACCGGCTGGAGCTGGTCAACCAGCAGGAGACCATCGGCAGGCCGGTGAACTTCAGCCGCGGCGCCGGGATCACCGAATTCGGTCACCTGTGCCTGGACGCGCCGGACGTGCACGAGGCCTACCGGTTCTGGAGCACGCGCTTCAACGCCCGGGTGTCGGACTGGCTGGGGGACGCCGCCTGCCTGATGCGCATCGATCCGGTGCACCACAAGCTCGCCGTCTTCCGCGGCGACGAGCCGGGCCTGTGCCACATGAACTTCCAGGTGGACACCATCGACGACGTGTTCAGGAACTGGCACTTCCTGGTCGAGCACGACGTCGAGATCGAGATGGGCCCGGGACGGCATCCGCAGTCGGGCGCGATCTTCCTGTATTTCCTCGGCCCGGAGGGGTTCACCTACGAGTACTCCTTCGGCGTACGCCAGATCACTGACGAGGCGGCCTGGGTACCCCGCACCTTCGATCCGGCCGAGCCAGGTTCGATCGACATGTGGCTCGGCCCCACCACCCGTCCCGTCACCCAGCCCCAGGTGCGGCCCGCGAAGATCGCCGCCTCGTGACCGTCCAGGCTGGCCGTCGTCCAGCCCTTCTTCAGCTGAGATCGGCCGCCTGACCGAACGCGCGGGCGATGACCCCGTACCCGGCCGTGTTGGCGTGCTGGTTCGGCCCGCGGGGCGGGTCCGCGCACTCCCAGGTCCACCGGCAGAGCAGGGCGACATTTCGCGGGACCTTGCCGATCCCGGGCAACGTCACCTGATCCCCGAAGTCGCCGGTATCAAAGGCGCCGAACACGTTCGCGACCTTGGCGCCGTGGTCGGTGTAGCCATGCTCGAGCAATTCGTTGTAGCCGGCCTCCAGCCGCTCGATGAGCCTGGCGACGACCTGACCAGACGAGCCGTCACGCCATTGGGCCAGGGCGGGCAGGTAGTAGCTCATCCCGACCATGCGGACGCTCGGACCGGCGGCCGCCCGAAGGCGCGCCATGATCGTGGCCAGGCGGCTGACGGCTCCCGGTACGTCGGTTACGAAACACGAGATTATTTTGATGAGATTTGACTGGCTGCCGCAGGCCTCGAGATCGTTGGCACCGATATCGATGGTGATCAGGAGCACGTGGCCACGGTGGGCGCGCAGGAAGGCGGCGGCGGCGGCCAGCTGGGAACCGCCCGGGTAGTGGCAGATCCCGCCGTCGATCATCGTGCTGGTCGTCTCGCCCGGGCATCCGAGCTTGACCAGCCGCAGCCCGGCATGACGAGGGCGCCGCGCCGCATAGAGCTGATCGGGATAGCCCTGCCGGGTCTCGACGCTGGCGCCCGTCGCGTTGGGCTGGACTCCCTGGGCGAGCGAGTCGCCCAGGGCCAGGTAGTAGCTGGCCGGGATCGGTAGGGCGCGAGAGCCGGCGGACGTGGGCGGCCCAGAGCATGCGGTTAGCGCCGCCGCCGCCACGGCGGCGGCGAATGCGATGCGGACCGAACCCCTAATCATTTCCGGGATCGACTATAGGCCGCGGCCCAGGCCGGCTTCGCCCGCGCGGGAAGGTAACCCCGGTGCGGCCCTAGCTCGCCCCGGTCAGGCGCAACGCCGCGGGCGCTTGGCGGTCGATGAGTGCCACCGCGTGCGGCACCGCGACCGGTTCGTAGTCCGGCGCGCAGTCGGTCAGCACCCGCAGCGCCGTGCGCTCCAGGTGGTGCGCCATCTCGGTGAGCGCGCCCTGCTCGTCGCCCGCGATCAGCGCCTCCAAGATCGCGGCGTGCTCGACGTCGCCGGCCGCCTGCCAGCTGTTCGGCTCGGACAGCTGGTAGATGCGGATGTACCGGGTGGTCCGGTCGGCGAAGGCCCTCAGCTGCCGCTGCATGGCCTCGCCCGCGGCCGCGGTGCAGACCCGGTGGTAGTCGGTGTGCGCGGCGAACCACGCGTCGAAGTCGCCGGTCTTGGCCGCCCGCCGCATCACGGTCAGCAGACGTTTGGCCTCGGCGCGCGCCTTGGCCCCGAACCGCCCGATGGTCATCGACAGGGCCAGCGTTTCCAGCAGGATCCGGCTGGCGTAAACGTCGTCGAGCTCGGCCGGATCCAGGCCCGCGACCCGGGTTCGCTGGTTCGGCTCGATCTCGACCAGGCCCTCTTCCTGCAGCATCCGCAGTACCTCCCGCAGCGGGGTGCGGCTGATGCCGAGCTGGGCGGCCAGGCTCACCTGGGACAGTTTGGTCCCGGGGCGCAGCGTCCCGTCAAGGATGCATTCCCGCAGGTAGGCGTGCACATACGGGATGGCCTGCCGAGCTTCGGGCAGATCGACCTTGCGGATATCAGGTATCTGCACGACACGAGGCATGGCCAGAATTCTCCCTGATCTGACGGTAGCCCGCGCACAGCCTACGCGCGGACGTAACTGCATACAGTTTAACCCCGCGAACCCGACTCGACACCGCCGGCGTGCCACCGTGCGCGGGCCGCCGCATCGCCGCCTAAACTGCATACAGTTTTTCCTGCCGGAGGGTCTTGAACCTCGGCCCGAAACTGCATACAGTTTAGCTACCGCGGCAGCGGAGCGCGCAAGGAGGCAGCGATGGCCCAAGTGGGCATGACCAGGGTCGGCGTGATCGGCCTCGGCAAGATGGGCCTGCCGATTGCCCAGAACCTGATCGAGCGCGGGTTCAGCGTCACCGGTTACCGCCGCAGCGGCTCACCCGAGCTCGCCGAAGCGGGGGGCATCGTCGCCCGCAGCGCGGCCGAGGTCGCGGCCTCCGCCGACGTGCTCCTGTCGATCCTCCCCGGCGCCGAAGACGTCGAGGAGGTCATCTGCGGGTCGTCCGGCACCCTGTCCGCGCTGCGAGCAGGCACCATCCACATCGAGATGAGCACCATCGACGTGGACCGCAAGGCCCGTCTGGCGGACCAGGTCAGAGCAGGAGGCGGTGACCTGCTCGACTGCCCGATCTCCGGCAGCCCGGGTATGGTCGCGCCCCGGCTGGCCACCACGTTCGCCTCCGGGGACCAGGCCAGCGTCAGCGCCGTCAGCGCCGTGCTCGACGGCGTGTCCGGACCCTGGGTCTACACCGGCGCGTTCGGCACCGGCGCCCGGATGAAGTACATCGCGAACCTGCTCTTGGCCGTGCACACCGTCGCGGCCGCCGAGGCGATGGCGCTGGCCCGGCGCAGCGGCCTGGACCTGGAACTGGTCCAGAAGACACTGGACAACTCCATCGCCAGCTCCGCGATCTGGAAACAGCGCGGCCCGGTGATGGCCGAACGCACCTGGTCTCCCGCCCCCGGCCCGATCAGCACCCTGCTGCCCATCCTGGAGCAGATCGAGGCCCACGCCGCCCAGGCCGGCTTGTCCGCGCCGGTGTTCGCCGCCGCCAAGGAAGTCTTCGACAAGGCGCTCGCCGACGGGTGGGGCGACCTCGACATCGCCTGCGTCCACGACCAGATATCCGGCGTTTCCGCCCTGGAGGAGTCGCAATGACCTGGTCGCTGGCCAGCTACACCGCTGACGGGACCGCTGGTTTCGGGGTCCTGCGCGAGGAAGGCACGCTCGTCGTTCCGGCCGATCTCAAGCGCTGGGCCAGCCCGCTCGAGCTCTGCGAAGACTGGGCCGCGGCCGAGCCCGTCCTGCGCGACCTGACCGCCGAGGACCTCGACGCCGCCCCCGCCGTCGACTACGACACGCTGCTGCCCCCGCTGCGATGGCCACGCAAGGTGATCTGCGCCGGCGTCAACTACCGCAAGCACATGCGGGAGATGGGCGGCGAGATCCCGGCCGACGGCTGGCGCCCGTTCTTCTTCCTCAAGGCCCCCACCACCTCGGTGATCGGTCCCCGGGACCCGATCGTGATCCGGGACCCGGCCCGCGCCCGGTACGACTGGGAAGCCGAACTGGCTGTCGTCATCGGGATCAAGGGCAAAAACATTTCGGCCGAACGGGCCCTGGCTCACGTGGCCGGCTACTGCGTGGCCAACGACGTGACCGCCCGCGGCTACCACAAGCGCGACATCGTCCCGGCCGAGGCCTTCAGCTACGACTGGTTCGCGGCCAAGTCCATGGAAGGCTCGCTGCCGCTCGGGCCGGGCATCACCCCGGCGTTCGGAGTCCCCGATCCACAGGACCTGCGGCTGCGGCTGTGGGTGAACGGCGAGCTGCAGCAGGACGAGTCCACCTCGGACATGGTCTGCACAGTCGCCGAGCTGATCTCGGCGGCCAGCGAGGTCGTCACGCTCGAGCCGGGCGATGTCATTGCCACCGGCACCCCGTCCGGAGTGGGCGCGGGCCGGGGTCTTTACCTGCGCGGCGGCGATATCGTCCGCGTCACCATCGACGGCCTCGGCGCCCTGGAGAACACCGTGATCGATTCAGCGGAGGAAACATCATGATTTTCGTAAGCCACCAGCTGCCCGTCAACGTGCCGGGGGAGCCGAAGCTGGACCGGGCCGCCGTCTGGGACGGCCTGGTGCTCAAGGCCAACAACGCGCTGCCGTTCGTGCCCAGCATGACGTTCTGCGAGGTTATCCAGCGGTACGGCGATACCATCTTCGACCGCGACATCGACTTCCGCGGCGACCGCATGACGGAGCGGATCACCCTGGAGGCGCCGTACCGGGTGACGTTCACCCGGATCGCGGGCCCGGTGCTCGGCACGATCGCCAACGAGATTGAGGGCGCCGACGACGACCTGAAGCTGCGGTTCAGCTTCGCGCTCGTGGTGACGGGCGTCGAGGGCGGATCGGACCGAGAGCAGGAGTACGCCGACTCGATGACCGGCGATTACCTCAAGGCCGTCGCGGCCACCCTGAACGCCATGCGCCGCCTGGCCGAAGACAAGAACGCCGTGTCGGCGTAAGCATCTGAAAGGAAACCCCCGATGTCCGTGACGACACCTGACTCCGCGCTCTCGTCGAGAATTGACGAGCAGTTGCGGCTGCGCATCACCGAGCAACTGGCCGGAACTTTCCAGGGCGAGATCATCGGCCCGGATCATGCCGAGTACGAGCGGTCACGGCAGGTGTGGAACGCCATGATCGATCGGCGCCCCGGCCTCATCCTGCGGCCCACCAGCACCCAGGACGTGGTGGCCGCGGTCAACGTGGCCCGCGCGCACGGGCTCTCGCCGTCCGTCCGCTGCGGCGGTCACAACGTGGCCGGCAAGGCCA
>Ga0302324_100017863_pt1 | contig 14028 bp, 10 predicted proteins | sample Palsa_T0_1_FD_201949 | JGI IMG/M metagenome (GOLD analysis project Ga0302324, IMG submission 201949) | Peat permafrost microbial communities from Stordalen Mire near Abisko, Sweden - Palsa_T0_1 | ecosystem: Environmental > Terrestrial > Soil > Palsa > Peat permafrost | place: Sweden: Abisko... | reverse complement strand
TCGTTGCGCACACGGTCGGCTTCGTCGCGCGGGATGACGTGCGTGGCCGCAGCCCACAGCGTACGCAAGCCGACGCGATCCCCGAGATCGAGATGTGCCGCTGCGCGGGCGCGGTTGGGCAAGTCGATGTGCGAGCTCATGATGTTCCACACCGGCTCACGGAAGCGCAAGAAGTCGAGCTCATGCTCGTGACGAATGCCGTGCGCCCGCAGATCGATCTTGTGAATCCACACAGCGTCGTCCGTGGCGACGCTCGACGCCAACTCGAACAGCGATTCGAGGTCACGTACGTGCTCGAGCACCGCTCGTGAAACGATGATCTGGAAGCGTCGACCACCGCGCCTCAAGCCAGTCGCGGAAGTGTGTACGATCGCACCCTGCAAGCACTCTTCCACACTGCGTGGCTCATTGCGACGTACGAGGATGGGGTCGTAGATCGCATCGAGATACGGCAAGTGTTGTGATTGAATGTCGAACGGGTCGAATCCCTCCCACGTGGCCCCTTCCAGCCGTGCCAGCAGGGCAAAGGCTCGCGTGTCTCCGGGCCCGAGTTCGAGGACGTGCTTGCCTCGAAAGAGGTCCATTCCACCCACGCCGCTCGCGCATGCAATGGCGAGATAATCAGCGAGGACTGCCTCGAAGTAGTCGGCTGCGGCCTTGCCATCGCGGCCTCGCCCGCGACCGGTATCGTGCGTGAGCCGCTGAATTGCCGAGGCCACCCTTGGTGCCGTGCCGGCCAACACGTTGTATGCCGCATGATAAGCGAACGTACGAATGGCCCACGCCGACCGCCGCAGACCCACACGCCGAGCGTACACGAACCGATGACTGCGCCGACCGGAAAGCTACGGTGGCAAGCGCCTCGCAACTACGCTAAGGCACGTTCGTTAGATGAAGCTCGTCGTCTTTGGCGCGGGATACGTCGGTCTGGTCACCGGGACAGGGCTCGCTGAGCTTGGCCACGACGTTCGCATCGTCGACATCGATCCCGAGCGCGTCAAACGCCTGAGCGACGGAATCCTACCCATCTACGAACCCGGCCTCACGGATCTGATTCGAAGAAACGAGCGGAGCGGTCGCCTCAGCTTTGCGGGCGAGATCGGCGAGGGCTTCACGGATGCCGACGTCTACTTCATTTGCGTGGGGACCCCACCAGATGAGACCGGTGACGCCAACATCAGCGCGGTCGCTGCCGCCGCCGATACGATTGCGGCAGGCGCGACCAAGCCAGCGCTCGTCAGCGTGAAGAGCACGGTGCCGGTGGGTACCTGCGACGCAATCGAAGAGCGACTGCGCGGCGCACCCGTCGCTCTCGAGGTGGTGTCGAACCCCGAGTTCTTGAAGGAAGGCGCCGCAGTGTCTGACTTCTTTCGACCCGATCGCATCGTTCTCGGTGCGAACAGCGACGAGGCGAGGCAGCTACTCCGCGAGCTTTACGCACCACTCCAACTGTCTGGCGAGCGGCTCGTGGTCACCGATCGCCGTTCGAGCGAGCTCATCAAATATGCGGCGAACACCATGCTCGCCATGCGGGTGTCGTTCATGAACGAGCTCTCACGCCTATGTCACGTGACGGGCGCCGACATTCATGCTGTGCGCCTCGGCGTGGGCACCGACACGCGGATCGGCCGTCGTTTCCTTTACGCGGGTCCTGGCTATGGTGGCTCGTGCTTTCCCAAAGACGTGCAAGCGCTCATCCATCTTGGCAAGAAGCACGCCGTTCCGATGCGCTTGGCTGAGGCCACCCACCGTGCGAACGACGAACAAGTCGAGTTCGTCTGCAGGCTGGTGCTCGATCACATCGGCGGCATCGGAACGGGCAAGACCGTCGCGATTTGGGGCCTTGCGTTCAAACCCGAAACGGATGACGTGCGGGATGCGCCTGCGATCGCTCTCGCGCGCTTCCTCCTCGAGCGCGGCGTGCACGTCGTCGGCCACGATCCGGAGGCGGGCGCGACGTTTGCGCGGGTCGTCTCTCATCCTTCCCTGACGATCGCCGCGCGTGAATACGACGCCGTGAGCGGCGCGGACGCGCTCGTTCTACTGACCGAGTGGCGCAGCTACCGCGCTCCGAACTTCAGGGAGATCAAGGCTCGCATGCGTGGCGACGTCGTCATCGACGCACGGAACGTTTGGCGCCCAGCCGAGGTGCGTCGCGCCGGCCTTCGGTACCAAGGTGTTGGCGTCAACCCGAATGTGCCCCCATCCGTCGTTGGCTGATGACAGCGCGGTGGGTCGTCACGGGTGGTGTTGGATTCATTGGCTATCACCTGTGTCGCGCCCTCGCGCTTCGTGGCGATGACGTCGTCATCATCGATGACTTCTGCGACGCCCCTTACCCCCGCGCATACAAGCGTCGCAATCAGCGCGACCTCGAGGCCGAGCTGGGCAACCGCATTCGCGTCGTCGAGGCGTGCGTCACGGATCGTAAAGCGCTGTCTCCTCACTTCGACGGTGCTCACGGCGTCGTGCATCTCGCGGGGCTTGCGGGCGTGCGGCCCTCCTTTCGAGATCCCGCGCGCTACGCTCGAGTGAACGTCGAAGGAACGGTGACCACACTCGAGGTGGCACGCGAGGCCTCGGTAAAGCGCTATCTGTTCGCGTCGAGCTCTTCGATCTACGGCAACTCCACACCGCTTCCTGCGCGTGAAGATGCTTCGGCGGTTTGTCCCGAATCGCCGTACGCGGCCACGAAGCGTGGCGCCGAGCTCGTCGCAAGCGCAGTTGCGCGCGTTGGTGGCGATCTTCCGATCACCGCGCTCCGCTTCTTCACGGTCTACGGTCCGCGCCAGCGCCCAGAAATGGCCATCACGCTCTTCATGCGCGCGGTGCTCGCGAGGCAGCCGATCACGGTCTTCGGCGATGGCTCGATGCGGCGCGATTTCACATACGTCGATGACATCGTCGCCGGCGTACTGGCGGCGATGGAGCAGGCTCCCGCGGGCTTTCGAGCGTACAACCTCGGCTCGGGATCCCCCGTGCGCCTCGACGCGCTCGTCGCGATGATCTTCGACGTTGCCGGAGCGACGGTGCCCATCGTCCGCAGCGCCGTTCCACCCGGCGACGTGGACGCTACGTTCGCCGACCTTTCGCGTGCCCAGGCGGAGCTCGGCTATGCGCCACGCGTGACGTTGCGGGACGGGCTTGCACGCGTGCACGCCTCGTGTGTGGCAGAGGCGTTGTAAAGGCTTGTAGAGAGCTACTTCGCAAACTGGGGATGGATGGGCCGCTCGACCGCCTTACCAGGGCGAAGATGACCAATCAGGTACATTCCGGCGTTCGCCACTCCCCAAGGTCGCACGTGCTTCATGGTCGTCATCCACTTCATGACGCGTGGGCCTTGCGCAGCGGGGCGAAGGCCGCTGACGTCTGCGTGATCTCGTGCACTGCGGAACGCGTTGGCAATGCGGTCCATCACCACGTGCGGGTGAGCTCGCTCACGAGCAATACGGCTCGCGGCGCGGGATAGCCTTGCACGCAACTGCGGATCACCGATGAGCCGCACGACCGAGGCGCCAAACGCGGCGTCTGCTTCGTCGTCGGCAACGTGGCCCTTGCCCGGCTGAATCATGATGCCGTTCTCGCCGTCGAAGAGCTGCGCCGACACACCCATCCCGTCTGCAAACGCTACGGTCGGGGTACCGCACCACAGCGCCTCGCCGAGCACGTTTCCGTACGTCTCGCTCTGCGAACCGTGTACGAACACGTCGGCGTACGCATAGTACGAGGGCATGGCGGTGAACGGCACCTCGCCCGGGAATGCGACGCGGTGCATGATACCGAGATCGCGCGCGAGCTGTTTGAAGTCATCGGTGTCGGGGCCGACACCGAGCATCGTGAGTGTTGCGTGCGGAATCGCTGGAAGAACGTGCTTCGCGAAGATGCGTAGCACACGGTCTTGCGACTTCTCGCGTGTGTGGCGCCCGGCGCAAAGCAGACGAGGACCTGAGGTCGGCAAAAATGCTTCGTACGGGTCGTCACCGATTGCACGATCGAAGATCTCAGGCTGCACCGCGCGCGGGATGACGTGAATTGGTGCGGTCACACCACGCTCGCGCCAGTAGGTGCGGAGGCCCTCACTCAACACGACGAGCCCGTCACCCTGGTTGTAGATCTCCGCGAATGTTCGCTCGTAGGGTCGCTTCAAGAAGAACTCGAGCCCCGCGTGAACGGCTTCGATCTTCGACAGACTCTCGGGCAGGAGCACGTCGTACGCTGCAGCGAGGTGAGTCGTATTCACCATCAAGAGCGGGATGCCCTTCATCTCGCGCAGCCAAATCCCGAAGTGGTGGACGAGCGAAGTGACTTGCGCGTAGATGATGTCGAAATCCCACCGGTCGGGGTCGAACACCCACCGCGCCATCGGCATGGGCAGGTGTACGCCGGGGTAGGTCCTCAGCGGGATGCTTGGGAGTTGGATGGTGCCTGGAGCGAGGTCTTCAGGGATGGCATCCGGATCATGGGCCCCGATGACCGTGACTTCGTGGCCATACCTGCGGAGCTCCTGGTAGAGGAGTCTGGTTTGGAACACCGCACCGTTCGCGTACGGAATTCTGACGAAGTCACTGAGAATCGCGATTCGCAGTGGCCGGCCGAGGCCGGTCGAAAGCCCCACAAAAGGATGGGGTTTTGCGACGTGGGGGTCAGGTGCGGTGGTGGCGCGACGTGGAAATCGAAGGAGCGCGGCAGTTCGAGAAGCGGTCATGGGCTCAAGGGCAAGGGATGAAAGTCATCGATGTGACGGAGTTTTACTCGGAACGCGGTGGGGGTGTTCGGAGTTACCTCGAGGCTAAGCAACACATTCTATGCCAACTTGGGCACGACTCGCTTCTTCTTGCGCCTGGGCCACCCTCACGCTCGACAGCTCGTGTATGGCGGCTTGGCGGACCAGCCATGCCTTATGACGCCACCTACCACTTGCTGTGGCGCCCAGACAAGATCCGTGAAGTGGTATGTCGTGAGCATCCTCAGGTCGTCGAAATCCACTCCCCCTACGTCGCGGCCATCGGGGGCCTCGTTTTGCGTCCGGGGACCTTCGGCGTCCGCACGTTCGTGTGGCATTCAGACTTCATCGATACCTACGAGAGGGTGCTCATCACTCCCCGTCCGCATTGGCGTCCTCTGGCGAGTGCGCTTTCAGTACCGCTGTGGGAATGGGTTCGCCGCATTGCCCGAGCGTGCGCTGCGACGTTCTGCGCGAGCGCCTGGCAAGTGCGAAAGCTCGAGCAACACGGGATTGCCGCCATTCACCTGCCCTTCGGTGTGGACAAAGAGGTGTTTCACCCCCGTGGTGCACCACGCGGCCACAACAACGCGCCCAGTCTCGTTGCATCGGGACGTCTTGCCGTCGAGAAGCGGTGGGACGTCGTCATCGACGCATTCGCGCGGATCGCTGCGAAGAGACCCGAAGCGCGCCTCACGATTTACGGTGACGGCCCGGAGCGTGCGCGCCTCGAGCAACAGGCCCGTATCAGCGGTAGTCGAGTTCGGTTCGTAGGCTTCGAGCAGGACCGCGTCGCGCTCGGTGCTGCGTTGGCAAGCGCGGATGCCCTCGTCCACGGCTGCCCGTACGAGACGTTCGGCATAGCCGTCGCTGAAGCCATCGCTTGTGGGCTTCCGGTCGTGGTTCCCAATGAAGGTGGCGCGGGAGAGCTCGCACGCGGCCCCACGTCCGACTTCGCCGAGACCTACGAATCGGGCAACGTCGAAGCATGCACCGCTGCCATCGAACGACTCCTTGCCCGAGACGCAACGACCCTGCGTGCAGGCGCTATCGGCGCGGCGCGATCGATTCTCTCTACACGTGAGCACTTCGAACGTCTGCTTGCTCACTACGAGCGTCTTCTTCTGCTACATGCCTGACGTGCTCTCCCCGCTCCGGCGCGCGCCGACGCACGTGTCGATTCACGATGTGTCGCCTGCAGCCGCAGCGGAGGTGGAAGAAGCTCTCGTGGCCTGCGAGGAGGTCGGCGCAAAGGCGGCGCTCCTCGTGGTACCCAACTTTCACGGCAAATGGCCCCTCGAGCGCTATCCGGCGTTCGTGTCACGCTTGCACGCTCTCCAGGACGACGGGCACGAGATCCACCTTCACGGCTTCTTTCACCGCGCGTCCGAGCCCGTCACTGGCGTGCGTGCGTTCTTCGCACAACGTGTGGCATCGGCGGGTGAGGCGGAGTTCGCGCTGCTCGAACGCGACGAGGCGGAACGGCGATTGGATGACGGCATCGCGATGTTCGAGGTGCTCGGCCTTCGCGTTCGCGGCTTCGTGGCGCCCGCATGGCAAATGCCGCGCTCGTTACTCTCATCCCTTGCTGAGCGTCAGATCCGATACGCCGAGGACCACATGCGTGTCTACGATCCCGTCGCTCGCACGTCACGCGCGAGTCTCGTCCTCAACTTCGCGAGCCGAACACGGTTGCGGTTGTGGTCGAGCGCGGCGTTCGTCCGTTTGGCGCTGCCAATGCACGGCGTCATTCCCACGCGCATTGCCATCCACCCGAATGACATGCGGAACGCCGTCCTCGTTCGCGAAACGCGACGCGCCCTTCGTGCCGCCCGCGGCACGTTCACGGCGAGCTCGGCCGATCTGCTCTCCGCACACCGAGCGCATGCAGCAGCGCCGGCAAGATGACGAGCGCCGAGGCCGCGCACGCGATTTCACCAGTCATAGCGAGGCGCCCAAACGACTGGAGCGCTCGCTGGTCTGACACGAGCATCGACGAGTACCCGACGGTGGTCGTATAGCTGCATAGTGCGACGGCGCCACCCGAGAGGCGCAGCGCCGAAGACACGTCGTTTTTCAGAAGCCGCACACGGTCGAAGACGTTGAACGGGTACTCACTGCCAATGCCAAACGTAATGGGCAGGGCGATGAAGTTGAAGAAGTTGAGCTTCATCCCCGCGTGCGCGGCGCCGCCTATCGTGAAGAGCACACCTAGGCAGAGTGCCGTGAGGACTGCCGCAGCACCGCGCAACCCACCCGTCGCGACAATGACGACGACAACGACCGCTGCGAATGACACGAACGTCGCGAGTGGACCGTCGCGCTCCATCGAGCGAACGATCTCCGCGAAGATCGTCGAGCGGCTTGCGGTTTGCACCACGGTCCCGCCACGCAAACGGACGTTGTCGGTCGTTTGCGCGATGCGCAGAAGCACGTGCCCATCCGAGAACGAAATGTCGTTCCGGAACTTCACGTAGAACACCGTACCGACGCGCCCGCTGATCTCCTCGAAGCGCCGCCGCAACCACGAAGGGAGGTCTTTCGCTTCGATGGCCGTGAGGTTCGGTGGCGGCTCGAGCTCGGCGACGCGCCGCTTCTCGGCATCACCGAGCTTCGCAATGACAGCCGGAGTCAGGCGCGAGCGAATGCGGTCGAGCACCTCGATCTTGTGTTGCTGCTCGGCGAGGGTGCCGGGCAAGAAGTCGGCAGCCGTGACGACGTCGGTGACAAGACGCCCCTGCGGATCGCGCGCGTCGTTGTCGAGAATGGCTTGCTTGACCTCGGGGACTTGTTCGGGTGTGTCGGCGAGCATCCTGGCGCCGGCGATGTCGGCCTTCCCGCCGAAGACGCGGTCCGCCTTCGTCGACCACGCACCCGCCCCCGAGACTTGCGCGTGCCGGGAACCGATGTTCGAGAAGTCGTACTCCCAAGGGTTGCGCAAGTACTCTGGGAGCGGTGCCGCAGCGTAGACTGCGCCAAAGACTGCCACCGCAAGCACGAGGAGTGGAAACCGCTCGGTGATCGTTGCGAGCACACGCATGACTGGGCCACGCGCTTGCGTCGACGGATTGGTGAGGTGGCGATCACGCATCCACGTCGGAACGCGCGTCTGAATCCACTCATCCACCACGAGCAGCGCGGGCACGCACGGAATCATCGATAGCCATACGAGGAGCATTCCGACAAAACCGATCACGCCGAATTGAACGAACCCTCGGAAGCTCGTGACGACGAGTGAACCGTAGGCGATGGCCGCGACGCACGCGCCGACGAGCTCCGCACGAAACGCGTTGAGCACGGCTTCGCGACGCGCGACGTCGGGCGACATCCCGCGCGCCCGAAACTCGCGATAACGGTGGAGCAGAACGATCGGGTAGTTGATCCCGTTGCCGAGAATGATGGCCCCGAGGAACGCCCCCGTCGTGTTGACGTAGCCGTACTGCCACATCGCGAAGCTATAGGCAGCACCGACACCAATGCATGCCGGAAGCCCGATGACGAGCGGTGCCCACGGCGAGCGAAAGAACACGACGACCCCGAGAAAGATGAGGAGGAATGCGCCGCCCGTCGCCCACGCGGCATCGCTGACGAGAGAATCCTTCTCCTCCACCGCGTTCGCGATGTCACCGGCGTAGCCGACTTCCATCTGCGTGTGCAGAGCCTTCGGGTTGATGTTGTCGACGATGGCGCGCACGCGTTGGAGGAGCGAGTCCCCCGCCGCATCGCCAAGACCGCGGCTTCCCGCGACGATGCGGAGCGCCATCATCGTCCCGTCGGGTGTCGAGAAGTATCCCGTTGGGAAGTCGTCGAACTTCTGCGTCTTCGCCCTCCACCGCGCCTCATCGTCATCGAGTCCGAGATCCTTCGCTTTCGGCGGAGGCGGGGTTGCATTGGGTGTCTCGTCATCGAAGTTCTCCACGAGCCCGGAACGCACGGCGACCTCATGGTCGAGTCGCTCGTCTGCCCTCTCGAGATCTGCAACGTCGGCGTAAAGCCACTTGTGGGCGTCGAAAAAACGGTGGACGTCCTTGGTGCCCGCTTCGACGTAGCTCACGAGATCGGGTCGCGCCTTGGCGAGGCGCTCGAGATCGACGTCAAGCGCGTCGACGAATTGTTCGTTCTTGGCGCGGTCGGGTGATTCGACCACGACCACCAAGCTGAAGCCACCACCGACCCGTCCGAGCTGGTGCTCGAAGGCTCGCACACCCGGACTGTTCTTCGGGAGCAGCTCGAGCAAGTCGGCGTTGAGCTCGAGGTGGGTGTACGCGTAGGTCCACAACGACACCAGCACGAGGAGCGCGCACGCAAGCACGGCGGCTGGGTGCCGACCGCTGCCGTCCACGATCTTCACGACGAGCGCCCGCACGCGCTGGTTCATGCCGCGACGCCTTCACCGAAGACAGCCAGCGAGATCTCGGTCTTGATGCGAGCGGCGTGCTCGCGAGCGTCGTACTCGGCAACCGCCCGCTCGCGACCACGTACGCCGTCGCGTTTTCGCGACGCGTCATCGCGCATGTACGAGAGCATGGCTTGCGCAAGAGCGGCGACGTCGCCTGGCGGAACGAGCACGCCCCCACCGCCTACGAGCATCTCGCCGATGCCGCCAACGTCTGCGCCAATGACCGGAACGCCGAGCGCCATGGCTTCGATGACAGCACGAGGCAACGGGTCCTCGTACACGCTCGACACGATCTCGATGTCGAAGTCACGTACGTACGGCCGTACGTCACTGCGAAACCCGGTGAAGTGGACGCGGCGCTCGATGCCGAGCTCTCGTGCGAGGTGCCGGCACTCTTCGACGTGGTCCCGCCCGATGTCTTCCGGGGTGTCACCGACGATGACGAAGTGTGCACGACTGCGCTCGTGCTCGTTCATCGCCCCGAGCGCCACGTGGGCCGCTCGTAGCATCTCGACGAAGCCCTTCCGTGGCAGCACGCGTCCATGCGCTCCGAAGACGAAGGCATCCTCGTCGAGACCCAGCTCTGCGCGCGCGATACCACGCCGCACGACAGCGGGAGACAGCTCGCTCGTGTCGACGGCGTTGTGCACGACGGACACCTTGCCCGGACAATGCGCGAAGAGTTTGGCCGCCGCACGTGACACGCACACGATGCGCCTGACGGTGTGGCTCTCGGCGAGGTGCGCATGGAGGGCGCGCGTTGCGTCCGGGACGTGCGTGTATCTCACATGCCAGAGGGCGGGGGTGCTCGTAAGCAGGCCAACAGTTGCACCTGCGAAGTCGGCGGTCGTGCCGTTGCAATAGATGAGGTCGAACGCACCACGCGTCACCAACCGCGACAGCGCTGTCAGGCTGCGGCCCATCTTGTAGACGTTACCCAGCGCCCGCGTCGCACGCAGCGCAGCCCATGCGTCGAGATCGTCACGGCGCATCGGGCGCCCGAGCGGCTCGACGGGGTTCTCGACGAAGTCCGGCAAGTAAACGAGCGTCTCGCACACGTCCGCCAACAGATCCGAGACCGGGCCGGGCCGCGGCAGCACGACAGCTCGATACACGTCGGAAGGATCGAGATGCCGAAGGATCGTGTGCAAGCTTCGACCTGGGCCTCCATTCCGTGCCGTGTCATTGAGGAACAGCACGCGCACTGGACGGAGCGGCGCGAGCCGCGGAGAAATCATCGCGCTCCACCATACGACACCGCGCGTGACGTTCCAGCGGAGATGGTACGGGCAAGCGTTTTGCATTATCTTCTAGGGCTTGGCGCTTCGCGCGGGCACCTCGTGAAACGTCCATCTCTTCTTCGCACCTCTCTGCTGCTGCTCGCGGCACAGGTGGTCTTTCGTGCAGGCGACGCGGCGCTGCCTCTGCTTCTCGCGGCTTGGTTTGGTCGCTCGAGATCGACCGACGTGTACTACTTCACGTGGGCCGCCTTTGCGTTCGCGGGATCGCTCGTCTTCAGCGTCTTTCAGGACTCTGCGATCGTCCCCATTCTCAACGATCTGCGGGCGCGTGGTGAACATCAAGGTCTCGGGGCGCGAGTTCGCGGATCGCTTCTGGCTCACACCCTCTTTTTCGGTGGTGTTCTCTCTTCGATCATCGGCGTGCTTGCCGCGGGTTCGTTCGCACTTCGGTACGACGGAGCCGAGCTCGCCCTTGCGGCGAAGATGGTTCCAATCTTCTGCGTCTATCTCGTTGCGCTGAGCGTCCGCACCTTCTTCGTCGCGGTGCTCAACGCGGAGCATCGGTACTTCGCCCACCCAGTCGCCGGAGCTTTCGCCGTCGCCACGACCGTCGGTCTGATTGCGTGGCTGCACGTGTCGCTCGGGATCGTCATCATCCCAGTGGCGGCCCTCGCCGGTGAGGTCGTTTCGATCGCAGTCCTCGCCTTCGTTGCGCTCGGTCGGCTCGGCCTCCGCATGCCGCTCACTCTCGAACGCCCGGAGCCCGTGCGCCGCTTCGTTCGCCTCGTCGCGTCGGAAGCGGGCGGGGGCGCGCTAACGCGTGTGAATCCCGTCGTCGACCAGCTCATGGCAGGCTTCGCGGGCGTTGTCGGCGGCGGCACTCTGCTCCGTTACAGCGGCGACGTCTCTTCCGTGCTCACTTCGCTTCTTCAGGCGAGCCTCCTCCCCGTCCTCCTGTCCGTGCTCTCCGACGAGCTCGCCCATGGAAAGGCCGTCCGCGACACGGTCTATCGTGCGCTCGGGTGGTCGTGTGGGATCCTCGCTGCCGCCAGCCTGTTGGTCTTTGCGGTCCGCGCACCCCTGCTTCGCGCTGTGTTCCTGCGAGGCGAGATGGACGCGGGCGGTGTCGACCGCATGATCGACATTCTTCCCTACCACCTCCTCGGCATTGCGCCGTTTGGAGCGCTCCTCGTCCTTGCGCGAGCGCACGTCGCGCTGAAGAACAGCCGCATCATGGTATCGATGGGTGTGCTCAACGCGTCGCTGAACCTCGTTTTCGACGCCGTCCTCGTCAAGCCGATGGGTCTGCGCGGGCTCGCCCTCTCGACGTCGCTCACTCACCTCATCGTTGCGCTCGTGTTCTTTTACCGCCTCGACCTCGGTCTCGCGCGCGCGAGCGAGGCCATCGCGCAGCGCGAGAAGGAGGCTGCGTGACCGCTGCGCCCGCTCTCGTTGCCGTGCACGACATCGCGGTGGCCCCCGCGGAGGCGCGTGTGCTTCACGTCGTATGCGCCGGCGAAGCCGCGGGGGCCGAGCGGCTCCTCATCGACTTGATGACACATGCCGAGCTCACGCGGGCATCCCATGCGATTGCGCTCTTCACACCCTCCGACCGCGTTGCGCAGCACTTCGAGAGCCGTGGCTTGCACGTGTACGATCGCGGGCGCGTGCGCGAAAACCCGCTCGCGTATCTTTGGAGATCGCTGGGCCCGAGCGACACCGCATGGCTCGTCGGCGTCATCCAGAAGGAGCGAGCGAGCGTCGTTCATCTTCACACGTTCGCTTCGCACGTGCTCGGTACACGTGCTGCGCTGCGCACGGGCGCGCGCATCGTCCGGACCGAGCATGACACCCAGCACTTCGTCGACCCGAGTTGCTCACCGTTCACGCGCTGGGCACTGCGGCGCGCCGATGCCGTCGTCGCCGTCGCCTCGCACGTCGCCGACTACGTCGCGGAGACCGCTCCCTATGCCGCCGATCGCATCTCCGTCGTGAGGAATGGCGTCGACACGAACTACTTCGCCCCGCCCGACGGCGGAGGCGTGCCCGAAGGTCCCTTTACGTTCGTCATTGCCTGTCGCCTCGAGCCGTCCAAGCAAGTCGATATCGCCATCGAGGCGTTGGCGCGCGTTCCCGCCGCACGCCTCATCATCGCCGGAGATGGCTCGCAGAAGAAGAAGCTCGCGTCGGTCGCCCGCTCATGGGGCGTCGCAGACCGCGTCGAGCTGCGCGGCTTCGTCGCCGACCCACGCCCTGTCATCGCAGAGGCGCACGCGGGGCTCAGCGCGTCGCGGCACGAGTCTTTCGGCCTCAGTGTGCTCGAGGCCATGGCGATGGCCAAACCCGTCGTGGCGTTCGCGGTCGGCGGCATTAGCGAGCTCGTCCAGCATGGGAAGACCGGTCTCTTGGCGCGATCCATCACCGCCTCGGAGCTCGCCGCGCGCATGCAAGAAGCTGTGGACCGTCCGGAGCGCATGCGGGCGATGGGGCTTCGCGCGCGCGAGTATGCAGTGCGCGAGTATGGCGTGGCTTCGATGTGCAGCGGCTACGCCGACGTCTACGACAAGCTCGTTCGAATTCGCTAGCACATGCCTGCTGCCGAAAAGCGCCTCGAGGTCATTCGACATCGCATCGAGGCGTGCAAGGCGTGTCCGAGGCTCGTGCGCTATCGGGAGCGAGTGGCTCGCGACAAGAGGCTGGCTTACCGAGGCGAGACCTATCACGGACGCCCGGTCGCAGGCTTCGGTGATCCCGCCGCACGCATCGTGATCGTCGGGCTCGCGCCTGGCGCGCACGGCGCCAATCGCACGGGGCGTGTCTTCACCGGCGACCGCTCGGGGGACTTCCTTTTTGGGGCGCTGCACCGTGCTCGGCTCGCCTCGCAGCCAACAAGCACATCCTTGGCGGACGGCTTGCAGCTCCGTGGTGTGTTCATCACGCTCGCGGCCCGCTGCGCTCCACCGGACAACAAGCCTTCACGCATCGAGCTCGTACGCTGCACGCATTGGCTCGACGATGAGCTTGCTGCCCTCGAAAGCGCGCGCATCTATCTCGCGCTTGGCAGCATCGCCTTCGACGCCGTCGTGAAGAACGCTGCGCGCATCGGCATTCGCTTCGAACGTGCGCCGCGCTTTGCTCACGCGGCGGAGGTCAGCGTGGGCCAATCGCGAACGCTCCTCGCGAGCTACCACGTGAGCCAACAGAACACGCAGACCGGGCGTCTTACACCTTCGATGTTCGACACTGTCATCGCGCGCGCGAAGACGCTCGCCGATTTCGCGTAACCACACTCTCCGACCAATCGCCCTCACGCGGGCGGTTTTGCTTCCGCATCGGGCCGAGCGCGTCTAGACGGTTAAGAGCATCATGGAGGACTCCGTTTGACGCTCCGACTCGGAGCCTGTGTGTTCTTCGTCATTGCGACCGTGGCGACGGTCGGTGGTTGCACGAAGAGCCCGCCGGGTGGCAACGCCGTCGCGTATGTCGCACGCGGCGACACACACCCAGCCGATCCCGCGCACGCGATGCTGGCGCGCACCTATCGCAGCGAGGACAGCCTTCTGCCTACGGCCGGCCCCTGTCCTGCGAACATGGCGAGCGTCGGCTCGTTCTGCATCGACCGGTACGAGGCTGCGCTTGTCGAGATCCTTCCCAACGGCGACGAG
>Ga0302324_100017861_pt1 | contig 14030 bp, 8 predicted proteins | sample Palsa_T0_1_FD_201949 | JGI IMG/M metagenome (GOLD analysis project Ga0302324, IMG submission 201949) | Peat permafrost microbial communities from Stordalen Mire near Abisko, Sweden - Palsa_T0_1 | ecosystem: Environmental > Terrestrial > Soil > Palsa > Peat permafrost | place: Sweden: Abisko... | reverse complement strand
AGAAGACGCCTGGCTCGCGAATTGCATGATAGTACGGGGCAGATGCTGGTGGCCATGAAACTGGCTTTGGAGCAGATGAGCGAAGAATCGAAGGATCAGCCGATCGAACTATTGGTCGCTCAGACCATCGCGATTAATGAGGAAATGAGCCGGCAGCTTCGTACCATGTCGTACTTGCTTCATCCTCCGCTTCTTGACGAAGTGGGTCTGCCTTCCGCGCTGCGCTGGTACGTGGAAGGTTTCGCTCAACGCAGTGGAATTACGGTGGATTTGCAAATGAGTCCGGACTTTGGGCGTCTTCCGGAAGGGATGGAGATTGCTATGTTTCGGGTCGTGCAGGAATGTCTCACCAACATTCACCGCCACTCCGGCAGCGCGACCGCCAGCATCCGGCTGGATAGAGCTCCCAAGCGTGTTCGGGTCGAGATCAGCGACACGGGGAACGGCATTTCACCCGAACGTCGCCACGCGAACAAGGTGGTTCCCGGAGTTGGCCTGATGGGGATCGAGGAGAGAATGCGGCAGTTCGGCGGCAAGGTCGAGATCAAGTCCACGCGCAAGGGAACATTAGTGGTCGCCACGATTCCGCTGGATGCAGGTTCTAAAGAAAAGACTTCCGAGTAGCGCGCGGTCGACGGCCTGTCGGAATTCTACGGCAACACATTGAACCCCATCCGCTCTGATTTCATCCCCATCCCCATCCACTGATTCGTCGATCCACTTATCGATCGGTCCATTTATTCCATCGATCCCAGCCTCGCAGAAGAGGCGCTTCCGGCTTGTTTTGTCCGATAGTGGACATTTCGGTCCGGCAGTGGACACTTCCCACCTTTTGTCGATCCCCAAAAGAGGCGAATCTTTTTACAGGTCAACGGCTTACGGGCCACGAAGATGTGGCGGGAGGGTTGCCGTAGAGTCACTCGATGGATATCGCCAGGCCAGAATTCAAGCGTCAGAAACTGCGTCGCCAGATTCTGTTTGGAATAATCGGCGCCGTAGTCATCGCCGCGGCGACGGTCGGAGTTCTGCGATTGAAACCGGCGGCGCCCGAGGTCGAGCGCGGTACGGTGTGGCCCGACGTGGTAAAACGCGGCTCCATGTTGCGGCAAGTCCACGGCCCAGGGTCGCTCATTCCGACCCAGGAATCCGTGCGGCAAATTCCCGCGGAAACCGAAGCTACTGTGGTCCGCATTCGTATGCTGCCTGGGTCGCAGGTGAAAGCCGATGCCATTCTCGTGGAGATGAGCAATCCCCAGGTGGAACAGGCAGCGGTCGATGCCCGGCTGCAATTGCAGGCGGCGGAGGCCGAATATCAAAGCTTGCGAGTGAAACTTGAAAGCGATCTGATGACCCAGAAAGCGGGCGCTGCGACCGTGACTGCGGAATACGGCGAGGCGCAGCGACAAGCGGACACGGACAAGGCTCTGTATGACCTGGGAGTGATCTCCGGATTGGCCTACAAAGCGTCCAAAGGGAAGGCGGACGAACTTACTATCCGAAATGATCTGGAAGGACAGAGGCTGACCATCAACCGGAAAGCCATCGACACCCAACTTTCCCAGGAGCAGGCGAAGGTTGACCAGGCAAGGACCTTGGCGGTCTTGAAAGAGAAACAACTGGAAGCTTTGAAAGTTCGCGCGGGGATCGATGGAGTGCTCGTGGAATTGCCGCTGCAAGTTGGGCAACATGTTCAGCCGGGAGTGATGCTGGCGAAAGTGGTGCAACCCGACCATCTGATGGCGGAGCTAAAGATCGCCGAAACCCAGGCGCGGGATGTGCAGTTCGGCGAGCCGGCGGCCATCGATACACATAACGGACTGATCAGTGGGACGGTGATGCGGGTTGACCCTGGCGTACAAAACGGAACCGTGACCGTGGACGTCAAACTAACCAGCGAACTGCCCAAGGGTGCGCGCCCTGATTTAAGCGTGGACGGCACTATTGATCTGGAGCGATTGGACAACACGTTGTATGTGGGGCGCCCGGCATTCGGGCAGGAGAACAGCACAATCAGCCTGTTCAAGCTGGACCCCGACGGCAAAGAGGCGACGCGGGTGCCGGTGAGGGTGGGGCGCGAGTCGGTGAACTCGATTCAGATTTTAGAGGGACTGCACGAGGGCGACACGGTAATTCTCTCCGACATGTCGCGTTGGGATAAGACGGACCGGATCCGACTGGACTGATCGAGCTGGCGAAAGTTGTATCAACGAAGAAAGCGAACATCAGTCGAAGAGAAATCGTTCATCGATCGAAGAAAGAGATATCGAAAATTACATTGAGGCGAAGGATATGACCGAAGCAGGACAACCGCTGATCCAGATTCAGGAGATGACCAAGGTTTTCTATACCGACGAGATCGAAACTCACGCGCTCTCGGGCGTGCATCTTTCGATTGCGAAAGGCGAGTATGTAGCGATGTCGGGACCGTCGGGCTGCGGCAAGTCCACGCTGCTCTCGATCATCGGCCTGCTCGATACTCCGACCGCAGGCAGCTACTCCCTGAACGGCAAGTCGGTGGAGAACCTGGATTTTGCCGAGCGATCGCGGATCCGCAACCAGGAGATCGGGTTCATCTTCCAGAGTTTCAACCTGATCGGCGATCTGACGGTGTATGAGAATGTTGAACTGCCGCTCACCTATCGGCAGCGGATGCCGGCGCCGGAACGCAAGCAGCGCGTGATGGAAGCGTTGGAGCGAGTCGGCATGGCGCACCGCGTCCGGCACTATCCGTCGCAACTTTCCGGCGGTCAGCAGCAGCGGGTCGCCGTGGCGCGAGCGCTCGGAGGGAAACCGTCCATTCTCCTGGCGGACGAGCCCACCGGGAATCTGGATTCGCGCAATGGCGAGGCCGTGATGGAGTTATTGCAGAACCTGCACCGCGAAGGCGCGACCATCTGTATGGTGACGCACGATCCGCGATTTGCCAAACATGCGCAGCGTGAAGTGCATCTGTTCGACGGCAAGGTGGTAGCCGAAGAAGAGCTGCAGAAGTTGATGGCGAGTGTTAGCTGATTTAGGTCCAACGGACTGGCTCCGCTTTACACCAGCTTCTTAAGCACGTGACTGGATTTTGAGCAACGAGGCAAGTATGAGTGGAGTCTGGCAAGACTTGAGTTACGCGGCGCGAACACTCAGCAAGAATCCCGGCGTCACCGCCATCATGGTGCTCACGCTGGCGCTGGCAATGGGCGCGGCCACCGCGATCTTTAGCGTAGTGTATGGAGTTTTGCTGCGACCGCTGCCATATTTCGGCGCCGACCGGATCATGGCGATCTCGGAAGTGAACTCCCACGGCCGGCTCGCGCGCCTGGCGGATCCGAACTTTGACGACTTCCGCGATCAAAGCCGCAGTTTCCAATCCATCGCAAAGTACGCGGACGAAACTATTTCTGTTTCCGGAGGATCCACGCCGACGCGCACCCGGGTGGCAGCTGTAACGTCACAGTTTCTCGCCGTCTTAGGTGTTGAGCCGATCAGCGGCCGCGATTTCACTTCGAGTGATTGCCAGAAGGGAGCCGCGCCCGTCGCGCTCGTCAGCTATGGCTACTGGCGGCAATATCTCGGCTCGGTGCAGGATCTTTCGCAAACACATCTGAAAATCAACAACGAGGTCTACTTCGTGGTTGGCGTGCTCCCTTCGGGATTCCAATTTCCGGACGACGCCCAGGTGTGGCTCGCCGCCGATACCGGGGGCGAGAATCTAAGTCGCACGTCGCACAACTATTCCGCCGTCGGCCGCTTGAAAGATGGCGTCACGGTCGATCAGGCACGCCAGGATATCAGCGCCATTGCTCGACGAATCTACCAGTCGTCAGCCGAGAAGAACGATTATTTGCTTCGGGATGCAAGAGTCGTTCCGCTCCAGGATTCCATCACCGGCGAGGTGCGATCGCCGCTGCTGATTCTGCTGGGCGCGGTGGGATTCTTACTGCTAGTAGCCTGCGCCAACGTTGCCAACCTGCTGCTGGCGCAAGCCTGGGTGCGCCAACGCGAACTTGCGATTCGCAGCGCGCTCGGCGCTGCCCGCGGACGTTTGGTGCGCCAATTTTTGACTGAAGCATTTTTGCTTTCGCTGGTCGGCGGAGTTCTTGGAGTGCTCGCCGCGTTTTGGGGCGTCGCTGCGCTGGTGGCTCTGGCTCCGGGAGATTTGCCCCGGCTCGAAAGCGTTTCCGTAAGCGTACCCGTGCTGCTCTTTGCCTTCTTGCTCTGCGCTGCCGTGGCTGGCGGCCTCGGCGCGTTCACAGCCGCGCGCGCGACCCGCGGCAATTTGAGCAATAGCCTTGAGGAAGGCGGGCGCAGCCAGGCAGGTTCGCAAGGCAGCCAGCGTATTGGGCGGGCGCTGGTCGCGGCGCAGATCGCCATCACTTTAGTTCTGGTGATCGGCGCTGGCTTGCTGGGACGTAGCCTGATGAGAGTCCTCGAGGTCGACCCCGGCTTCCGCGTGGAAAAGATTGTAGCGATGGACGTCTCGTTGCCCTTGGCGGAAGGCTCCCAGGCGCAAGGGGCGGACGATGCCAAAACGAAGTCAGCCCAGGGCATGTTCTTTTCGAGCCTGATCGACCGTCTCCAACAAATTCCCGGCGTGCGTAGCGTGGGAGCGGCCAGCACTCTGCCCCTGACCGGCGGGCTTCCGGACGGAACGTTTCTGCTTATGACGCAGAATGAAGTTCCAAAAACCGTCGACGGATTCGACGTGTTCTTCACTCAAAAGGAACGCATAGGCGAGGCGGATTTCTGCGCCGCGACCAGTGGTTATTTCCAGGTGCTGGGAATTCCGCTGCTCCGCGGACGCATGTTCGACGAAGGCGACGCCGCGAACGCGCCCCACGCGGCCCTGATCAGCGCGTCGCTGGCGCACGACCGCTGGCCGCATCAAGACCCCATCGGGCACACTATCGAATTTGGAAATATGGATGGCGATCTGCGCCTCCTGACGATAGTCGGAATCGTGGGGGACACGCGCGAATACGGTCTCGACGAGCCGCCGCGGCCCACGGTCTACGTGAATCTCCTCCAGCGCCCGCGCGCGGACGTGACGGTGACCATGCTGAGCGACGCCGACACGCGCCTGGTAAGCTCAGCCGCGCGCGCAATCCTGCACGATCTCGATCCGCAAATTCCACCCAGCTTCCGGACATTTCAGCAGGTCTATTCCGCGTCCCTGGGTTCGCGAAAATTCAACGTGATCCTCATCGGATTCTTCGCCATCACCTCGCTTCTGCTGGCGAGCGCTGGAGTGTTTGGGGTAATGGCGTATTCGGTGAGCCGCCGCACGCGCGAGTTCGGCGTGCGCGTCGCCCTGGGCGCCACTCCACGCGACGTGCTGCGCATGGTTCTCGGTCAAGGAATGCGCACCATCCTGGTCGGCGTGGCGATCGGAATCGTGGGGTCGTTCGCGCTAACGCAGACGGTTAAGTCGCTCCTGTTCGGGGTGACGGCAACCGATCCGGTCACATTTGGCGGAGTGACGCTCTTGTTGGTCGCGGTGGCGCTCGTGGCCTGTTACATTCCAGCTCGCCGCGCCACCAAAGTCGATCCCATGGTTGCATTGCGCAACGAATAGGAAACGGAGAAGCCATGACCGGCCTGCTGCAGGATTTTCGCTACGCCTTGCGCCAGAATCCCGGCTTTACCGCGGTTGCGGTGATTACGCTGGCTCTGGGCATCGGCGCCAATACGGCGGTATTCAGCGTGGTGGATGCGGTGATGCTGCGCCCTTTGTCGTACTACCAGCCAGAGCGGCTCATCGAGGCGCAATCCACGGGCACTCGCGATCCGCGGCCCGATTCAATTTCTTACCCTGATTTTTTCGACTGGCGCAACCAGAATCGGACTCTGGAACATCTGGTCTCGTACTACGATCATGACTTTACCCTGACTGGGATGCAACAACCAGTGCAGGTGGACGGCGAAGTGGTTTCGTGGGATCTTTTGCCCGCGCTCGGGGTGCGACCAATGGCGCGCGGCCAATATAGATCCCATAGTGGCGTTGCGCAACGAGTAGGGAAACGCAACGATTAGAAATTGGAGGAGCGGATGAACGGATTCCTTCACGATTTTCGCCATGCATTGCGGCAGTTGGGCAAGTCTCCGGGCTTCGCCGCAGTCGCGATTATTACGCTGGCGCTCGGCATCGGCGCGAATACAGCCATCTTCAGCCTGCTCGATCAGGCGCTGCTGCGCACCCTGCCGGTGAAAGACGCCGATCGGCTCACCATTCTGCAATTCGCGGGCAGTTTTAAGGGCCATACCAGTTCTCGCACGGACGACAGTTTCTACTTTTCTTATCCCATGTACAGGGATCTGCGCGACCGGAACTCGGTGTTCAGTGGCCTGATCGCAACCGACTGGACGCAGGTCGGTGTGCAGTGGCGCAACCAGCCTGAGTTGGTGGCCGCCGAATTGGTTTCGGGGAATTATTTCGATGTGCTGGGAGTCCAGCCTGCTCTGGGACGTGTTTTGGTTGCGTCTGACGACCTGGTGCCGGACGCGAATCCTGTCGTGGTCTTGAGTTTCAGTTACTGGCAGCGCCGCTTCGGTTCGGATCCTTCTGTCATCAACCAGACCCTGCTGGTGAATGGCCGTCCCTTCACCATACTTGGAGTCGCGGCGCCGCGCTTTCACAGCGTGGTGATGGGCGATACTCCTGACTTTTTTGTGCCCATGACGATGATCGCCGAGATCAAGCCGGGCGCGTGGCAGCTCGAGGACCGCCAATCGGCGTGGCTCAACATCATCGGAAAACTTCAGCCCGGAACCGCCCGTGAGCAGGCCGAGGCGGGCATCAATCCTCTTTGGTATTCCATCCGAGCCGACGAGTTGAAGCAGCGAGGACACAACTCCGAGAACTTCCGGGAAAGCTTCCTGACCAAATCGCATCTATTTGTTCGCGACGGAGCCAGAGGATTTTCTCCACTGCGCAGCGATGTTCGTGAGCCGCTGCTGATCATCATGGCCATGGTCGGTCTGGTGGGACTGATCGCATGTGCCAACGTGGGCAGTCTGCTGCTGGTTCGGGCGGCGGGGCGTGTCCGCGAAATGTCAGTGCGCTATGCGCTGGGAGCCAAACGCGTCCGCGTAGTGCAGCAACTGTTAGTGGAGGGCCTCCTGCTCGGTTTGGCGGGAGGCGCACTGGGGATCGCGATAGCGCCGAGCATCTCTGCCTGGTTAATCAACATGATCTGGAGCACCACTGCGGGAGATCTGCCGCTGTCGTCGCATCCGGATGCCCGAATTCTGCTATTTAATTTTTCTTTGGCGCTGCTGGCAAGCCTCATTTTCAGTCTCGCTCCTGCAATCCAGTTCTGGCGTCCGAATCTGATGCCGGCGCTCAAGCAGCAAGTGATGACGGCGAGCGGAGGGCCGCTGCGTTTCCGGCGGATCTCGGTCGCCGTGCAGATTGGTCTGAGTGTTCTCGTGCTGATGGGTGCTGGTCTCTTCGTGCGCACGCTGCATAATCTTAAGTCGTTGAATGTGGGCTTCGCCACGGATCATATGGCGACCTTCGGCATTCAACCGACGCTTGCAGGATACCGACCAGATCAGACCCGCGATCTGGATACGCGGGTATTGCAAGTGCTGGCAGGCTTGCCCGGCGTCCGATCAGTTGGGGCGACAACGGATCGAGAGTTGGCCAATACCAATCGGTCGGGCAACATCACTCTTGCCGGGTACGTGGCAAAAGAGAGCGAAGACATGGATGTGGAATTTCCCGCCGTGAGTCCCGGCTATTTTCCTGCCATGGGGATGCCGCTACTGGCGGGCCGTGACTTTACCGATAAGGATCGCGAGGGAACCCACAAAGTTGCAGTAGTGAACGAGAGTTTTGCCCGCCACTATTTCGGAGAGCCGCAGCGTGCGGTGGGCAATTACTACTGCAAAGGTGCAGGAGATGTGAAGCCCGATACGGAGATCATCGGGGTCGTGAAAGATGCGAGACACACCGGTGTCCGGGAAGAAATCAAACGGACCAGTTTTACTCCCTACCTACAGGAACCGAATCCGGGTGGCATGACCTTTTACGTCCGCACCTGGCAATCGCCGGAAAGTGCGGAAGGAACTATTCGAAGCGCGGTGCAGGCGCTCGATTCCAAACTAGTTATGGATAGCTTCCGGACCATGCAGGAGCAGATCGACGACAACCTGACGGATGAACGCGTAATCGCGATTCTGGCCACGAGTTTTGGCGCGCTTGCGGTACTCATGGCTGCGGTCGGTCTCTACGGAATACTAGCCTATTCGACGGAGCAGAGGACGCGTGAGATCGGCATTCGCATGGCTCTCGGCGCCGCTCGCGGTTCCGTAATGCGCATGGTGCTGGTCGAGCTGCTGTGGCTGGCGGGAATTAGTATCGCGGTGGCACTCCCGGCCTCGCTGCTGCTCACGCACGCGGTACGCAGCCAGTTATTCGGTATTTCCAGCAGCGATCCGCTGACGCTGATCGTGGTAACGGTGCTGGTCGCGACTGTCGCACTCGTTTCCGGGCTGCTTCCAGCTCGCCGGGCGGCCAGGACAGATCCGATCGTCGCATTGCGGTATGAATAAGACTCGTCGGTACGAAATGGGAGCGCAATGATCCAACTGAAGAATGTTGATCGCAGTTACAAAACCGGGGCGGGACAAACCTGGGTGTTGCGCCGTGTGAACCTGGACATTCGCGAAGGCGAATTCATTACGGTCATGGGACCGTCCGGAGCCGGAAAATCTTCGCTGCTTAACGTATTGGCGCTGCTCGATGACCAGTGGGCGGGAGAGTACTGGTTTCGTGAGGAAGCCGTCCACCAGCTGAAACGCAAGCAGCGCGCCGATCTGGCCAAGAAAAATGTCGGAGTCGTCTTCCAGAGTTACCACCTGCTCGATGACCTGACGGTTCAGGAAAACATCGATCTACCGCTTTCATATAAAGACATTCCGCGGGCGCAGCGGCAAAGTCTGGTGGCGGACACTCTCGATCGATTCCAGATCGTAGCCAAGAAGGATCTTTATCCCAGCCAGCTCTCAGGCGGACAGCAGCAGCTGGTCGGGATCGCGCGGGCGGTGATTCACAAGCCGCCGCTCCTGCTCGCCGACGAGCCCACCGGCAACTTGCACTCCGATCAGGCTAAAGAAATTATGGAGCTCTTCCGTGCTCTCAATCAACAAGGAACCACCATCGTTCAGGTTACGCACTCCGAGGCGAACGCGGCCTACGGGAGCAGGACGATTCAGCTAAGGGATGGTTGGCTCGTGTCGGATACGGCTAATCCAACTCTTAGCCAGACCGCGGAGGTCAATGCATCGTGAACGGATTCGGGCGCTCCTACTTGAAGTGTAGATTCGCGGTGCTGTGGTTATTCAGCCTGCCGGCTTTAGCTGGCCTGCTGGCTCCGGCGATGCCGGGGCAGACAACGTCAACCACCACGCAAAGCGATGCTGCGCAGGCTACCGCTTCCCGGCCAGTTGCTCTGCAGGCCACCTTGCCAGTTCAGTTCGACCTGCCGAAATCCAGAAATCCTCTCAAAGCCTATTCGCCCGAGTACGTTCCCGGGGCGGTGCTGGCGAATTCTCCGCGGCTTGACCGTCTCATTCGAGAGGGCAAGCTCTATTTATCGCTGAAGGATGCCATCGATCTCGCGCTGGAAAATAATCTCGACTTGGCCATTGCCCGCTACAACCTTCCTATTGCGAATACCGACATTCTGCGCACCCAGGCCGGAGGATTTTTTCGCGGCGTGAACACCGGAGTGGTTCAAGGCACGCCCGGTGGCGGTGTCGGCGGCTTCGGCACGGGCGCGCCGGGTGCCGGCGCGGGTGGCACAACCAGCGGTGCGGGCGGGGCGGGAGCGGGCGCTTCGGGATTGGTTCAGTCCACGCTCGGGACCGGGACTGCCGTGTCTTCCTATGACCCGCTTATCGCAGCAAATATTGGAGACGAGCATCAGACTTCGCCCGTGGTCAACCAGGCTGTGTACGGCGTTCCCTCTCTGCAGCTGAACACTGGACAGTTCAATCTCAATTATTCGCAGGCGTTCGCTACTGGAACCAGTATCGGCTTTTCGTTCACCAACACGCGCCAGACGACCAATAGCCCGTTCTTCACATTGTCTCCGACTCTCTCCTCAGCGTACCGATTCTCAATTCAGCAGCAGCTGCTGGCCGGTTTTGGACTTGGTCCGAACCTGCGTTATTTGCGGATTGCGACAAACAACAAGAAAATCTCTGATATCGCCTTTAAAGACCAGGTCATCGCCACGGTCACACAAATCGAAAATATGTACTGGGATCTGGTGAGCGCTTACGAGCAGACGCAGGTGAACGAACAATCGTCGGCCTTTGCCCAGCAGACTCTGGAGAACGCACGCAAGCAATTGAAACTCGAAAGTGTTCCGGAGATGGATGTGCTGCGCGCCGAGGCCGAAGCTTCGCGCCGCGATCAGGAAGTGACCGTGGCTCGCACCAGTCTCGAACTCCAGGAAACGCTGATGAAGAATGCGGTGACCAAGAGCCTCGATGATCCTGTGCTCGAAGCGATGCCGATCGTTCCCACGGATCGCATGGAGGCGGTGCAGGCTCCGGCGATTCCGCCGATTCAGGATTTGATTTCGGAGGCGTTGCACGGCCGGCCTGAGCTGGCGGAGTCCGACGTCGATTTGATAAATCGCCAAATCAGTCGTCGCGCCGCACGAAACGCCCTGCTGCCATCGCTCTCGCTGGTGGGGTTCTATTCGGGCTCAGGCCTGGCGGGAACGCCTAACCTGACTTGCACTCAGGACTGCGGCACTAACGTACCCGTTGACTTCGGCGGAGCACTCAGCAACACATTCAATAACTCCTCTCCCGATTATTATGTGGGATTGAACCTCAGCATTCCGCTGCGAAATCGTGTGGCAAAAGCCGATCAGTACCGGTCTGAACTTGAATATCGGCAGGCTGAGTTGCGGCTTGAGCAATTGAAGAAGCAGGTGCGCATCGAGGTTCGCAACGCGCAGTATGCGGTGGAACAAACCGGTGCCCGAGTTCTGGCGGCGCGCAAAGCTCGTGACCTGGCGCAGCGTACGTTCGACATCACGAAGAAGGAGCAGGATCTCGGCGCAGGCTCGAGCTATCAAACGCTCTCCGCCCAGCGCGATCTTTCTCTCGCCGAATTGGACCTCGTGACTGCATTGACCGTCTTTGAAAAGGCAAAAGTTGAACTAGACCGGGCAACGGGGGCGACTTTGGAACATAATGGAATCCAGTTGCAGAACGCAGTAACCGGCGTAGTTGGTGATACGATCAGCGCCGCGAGTCCATAATCGCTCATGCCCACATACGCCAAGCCCGGAGCACTTTCGACGGCCGCTCCGGCGAACGACCGTCATGACCGGCCTCGCATCCTCGCGGCCGATGACCAGCAGCATGTTCTCGAAGCTCTCGAACTCCTGTTGCGGCCTCAGGGATACGAAGTGGAGACCGCAAGGTCACCAGCGCTGGTGCGCGAGGCCCTGGCCACGGAGTCGTATGATGCGGTGCTCATTGACCTGAATTACACACGAGATACCACTTCCGGGCAGGAAGGGCTCGACCTGCTTTCGGAGATCGTTGGCCTGGACAATTCGATTCCGGTCATCGTCATGACCGCCTGGGCCAATATTGAGCTGGCTGTAGAAGCGATGCGCCGCGGCGCGCGAGACTTCATTCAAAAACCGTGGGAAAACGAACGACTACTCGCGATTTTGCGAGCCCAGGTTGAGCTTCGACGGGCTTTGCAGCGGGCTGAGCGGTTGGCTGCGCAGAACCGGCTTCTGCAGGCCGATGGCCGGCCCGAGTTCATTGCTACGGCCCCGTCCATGCATCCGGTGCTCGAGGCCATTGCCCGGGTCGGGCCTTCCGACGCCAATATCTTGATTACGGGGGAACACGGTACAGGAAAAGAGGTAGTGGCCAGAACCTTGCATGCTATCTCTTCGCGCGCATCCCGGCTGATGGTTTCGGTGAACACGGGCGCAGTGCCCGAAGCGCTGTTTGAGAGTGAACTTTTCGGCCATGTGAAGGGCGCGTTTACTGATGCCCGGACCGACCGCATCGGACGTTTCGAACTGGCCGATGGCGGCACTATTTTCCTCGATGAAATAGGGAACGTTCCTATGCGTCAGCAGGCCAAACTGCTGCGAGTGCTGGAGGCCGGTGAGATTGAGCGGGTGGGCTCATCCCGCTCTGTGCGGGTAAACGTGCGCGTCATTTCCGCTACCAATGCGGACCTGCGCACGGCATGTGCTTCCGGCCAGTTTCGCGAGGACTTGCTGTTCCGGCTGAACACGGTCGAGATCCACGTGCCTGCCCTGCGTGATCGGCGCGAAGATATTCCCGCTCTCGCGGTTCATTTCCTTACACGTTACGCCACGCGTTACCGTCGTCCCATCCAGGGTTTCGAGGCGTCTGCCTTGCAACTTCTCATGCAGTATGCGTGGCCGGGTAATGTTCGAGAGCTGGAACATACCCTCGAACGCGCGGTCCTGATGTGCCGCGGCAACGAGATTCAACGCGCCGACCTGGGGCTGGATATGCTGCGGCCGCAGAGCCAGAACCTTGAAGACCTCAGCCTGGAATCCGTAGAAGCCATTCTGATCCGCAAGGCGTTGCAGCGCTCGCAGGGAAACGTAAGCCAGGCCGCGGAGACTCTCGGTCTCAGCCGCGGCGCACTCTACCGCCGGATGGAGAAGTATGGGCTCTAGTCCGCGCGGGGCACCCCATCCCGGCGCGCGCAAGCCTCCAAAAAAAAGTGTCCGACTGCTGTACGAGCGGCGCATCAATCTTTTTGCGTTGCTGGTCGCCCTTCCCGGCCTGGTTATCAGCGGCATTCTCACGTGGATGCAACCCTGGACGCTGGAGTCGAAATTCGCGCTGCTGGCCGCGGAGTTATTCGTTTGGTGGCTGCTGGCGATGGCGCTGCAGGAGCAGACCACGCGGCCCTTGCAGACCCTGGCCAATGTGATCTCTGCGCTGCGTGAAGAGGACTACTCGTTCCGGGCTCGCGGCGCGGCCACTGACGATGCTCTCGGCGAACTCTCGCTCGAAGTGAATGCCCTGGCCGACCTGCTCGCCGATCAGCGCATACGAGCCATTGAAGCCACGGCTCTGTTGCGCAGGGTGGTCGAAGAAATTGAAGTCCCACTTTTTACGTTTGATCCGGACCAGGTTCTGCGCCTGGTGAACTCCGCGGGAGAGCGTCTTCTGCAACAGCCCTCTGTGCGCCTGCTCGGCCGCAGTGCCACAGATTTAGGGTTGGCGGCCTGCATGGAGGCGGAAAGCGAGACTGTAGTCCCCCTGCCGTTCCAGGGGCCGAACGCGCGCTGGATGGTGCGGCGAAGTTCATTTCGCCAGAAAGGTGTGCCCCACAGTTTAGTCGTTCTTTCGGATGTGAGCCGGGCCCTGCGCGAGGAAGAGCGCGGAGCATGGCAGCGACTGATCCGCGTGCTGGGCCATGAGCTGAATAATTCGCTTACTCCGATAAAATCGATTGCCGGAACCTTGCGGGCACAGATTACTCATGCCCCGCCGGACGGCGATCGCCGCGAAGATTTTGAACGGGGACTGTCGATCATCGAGTCCCGTGCCGACTCCCTGAATCGTTTCCTACAGGCTTACCGGCGCCTGGCTCAGATGCCTCCGCCGGTTTTACGAAGGACGGATATTTCAGCGATTGTGCGGAGGGTCGCAGCGCTGGAGGCTGGCCTGCCGGTTCGGTTGATTCCGAGTACTCCGGTGGAGTTGATGGTCGATCCGGATCAGATCGAGCAGATGCTGATTAATCTGGTGCGCAATGCGGTCGAGGCTGCCATGGAACCGCGGCGTCCGGCGCCCGCGAATTATGCGGGAACAGTCGCTTCTCCACAGTCCCGCGAACCAACGGTAGTTGTGCGCTTTGACCTGTCAGAGAAGGATCTGGTTCTGACCATCGAAGACAACGGACCCGGTTTGAGTAATCCCGCCAATGTGTTCGTACCCTTCTACACGACGAAGCCGTCGGGAAGCGGAATCGGTCTGGTGCTTTCGCGACAGATCGCCGAAGC
>Ga0302324_100017860_pt1 | contig 14030 bp, 12 predicted proteins | sample Palsa_T0_1_FD_201949 | JGI IMG/M metagenome (GOLD analysis project Ga0302324, IMG submission 201949) | Peat permafrost microbial communities from Stordalen Mire near Abisko, Sweden - Palsa_T0_1 | ecosystem: Environmental > Terrestrial > Soil > Palsa > Peat permafrost | place: Sweden: Abisko... | reverse complement strand
CCTCTCGGCCGCCAATGCCGTGATCGCGAACAACCGCGGCGGCATCGCCAAGAGGCTGTGGAGCGAGCTGGGGGAGGGGGAGAAGGTCCACATCCGGGCGCTGGACGACGAGCACGCCGAGGCGCGCTTCATCGTGGGCGAGATCGAGCGCCTCCTGGACGAGGGCGCAGCCCGCGCGGACATCGCGGTGCTGTATCGCACCAACGCGATGTCGCGCGTGCTCGAGGACACGCTGGTTCGTCGTGAGATCGCCTATCAGGTGATCGGCGGCACGAAGTTCTACGAGCGCGCCGAGATCAAGGACGCCATCGCCTACCTGTCGCTGCTGGCCAACCCCTTCGACGTGGTGAGCTTCACGCGGATCGCCAACTCGCCTCGGCGGGGGCTGGGACAGACCTCGCTCGCGCGCGTCCTGGCCCATGCCGCCGCCATGGACACCTCGGTGTGGCTCACCGCGTGCGCGCCCGAGCAGATTCCCGGGCTGGGGGCCGCCGCCGTGAAGGCGCTTCAGCGGTTCATGACCACCATGCAGGAGCTGCGCGCACAGGCTGGCCTGCCCGCCGAGGATGGTGCGCCGGGAGGCGATCAGGACGCCACCGGCCCGGGGCCGCTTCCCATCGCCGAGCTGCTCGAGGCCGTGCTCTCGCAGACCGGCTATGTGGAGGCCCTGGAGGCCGACCGGACAATCGAGGCGCAGGGGCGTCTTGAGAACCTCGAGCAGCTGGTGGAGGTTGGACGCGAGTTCGATGCCGCCGCCCCCGGGGAAGAGGACACGCTCGATGTGTTCCTGCAGGAGATCGCACTCGTCGCCGACGCCGACACCCGCAGCGAGGACGAGGGCCTGGTCACGCTGATGACGCTGCACAACGCAAAGGGCCTTGAGTACCCCACCGTGTTCGTCGCCGGCTGTGAGGATGGCGTCTTTCCGCATTCGCGCGCGATCGACGAAGGCGAGCTCGAGGAGGAGCGGCGCCTGTTCTACGTCGGCGTGACCCGGGCGATGCGCGGCCTGTACCTGACCTACGCCCGCCGGCGCGCCGTGTTCGGAGCTCACACGAGCGGCATGCGCAGCCGCTTTCTCGACGAGATTCCCTCGGCGCTCCTCGACGAGCCGCAGGAATCGCTCCGCTGGGGAGCCGCCCAGCCAATGGGCCCGATCCACGCGGGCGTCGGCGGCTCACGCGCCGCGAGCAGGCTCGGTCCGCGTGAACCCGCTTCGCAGGCCTGGTCGCTGTCGGACTCCGGCGAGCGCCCCGCGGCCATCGCCTTTCGACTCGGTGAGGACGTCGTGCATGCCGCCTTCGGGGAGGGCGTGGTCACCGGCGTGGAGCCCGACGGGGTGATCGTCGTCCGTTTCGCCGGCGACGGCTCCGAGCGCAAGCTGATGGCCGAGCACGCGCCCGTCAGCCACCGCTGACGCCCGCCGTCGGCCGGTCCCCGCAAACCCTTAGCATCCGCTCGATGAGTGCCAGGATCATCGACGGCAGCGCGATCGCCGCGCGCGTGCGCAGCGAGACCGCGCGCGAGGTGGAGGACTTCGTCGAGCGCGTCGATCGCCCGCCCGGGCTGGCCACGGTGCTCGTCGGCGAAGACCCCGCCTCGGCCGTGTACGTGGGGGGCAAGCAGCGCGCATCCCTCGAGGTGGGGATGGTCCCGTTCGACCGGCGCCTGGCTGCAGAGTGCTCCTTCGAGCAGGTGGCCGCCGAGCTTCAGAGCCTGAACGCCGACCCGGCGGTCAGCGGCGTACTGCTGCAGCTGCCGGTTCCCGATCACCTCGACGGGCCGGCGCTCACCGCGCTGATCGATCCGCGCAAGGACGTGGACGGGCTCACCCCTCTCAACGCAGGAGCGCTGTCGCTGGGGCGGCCTGGGCTGCGGCCGTGCACGCCGCTCGGGGTGATGGAGCTGCTGGCCGATACCGGCGTGCGGCTCGAGGGCGCCGAGGCCGTCGTGGTGGGGCGCTCGAACCTGTTCGGCAAGCCGATGGCACAGCTTCTCCTTTCCGAGAACGCGACGGTCACCGTGTGCCATTCGCGCACGCGCGATCTGCGTACCGTGTGCGCGCGTGCTGAGATCCTGATCGCCGCCGTCGGCCGCGCCAGGCTGATCGAGCCGGACTTCGTCAAGCCGGGGGCGGTGGTGATTGACGTCGGAATGAACCGGCTCACGCCCGAGCAGGCCGGCAACAAGAGCGGCCTCGTCGGCGACGTGGACTTCGCCGGCGTGGTCGAGGTCGCCTCCGCGATCACCCCCGTGCCGGGCGGCGTGGGCCCGATGACGATCGCCCTTCTGCTGCGCAACACCCTGCAGGCGGCCCGCATGCAGGCGGCGATCGAGGGCTAGTGCTCACCAGGCTCAAGCGCATTCGCGCCGGCGAGCTGCTCGCACTCCTCGGAGCCGCCCTGGTGGTCGTGTCGCTTACGCGTCGCTGGTATGAAACCCCGTCCGGCACGCTCGACGCATGGAACACCTTCGGGCCGGCGGTCGCGCTGCTGATTCTCGCCGCGGGCGCCGCGCTCGTGCTCGTACTCGGCGCCGTCACCGAGCGCAGCACCGCGCTGCCCGTCGCGGCCGCGGTGTGGAGCGTTCTGTTCGGGCTCGTGGCGGTGATCGCCGCCGTCGTGAGGCTGCTCGAGCGACCGGACCATGCCACGTCACTGTGCGCCGGCGGGTGGCTGGCGCTGGCCGGGGCCGTGGCGATCCTCGGCGGGGCGTGGCAGTCGCTTCGCGACGAACGCAGGACGCTGTATGAGCCGGCCACGCCCCTGCCACGGTCACGGCCGCGCCCGTGAGTGCCCACGCGGCGCGCGCGTCCTGCCGTGGGGCGTCAGCGAAAGCGTGGCCGAGTCTCGAAGAGCGGTCTCGATTCCGCCGCAATGTGCGGGACTTCCGAACGCACGGTTGCGACAACGTGTCTAGGATCGCAGCCTCAAAAGACGTGGGAGACGCCCCCGGTCCTTCCTCCACTAAGCCGGGGACGCACCCTTCTCCCATCCCATCGCTCCAGCGCTACAGGGCCGTGCGCTGCGAGCGGGCTAAGACACTACTCGCGTCGGCGACTTGTGCGCGGAAATCCGCATTTTGCGCTCGCGTAAGCTCGCACGTTGCGGGGAAAACCCGGCCGGACTGGCTAGCATGCGGCGTCATGGACGACAGCGCCGTGCCCCGCAAACGCCTCGAATCTCGGACTGTCCGCCATCGGCCGACATGGGCCGGCACGGTTGACGGAGAATCCGCAGCACTGTGATCGAGCGCGATGAGGTTCTGCACGTGGCGCGCCTGGCGCGCCTTGCGCTGGGCGAGGATGAGCTCGAGCCGATGGCTCGCGAGCTGTCGGCTGTGCTCGACCACATCGCCAAAATCTCAGAGCTCGACCTGGCGGATGTCGCGCCGACCTCCCACGTGGTCGAGGTGACCGGCGCCCTGCGCCCCGATGAGCCGCGCCCCTGCCTGCCCCGCGAGGTCGTGCTCGCGCAGGCTCCCGAGGTGAGCGGCGAGGGCTTCCTGGTCCCAAGCCCCCAGGCATGAGCGTGTCCGACATGCTCGAGCTGTCGGCGCGGGGGGCGGCCGCGGCGATCGCCGCCGGGTCGCTGTCGCGCGGGGAGCTGTTCGACGCCTACCGCGCGCGCGCCGCCGCGGACAGGGCGGCCGCCGGGGATGGGCTGAACTGCTTCACATGGGTCGCCGAGCGGGCGCCCGGCGAGGATTCCGGGGCGCCTCTGCAGGGCGTGCCGCTTGCGGTCAAGGATCTGTTCTGCACCGCCGGCGTGCCCAGCCAGTCGGGATCGCGGATCCTCGAGGGATACGAGCCGCCGTACACGGCCACCGTCGTCTCGCGCCTGACCGGGGCCGGTGCGAGCCTGCTGGGTAAGACCAATCAGGACGAGTTCGCGATGGGCTCCTCAAACGAGAACTCGGCGTTCGGCGTGGTGCGCAACCCATGGGACCGCGAGCGGGTGCCCGGCGGCTCCTCCGGCGGGAGCGCCGCGGCGGTCGCCGCAGGCCTCACGCCGTGGGCGCTCGGCACGGACACCGGCGGCTCGATCCGCCAGCCGGCGGCCCTGTGCGGGATCGTGGGGCTGAAACCGACCTACGGCTCGGTTTCGCGCTACGGCATGATCGCGTTCGCCTCCTCCCTGGATCAGGCCGGGCCGCTGACACGCGACGTCGGCGATGCCGCCCTGCTGCTGCGCCACATGGTCGGCCGCGACGCCTGCGACGCGACCTCGCTTGAGTTTCCGCAGCAGATCGAGCTGCCGACGGCGGAGCGCCTTGACGGAATGCGCCTGGGGGTGCCCGAGGAGCTGACGGGGGAGGGCATCGAGCCCGGCGTGCTGCAGGCCTTCAGGCACACGCTCGAGCAGGCGCAGGAGCTGGGCGCCGAGGTGCAGAGCGCGCATCTGCCGCACGCCCCCCACGCCCTCTCGGCCTACTATGTGATCGCGCCCGCAGAGGCCTCGTCGAACCTCGCGCGATTCGACGGCGTCCGCTATGGATTTCGCGCGGAGGGCGCGAGCGACCTGCTCGACATGTACACGCGCACGCGCCACGACGGCTTTGGAGCCGAGGTCAAGCGGCGGATAATGCTCGGCACCTACGCGCTGTCCTCCGGCTACTACGACGCCTACTACGGCCGCGCCCAGCGCGTGCGCACGAAGATCTCAGAGGACTTCAGGACGGCCTTTCAAAGTGTCGACTTCATCGTCACCCCGACCTCCCCGACGGTCGCGTTCAGGCTCGGCGAGAGGACCGGCGAGCCGCTGTCGATGTACCTGAGCGACTACTGCACGGTGCCGATGTCGCTGGCCGGCATCCCGGCGATCTCGATTCCCTGCGGGCTGAGCGAGGGCCTCCCGGTCGGTTTTCAGATCGCCGGGCCGGCGTTCAGCGAGAACCGCCTGCTCGCTGCCGCCCACGCGCTCGAGCAGGCGATCGGCTTTGACGGAGGTGCCGCGCGCGGATGAGCGATTACGAAGCGGTCATCGGTCTCGAGATCCACGTGCAGCTCGCGACGGCCACGAAGATGTTCTGCGGCTGTGAGCTGTCGTTCGGGGAGCCTCCGAACACGCGTACCTGCGCCGTCTGCCTGGGGCTGCCGGGAAGCCTGCCGGTCGCCAACGCGCGGGCCGTTCATCTCGGGCTGACGATCGGGCTGGCGCTGGGCTCGCAGCTGGCGCCGCGCTCGATCTTCCACCGCAAGAACTACTTCTATCCGGATCTGCCCAAGGGCTATCAGATCTCCCAGTACGACGAGCCCCTGTGCCGGGGAGGGCGGCTGGGGGAGGTGCGCATCCACCGCGTGCATCTGGAGGAGGACGCCGCCAAGCTGATCCACGTCGGCTCGAGCGGCCGCATCCACGGCTCGGGTGCGAGCATCGTGGACTTCAACCGGGGCGGCACCCCGCTGGCCGAGATCGTGACCGAGCCCGACCTGCGCTCGCCCGAGCAGGCGAGCGAGTGGCTCAAGCTTCTGCGCACGACCCTTCGCCAGCTCGGCGTGAGCGATGTGAACATGGAGGAGGGCTCGCTGCGCTGCGACGCCAACATCTCGCTGCGCGAGCCGGGGACGAGCGAGCTGGGGGTCAAGACGGAGCTCAAGAACATGAACTCGTTCCGCTTCATCGAACGCGGGATCAGGGCCGAGATCGCCCGCCAGGGGAGCGTCCTCTCAGAGGGCGGACAGGTTCTCCAGGAGACGCTTCACTTCGACCCCGGCTCCGGTGCGATCACGTCGCTCCGCTCCAAGGAGGAGGCGCACGACTACCGCTACTTCCCCGAGCCCGATCTGCTGCCGGTGGCGATCGACGACGGCATGATCGAGGCCGCGCGCTCGGCCATGTCCGAGCTCCCGGCCGAGCGGGCCGGGCGCTTCGTGAAGATCGGGCTGAGCGCCGAGACCGCACATCAGCTCGCCTTTCGCGGGGAGCTGGGCGATTACTTCGAGGAGGCGCTCGCGGCGGACGTCGAGCCGGCCGCGCAGCCGCAGGCGCTCGCCAACTGGATAGTCGGCGAGTTGCCGGGGCGTCTCGATGACGGGGAGGATCCGGCCGGCTCGCGCGTGCAGGCGCGCGCGCTGGCGCTGCTCGTGGGACTCGTGCAGGCCAAGCGGGTGAGCGTGGGCGCCGGGCGGCAGGTGCTCGACACGCTCGTCGCCGAGGGCGGCGACCCGCTCGCGATCGTGGAGGCCGAGGGGCTCGCAGCGATGGACTCCGATGACGAGCTGGCGGGCGTCGTGGCGGCCGCGCTCGCCGCCAACGCCGACGCGGCAGAGCGTGTACGTGAAGGCAATGCCAAGGCGATCGGCCCGATCGTCGGTCATGTGATGCGCGAGACCAAGGGGCGCGCCGACGGCACGGAGGTGGCCCGGCTGGTGAACGAGCAGCTCGGCGTCTGACGCCGGCCCGCCGCGACGCGGCAGACGCCGCCTGGCAGCGCACAGGCCCGCGACACGGCAACGCACAGGCCAGCGACAGCAGAGACACGCGCCGCGCCCACATTTTGGACCGTGGGCCAAAGCCAGCGGAGGCCCGGCGCGCCAATATGCTGAGCATGAACAGGGCAGACTTGAAAGCAAGCTCATCTCCTCGGCGGTTCCTCCTGCTGCCTCAGGAGTCGGTGGACGGCCCCAGCCAGGGACCGCGGATTCGTCGCTACAAGCTCACCAGCGTCGGTCGGCGGCCGGGTATCAACGGGGTGGATATCGCAACGGTAAGGAACGCCCGCGAGCTCGGCCGGCTAGGCCACGCATAGCTAGCTGTCCTCACCACCGATAGCCGGCTTCCCTCGGCCGGCGCCAGTGGTAGCGGCCGGGCAGGGGTAGCAATTCCTGTCCGGCCGCACTACTGTTTACTGTGATGCACACATGAACGAGTCCTCTGAGTCCTCGTCGCGCCCCATAGCCCGCACGCTCGTGGCCGCGCTGATCCTCGTGATCGTCGGCTATGTGCTCCTGAAGATCGTAATCGGGATAGTTCTTGCGATCGCGCTCCCGGTGGTGCTGATCCTCGGCGTCGTGGGGCTCGTCTGGGCCTGGCGCGTCCTGTTCTGAGCGGTCTTCATGGCCTACGTGATCATCGCCGTCTGCTTCGGTCTGGCGGGTGGGATCATCGGCAAGCTGAAGGGCAGCTCGTTCGTGTTGTGGTTCCTGATCTCGGGGATCGTCCCGTTCCTCGGCCTCCTCGCCGCGATCGCCTTCCGCTTCGAGCGTGACGAGCTGCGCCGTCGCTGTCCGAGCTGCGGGCGCGTGACGAAGATCTACGACGCGATCTGCACGCGCTGCGGAACCGAGCTCGATTTCCCCGACCGCGCCGTCGCGCCGGAATCGTGGGAGCGGGCGCCCGTATCGCCGACCTGAGAGACGCCTGGCAAGGCCGCTCGCGTAAGGGCGCCCTAACCCGATTTTGGCTGCCCTAAGCCGATTCTTGGCATACGCTGTCGCCGGCGGCCATGAACACACAGGCAAAGACAGCCCCCCAGCCGGCCGACTCGCTGAGCGCCCGCCTGATCCACCGCGCGGGCTTCAAGGACGAGCCCGACTTCGTGCTGCGCGTGGTCCAGCCGGCCCTCGTCGGCATGATCGACGGCACCGTCTCCTCGCTGGCGCCGATCTTCGCGGCGGCGATCGCCTCGAGCTCGCACACCGCCCTGCTCGTCGGATTCTCGGTTGCGCTCGGGGCCGGCGTCAGCATGGGCTGGTCGGAGGCCCTGTCGGACACCGGTGAGGAGACCGGACGCGGCTCCTCGATCGTCCGCGGCGCCATCACCGGGGGGATGACTACCCTCGGCGGGCTCTTTCACACGCTTCCCTTCTTTATCTCAGACGTCCACAAGGCCCTGGTCGTGGCAGGATGCGTGGTCGCCGTCGAGCTGTTCCTGATCGCCTGGCTGCGCAAGCGCTTTCTGCACGTATCGATGCGCTCCTCACTGCTGGTCGTGACGGTGGGTGGCCTGATCGTGCTGGCCATCGGCGTCGCGATCGGCTCCTCCTGAAGCGCCCTCGGACGCCGGCGGTGGCAGCCCGGTCACCGCCTGCGGGCCCGGACACGCTGGTTCTCGGCGTTCGCGGCGTGGCTTAAACCCGCTGGTACACTGGGATTTTCCGCAGCAGCTCCAAGCTGCTGCCCCAGAGATAAGGAAAGGAGCTCGGCGAGATGCGAGCGGTCGACGCCGTGATGGAATGCCTCAAGGCGGAGGGCGTGGATGTCGTCTTCGGCCTGCCCGGCGGCGCCAACCTCCCCACCTATGACGCCTTCGTCGGCGGGGGCATCCGCCACATTCTCGTGAGGCACGAGGCCGGGGGCGGACACGCCGCCGAGGGCTACGCCAAGGCGACCGGAAAAGTCGGGGTCGCGTTCGCCACCAGCGGGCCGGGGGCCACCAACCTGATCACGCCCATCTGCGACGCGATGATGGACTCTGTGCCGGTCGTGTTCATCACCGGACAGGTGCGCACCGAGCTGCTCGGCACCGACGGCTTCCAGGAGGCCGACACGATCGGCATCACGATGCCCGTCGTCAAGCACTCGTTCATGATCCAGAGCCCGCAGGAGATCCCGCGGGCGATCCACGAGGCGTTCCACATCGCGCGCACGGGGCGCCCCGGACCGGTGCTGGTCGACATCCCGATGGATCTGTCGCGGGCCGAGATCGACTATGAGCCGGTGACCGATGTGCACCTGCCCGGCTACCAGCCGAGGGTCGAGGGCAACCAGAAGCAGGTTCGCCAGGCGGCCAAGGCGCTGGCCGCGGCCCAGCGCCCGGTGATATCCGCCGGCGGCGGCGTGGTCAACGCGAACGCCTCGGAGGAGCTGATCGAGTTTGCGACCTCGGACCGTTTCCCGGTGACCTGCACGTTGATGGGCCTGGGCGCGTTTCCCGCGCCCCACGACCAGTGGCTGGGGATGCTCGGCATGCACGGCACGAGAGCCGCGAACTACGCGATGGACGAGGCCGACCTGATCTGCGCGATCGGAGCGCGGTTCGACGATCGCATCACCGGCAAGCTCTCGGAGTTCGCGCCGCGGGCGAAGTTCATCCACATCGACGTCGACCCGGCGGAGATCTCAAAGAACGTGCCCGCGCACATCCCGATCGTCGGCGACGCCAAGCACGTGCTCGCCAAGCTCGTCATCGAGTATCGCGCGATCGGCGCGGACCCGGCTCGGCTGGCGGCCTGGTGGACCCGGATCGAGGGCTGGCGCGAGAAGTACCCGCTGGGCTACGAGGACAGCCCCGACGCCGAGATAAAGCCGCAGTTCATGGTCCAGGCCCTGCACGAGGCCACGGGCGGGCAGGCGATCGTGACCTCGGACGTCGGCCAGCACCAGATGTGGGCGGCGCAGTACTACGACTTCCCCGCGCCGCGGCGCTGGATCAACTCGGGCGGACTCGGCACGATGGGGTTCGGCCTGCCGGCGGCTATGGGTGCGGCGATCGGCTGCCCCGATCAGCTCGTCTGCTGCATCGCCGGAGACGGCTCTGTGCAGATGAACGCGCAGGAGCTGGCGACCTGCGCGCAGAACAACATTCCGATCAAGGTCTTCATCATGAACAACGGCTATCTCGGCATGGTCCGCCAATGGCAGGAGCTGTTCTGGGACGGCAAATACAGCCATGTGGACACGGGCGAGTTCCCCGACTACGTGAAGCTGGCCGAGGCCTACGGGGCGACCGGCTTGCGCTTCGAGGACAAGGCCACGCTGGTCGAGGACATGAAGCGCGCGATAGCGACGGATGGCCCGGTGCTCGTCGATGTGCGCGTCACGCGCGAGGAGAACACCTACCCGATGATCCCGGCCGGTCAGGCCGCGCGCGAGATGGTGGGGTGAGCTCCACGATGGGCGAACCCGGCACCAAGGCGACCCTCAGCCTGGCTGAGCTCGAGGCGGCGACGAGCATGCGCACGGGCCGCAAGCACGTTCTGTCGATCCTCGTCGAAAACAAGTCCGGAGTGCTGACGCGAATAGCCGGGCTGTTCGCCAGGAGGGGCTTCAACATCGACACGCTCACGGTGGGCCCGACCGACGACGACCAGGTCTCGCGCGTCACGCTCACGGTCGACGGAGCGTTGCATCCGATCGACCAGGTGACCAAGCAGCTGCACAAGCTGATCAACGTGCTGAAGATCCGCGATCTGGAGCCTGCCGACACGGTCGCGCGCGAGCTGGCGCTGTTCAAGGTCGCCGCCGACGGGGTGCAGCGCGGCGAGCTGATGCAGATCGCCGAGATCTTTCGCGGCAAGGTCGTGGACGTGACCAAGCGCGCCGTGATCATCGAGGTCACCGGGACGACCGACAAGATCGAGGCGTTCGAGGGCATGGTCCGCCCGTTCGGGCTGATCGAGATGATGCGCACGGGCGAGATCGCGATCTCGCGGGGGCGCAGCGAGACCTAGGCGGTGCTCGACACCGGCTCACGTTCACCCTTCTCGCTCAGCACGGCCGATGACGAGCGGCTGTCAGCGCAGCTGGGCAGAGCGGTCGAGCGGGCGCGGCGCAGCGGTTCGGCCGCCCTCGCCACGATCTCCCTGCCGCTGGGCGCCCACGTCGATCCGACCGCCGTGGTGTGCGCTTCGCGTCGGGCGGGCGAGAGGTGGTTCGCGTTCGAGCAGCCCGATCGCGGCCGCGCGGCGCTGGCCGGGATGGGGGAGGCGCTGAGCCTGCAGGCGCAGGGGCCCGAGCGCTTCGCCACCGTGGCCGAGCGCTGGCGGAGGCTGTCGGCGGCGGCCGTGACCGACCCCTCAGAGGATGCCGGCGGCGGACCGGTGGCGGTGGGCGGCTTCGCGTTCGCCCCCGCCGGCGGGGGATCGCCGCACTGGGCGGGCTTTGAGCCCGCGTCGCTGACGGTGCCGGAGGTCGCGCTCGTGCGCAGCGACAGGGGCGGGCATCCGGCGGTGCGACTGACGCTGGCAGCGCTCGCCGCGCCTGATGACACCTGCGAGGAGCTGCTCGCGGGCCTGCGCCGTCGTGTCGGTGAGTTGCGCTCGCGCGAGCTGCCGCTGCTCGATCCGTCGGCCGTCGGACGCTTTCAGGTTTCAAGCGCGATGCCGCCCGAGCACTATGAGGCGTCGGTCGCCCGGGCCGTCGAGCTGATCGCTGCGGGCGAGATCGAGAAGATCGTGCTGGCCCGCGAAGTCCAGGTTCACGCACCGTCGGCATACGACCCGGCCGCGCTGATGGGGGTGCTGCGCGAGGAGTTCTCCTCCTGTTTCGTGTTCTGCATCGGCCGCGGCGAGGCGACCCTGATCGCGGCCAGCCCGGAGCTGCTCGTGCGTCGCGAGGGCCATCGGGTGAGCACGCTGGCGCTCGCGGGCTCGACGCGCCGCAGCGCCGATCCGGCCGTGGATGACCATCTCGGCGAGCAGCTGCTGCGCGACGAGGGCTATCGCGAGGAGCACGCCATCGTCGCGCGGCGCATCGAGCGCACGCTGCACCCGCACGCTGTCTGGGTTGCCGCAGCGCCCGAGCCGGCGCTTGTGAAGATCGCCAACATCCAGCACCTGGCGACCCCGATCCGCGCCCAGCTCGCCGCGCCCATGGACGCGCTCGAGCTGGCCGGGCTGATGCATCCGACGCCGGCCGTCGGAGGCGAGCCGCTGTCGCGAGCGGCGCCGCTGATTCCGGCGCTCGAGGGACTCGACCGCGGCTGGTACAGCGGTCCCGTCGGCTGGACGGACGCCGCCGGCGACGGGGAGTTCTGCGTCGCCCTGCGCTGTGCGCTGTTGCGCGGGAACGTCGCGCGCTGCTTCGCGGGCAACGGCATCGTCGCCGAGTCCCACCCCGCGGCCGAGCTGGCCGAGACCGAGGTCAAGCTGTCGGCGCTGCTCCCGCTGCTGGCGGGCTGAGCGCGCGCGATACGGCGTCCCAGATGCGTCCGTGCAGCGCGACGTTGAGCGCCCGGTCGCCGCGCACTTCAACGATGCTCGAGCGCTCGCGGGCGAGCGCTCGCTCGAGCGCCGCGCGGAGCGAGCCGAGGTCGGCCGCGCGCTCGTGCGAGAGCCCGTACAGCTCGGCGGCCCCGGCGAAGTCGAGTCCCGTGGGGGTGGCGATGTGCCGCTCATAGATGGTCTCTGCAGCCGCGCTGCCCGGCGGCTGTGAGCCGCGCGCGATCTGCGCGCGTGAGACGGCCAGGAAGTCGAAGATGCCGCCGCCGCCGTTGTCGAGCAGCACGATCGTGAGCTTCAGGCCAAGGCGCCGGGCCGCCAGCAGCCCACCGATGTCGTGGGCCAGCGCGACGTCGCCGATGAGCAGCACCACCGGGCCCCGGCCGTCGGCGGCCGCGCCAAAGGCGCTCGACACCGTGCCGTCGATGCCGTTGGCCCCGCGGTTGCACAGCACCCGCGGCGGGTCCGGGCGGGCGGGCCAGAAGGTCTCGATGTCGCGCACCGGCATCGATGAGGCCACGAACAGCGTGGCCTCGCCAGGCAGCAGCACGCCCAGCTCGGCCGACACCAGCGGCTCTGAGAGACCGGCGCCGCCGATCACCCCGAGGATCGCCTCGGCGGCCAGCTCATCGGCGCTGCGCCAGGCGGCCAGCCAGCCCTCCTGCGCGCGCGGGGGGGCGGCCGCGAGCTCCGACAGCGCGGCCGCTCCTTCCAGCGCCAGCGAGTCACACACCACAGATCCCGGATCCTGCCAGGCGCCCTCGGGGTCGAGCGCCACCTGGCGGGCGCCCTCGAGACCTGAGAGCCAGCTCCGCAGCGGCTTGGACACGGGCAGGTCGCCGACCCGCAGGATCAGATCCGGATCTAGCGATGACGCGAACGTCTCCACGCGCAGGAGGGCGTCGTAGTGCGCGATTGCGCCGTCGCCGCGGCGCGCGCCCGACAATGGATCGGCGAGCAGCGGCCAGCCCGCGGCCGACGCGAAGGCGCCCGCCGCCTCGGCCAGCGAGGGGCTCCCCGGGAGCGCTCGGCGCTCGTCGCGCCCGGCCACCACCACGCCTCTCCCGGCCCCGGCGATGAGCGCGGCAAGGCCGCTCGCACCGCCGTGCGGCTGTTGGCCGCGGTGAGCGCCCCGCGCGCCCCCCTCGAGCGGCGAGCGCCCGGCCGCGAGCGGCGCACGAGCGACATACGGGCGAGCGCCGGGGCGAGCGCTTGAATCCGCCGGCAGCGGCTCCTCGGCGACCAGCGGCTCGCGCAGGGGGAAGTTCAGATGCACGACGCCCGGTCTGCCCTCGAGCGCGGTCCAGTAGGCGCGACAGGCGAGCGTCCGCATCCAGCGCAGGCGCTCGGGGCTCGCGCTGTGGGTGCCGACCTCGAAGAACCACTTGGCGGCGTCACCGAACAGCTTCAGCTGGTCGACCGCCTGCCCGGCGCCGATCTCGCGCAGCTCCGGCGGGCGGTCGGCGGTGAGCAGGAGCAGCGGAACCCGCGCCTCGTGGGCCTCGATCGCCGCCGCCAAGAGCTCGGCCGCCGCGGTCCCCGAGGTGCAGGCCACGGCCACCGGAAGCCCGGAGGCCTTGGCCAGGCCGATTGCGAAGAAGCCCGAGCAGCGCTCGTCGACGTGGGAGAAGCAGCGCAGGCGCCGCTCGCGCGCGAGCGACAGCACGAGCGGGGCACAGCGTGACCCGGGCGAGGTGCAGGCGGCGCGCATCCCGCAGCGAGCCAGCTCCTCGGCGAAGGCTCGCAGCAGCACGTAGGTGTCGGTGGCCGAGCTCACACTAGGATGGCCACGTGCCGGAGACCCTGGTTCTGCTGCACGGCTTCGCCGGCACCCGGCACACGTGGGACCCGCTCGCCGCGCACATCGGCCCGGAAGGCTACCTGCCGCTGGCGCTCGATTTGCCCGGGCACGGCGAGGCGGCCGAGGCCGAAGCTCCGATCACGTTCGCCGGCTGCGTGGAGCACGTCAAGGCCCGCTCCCCCGAGCGCTTCGCGCTGGCCGGCTACTCGCTCGGAGGGCGGATCGCACTGCAGGTGGCGCTGCAGGCGCCCGAGCGCGTGTCGCGACTGGTGCTGGTGTCCACCACCGCCGGCATCGACGACGCCGTCGAGCGCGCGCAGCGCCGCGACGCCGACCGGCGCCTGGCCG
>Ga0302324_100017859_pt1 | contig 14032 bp, 8 predicted proteins | sample Palsa_T0_1_FD_201949 | JGI IMG/M metagenome (GOLD analysis project Ga0302324, IMG submission 201949) | Peat permafrost microbial communities from Stordalen Mire near Abisko, Sweden - Palsa_T0_1 | ecosystem: Environmental > Terrestrial > Soil > Palsa > Peat permafrost | place: Sweden: Abisko... | reverse complement strand
ATCGCCGTCGAGATGGTCAAGGAAAAACCCAAGGAGCCGCCGAAACCCAAAGAGCCGGAAAAGCCCAAGGTGGAGCAGCCCAAAGTGGATGTGGCAAAGGCGGTCGCGCCCAAAGCGCCCGAGGTCGCGAAAATTGAACCGCCCAAGGAGGCTGCGCCGCCTCCAAGCAGCGCAGTTCCGTCCGTTGCGCCGCCGGCGGCGGAACTGGCCGCCTTTGAGTTCGAGGGAGGCAAGACCGTCGTGAGCAGTTCCGACCCCGTGCAACTTTACAAAGGCCTGTTGGAGAGTTCGCTGCGATTCAATTGGGAACGCCCCAAGGACATGGACGACCACACCAACCTGGCTGAAGTGGAAGTCGCTGTGGACACAACGGGGCAGATTACCGATCCTGTCTGGAAGAAAAGCTCCGGTCAAAAGCGATGGGACGAATCCGTGCGCTTGGCCATCGCCGGCACCAAAAAGGTGAGCCGTCCACCGCCCACCAACTTTCCACCCCGCGTGGTGGTTCGTTTCGACGTCGAGACGCTGGTGCCGGTCGCCCGACGATAGTGAAGAGACATTCGGCGCTGTCAAATTTGAACGAGATCAACCGAAATGATCGTATGAGCTTGGGTTCGAAAATAAAAAAGGGTGGCATGGTCGGTTTGGCGATTTTGCTCGGCATTCCGAGGGCATGCTTTGGTGGTACGGAAGACCCATCGGCCGCCGCCGTTGTTGCTTCAGCCGCTGAAGACGACGCTAATCCCTATTCGGTTATTGCTAAGAGAAATGTGTTTGGTCTGAATCCTCCTCCCCCTGCTCCGGAGCCAGACAAAGGACCCCCACCCGTCCTTCCGGTGGTGCATTTGAGCGGGTTTATGCGCAAGGGAGATCAATGGAAGGCGTTGCTGGCGGTCGAGGTGGAAAACCCGGATCCGCATGGGCACCCCTTGAGCTGCTACTTGACGCTCGCCGAAGGTGACAAAAAGTCGGTGGGCTCCGGTGCAAAACACGCGGCGGTGGAATTGGTCAGGGCTTACGCCGAGCAGGAAAAGGTGGACATTATCAACTCTGGCACAGCCATGACACTTTCGGTCAAGGAAAACGGTACTGAAAGTCCGGCACCCGCCGCCGTTGAGCGCCGGGGATCGGTGGTCGTTCGGAGGCCCCGTGCGCCCGTGGCCAATCCCGCCGCCCTGCCCGCGACGGAGGCAACGCCTGCGGCCGGGGAGAATCCCGGCGGAGCCGGCACTGCGCTGGTTGGCGCCACACCTGCCTTTGGCGGCGGCGCTCCGGGTGATCGCGCGGCTGCCAAGCATGCAAATATAATAATTGCTGGCGGTGCAGGGAGCACAGTTCCGTGAGCCCAAGTTATCGAGTGCCGCCAAACGGGCCGTTGTCAAATAAGCTGGCTTGATAATCGGTTTTCAGCCTTGTTCATACACGCTCACTGCGGCGCATCCCGCATTGGTGTGTTCGCCTCGTAAAGTTTGATTTCCTGGGATAACTTTGCGCTCACAGCGCCGTTGTGTTGCGCGACCGCCAACTCCAAAGCGCGCCCAGCCGTGGCGATCGCATCGCCAAAACGCCCCGTTTCGTCATAAGCCGCCGCCAGGGTGCGCATGAGGACCGGGTTGTCGCCTCCGCTCAGTTCAGTAGCCCGTTGGGCCAGGGCCACCGCCCGTGTGCCGTTGCGGAGCGACTCGTCCGGGGCCGTTGCCAGCACCCACGCCAGCCCTCTCAGGGCATTGATCTGGTCAGGTTTTATTTTCAAGGCCTGCTGCCAGGCAGCAATAGCCTCCGTGATTTGTCCATCTTTGACGAAAGCTACTCCGAGCAGGGCGTGGGCATCCGCGAGTGTGGCGTCGATTTTGATAGCCTCCCGGTAGCAGATGATCGCTTCTTCCAAATCCCCTTGTTGCAGCAAGTCGCCGCCGAGGCTGAGTCATCTGGTCAAGGGATCCGGACTCCAGGGGGTCGCTTTTTGGAAGCAGGCCATGGCCCCTGCAAAGTCCCCTTTCCGGAGCAAGGCCTTGCCGAGGCCTTGGCGAGCCTTCAAGTAATCAGGATTGATCTCCAACGCGAATCGGTATTCCGCGATGGCTTCGGCCGCCGCTCCCTGGTCGGCAAGTGCAATGCCCAGGTTGTAGTGGGCAACCTTGTAGGCCGGATTAATTTGCAGGTCTCTGTGGTACTCCGCGATGGCTTCCTTTTTGTTTCCTTTTTTGGAAAGAGCGTTGCCCAGGCCGTTGTGGGCAACGCTGTTGAAGCCATGGCCCCGGCTGTCGGAGGTGCGGGCCAGTGAGCGCGCCCACAACAATTCGTCGTTGCGCCAATACGCAGTCTGGTTGCGACCCCACACCGTCAATGTGCCAATCATCGCCACCATCAGACAAACCCCCAAGACCCGCCCCTCTTTCCACTTCGCGCTCCAACACCCCGCCACCCAGACGGCCGCCATGGCTAAACCGATTTCCGGCAGATAGGTGTAGCGGTCGGCATGCGCCGCATCGCTCGATATTTGAATGATCCCAATGACCGGAAACAACATCCCCACATACCAGAGCCAGCCCATGAGCAGGAAAGGGAATTTTTTCCGGCACGCCACCGCCCCAGCGGAAATCGCGGCCAGCAAAACCAAGGCCCCGCAGACCATCCACAATGGCTGGCCGTCCGGCGCATTGGGATAATGAGCGGCCAGGTCCGCGGGGAAAATCATTTGCCGCAGATAAACCACATAAGAAACCAGGGCGTTGCCGACGCGTTGCAGGAACGGGATCGGTTGGGCCACCAGCAGTCCGGGCATCAGCGCTGTCACCACGCAGGCTGCGGCGGCGATGGCCAAGAGCGGAATCTTCTCTCGAATCAGACCGGGAAACTGCCGCGCCTCCTGCCAGCGTCCCAACGGCCAATAATCCAGCAGCAACAACACCAACGGCAGCGTGGCCACCATGCTCTTGGCCATCAGTCCCAGCGTGAAAAAAAAAAAAGCTCAACCCGTAAAAAACTTTGAACTTTAAACTTTGAACTTTGAACTCTTCCGTGTAGCGAACATACGCTCCGATGGTCAACATGAAAAAAAACCCGCTCAACACATCCTTGCGCTCGGAGACCCAGGCCATCGATTCCGCCCGCAGAGGATGGACGGCGAAGAGCGCCGCCACAAAGGCGCTGCGCCACAGGCTGCCGGTCTTTTGCCGCAAGACCAACAACAGCAAGACCGCCGTGGCGGCGTGCCAGATAACATTGACCAGGTGATGGTCACCCGCGCGCAACCCGAAGAGCTGGCAGTCGAGCATGTGGGAAAGAGTGGTCAGTGGAATCCAATTTGAAACTTGCGCGTGAGTAAAAGCCCAGCCCACCGCCTGCACGGACAGACCCTTTTTGACCATCGGATTCTGAAAAACATAAAGTTGGTCATCGTAGCCGACGAACTCAAAACGCGCCGTCTGTCCAAAGACGGCCAGAACCGCCAGCGCCAGTAGAACGCAAATACCCACCACCTTCATGATTTCCCTTTTTCGTGCTCTCGGCGTCGTGTTCATGGTTTGATCTCTTAGGCCAAGGCTGGTCATGGAACCGCTCACTGTGGCACATCCCGTAGCGGCGTGCCCGCCTCGTAAAGTTTCATTTCCTTGGGCAACTTGACCGATAGATCATCGTTCTTTTGCGCCACCGCCAAATCCAGGGCGCGCCGGGCGGTGGCGGTCGCCTCCGCATAACGCCCCGTTTCCGCGTAAGCCGCCGCCAAGGTATGCAACACCATCGGATTGCCCCCGCCTGTCAACTGCTTGGCCTGCTCGGCCAGCGCAATGGCTTCTGCGCCGTTGCGAAGCGATGCGTCGGGCGCCGTGGCCAGCAACCATGCCAGGTTGTTCTGGACCTCAGGCACGTTTGGTTGGGTGGCCAGGGCCTGTTGCCAGAAGTCAATGGCCTCCTTGCGTTCCCCTTTCAGGAAAAAAGCCAGACCGAGATTGGCGTAGGCCTCGCCGGAGCGGGGGTCGATCCTGATCGCCTGCTGATAACAGCCAATCGCTTCCTCTACATCCCCTTTTTGCAGCAAATCGCCGCCGAGGTTGCGCCATCGGGCCGGGGGATCCGAACTCAAGGTGCCGGCTTTGGGGAAGCAGGACAGGGCACCGTCAAAATCTCCCTTGCGCAAGAGGGCTTTGCCGAGGCTGAAGCGGGCTTCGGGGAAATCAGGCTTGGTCTCCAGCGCGGCACGATATTGCAAGATGGCTTCCTCCCATTTCTCCTTCGCGCCCAGAGCATTGCCCAGACCGAAATGGGCGTAGGCATAATCGGGCTTGATTTGCAGGGCCTTGCGGAAATGCGCGATGGCTTCCTGCATGCGTCCCTTTTTGGCAAGGGCATTGCCGAAGTTATACTCGGCTTTGGCATAATGGGGATTGATCTCCAGGGCCTGGTGGTAATGCGCGATGGCTTTCTCCGTCTCGCCCTTGTCAAATAGAGCAACCCCCAGGTTGCTCCAGGCCTCGGCATAATCAGGCTCAATTTTCAAGGCCTGGCGGTATTGCGCGATGGCTTGCTCCTTCTCTCCCTTGTCATATAGAGCCACTCCCAGGTTGCCCCGGGCTTCGGCATAATCGGGGTCTAGCTCCAGCGCTTTGCGGTAATGCGCCATGGCGAGTTCCTTCTCTCCCTTTTCAAAGAGAGCCACCCCCAGTAGGCACCAAGCCGGGGGATAATCGGGCCGGATGGCCAGAGATTGACGGTATTGCGCAATCGCTTCGGTTATTTCTCCCTTGTCGTAAAACACGAGTGCCAGGCAGTAGTGTGCGACGCTGTTGCGGGGAGTGACGGCCAGAACCCGCCTCCACAGTGTTTTGCTGTCGCGCCAGTACGAAGTCTCAGCGTGGCCCAGGAAAGTCAATGCGCCCACCACCGCCGCCATCGCCGCGCCCACCATCGCCCGGCGATATTTCCACCCCGCGCTCAAATCGGCCAGAGCCCAGGTTCCGGCCAAGGCCAAACCAATTCCCGGCAGGTAGGTGTAGCGGTCGGCATGGGCGTAGTAGGATATTTGCACCAGCCCAAGAACTGGAACCAGCATGCCCAGGTACCAAAACCAGCCCACCAACAGATAAGGGCGTTTGCGCCGCCACGCCACCACAACCACCGTCATGGCGGCCAGCGCGACCAAGGCCAGGCCAGCCTCCCGGATCGGTGTGCCGCCGGGAGGATAGGGATAAGGAATGGCCAATCCAGACGGAAAAACCATCTGGCGCAAATAAATTATACAGGACACCAATGCGTTGGCCGCGCGTTCCAGCAAGGGCAGACGGGCGCGGAGGCCGACTTTTTCCGGCACCAGAGCAGTCGCCATGCAGGAACCGAGCGAAAGCAGGAATAAAGGAATCTTCTCCCCGACCAACTTCCAAAATGGGACGCCCGGGCTTCCCGCAGCCTCTCCCAGTTTCATTCGCCCAAGCGGCCACCAGTCCAGCAATAACAACAAAAAGGGCAGCGTCACCAGCATGTTTTTGGATAAGAGCCCCAAGGCAAACAAGAGCGTCACCGCCACGTAGCGCCTGCCCGAGGGCTGCCGCGCATATCGCGTGTAGGCCCACAGCGTCAGCATGAAAAACATGCCGCTGAGCGCATCCTTGCGCTCCGAAATCCAGGCCACCGACTCCGCGCGCAACGGATGCACGGCAAACACCGCCGCCACGAAGGCGCTGCGCCACAAGGCCCCTGTCATCGCGCGCAACACCAGAAACAAAAACACGGTGGTCAGCGCGTGCAGCGCCACGTTTGTCCAATGATGGCCGCCCGGCCAATGCCCATAAAGCTGACAGTCCCCCATGTGCGTCAGCCAGGTCAGCGGATGCCAGTGGCCGATCTTGCCGTAGGTCAAGGCCCAGAGCGCCCCTTTCCAGCTCAACCCGCCTTGCACCACTGGGTTCTCATATACATACGTTTGGTCATCGAAATTGATAAACCCGAACCCCCCCGTCTGTCCAAACACCGCCAGAATTGCCAGCACTAGAAAAACGCACACACCAACCACCTGCCCCGCTGCGGGTGTTTTTGCCTGCGGCGTTAGCTCTGATTGTCCCTGTTTCACACTTGCGCTTTCAAATGACTTGTTCACCGGGGCCTCTCGCGCCCTGGCGTTGATTGGTGTTTATTCGCGGTCTCTTTCAAATGACCTGTTCACAGGACCGATCTAAGCAGGAAATCGGTTCGCGCGACAATGACAATTGAACTTTTGAATGTGAAGATACGTTGACATTGAGCGCGTTTCTCGCCAGCAAGGCGATTTTTTATGAAAACATTGTTGCAAACTCCTTTTATTCAACATGTTGTATCCACGTCGGAGCTTATCCTAATTTCCTCCTGACGTGTCTGTTTTTGCAACGAAGCATTTTTGAAATGGCTTATGGTCATGCTCACCTTGAGCAAGAATTTGCTTAGCGTGAGTTTGGTCCGAAACGAAAGACCTAATCGCCTTAATATGACAGATCAGGTTGAAGCGCAATTGATTGCGCAGAGACAAAGCTAAAATGGCAACACTGGCCTCAAGAAGGCCAACCAAGAAAAATCAGACACTATGACTAAGAAACGATTAATCATGCTGCCCTAGAGGGAATCGATTCTCCAGCGAAAAATGAATCTCGAATTCAACAAATACGATTGACAAACACAACAGCAAAGAAAGAAACGAATAATGAAAATGACAATGACAATGAGCGCGTTGGCGCTCGTGCTGGGGCTGACCTCCGCCGCCCAAGCTCAAAAAGTTATCTATATCACTGGCTCCACGGCCTTCCGCGCCCAGATATTCAACTCCCTGGGGGACCTTAGTTTGACCGTTCAACAAGGTGGCACCTCCGGCAACAACAGCTTCACCTTTACCGGCACCGTCGAGGACGCGACGTCGGGCAGCGCTCTCAACTTGACGACCGTGGCGCCTGGGCTCGCTGGCACGTCGGTGACCGTGTATTGCAACTTCAGCGGTTCGGCTGAGGGCGTGGATGCCCTCATCACTCCAGTATCGGCGGAATATCTCAGCGTCGGTGCCAGCGGCTCATTCGCCCACACTGGAGATGACCTTGCCTTCTCGGATGTCTGGCAGGCAGCGACGCCTGACGCCAATAGTGCGACTCAGTTGGAAGAAGTTCAACTCCCGGCTGACTCCGGCAACGCGCCGTTTTCGGGCATCGCAGTTCAACCATTTACATTCGTTGTTGATGGAAACGCGAGCGCCATTAAGAACATCACCCAGCAAAACTTCCACGACCTCTATAATGGCTCTGGCAATGGGACGTTGCAGTTGACCATGTTTACAGGCAGCGGCAGCCTCTCGAATGTACATGCCATCGGGCGTTACCCGCTCTCTGGCACTCGCATTACCACCGTATTGGATGATCAATATGGCCTCCCCGCAAGCAAACTCACACAGTGGGCTCTGAGCGATAATGGCACCACCACCCCTGGCTTGGCGTCAACAGACACTGCTTCGCCTCCTACAGACGGAAATCAATGGCTGAGCGTTGGCACCAATGGTTACTTTTCCGGCGGAAACGTCGGAAAGGCCATCCATGCCGCCTCGGTCAATGGCGCTCCCGCTGCCATCGCTTACATCTCCTTTTCCGATGCGGCCAAACTCACTGGCACCTCCAACGAAGCCGCGATCACTTGGAACGGCCAAAGCCCCGGCGCTCTCGGAGCTTGGAACATCGCTGGGGTCGAGAACGGCTCCTATACCTTCTGGGGCTACGAGCATCTCTATGTCGCGCCCGGTGACATTAACACGTTTTATGACAACACATTCTCGCCAGGTTTGATCGACGCGGTTCAATATGAGATCGTTCACACCAGCCCCCAGACGGCGACCTTGGAAAGTTTGATGAACGTCTATCGCAACAGCGACGGCGCTGATGTGGTCCATTTCTAAGAACAAAGTTCCATGGTTAGCGGTAACCGACCACTGTCAACGGCGGCCACGGATGCTTCAACACCCTCCGCAGTTGACAACAAATTGGCCGACAATTAAGTGTGTTTATGGCCAACACGGAGTCTAATTTTTGACAATATGTTGCAAACTATTTGTCTTAAACATTTTATACGCCGGGAGGATGATATGCACTTTTCTCTAATCCAAGTCCGTTTTTCAGACGAAGGATTCAAGGCAGACCTTATGCTGGTGTCCGCCCTACGCAAGGAATTGCTTGGGTGGAATCAAACGGCCAGGATGGCCAAGAACGACAGAAAACACGGAATCGCAGCCTCAGCATGCTGCGCGCAAACAATTTAAAATGGCACGACAGCACCCAACGAAAAAGCAGACTCTATGAACAAGCAACTATCGATCATTCTCGCGATGACCGGAGCCATCCTCGTGGCGGCCTCCCAGGCCCAAGCGCAGTCCAACACCTACAACAACGAGGATCTGTTGTTGAACTTCCGCAACTTTTCGTCGCAATCGGATCCGAACCTGACGATCGACTTCGGCAACGTCAATACTTTTGTCACCACCGTGGCAGGCTTGGCGGGTAGCACGGCCGTGTTGGATACAGGCGCCGGTTTCACCGCCACGCTATCGACCGGGTTTAGCTACGCGGGATTGACAGCTCTCTTGGGCGCGCCTTCCACGGGCAACGTCATTGCCTTCTCCGCCGCCGCGGCCGACAGCTCGGGTTCGGGTTTGCTCTTTTTGACCAGAACGCAATCCTCGGCCAGCCTCACGCCTCCTTCTTTTCCTTCTGCCCAGCAAACTCTAACCGCGCAGGCCAGCACCGCTGAGGCCATCGATAATATCGGCTTGTTGACCCAGACCGGAAGCCCAACCACCACCATCTTGGCCGGCTCAGGAGCCAACGCCGAGTCCTACGCCTCGGGCAATGCCAACAGCTACCAGTCACAAGCGCAGGATTCCGGCAATCCTAGCGAAATTGATTACGGTGGCTCGCAGAGCGTTGCCTCCCATGCCGGCGGAGTGCTGGAGTCCCAAGTGACAGGTAGTGCCGATGTTTATGAGGCGCTCTGGGAAGTGCCTGTCAAAGGCACTGGTTCGGACACCTACGAGGGATACTTCACCTTTCAGCCCGATGGCGAAATAGACTTCACAACTGTGGCTTCGGTTCCCGAACCCTCCACGTATGTTCTTCTCGTGGTAACGGGCGTGGCCGGATTGGCTTTTCGCCGTCAAATACGCTCTCTGATCGCCTAAGAGGGAAGGAACAAAGGCAGCCCCCGGCTTGGGGATGAGAGGACACCGCACACACGGAAAGTTCCGCGCTTTATCTAGTTCCTCGACGTTGCAAAGGATTGTTACAAGATTGTTACAATACAGCCGCGTGATTGTAATCAAGACCAATTATAACGGCCAGATATGTCGGAGTCGCGCGACCCAATGCAGATGTCCAATCCAGCCCACCTGTCGAACCCGCAGCACCTGGCAGTTCTCGTTTGGCTCTTGTTGAGTTTCGTGGGAATGGGCCAGAGTCATGGAGCCCAAGGCCCTGTCAATAGCGCCGCCAACTCGCCGGTGGCCCCCGCCCCCGCCAGCACCAAGGCCGCCACGACCAACGCCGCCACCCAACCCGCCCTCAAATTCAAAGTGGAGCGATATGAGGTGAAGGGCAATACGCTTCTGTCAAGCAATCTCATTTCCCAAATCCTGGCCCCCTACACCGGCGCCGCGGTGGATTTCAGCGGGATCAGCAATGCCGTCCGCACCCTGCAACTGGAATATTTCCACCGCGGCTTTGTCACCGTAAAAATCACCGTGCCCCCCCAGTCCGTCACGAACAAGGTGATCCTTCAAGTCACAGAGGGGAGGCTGGCGGCCATCAAGATTCTCCACAACCGTTACTTCAGCTCCAATAACATCATGACGGCTTTGCCGTACATCAAGACCCTCGAATCCGGTCAGATCATCCTGAACCGCGATGTGTTTCAAGCAGAGTTGAACCGCGCCAATTCCAACCCCGATCGGCAAATTACGCCGGAAGTCCGGCCGGGGCTGGAGCCAGGCACCTCGGCTCTGATCCTGGACGTCGCGGACCGTCTTCCGATGCATGGGCGGGTGGACCTCGACAACTATAGTCCGCCGGGCACGCCTGAGTTGCGCGTTAATGCCAACGTCTCTTATGGCAACCTCTGGCAGTTGGACCACAGCCTGGGTTTGCAGTACGGGTTCAGCCCCAGCTTCTCCAAGCCGTCCTTGGGCGAGGACACCCACCTCTCCTTGAACTCGCTGGACTCGCCGGAAGTTGCCTATTACAGCGGCTTTTACCGGGCGCCGCTAGGGGTGCCGGCCGATGTCGAGACGCAAATTGCGCAAGATCAAACCCATTTTGGTTACAACGAGACCACCAAGCAATTTGTGCCGCCTCCGGCCACCGGGAGTCCGGAGTTCACGGCCTATGCCTCCCGCTCCACCACCGGGCCGACTATCTTGGGGCCGGAGTCCACGGTGGTCAATAGTTCCCTGCTCACCATTCAACAGCAACTGACCACACAGCAGTACACCTCTCAAACCACAGCCGGGATAAGGTTCAGTTTTCCCTTGCCGGCCTGGAATGAAATCAAGTCCAGTTGGAGCGTGGGCATTGATTACAAGGAGGACAAGGTGGTGTCGCTGCCGACCAATAACTTTTATTACACCACCATCGTCACCCACGGCAACAATTCTAGCGCCCCGCCCACCATCACCCATAGCACCATCTCCATAGGCGGCGTGGAAACGTATCCTTCCTTGAATTACACGCCGCTTTTCTTGGGTTGGACAGGATCGCGCCAGGATCATTGGGGTCAAAGCAACCCTACGGCTGAGCTCTGGAACCAATTTAACGGCGGGCTCTCCCTGGTGGCGGGAACGGGCGGGACGTTTTCCAAGACAAGAGCTTTTCCGTCCCTGATTGCCAACACCACGGAGGCCACGACGGAATTTGTGGCCGTTCGCCCGCAGTTGTCTCGCACCCAGATTTTGCCTGATAACTTCACGTTGTATGGCGGCTTGTCGGGCCAATGGGCCAACGAACCACTGCTCAACCTCGAAGAATTCGAATTGGGCGGCAACGCCAGCGTGCGCGGATACCGCGAAGGCGAGTTGTACGCCGACACCGGGTGGGTGGCGCAGACCGAATTGCGTTCCCCCGTTTACTGGCGCGGCAAGGAGATGAAGATTGGGACGCAAGTCACCCTCTTTAGTGACTACGGGGAAGGTTATAAGCTGGACCAAGGGACCGCCCAGAACGCCCGCCAGGCCCTTTGCGGCACAGGCGCGGGGATTAATTTTAATTTTGGCCGTTACGTGGAAAGCCACATTTTGGTCGCCTGGCCGCTGCTCAACAGCGCGTATTCCAGGGCGGGACGTGAACGGATTTCCTTCAGCCTAAGCGCCCAGCTTTAATCCTTAAAACAGCTATTGAAATGATCACAAAAAATCACAGCGCAGCCAAGTCGCAACCCAATTTTCAACCTAGCTTTCACCACCAAGAGCTCGAAGGGCACGAAGGAAATGAAATTCAGCCTCTCTGGCCGGTTTTTCTCCGTTCTCTTCGTGCCCTTCGTGGTGAAAAAGTCTTTTCTTCTATTCTGCCCGCCTCGTATCTCTTTCTCGCCGCCGGGAACACCCACGCCAACCCGCAAGGGATGACCGTGGTTTCTGGATCGGCGCATTCGAGTCAACAAGGAAACGTCCTGCAGATCACCACCTCGCAGAACGCTATCTTGCAGTGGAACAGTTTCAACATCGCCGCCGGGCAGACAACTGTCTTTCATGAGCCCTCAGCCACGTCGATTGTCTTTAACAACATCAGGAATGCGAATCCCTCAACCATCTTTGGCTCATTGCAGGCCAATGGCATTGTGGTCCTGGAAAATGCGAGCGGCTTTTACTTCGGCCCCAACGCCTTTGTCAAGGCCGGCGGACTGGTGGTGACGACCGCCGCCATCGATCCCTGGTCCTCGGCCGCCGGCGCCAATTGGAGTTTTGACGGCCCGCCGGCCGCCTCGCCCATCGTCAACTACGGCCATTTGCAAACGGCCTCGGGCGGTTCGCTTTTTTTGATCGCCAAACAGATCGACAACCGGGGCGCCATTGACGCGCCCGGCGGCACCGTGGCGCTGCTCGCCGGACAGGAGGTGTTGTTGTCCGAGCGGCCGGACGGTTTGAGTTTGTCCGCCCCAGTGCTCATGCCCGCCGGCAGCGTGGACAACCAAGGCCGGATCGTGGCCGACGCCGGGACGGTGCTCTTGCAGGCGCAGACCGTCAACAATAGCGGCGCCATCCAGGCCAACTCCGTGCGCCAGCACAACGGAGTCATTGAGTTATACGCCTCCCAGGACATCCAACTCTCAGGCTCCTCGCTCCTCCAGGCCGATGGCGCCGGGGATGGCATCAACCAAGGGGGAAACATCGTGCTCAAATCCGGCGACACCTTCGGCGACAGCGCGGGAAGCCAAATCTCGGCCACAGGCGGGGCCAATGGCGGAAACGGCGGGAATGTCGAGGTAAGCGCCCCGAACATTCTGTCATTGCACTCGATGATTGACGCCAGCGCCCAGGCTGGCTGGAGCGAAGGTTTCTTTTCCATGGACCCGGACAGCATCGTGCTGGGCAGCTTCTCCTCCGGCTCGACATCGGCGGGCGCCAGCGGCGTGATCAATGCCAGAGGGAGTTACGGCACGGTCGACGTGGATGTGGGCAGCGCCTTCCAGGATATCCACGCCTCCATTCTGCTGGAAGCTTCCGGGGACATTACGCTCAATCCAGGCACAACTTGGAATCTCAGCGCCAGCACCGGCAGAACCTCAGGACAACTGACCTTGGAAGCGCATGGCGATATCAACATCGGAGCGCCAGGCCAGAGTGCCGCGATCATCGACCCGAACGATTGGTCGGTGACGCTGGAAGCTGGATTCAATTTCAGGGCGGGTCAAGGCATCGTTCCGGGTGTCGGCAATGTCACTCTCTATAATAGCGGCACCGGCAGCAGCGTCATCCAGACCGCCGCCGGAAACATCGATGTTGTGGCCGGGGATAATGTCACCATCCAAGGCACTGGGGGCATTGTGACTGGGATTGCGAACGGCGCGGTGATGACCGGCAAGGGCGGCAATATCAGTGTCCAGGCGGTTGCGGGCAGCGTTAATTGCGGCTCGAGCACGGTGGGTTATGATTTCCAGTCCACCGGCTCGGGTTATGTTGTGGACCCCAACTTGGGCGGCATTAGCACCGCCAACGGCGGGAATGTCTCTATTCAAGCCGGTGGCAATATTACGGCCTTCTTGCCTGACAGCAGCCAGGACGTCTCAGATTCTGGCAGTGGGGCCTTCGGGGCTGCTCCCGGCAACGTGACTCTGACTGCGGGCGGCAATGTCACCGGGCATTACGTTGTGGCCAACGGCACCGGCGCCATCACGGCCGCCAACGCAGGCGCCAGCAGCAGCCAGAGCCTGGCCCTGAGTCTGGTCAGCGGCGGATGGGTGGTCAACGCCTCCGACAACATTTTCCTGCAAGAGGTGCGCAACCCGAATGGGATGTTCAACAATGCTGACGTAACCAGCTCCAGTCATCCTCTGGCATTTGAATACAATTACAGTCCTCTCGCCTCAGTGTCCTTGAACGCAGGCGAGGGTGTGACCATCACCGGCTCCGGTCTGCCGCGCGTACCCGGTTACAATGAAAGCCTCATTTTTCCACCCATCTTGAACATTGACACCGGGCCGGGCGGAATCACCCTCGACAAAAGCATCAATTTGTTCCCTTCCCCCGAAGGAACGCTTGATGTGACCACCTCCCGCGGCGGCAATCTCGGCGTCGGTGGCGGTGCCGGTGCTGCCACCATCAATATCTCCGACAGCGCAAGTGACACTTGGAGAGGGTTGAGTTCCTTCACTTCCCTCGATAATGACGTTAACGAGTTGCTGCACTTGGCCGACCCCAACCCGGTCCTGATCAACATCAACGGCTCCGTATCCGACATTAGCCTGATCTCCCCGAAATCGGTCCAGATGTACGTGGCCGGGAACATTATTGACTCCTCGGCATCGATTGAAAATCTGCATCCTCCCGACA
>Ga0302324_100017857_pt1 | contig 14032 bp, 9 predicted proteins | sample Palsa_T0_1_FD_201949 | JGI IMG/M metagenome (GOLD analysis project Ga0302324, IMG submission 201949) | Peat permafrost microbial communities from Stordalen Mire near Abisko, Sweden - Palsa_T0_1 | ecosystem: Environmental > Terrestrial > Soil > Palsa > Peat permafrost | place: Sweden: Abisko... | reverse complement strand
CAACCGTGCCAACGGACGCCTGCGGTTATTCAAGAAAGAGGACGATTTCCTCGCGTTCGAACGGGTGTTGCGGCTGGCGCATCAGCGGACGCCGATTCGAATTCTGGATTGGTGCCTGATGTCAAATCACTGGCATCTGGTGCTTTGGCCCGAGAAGGATGGCGAGTTGACGGCGTTCATGCGTTGGCTGACGCTCACCCACACGCAGCGTTGGAAGCACGCGCACGCGGCGGTCGGTCACGGCCATTTGTATCAGGGCCGATTCAAAAGTTTTCCGATCGAGCAGGATGAACATTTGCTGACAGTGCTGTGTTACGTGGAACGCAATCCGCTGCGAGCGGAATTGGTTGGGCGCGCCGAGCGATGGCGTTGGGGCAGTTGCCATGTGCGGGAGAATCGCGCTCATGAGTTGTTCGATCTGCTGAGCGATTGGCCAGTGCCCCGGCCAGCGCGATGGCTGGAGACGGTGAACTTGCCTCAAAGTGAAATGGTGGAGACGATGGTCAAGGATTGCATCGCCCACAATCGCCCGGCGGGAAGCGACCCGTGGATACGGAGAACGGCCGAGGCGCTGGGCCTGGCACACACGCTCCGCCCGCGTGGCCGGCCCCTCGGCTGGCGCAAGAAACGGAAGGCGAAATCGAAATAATGGTTCGCGTCACCTTTAATTCATCCCCGCGTCACCTTTAATTCATCCCGAGTGCGATGCTCCGCCCGCATAGTAAGGGCCAAGGATGAACCCACCAAATTAATTAAAGGATAGTGTTATGAGGCCTTCACCGGCGAGTTACGCTAACTATCGGCGACATGACGTCTACAAAGGCGAGCGCATTAAGCTTCACAAATTGCACAAAAATGGACGTGCATCATTTATCTGCGTTGTAGTCTCGGTCCTTTGTTGCGGCTGTTACGGTCCGGACCATTCCGCGATTAATGCCGCAGGGGGCTACACGGAAGATAGCCCTATCACTGAATTAATGGGAGATGCACAAGGGGTGGTCTTTCAAACAGATCCAGGGATTGACGATGCTCGCCTTCGATCACTCCTTCCGGCACTGAAGGGCATAAAAGTGAGAGTATTGATCTTTCAATCAGGTGGAATAACAGACAACTCGATCGCCACGATTAGTCAATTGGACACCCTAGTCTATCTTGATCTGCTCCGCACAAGAATAACACCCAACGGCTTGTCTGAATTAAAACGCCTACCCCACCTAGAAACGATTGAGGTTGGCGGACCTATGTGGACAACGAGTGCCATAAGGGCAGTTGAGGCCAAATTGCCCGGAGTTAAAATAGACAACACGGAAGTGCTTATGGAGTAGGGAAAATTAAAGGTGACGCGAACCTTTATTAGGATTCCGGGTTCGGATATGCTGTATCGACATGCCTCGAACCGCACGAAACGCGCCTGGCGGGCTGGTGTACCATGTGCTCAACCGTGCCAACGGACGCCTGCGGTTATTCAAGAAAGAGGATGATTTCCTCGCGTTCGAGCGGGTGTTGCGGCTGGCGCATCAGCGGACGCCGATTCGAATTCTGGATTGGTGCCTGATGTCAAATCACTGGCATCTGGTGCTTTGGCCCGAGAAGGATGGCGAACTGACGGCATTCATGCGCTGGCTGACGCTCACCCACGCACAGCGCTGGAAGCACGCGCACGCAGCCGTTGGTCATGGGCATTTGTATCAGGGTCGATTCAAAAGTTTTCCGATCGAACAGGATTACCATCTGCTGACAGTGTTGTGTTATGTGGAGCGCAATCCGCTTCGAGCGGGATTGGTTCGACGGGCCGAGCAGTGGCGATGGGGCAGTTGCCATGTACGGGAGAATCGCGCTCATGAGCTGTTCGATTTGCTTAGTGTTTGGCCAGTGCCCCGGCCAGGGCGGTGGCTAGAAACGGTCAACATGCCTCAGGAAGAGTCTGATGAGACAATGGTGAAAGATTGCATCGCGCGCGGCCGACCGGCGGGCAGCGAGCCGTGGACGCAGCGGACAGCCGAAACGCTGGGCCTGGGCCATACATTCCGTTCGCGTGGCCGTCCTATTGGTTGGCGCAAGAAAAGAAAGGCGAAATTGAAATAAAGGTTCGCGTCACCTTTAATTATCCCACCTTTAATTATCCCCGATTGAAATAAAGGTTCGCGTCACCTTTAATTATCCTCCGATTGAAATAAAGGTTCGCGTCACCTTTAATTATCCTTAATTATCCCACCTTTAATTATCCTCGTCGCCTTTAATTATCCTCGGCTATGACCTCCGCGCAACGCCCGACCGCTGTCCCGAATGTGGCACGACGATTGCCAAGCCACCATTGACAGGGTGAGTTCCGGGCGGATTTGAATGGGGAGCAGGGTTAATCGCCTTTGAGGACTTGATCCACTGTAGTCGTGATGGTGTCCAGCGAACTGGCCGAGACTTTGGGTTCCTGGATTGTGCCGACGACATGAATTTTCAGCAGCTCTTCCTTGGCGCCGTGCCAGAGGGTGCCGACGACGGGCAATGCGACCAGGGCGGGGTTGTCGGTGACCAGCCAGAGGTTCACTTTCCCCTTGGCGAAATCCAGCTCGCCGTTGCCGGACATGGTCATGCTTTTGCTCTTGAGGTCGATGCGCTCGAATTCCACTTTCTGGCCGTCGAGGCTGTAGCCGGTGGTGGCCTCGGTGAATGGGCTGTTGAGCGGGAGGGAGAGATCGGTCACCTGCAGCACGCCGGCGAAGATCGGCAGGCTGTAAAGTTCGTCGCCGTACACGCGCACATCGCCGTGGCCGCGGCGGCTGTCGGGGTCGTTCCACGCGCCGGACATTTCCAGCGAGGCCGTGAGATTTCCCTTCACCTGCTTGTCGCCCGGCGTCAGGGTTTGCAGATCGGCGTCGTTCAGGACGATGTTCAAATCATATTTGCTCGGACCGACATCGGGATAGGTGAGCTGCCCGTCGCCCTCAATGTCGCCGCCGGCAAATGTGCCCTGGAGATGGGAGATTTGCAGCACCGGGTCATCCGATGATTTGGCGAGCGTCGCCTGCATGTTGCTGGCGGGGCGGCCGGCGAGATTCAGGCTGTCCAACGACACTTGCCCTTCCATGCGATGCAGATCGCCGTTGCGAACCAGGCCCGCCAAATCCACCGATCCGTTCACATCCGTCGCGGGCAATCCGATATCCATCGAATCCCCTTCGAGGGTGAACTTGGCGGCAAAATCCATGTCGGGACCGGAGGCGTTCGAAGCATTGGTCGTCGGCAAATCCGCGGACACATCGCTCTGCGGCCGATACGCCAGCTTGGAGAATTCCAATCCGATTTTTCCCTGCGCGTTGAGGGCTTTGATGATCCCCGAAACGGAATCGGGCAGGGCGGTCAGGAGATCGGCATCAATCGGCAGACCATCGCCGGAGAGGCGGAAATCCCAGGCGGGGTGTTTGCCCAGATCCCCGGTGCCGGAGAATTCGATCTTGGCGTCGCCGTGATGGGCTTTGATGTCCGAGAGGGTGACGTGGTTGCCGGTGATGGTTGCGGTGCCATCGAGATCATCGAGGCGATAGGGCAGAGCGGTTGGGGTGATCGCCAATTTTTTCGGTTCGATTTTCAATTCAAATCCGCCGACCCAGTCGTAGGCGAGGGATGCGTCGATGACGCCTTCGGGTTGGATGGCGTTCCAGCCATCCTGAGCGGATGCGGGCAGCAGGGCGTAGAGCGAGCGATCCAACGGCAGATTTTCCGCGGTGGCGCTGAGCGAAACCTTGGCTTGATCCGGATCGCTCCAGTCGATCGAGCCCTGGCCGGCGATGTCGCCGTCGCCGCGTCGGCCGAGCATGTCGTCGAAAGAAATCTCGTTGGGAACGACGCGGATGTGGCCGGACAAATCCGACACCGCCGGCGGGCCGGGCAATGGGGAGAGGGTTCCATCGTGCAGATTCACATCGAATGTGTAATCGACATTGCCGGTCTGGGTTGGGGAGATATACCCATCGACATTCAGTTTTCCGGCCGCGCCGACTTTGGTGAGCCACTTTCGCTGGGTATCGGGCAGGGCGCTTTTCAGAGCATCATCAATCGGCAGATCGGTGGCGACGATGTGCAAATCAGGGCCATACGGCTGTGTGGTGGGGCCGGAATTTTTTTCTTTCCATGTTACTTTTCCATCGACTTGCAGCGACCCGCCGCCGCGCGCCATTTTGATGCCGACGACATTCACATAACCCTCGCGGACTTCCAGCCGGCCGGTGATGTGTTGCAAAGGATAGGGAAACACCTGCAGCGCTCCCTCGGCGTCGTCGAGATTGATGTCGATCTGCTGGGTCCACTTCTGATGGGGGCCGATGGGGCGATAGATGTTGCAATCGAATCCGCCGCGGAAGTGTGGATATTCCCGCAATCCATCGGGATCAAAAAGCTCCAGTGCGCGATCGACCGGCGGGGGCAGGGCGGAGCGGATGAGCGCATCGCTCTGCAATCCGGTGCCGCGCACGTCGATCCAGACACCGGCCACATCTTCCAGCGGGCCGACGAAACCATTCATGGCGATCAGCGCGTTGGAATTGACGCCGCCCTCGGGTCCGCGGCCTTCGAGGTTGGTGACGCGGATGCCATCCATCTTGGTGATGGGATCAAATCCGACGGTGATGGTCCCCGTGGCATGGGTGATGGGATACGGGAAATCCGCGAAATCAAATTGCCCATCGGTGATCTGAATTTTCCCCGACACTTGTGGGGCAGCGCCGGCCTGGGGGCGGACAATTTTCACCCACACCGCGCACGAGCCCTGCGGATGCAGCCGCTCGTATATCTCCTGAACCTGCGGCGGCAATGATCCGGCATAGCTCGGCGAGAACGGCGGAATATCCAGATCGCGCCCGGGGATGCTGGAGAGCGTCAATTCGGCCGCGTCGTCCGGGGAATATCCGGCGATTGAGCCATCGAGATTGAACCAGTTGTTCTCCAGCTTCCCGCTGATCCCCTGCATGGAGATCCCTTTTTCGGTGAAGGTCAGAGTTCCTGAGACTTGCCGGAGATGCAGCGGCTGCGGCGTGCCGAGGCGCTCGAGCATGTCGACGGTGTTGGCCGAAAGCCAGCCGCGATCCTTGCAGGAATCCAGCGCGGAATGGAACCACTTCACATTATTATTCTGCTCTCGGCTCATCCATTCGCTGGGTTGCACGGCCAGTTCGACGCCGCTGAGATTGATCTGCACGCGGAACGTCGGCTTATCGCCGGGAAGGGCGGGGGGCGTGTAACTCATCTCCGGGACATCGATGCTCCCCTCCAATTGGTGGTCTTCGCACCATTGCCGCGGCTCGGCGACCAGCATCGCTTCGATGTCGGGACCGAAGGTGAAATTTCTCAATTTGGCAAACGATGTCCCGCTGCCGGTGCGCAGCGAGCCTTCGGCGCTGGGGCCCATTTCCTGCCGGCCGCGGCTCTGCAATTGAAAATCGTATCGGCCCGGTTCATCGGTGGGATTGATCTGCCCCTCGAGGCTGTACCAGCCCATCGGCTCGATCTTGCCGTTTACCATTTCCATGTAGGAGACCTGGGCGTCGCGCAAAATGATTTGCGGGATGGGGATATTTTGATCGGCGTTGTGGTGGCCGAGATTGGATTCCTCATGGAAGATTCGCTGATAATTCCATTTGTGGGTGCGCGGGTCTTCGATGAGCGTAACCATCGGCTCGACGGCGATGATCTGCGTGGCCGCCAGTTTGCCGGCGAGGAGTTCGGCGGGGTTGTAGCGGATCAAAAATGATTGGGCGTGGAAAACGGTCGAGTCGGGCTGATCGCGGCCTTCGACTCGGAGCGTGACATCGTCGAGCCGCAATCCTTCAAAGATGGAAAGGCTCGCCCGGCCAATGCGGACATCGCCGCCAAGGAGATCCGATAAATAGGAAGCCGCCATCGAGCGCACACGGCGGGCGTCGGTGAGCCAGGAATATCCACCGATCACGGCACAGAGGAGGATGAGGAGCGCGCGCATTCCCCAGCGCCGCGCCGCCGAGAGTTTTGGGCGCAGCGGATGCCTTGGCCGCCAGGTGCGGTCAAACAGCCGATCCGGATTCGCCAGCGTAAATGCCATCTGTTGTAACGGTTACGACGGTCCGGCGACGGAGCCAAAGCTCCATCGCAGCGGCCGCCAGAATAGCCATCGACCCTTGTGCCGGCAGGAGATAACGCAACGATCCCACCGACAGTGCCGCCGACACGGTAAAATAGAGCGCCGGCAGCAACAAAAACCGTTTAACCGCTCTGGGTAACTTTCCCCAGAGCAATCCGACTACTATTAATGCATCCATCATGCCGCCGAAGATCAATCCCGCATACCAGTAAAGCGCCCGCGTCCCATAACTTTCGCTGAGCGGAACCGGGCTCCAGGTCCGGCCGATTTTCACCACGGCCAACTGCAGCGCGGCCAGCGGGTGATCGGCGATCCAATGATCGGCCAGATTCGCCAGGTACCGCGACCGGGCGGTTTCGCTCATGTCCGACAACCATGGCATCCACTGAACGAATCGCTGATCGCTGGCGCCGGTGGCGTTGGGATTGAAGCCGTCATAGCGCGTAATGCCGTCGTTGGTGCTGGTCCAGATCCAGTCGTTTAATTCCAAACGATTTCGCGCCGCCCAGGGGAAGAGGACGATGGCGGTCAGAAGAATCATCGTGGCCATTACCGGCATTGGCCAATGTCCGCGCGGTGATCGATCACCCACCAACGCCGCGCCCGCTCCGAGCACCACTGGCAAACCGATCGCTCCCGGCCGAACCAGCACCGACAGCGCCAGCAAAAGTCCGCCTCCCAGCCACATCCATCGTTTGGGTTTCTCCACCGGCCACGGTCCCCCGCTTTCGACTAGCAGCACCATTCCCCACAGCATCATGGCGGTGAAAAGAGTCTCGGAAAGAATCAGCCCCGAAAAAAAAATCATGTAAGGATTCACCGCCACAAACCCCGCCGCCACGAGCGCGGCAATCGGATGCAGCCAACGCCGCGCGAGCAAATAAATCGCCACGATGCTGGCAGCATCGAGCACCGCCTGGGCGATTCGCACGATCTGCACCTGGGCATCGCAAAGCCAGATGAGGATCGGATATCCCGGAGTACGATATGCCAACACCGTCTGTTCAAATCGCGGATCGGAAAACCACAGCCCATCGTGATTGGCCAGATGTTGCCCAAGCAAAAGATATTCGCGCTGATCCGGCAATCGATCGATGGCCGCATCATCGGAAGCTTGCCGCAATCCCCACCCCACTCGCGCCCCCAGCCCCGCTAGGACCACGATGGCCAAAATCACCCAACTCGCCCGCGTGGAGAGATCTTTCACAATGAAAAGTTTACCGCAGAACCGTGATGGAATACCAAGCAATTTGTTTAGCGGGTCGCCGTGGCGACCGTTGCTTGCCCGGATTAACGTTTCCATCACCCGACAAGGCAGGCTGCTGAACAACTTGCTGCAACTCTCCGGCCATTCTGGCATAATACTGAGACAGGAGAAGGCGGCCTCATGCGTTACCCCGAATTCCGCGATGCCATTCGCAGCGCCCTTCGCCGCTCGCCGGCGGGTTTGACGTGGGCGCAATTACAGGTCCGCCTTCGCCTGCCGTATGACCGGCCCTGCCCGGAATGGACCCGGCAACTGGAGCGCGAGATCGGCCTCGACCGCGTCAAGGGCGACGGGCGAGCGCTGCTCTGGAAGCTCGATGCTTAGCTCCACACGCTCCCTCGAATCGCAACTGCAAGCCATCGACGCCAGGGCCGCCGCCATTCGCGCTGATCTTCCGGCGATCCACGGCTGGCGCGAAGATGCACAGGCGGTTCTCTTCCATCTTTCCCGCCACGACAATCAGCCGATCATCCTCTGTATCCTCGGCGGCACCGGCACCGGCAAGAGCACGCTGGTCAATCGCCTGCTCTCCGCCAATCTCACCGCCGCCAGTTTCAAGCGAACTTTCACGGCTGGGCCGATTGCCATCGTGAAAGAAAATTCCGCGCCGCCGGAAGATTGGCTTGGACTCCCGCACATCGCGGCTTCGGAAATCCCCGCGCGCGGGCGAACCGATTCGCTGCTCTTGGTTCCGTCCAAACATGAATTGCTGGACCATCTAATCCTTGTGGACACGCCGGATCTCGACGGTGATCAGCCGACGCATCACGCTCAGGCCGATCGCGCCTTCCGCTGGGGGCAGGCGATTCTGTTTCTAGTGTCGCCGGAAAAATATCAGATGACGGAACTGATGCCGTATTACCGTGTCGCGCGGCGGTACGGATTGCCGGCGATTTTCGTGATGAACAAATGTCTCACCGCACAGATGCTGGAGGATTATCGAAATCTGCTGGAGGCGGAATATCCCGGGGCAAATTTGTTTGCGATCCCGCGCGATGATGCGGGATATGAACCGCAGCCGCGCGAAAATCTTTCGGCCCTGGGACAATCCCTCGCTCAATTGCAATTGCCCGATGCCGCCCGCCAGGAACCGGCGCGGCGGATTCGCGTTGCCGATCTACTCGGACGATTGCGAGATCAGGTGATCGCCCCACTTCGCAAAGATCGCCGCGAGGCGGATGTGATTCTCGGCTCGATGCGCGCGATGGAAACACCGCCGGCCGGCGTGGATGTCAATCCCATCACAGAGCAACTGCAGCGTCGATTGCAGCAGCGCAGCGTGCTTTATCTCATCGGCCCGGGGAGGATTCTGGATCGTGTCCGCCAGATGCCGCAGATGCTGGTTCGCCTGCCGAGAACGGCGTGGGACATTCTCATGGGCCGCGACGGACCGCCCAAGCCGCCCGATCCAGCCGTCGCCGAAGCGCGGCAGGTGCCGGATTTTAATCGGGTGCTCAGCGATCAACTGGCGATCATCCAAAGCCGGATCGACGACATCGTCCGCTCCACGCCGGCGGGGCAACGATGGTTTGCCGATCCCGCCAACGGATACGACACATCCAAAATCGATTTGTCCGAAGCCGGAAAAATTGCGGACGAGGAACTGAAGGAATTGAACGATTGGCTCACCCGCCGCTGGAACGCCACGCCGCGCGACACGGCCCTGCTCCTGAAACTCGTCCGCCATCTGCCCGGCGGCGAAAAGCTGACACAATGGACCGAAACGGCCCCGTATCTCCTGGCCATCATCGTCGCCGCCCACCACGCATTTTTCGGCCACATCGATCTGATGATCCTCGGCGGATATTCGCTGGCCACGTGGCTGACCGAACGCCTCAGCAACGAAGTCGCCGCCCGCACCCGCCTGGCCAATCGCACCATCGCCGAAAGGTTTGAGAAATTGGCACACGAGCAAATTCTTCGGACGATCAAATGGATCGAGAGTCGCGTGACATCGTCGACGGAACTGGACGGAATCGAATCCGCCGCCGATAAATTGCAGGAGGGGCTTGGGACATGAATGACGCATTTGCATCCAAGGAGAATTCTTATCGGTTGCGTTTCCCGCGCCGCTCAAGCTGGTTGGCTCGAATAGGGAACCCCCTTGGCCCTGCGAAGACGGCTGGCTGGCCCGGCGACGTTCGCGGCGGCATTTTGCAATCGAAGCGGGAGTTGCCGCCTGCGGCGGTCGATGCTGTGGAGTTTCGGCCACGGGCCGACCCTCAACCGTCCTTCACGCCCCATTGTCCGACCTCGCCTTCAAATGCGCAAAGGCCCGGTATCCGACAAAACGCACGGAGGTCGGACAAGCGGGGCTGTGAAGGACGGTTGAGGTCGCGCCTGAGCGCGAAACTCATTCGCATCCTCCGCCGCAGGCGGGAACTCCATAATTGGGCTGCAGACGGTCGCACCGAACGTGAACCGGCCAGCCAGCGGTTTTCCCAGCGCCAAGGGTTTTCCCTATTCGAGCCAGCCGACTTGAGCGGCACGAAAACCGTAACCGAAAAAAATGTATTTGTAGATCATCCGATGGCATTGATTCCGGGAAACGCCACGTCATGAGCGCCATCGACACCGACCGTCTCGTGCAGCAGGTGATCCAACTCACCGGTGCTGCGCCGCCGCGATTTATGGAGGGAGATTCCCCGGCGCTGGAACAATCCGGCCAGAGCGGGGGGATATATCTGATCGGACTCATCGGCGGCAAGGAGGTCGGCAAGAGCGCATTGGTCAATGCACTCGCGGGGCAGTCGATCACCGAACCCACCAGCCACGGACCCGGCACGCAAATCGCTGTGGCTTATGTTCATAAAGATCATCAAGCGGAACTGGCTGAACTTCTGGAAAAAATCGTGCCTGGCGAATACCGCATCGTGACGCATGACAATTCTCGTCTTGGCCGGCAGGTGTTGCTTGATCTCCCTGATATCGACAGCCGATTCTCGCGGCACCTGGAAGTCACACGGCGGGCATTGCGGCACATGCTCTATCCCATCTGGCTTTGCAGCGTGGAAAAATACGCCGACGCCCAGCCGCAGCAACTTCTATCGCGCGTCGCAGCAGGGAACGATCCGGCGAATTTTCTGTTCTGTCTGAATAAAGTCGATCAACTCCCCGAACAGAACGGCCAGGCGACGGAATTGCGAGATGATTACGCCCGGCGACTGGAAAAACTTCTCGGCCTACCGAGCGCGCCGCGGGTGTTCATGATTTCGGCGATTCAGCCGGGGGCATTCGATCTGCCGGAATTGGCCAAACTCCTGGCGCGTGAGAAGAGCACGGCGGATGTCGAGCAATCCCGAAAACTCGCGGTCCGGCGGCGGCGCGACTCGCTGCTCGTTTGGCTGGATGCCCAAAATCTCCCCGCCCGGGCCGAGCAACTTCGGCGATTGGAGGATGAGGCATCGGAATTGATCTCCCAGCGCGTCGGTGTGCCGCTGTTGGAGAGGATTCTGCCGGAGATTCTGGACGATCCTTCCTACCGCGCGTTTCTCACGGACGGCGTTTTGGCCCGGCGCGTGGGACGATGGCCGATTGTGAATATTCTTCACGGGGCGCTGTCCCCGTTGCGAATGCTGGTGCGCGAGAATGCTGCGACATCTGGCACATTCTTCGGCGGCGCGCAGGCGCTGGTGGATGGACATTTCCCCGCGGCCGGCGAATCCGTCGCGCGATCCGTCCAATCCGCCTTCGCACAACTTCACGGCTCGCATCCGAATCTTCCGCAGCTTTACGAGCGGAAGAAACTTTGGGATTCGATGGAAGCCGAGCAGGCCGAGGGCCGGCTGAGGACGGAGATGGTGCAAACGATCGAACGGCAGCGAAAGATGGTGATGGATAAATTGTCGGGCCGGGCGGGGATCATCTCGCCATTCTTTCGAGTGCTGCTGACCATCGGGGCGCTGATTTGGTTCCCGGTTATCCAGCCGATCCTGCATTTGATTCTCACCGGTGGGGCCCATTGGAAGACGGCGGCGGATGTGGGGATGCTGCTGGTGGAAATTTTCAGCGCCCAGTCGCTGCTGCAAAATGCCGTGTTTTTATTGCTCTGGTATTTGCTGATCTGGGCGCTATTGCGTTGGGACACGCGCCGGCGGGTGGATCGGCTGCTGAAGAAATGGAAATCGGTGGAACGCACCGATCCCGGCCTGAGCCTCGCAGCCTGTGCCTTAGGCTGGCTGGACGATCTGCTTGATCCCATCCGCGCCGCCCTGCGGATTGTGGAGGATCTTGCTGATCGCATCGCGGAGCTGCGGAAGGAAGAGATTTAGCCTCTTGGAGACAAACCCGCCGAAGCGTAAATTGGTGGGCATGAATCCAGCCCAAACCCGCGAGCAACTTTTTCCCATTGTCGAGAAATGCCTGTCCGAGCAGAGCATCGTGGACATGCACACGCATCTGTATCCGCCATCGTTCGGCACGCCAGTGGCCAACAGTTCGGGCAAAACCGATCCGTCCGGCCTACTGCTCTGGGGCATCGATGAGTTGGTGACGTATCACTATCTGGTTGCCGAGGTTTATCGTGTCGTGCCGGCGTCGAAATTGCCGTACGAGCAGTTTTGGAAAATGAGCAAGCAGCAGCAGGCGGATCACATCTGGAAAAATCTTTTTGTCGAAAACACGCCCATCAGCGAAGCCTGCCGCGGCGTGCTGACGACGATCCAGAAACTCGGCATGGATCCGAATGAAAAATCTCTTGCCGCCTATCGCGCATTTTTCGCCAAGCAGGATCCCAGCAAATACATCGACCGGGTGATGGAGTTGGCCAACGTCAGTTCGATCACGATGACCAATCCGGTGTTCGACGACAACGAGCGCGGGCGGTGGCTGGCCGATCCGAAGGTCGGCAGCGATTCGAGATTCAAAGCGGTGCTGCGAATCGATCCATTGCTGCGGGGTTGGCCCACGGCAGCGAAGAAGATTTCCGAATGGGGTTACAAAGCCACCGAAGAAATCTCGCCGGCGACGATTGATGAAGTCCGCCGATTCCTGCGCGACTGGATCGACAAACAGAAAGCGATTTATCTGGCCGTCAGCCTGCCGCCGGATTTCAGGTTCCCCGCTACTGGCGATGCAATCGAGCGAGCGGGGCAGGCGATTTTGGAAAAGGCGATTCTCCCGACGTGTGCCGAGCGCGGATTGCCATTCGCCATGATGATCGGCTCGCGCCTGCGGGTGAATCCGGCGCTGGGCGATGCCGGGGATATGTGCGGGAAATCCGACATCGCTTCGGTCGTGAATCTCTGCCGGGAATTTCCAAACAACAAATTCTTCGTCACCATGCTGGCCCGCGAAAATCAGCATGAACTATGCGTCGCCGCGCGAAAATTCGGCAACCTCATGGTCTTCGGCTGCTGGTGGTTCCTCAACAATCCCAGCCTCATCGAAGAAATCGAACGCATGCGCATCGAACTGCTCGGGACCAGCTTCATCCCCCAGCATTCCGACGCGAGAATTCTGGATCAGCTTGTGTACAAATGGGACCACAGCCGGCGAATTCTCGCCAAGGTCCTGGCCGACAAATACGCCGACCTGGCCGCCACCGGCCGGCAGGTGCTGATGGCGGACATCCAGCGCGACGTGCGGCTGATGCTGCGGGATAATTTTGCCAATTTTCTGACGCGATGAAGCGATTCGCTGGATTGATCCTGGCGGTTTTTTTATGCGCTCATGCGAGCGCCGCGGAGATTCCGCAGCCGGCGATTCCCGACGTGAATTTCAACATCACTGACTTCGGCGCCGTCGGCGACGGCAAGACGATGAACACGGATTCCATCGCCAAGGCCATCGCCGCGTGCGCAGCGGCGGGTGGTGGGAAGGTGATCGTCCCGGTCGGGAGTTTCCTCACCGGGCCTTTTACATTGACGAGCAATCTGGATTTTCATCTCGACAAAGGCGCGACGATTTTGATCAGTGACAATCTCGCGGATTTCAAGGTCGTGAATCATCGCGTGGAAAATTGCATTCAGGCCGACAACTGCCACGACATCCGCATCAGCGGCGACGGCGTCATCGATGGACAAGGCGCGAACTGGTGGAAAACATTTCTCGCGGCGAAAAATTCCCCGATCCAACCGGATCATCGGCCGTTTTTGGTGGTGATGAACAATTGCCAGCGCGTGGATGTCGAGGGGATTACGCTGACCAACTCGCCGATGTTTCACCTGGTGCCGCAGGGTTGCCGGGATGTGATGATTGATGGCATCACTATCCGCGCCCCGGCCGATGCGCCCAACACCGATGGCATCGATCCATCGGGTTATAACTTTCACATTACTCGCTGCACCATCGACGTTGGCGATGACAACATCGCGCTCAAACCCTCGAGGCGAATCGACCCCGATCAACCTTCATGCCAGCATTTCCAGATCGACCACTGCGCCTTTCTCCACGGCCACGGCATGTCGATCGGCAATCCGACCCCCGGCGGCCTACGGGATTTGATGTGTGAAGATTGCAGTTTTGAAAACACCGACACCGCCATCCGCATGAAAACCAGCCGCTCCGCCGGCGGAATCGTCGAGGATTGCACCTACCAAAACCTCACCATGCACGATGTGAAGACCGCGATCCTCATCACCGATTATTACCCGAGAATACCGCCGAATGTTGAGGACGATCCCGCCCAACCCGTCGGCCCAACCACGCCCATCTTC